>Ga0310822_100072_pt1 | contig 183616 bp, 169 predicted proteins | sample P4_ome_2_FD_201313 | JGI IMG/M metagenome (GOLD analysis project Ga0310822, IMG submission 201313) | Sorghum-adapted microbial communities from Joint BioEnergy Institute, Emeryville, California, United States - P4_Day56_Rep2 | ecosystem: Engineered > Bioreactor > SSF (Solid state fermentation)...
GCCTTCGACACGACCAAGCCCGACGGCGCCCCCCGCAAGCTCCTCGACTGCCGCCGCCTCGCCGCCCTCGGCTGGAAACCCAAAATCTCGCTCCGAAACGGAATCAAACAAACCTACGAATGGTATCTGGAGAACTTGACGGAGGCCCGAGGGCATGCGGGCGGTGATCGTCAGCGACTTCGGTGACGTCACCGGCGGGGCCGCAAAGGTGGCCATTCTCAGCGCCCGCGGTCTCGCTGAGCGCGGGGTCAAAGTCATGTTTCTTTGCGCGATTCCGCCGATCGATCCGTTGCTCTCCCACGGCAACATCGAGGTCCGTTGCCTCGATCTCCGGAACGTCTGGGAGCGGTCGTCACGCCTCGCGGCGATGAAGCAGGGCATCTGGAACGCCGAGGCGGCCCGCCGGATGACGGCGGCACTGCGCGCCGTCGGTCGGGAAGACGCGATCGTGCACTTCCACCAGTGGACGAAGTCCTTCAGCCCGAGCGCCATCGCCGCGGCGGGGAGGGCAGGTCACGCCGTGGCCATCAGCCTGCACGACTACTTTGCCGTCTGCCCGAACGGTGCCTATTACCATTTCGGACATCAGGTGCCGTGCCGGGTGGAGCCCCTCTCGCCGGCTTGCATCGGCACGAACTGCGACGCCCGCAGCTATGCGCACAAGCTCGTCCGTGTCTGCCGCCAGGGTGCGATCCGATGGGCGCTGGAGCGGGTGGCATCTCCGCTCAACGCGATCCACGTTTCCGCCTTCGCCAAGCGGGTCGCGGAGCCGCTTCTGCCCAGGGGGGTGCGCAGCTTCGTCGTTCCGAACCCCGTCGACGCCAAGTGGCGGCCGGCCGTCGAGGCCAGCCGGAACAGGAGCTATCTCTTTGTCGGCCGCCTGACGCCGGAGAAGGGCTGCGTCCAGGCCGCGAAGGCGGCGCGCGCCGCGGGCGTGCCGATCACCTTCCTCGGAAGCGGCCCGGCGGAGCCGGCCATTCGCGCGGCCTGCCCCGAAGCGCGCATCGTGCCATGGGGATCGGCCGATGCGGTAGCGGAGGCGCTTGCCTCGGCGCGGGCCTTGTTGTTCCCGTCCCTGTGGTTCGAAACCAGTGGCCTGGTGGTGGCCGAGGCCCTCGCCCGCGGCGTGCCTGCCGTCGTCAGCCGCGCAACCGCGGCGGCGGACCTGATCGCGGACGGACGGTCCGGGCTGCTGGTCGATCCGGGCGACGTGGACGGCCTGCGGGCCTGTGTCGAACGACTCCGAGACGATGTTCTCGTCGATCGGATGGGGCAGGCCGCCTACGAGTCCTACTGGCGAGATCCCCCCGATCGCGCGCGTCACGCGGAGACGCTGCTGCGCGTCTACCGGGAAATCTTGCGGCGACCGGTCGCGCGGCCGGCGCGGCATCGTCGCGCCGCCGTCGGAACCACGGGCATCGAGACCGCGGGGGAACCATGAAGGCGATCTACGCATACGAATTCGACGCGGGCGACATCAATGTCCAGTCCGGCCGCCCGTTCTCGGTCCTTCGGGAGATGACACGGCGCGGTACGACGATCTTTCCGGTATTTCCCTTAAGTCTCGGGTCGCGACACCTCTTCCTGTGGAAGCGGATTCGCTACAGGATGAGCGGCAAGGTCTATCGCCCGGACCGGGAGCCGATGCTCCTGCGGGCTCTTGCGCGCCAGATCGAACGGCGGGTGCGCGGCGTTCCTGCCGACTTCCTGTTTGCGCCGGGCTCGCACGCGATCGCAGAACTCGATACGCCGCACCCGAAGATCTTCTGCGCCGACGCGACCTTCGCCAACGTGCTCGATTTCTACGACACCTTCACGAACTGCGCGCCGGAATTCGTGCGCCAGGGCCACGCGCAGGATCGCAAGGCCCTGGCAAACTGCGCGGCCGCCATTTATCCGTCCGACTGGGCGGCGGAGCGTGCGACCGGGTTCTACGGCGCGGATCCCGGCAAGGTCCACGTGATCCCGTTCGGCGCGAACATCGACGCGCCCGACGCCGAGACGGTACGCGGTTGGATCGATGCCCGCACCTTCGAGGCCCTGCGCCTCCTCTTCGTCGGCCGCGACTGGCGCCGGAAAGGCGGCGATCTCGTGCTGGAGGTCTGCGATCGGCTTCATCGTGCCGGGGTGCCTGTCCGGCTGGATATCGTCGGGATCGAGCGGCCCCCCGTCGAGCTGCCATCCTTTGCCCGTTCCCATGGTCTCCTCAACAAGAAGATTGCCGAGGACCGGCGCCGGCTCCAGGCGCTGTTCGCCCGGGCGCATTTCTTCTTCGTGCCCTCGCGCGCCGAGAACTACGGGATGGCGTTCTGCGAGGCTGCCGCCTTCGGTGTTCCGTCGGTGACCACGAATGTCGGCGGAATCCCGACGATCGTCCGGCACGGATGCACCGGCCTCACCCTCCCGCCGGACGGTCCGGCCGAGGCCTTCGCCGAAGCGATTGAGGCGTGGTTCCGAGACCCGGTCCGGTATCGCGAACTCGCCCGATCAAGCCGCGCGGACTACGAGAACCGTCTGAACTGGAACGCTTTCGGCAAGCGCTTTCTCGAGGTCGTCCGGCAGGTCATCGGATGAAGTCAGTTCTGCTCGGCCGGCGCTGAACGGCGCGGCCGTAGGGCGAGCGCGACGGCACCACCCAGGCTCGGCGAAACCGCTGCCGCAACGAGCAGAAAGGCATTTCCGCCGCCGGGCCACGCGGCGGCCGTTCCTGCGATCGCCGCCGACAGCGCACCCGTTGCGGCGGTGGCGAGAAGGACCTTCCGGCCGAGCCGGGGGAAGGCCAGTGCTGCGCAGGCGCCCGCGCCGAGACCGACCAGCGCGACGATCCAGCCGACAGGAACCCGGTATTCGAACGGCGGGACGAAGAGGGCATCGCGGTAACGGACCGGTCGCGTGGCGGTCGCGCCGTCGACGAAGATCGCCCCGCCCGCGTCGTCGTAGCGGGCGACGATGTGATGTAGGCCCGGACGCAACGCCCGGTTCGATGTTCTTCTCTCGAGGACGATGCCGTTGGGTCCGCTTCGCGGCGTGCGTACGCGCAGGACGACCTCGGCGCCTTCCTGGCCGACCGTGAAGTTCCGGAGCATCGTGTCCCGCGACATGCTGACGATGCGCGCCGGCCCGTGCTGGTCGGGATCGGCGCTCTGAAGGACCAGTTCCACGGTAAACGCGCGGCTCTCCGCGATCGCCTCGCAGACGGTCCGGGACATAGCCGGGGGCAGCGTCACGATCGGCACACCGGCTGCGCCGGAACCGAAGCGAAGCGGAGCATCTGCCGAGTGGCTGACCAGAACGGCGCCGGCCGCCATGCGCGGCGCGGCATTCCAGCCATTCGAACCCGCCGCCATCGCCCGTATCTCCGTATCCGGCAGGGCGCGCGGATAAATCGCGAACCCCTCTATGGCGCCGCGCCAGGGGCGGTTCCCGGTCAGCTCGTTTCCAAGAATGAGAGGGTATCTGCAGTCCCACCCGCCGATCCGCAACCCGAATTGCGAAAGGGCGGGAATCGCGGTGGCGAGCAACGATCCGGCGGCGAACAGTCCGACGAACAGGATCCGGCTCCCCTCCGGGTTCCGGCGAAGGAACCTGCCCAGGATCACCCCGAGGGCGGCCGCGACAACGGCGAGCGCAAGGTCGGACAGCCGCGGGTGGCGGGGCAGGACGGCCGCTTGGGCGATTTCCACGGCCGCGGCGATCGCGACCGCGACCGCGAATGCCCGGGCCGCGGGCGCGCCAACGCCCAGCCGGACCAGCCAGCCGTACAGGAGGAAGCCGATCGGCAGGAAAGCGAGGAGTCGCTCGGCCACGGTCTCCCAGATCGGCCAGCCGACCGACGGTCCGATGCCGGAGGCGAGTTCCCTGGTGAACTCGTTCCAGGATGTGGCGAGCGGTCCGATTGGCCACAGACTCAATAGGACGACCGAACCGGTCCAAAGTGCCAGGAGAATCATCGTCCGAATCGTTTTCCGGCCTTCGTCCGCGTCTCCGTCGCGTCTGGTGTTCATGCGCCCGCCGCCGATGGCCGTCGTGCCCCGTCTAAAGTTGGAGCTTCCGCCAAAGGCGCTGCCCCGGTTGCAGGAGCCGCTGGCGCAGGCCGGAGGGTGCCAGAAGCCTTCGGAAGCCGCTCCGGCCGCACAGAAAGGCGAGGCATTCGACCTTCGCTTTCGGGGCGAGGGAACTCCGTATCACCGCGCGGGCCAGCTGGAGCCGAAACTGCAGGCTGGCGGGCGAAAGCCGGTTCCGCGACCGAAAGCCGATCCACCGCGCCTGCTCGCGTCGGGACAGGGCAATCGACTGCCCGGCGTGCTCCCGTCCGAAGAACAGTTCGCGGTCGATGCGATGGAAGCGGCCTTGGAGGGACAGCTCGGCGAGGAGGACGCGATCCGACCCGTACCAGGGGAGGAGCAGCGGCGTCCGTTCGAGCGCGCTCCGCCGGAAGACGCCGAAGACGTCGAAGCAGGGCGGCGTGTTGCGGATGACGTCCTTGAACCGATCGACGGCGGTGCCGTCCGTCGCCATCGGCCGCTCGTTCGGACCGATCCGCAAACCGCCGCTTCGGTCACGATAGCGGCCGAAGCTTGCGACGTAGGGAAGCGGCTCGTCGAACTCGTCGATCAGCCGCACGCGGCTGTGGCACAGCACCAGTTCGGGGTCGCTCTCCAGGGCGTCGATACACGCCAGCAGGTAGTCCGGGTGGCAGACGTCGTCGGCGGCCGCCCATTTGAAGTACCGGCCTTCAGAGGCCCTGAAGGTGAAGTTGTAGTTCGCGACCGCGCCGATGTTCCGGTCCTGTCGGACATATCTTATGCGCCGGTCAATGGAGGCATAGTGCCGGCAGATGGCGGGGGTTTCATCCGTCGAGCAGTTGTCGCTGACGAGAATCGAAAACGCTCGGTATCTCTGGTCGAGCAACGATCCGAGCGTCTTCGCAAGGAAGCGCGCCCCGTTGAATACCGGCAAGCCGATGGTCAGGATCGGCTCGCCACGGCTCGATGGTCCAGGTGCGGCGGTCATGGCCGGACGGGTCCCGGATGGCGGCCGAGCAGCCCTTCGATCCATTCGCGCGGAACGACGAGCAGAACCAGATTGCCAATCAGCGATCGCTTCCGCCGGTAGGCCCACCCAAGGAGAACGGCATAGACCCGCAGGCGCTCGCCAGCGCGCAGCGGCACCCGCCGCGAGGACCGTACGTACTCGATCAGCCAGCGCCAGCAGGGCAGATAGATCCGGCCGCGCCAGGACGGATCGAACCATCGCTCTCTTTCCTTGAGAGAGGCGTTCGCCCTCAGGGAGGTCTGCGGATGGTCCCGGCGGAAGAACAGCGGCTCCGGCACCTGCCAGATCTGTCCGCGCAAGGCCAGTTCGCCGAGCAGGTTCTCGTCCGAGGCCGCATAGCGCCCAATGAGCGGCGTGCGGCGCAGCACGTCGGACCGAATCAGCCCGAACACGGCGTTGCATTCCAGCGGACCGCGGGCGAGAAGGGCCCGCAGCCGCTCCGCGGGCCGCTCGCTGCGCAGGTCGATGTTGTCAGCATATTCGGAGACCTCGCGTCCAAACTCATCGATGATCACGGTCCGGGGATAGGCCAGGACGACCTCCGGATGCCGGTCCAGGACGGCGACGCACCGTTCCAGATAGCTCGGTGCACAAACGTCATCATGCGCACACCATTTGAAGTAGGTGCCGGAGGACAGCTCGAAGCAGCGGTTGTAGTTTATGGCCGCGCCCAGGTTGCGGTCGCTTCGAACGTACTTCACCCGCGGGTCACGGTCCGCGTATCGGCGACAGATCGCCTCGGTCCCGTCCGTCGAGCCGTTGTCGCGGATGATCAGCTCGAAATCCTCGTAGGTCTGGGCCAGGAGCGATCGGATGGCCTCGTCCAGGAACCTTTCACCGTTGAAGACGGGAAGCCCGAGGCTCACGGTTGGTTTCTCTCGGATCATGATTCGGCGGCCTCCGTTTTCCGTTGCTACGGTCACCTAGGCCGGCGCTCGGCTCATGCTTGCCCCTGAGAACTCGCGGGCCGCGGCGGATCGCCCAGCCGCCACTTGCGAACGCGGCCCGAGGCGCCAGCCTGGGCGGGGCGCTCTCCGGCCGTAGCGCCCGCCGCTCCGGCATCCGGGGCGCCCGGCCGGCCGAACGCATCCCGCAGCGGGATTGCCCAAGCGGCCGTGCGTCTCTCTATGCTCGCGTTCAGGCCGATCAGCAGCCCGCAGGCCATCCAGACCCCCATGCTGCTGAGGTTCGGGTTGGAGATGGTATGGGCGAACAGGTACCCGATCAGAAGCCATTGCAGCGGGATCAGGGTCAGGTTGGGATCCGGCTCGATTCGAGGACCGCGGTAGCGCCTGATGCGCATGAACAGGAACGCCCCTAACACCAAGAAGCCGGCAATGCCGGTGTTCGATAGAACGGTCATCACCGCGCTGCTCGGCTTGTGGCTTCCGAGACCGAGGCCGAGGCCGCCGGTCTCGAACAGGATGTCGACTGCCATGAGGTCGGTCGAGGTGCGCGCCGTGAACGAGCCGGTCTGATCCTTCTCGTAGACGGCACGGGTGAGGACCTGGTTCACGGTTTCCCAGTTGGCGCTGAGATAAAGCACGATCCCGAAGACGGTGGCGGCGAGCAACCCGACCGCCGCGAAGTCGCCGAGCTGGAGCCCGGTCCGCGTGCGGCGGACCCGGACATGAGCGCCGAGCAGATCCTTCGCTGCAACGGCAAAGAAGAGCGCCATCGCGGCGAAGGCGGTCGTCGCCGTCGATGCGGCCATCACGACCAGGCAGGTCAGCACGAAGGCCATCGAGAAGACCCGCGAGCCGGACCTCAGCTTGTATCGCTTCCAGGCGTAGAGCAGGAATCCCGCGAAGGCGAATCCGACGCCCGAGGGTTCGGAGAACGAACCGCTTGCCCGCAATATCGAGCCGCCCGTCACCTGGCCCCAGGCCCCGGAATGGGCGTCGGAATGAAAGAACCAGTCGGGAAAGTTGACCCCGCCGTAGAAGGCGGCCATTTCCCAGAAGACGGCGCCGGCGGCCACCAGACCCCCCACGGTGACGGCGCGATTCGCGATCCGGGCCGCCATCTCGTACTCCATCCGCATGAGCTGATGGGCCATCGCGTAAATGAGAAGGATGTGGAACGCGAGATAGAAGAGTTGCGTGAAGTTCTCGCGCGCGAGGTGATAGGGCTGGGCCAGATTCAAGTTGAATCCCATCGTCCCGGTGACGACGTCGACCTTCCCCTGAAACGAGCTCAACGCGATCCACAGGACAACGATGTCGATGGCGAAGAAGAGCAGCAGCGGATAGAGATCCTCGAGGATCTTCCGGTTCAGGCCGCGCTTCCCGAGCACGAGCTCGACCGCGCAGCGCCCGATCATGAGGTTGCCGTAGAAGAAGGCGGCGGACACGCCGAACGATCCGGCGATGAGAACGGCAACGTCCGGCAGCATCATGTAGATGAAGAGCACGACGAAGCTGTGCCGCCACGGCAGCAGCACCAGCAGCAGCGAAAGGGGAATGAGGAGCAGGCCCGGCGTCGTCACGGCGTACCTCGGCCGGCGAAGCGATGCCGATGGGCGGAGGTCATGAGTCCGCTCCGGTCGCGGACCTCCGCGTCGCGGCTGTCATTGCAAGATCGAGGATCTCGCGGGCGATGCGTCGGTCGAGAACGAGAACGCAAGCGGCATAGACGATCACGCCGACGGCGACTTCGGAAACCAGCAGGGCGGCATTGTTCAGCGTCCCATCCATGGCCGAGCGCCAGCCGATCACGGCGGCGGTCATTACGACGGCCGCGCCCAGCGCGGGCAGGCCACCCCGAAGCAGGGCGACGAGCCGCAACCCGGTCAGGCGGTGCGCCAGATGAGCGGTGAGCGGCAAGACCAGCAGGGCCTGGACCAGCATGCACCAGGCGACCGCTTCCACGCCCCGCCGGGCGAAGGCGAGCAGCATCAGCGCGAGCAGGATGACTCCCAGGAACTGCGGCGCCAGCTGCATCATGGGTCGCCCCAATCCGCGCATCGCGGCACCGTAGAGGATGGTAAGGGACCACACCCCTCCCAGAAGGGCGAGGATCTGCGTGACGCGGACGCTTCCGGCCCACTGCTCGCCGAAGAGCAGTGGGATCAGGTCCGGAGCGACCGCGGCGAAGCCCAGATAGCTCGGCAGGCCGACCAGGGCACTGAAGCGGACTCCGCCGAGCAGCGCGGTCCGTACTTGGACCAGATCCGTTTGCATTCTCGAGAACGCCGGCATCGCCGTATTGGCCAGCGGCACGAGCAGGCTGAGCCGGAGAACCTCGATCAACCGCCATCCCATATGGAAGAAGCCGAGTGCGGCGGGGCCGAGCCAGGCACCGACGACGATTCGGATCAACTGCTGCTCGGCGAGCACGACAAGCTTCAGCCCGATGATCTGACTCCCGAATGCCAAGAGGTCGCGCAGATGGCGGAGCGAGACGCCGGAGTGCGGGCGCCAGCCGCTGGTCAGCCACAGGCTCAGAACGATGACGCCCTGCTGGGTAAGCTGAAGCCCCACCAGGCTCCACGGTCCAAAGCCGCTCAATGCCATGCCGATTCCCACCGCGCCGCCGAGGGTGAGGCCAAGGATCGTGCGCAGCATGAGCAGGTCGAACCGCATGTTGCGCATGAGCAAGGCCAGGGGAACGGCGGACAAGGCGTGCAGCAACGGCAGGACACTGAGCCATCGAATCATCCGGGCGACGAGCGGCTCGCCGAAGGCCGCCGCAATTCCGTCGGCGAAGAGCTGCGCGAGGATGGCGAGGGTCGCCCCCAACCCGACGAGCAGCCAAAAGACGCTGTCGATATGGGCCGGTTCGAGCCGTTGCCTCTGGACCAGCGCCTCCGCCAGGCCGCCGACGATAAGGACCTCGGAGACCGCGGCGATCACCATCGCCATCGCCATTAGGCCGTAGGCCTTAGGGCCGAGGAAGATCGCCAGAAGCGCGAAGGTCGCGAATCCGATGATCTGACCGCTCCAGCTCCCGGCCGTTGACCAGACCACGCCCTTTACGAAGGATGCCTTGCTAACCACCTTGCCGAGCTCGGCCAAGCACCGATGTGGAGACGGATGTTCAGGAGTGCGACGACGCCTTCGCCGTCCGCTGCCCCGATCTCCTCGAGACCCGGCGATGATCCATCATCCGCACCCGTGGCGGCAATTACCTCTTATGGGTATGTCGCCTGCGCCTGTGACATGCCGCGTTCCGGGTGGTGTACTGGCGTGGCCGGACAAGGGGGGCGAGCCGGTCACAGGAGCGATCGCGCGCATGTCCGAATACGAACTCGACACGCCGGTGGTGTTCAGCATCTTCAACCGCCCGGCGCACACCAGGACGGTGTTCGACATTATCGCCGCGGCGCGGCCCAAGAAGCTTTTCATCATCGCGGACGGGCCGCGGCCCGGCCATCCCACGGACGCCGAGCGGTGTCGGCTGGCCCGTGCGGCCGTCGAGAAGGTGACTTGGCCCTGCGACGTCCGGATGGACGCGGCCGACGCGAACATGGGGTGTCGGGACCGGATGCTCAGCGGATCCGATTGGGTGTTCGGGCAGGTGGAGGAAGCCATATTCCTCGAGGACGACACCGTGCCGCATCCCGACTTCTTCCGTTTCTGCGAGGAGCTCCTGCGGCGTTACCGGGACGACCGCCGCGTCATGTCCATCACCGGCTTGTGCCTGCGGCCGCTTTCGGTATCCGCATATAGCTACGGGTTCTCGACCCTCGCCTGTGGGTGGGGGAGGGCCTGCTGGCGGCGAAGCTGGGAAGCCTTCGACCCGACGATGAGCCTGTGGCCCGAGGTTCGCGACAACGGCCTGCTGTCCCAGGTCTTTCCCGATCGCGCTCAAGCTGCGTACTGGCATCAGATCATGGAGTCGACCTATCGCGGACGGTTCGATTCCTGGGGCTATCCGTTCATCCTGTCCTGTTGGCTGCTGGGCGGTCTGACGGCGATGCCCGGGCGGAACCTGGTGCGCAACATTGGTTTCGGCGCCGACTCGACCCATACGAAATTGGGTGGCGGGCTCGACAAGCTTACCCTCGAGGGCATCGACTTCCCGCTGCGGCATCCGCCGATCGTCACCCGCGACTACGCCTATGACGAATACGCCTTCCGGCGGTTCATCAGGCGGAAGTCCCTGCCGTCCCGGCTCGTCAATAAGGCCAAGCGGATTCTCGACGAGCGCCGCTTTCAGGGCGGGCGTGCCGAGCTCCTTCACGGCCGGAGCCTCTTTTGAACGGCCGGTCCGGGATGCAGGCTTGCATGACCGATCGAACCGCTCAAAGCAGGTCTGTGGCGGCGCCGACACTGGACGACTATCTCTGGGTGCATCGGCGGCGGTTCGGCGATGGCGGGCTGGTCTTGGCCGACCCGCGGCGGCCGAAGGTCACCCTCGTCACCGTCACCTTCAACGCGCGGCCGACCCTCGAGCGGACCATCGCCAGCGTCCAGGGTCAGTCCTTTCCAAGCATTGAGCATGTCGTCGTGGATGGCGGGTCGACCGACGGGACGATCGAGCTTTTGCGGGATCGCCTCAGACCGTCCGACTATTGGGTCAGCGAAGTGGATCGTGGCATCAGCGACGCCTTCAACAAGGGCGTCGCCCTCGCCGCCGGCGACTACATCCAGTTCGTCAATGCCGACGACTGGCTGTCGCCGGAGCAGGTTTCGGTCGCGGTGCGCGGCCTGGAGGAGACGGGCGCCGATTTCGTGTTCGGCGACCTGATCTTCTATCAGGACGGTCGTCCCAGCTTCCTCTACCTCGGCGAGGCGAGCTACGGAGCGGTCATTCGCCGTCGCATGCCGGCGCTGAATCACCCGACCGTGCTGGTCCGCCGGACGGCGTTCGAGCGGATCGGCCTGTTCGATCTCCGCTATCGTTGCGCCATGGATTACGACTGGTTCCTTCGCCTGCATCTGGCCGGGGGGCGCGGCGTCCATCTGCCGGGCCTGGTCGGCCACATGACGCATGACGGCGTTTCCAACATCCAGTACGTCCGCACGATTTGCGAGGTCGAGGCCATCGCCGTGGCGCATGGTCGCACCCCCGGCCTGGCGCGGACCGAGGCAATCTTCCGCATCGCCAAGACGGCGGTGTCACAGCGTGTGAAGCAGGTGGCCGCGCCGCTCTATCCGCTGATCCGCAGCAAGATCAACCGGTCATACGTGCCCGCCCCGGCGGCCCTCGGCCGGCGCCGCGGGGCGCCGCCGTTCAGCTGAGGTAGATCTCTTCCGTCCGGTCGATCATGCGCGGCAGGGAGAACCGGGCCGAACGCTGCCGCGCCCGCAGTCCCATGGCGGCCCGAAGGCCCGGGTCGTCGACGAGTTCGGTCAGCCGGTTCGCCAGGGCTTCGACGTCCTCGTGCGGAACCACGAATCCGTTGACGCCGTCCTCGATTGCCTCCGAGACGCCGCCCACCGGGGTGCAGACGACCGGCAGGCCGGCATCGAGGGCTTCGAGCAGGAGGTATGAGAATCCTTCATACCGGCTTGGCATGGCCAGGATGTCGAACGCCGGCAGCCAGTCGCGGGCCGGCGCCTCGCCGAGCCAGGAAAATGCGTCGGCGATGCGGAGACGCCGGGCGAGGGCGACGAGATCGCTGCGGAGCGGGCCGTCGCCGATCACGACGACGTGAATCCTCCGGCGCCGCTCGATGATGCGCGATGCGGCCTCCACGACCAGCTCCGGGGCCTTTTGCCCATCCAGCCGGCCGACGAAGCCGATGGTGATCGCATCCGCGGTCGGCGCCAGGCGCTCGCCGGCCTCTATGTGCAGGGAAGGGTCACGCGGCGACAGACCGGGCGGTACGAGGAGCAGCTTGTCCGGTCGGATCCCGAGTCCGAGGGCGTGCCGTCTTTCGAGTTCCGACACACAGATGACGTTGTCCGACAGCAATGACAGGCCGCGTTCCACGCAGCGATACAGGGTTCGTCGAAGGGCGGTCATCCGCGGGGACATGGTCACGAAAGCGTGCGGCGTATAAAGGCATTTGCCGGAGACGAAGGGAGCCAGGAGACGGCCGTAGGCGCCGCCCTTGGAACTGTGCCCGTGAATCACGTCGAACGGCCCCCATCGACGCATGTATCGCGCCAGCGCATACAGGATTCCAATGTCGGACCAGTGCGGTTCCCGGCGCATGGCGAAGGCCCTGCACCGGGTGCCGGGCATGCGCTCGATCTTGCGCAGCAGGCTTGAGTCCGTACGGTCGAACGAGTGGAGCAGGTGGACCTCGTGCCCGCGGCTGGTCATGCCCTCGACGAGGTCCACGAGATGGCGCCCGACCCCGCAGCGGACGGTCTCGGCGATGCAGCAGATCCGCAGATGGCGCACGGGCCTACGATCCGTCACTGCGACAGGTAGTTCTTCAGATATCCGTGCGGGATGTCCCCGAAGCCGTAACGGGCGTGGCGCGTCAGGTCGACCTGCGACAGGACGATACTGGTCATCGGCGCCTCGGCCATCGCCAGCTTCTTCAGGGCGCTGGCGACGATCGAGCGCGGCGTTCGCCCCCAGCGGACCGTCAGCAGCGTGGTGTCCGCAATAGCCGACAGCACGATGGGGTCGGTGACCAGCGTGACCGGCGGCGCGTCGAGGATCACCAGGTCGCTCAATTCGGCGGCGACCTTGATCAGCTTGTCCATGCCCTGGGACACCAGCAGCTCGATCGCGTGGGCGCTGCTGCGACCGGCGGGAATGACCAGCATGCCCGACCGCTCGTCGACCTGAAGAACGTCCTTGATCGTCCTCTCGCCCGCCAGGACTTGCGCCAAGCCGCTGCGGCCGTCGATGCCGAGATGCGCCGCTATGCTGGGGCGGCGGAGGTCGCACTCGATCAGCATCACCCGCTGGCCCGACGCGGCGCTGATCCGCCCGAGGGTCAAGGACAGCTCGGTCTTGCCCTCGCCCGGCAGCGCCGAGGTGACGAGGACGACCTGGGATCGGTGGTGCGTTCGAACGCCCTGGATCCGAGTCCGTATCAGCCGGATCGACTCGGTGTAGGCGGACAGCGGGCTCTGCAGGGCGTAGCCGGACGGATTCTTGCGTCCGATGCCGCGGGTCTTCACCAGCGGAACCATCCCTATGACCGGGACCCCGAAGGCCTTCTCCACTTGCTCCGCGTTGTGGAAGCCCTTCTGCAGCATCTCCTTGGCGATCACGATGGCGAGGCTCACCAGCAGCGACCCCACGGTGGCGAGCGCGAGAAGGATCCGGCGCTGCGGGTAGGACGGCCAGGAAGGTGGCTCGGCGTGCGACAGGATACGGGCGTCGGGCTGCAGCAGATCGAGCTGAATGGTCGTCCGATCCAGGCTTCCGACGAAGGTATCGAACAACGACTGGGCAGCGGCGGCTTCGCTCCGCAACTGGGTCAGCTCGACCTGCTTGCGGTAGGCCTCGAGATAGAGCTGCTCAAGCATCTCGACCCGGGCCGCCAGGGCTCGCTCCTGCTGCCCGGACACTCGGGCCTCGCCCTCCATTTCGGCCATGGCGCGGTCGAGCTCCATCTGCAGCCGGGCCTTGAGCTCGCGGAGCTCCGCCTCCGCCTGGACCACCGCCGGATAGGTGGCGCGGTATGTGCTCCGCAGCTGCGCCAAGCGGCTTTCCGCGACCGCCTCTTGCTCGCGTAGGGTCTGGATCAGAGCGGAGCCGACCGGCGCCGAGGACGGATCCCCGGACGCACCGGTCGCCATGTCCCGGGTCTCGGTGATGCGGGCCTGGGCTTTCAGGAGGGTCGTTCTCGTCTTGATCAGCTCGTCTCGCAGATTCGACAGATGTTTGGTGAGCGGATTGCCGTCGCCGAAGTTCACGAGCGAGTTCTGCACCTCGAACTCGAGAACTCTGTTCTCGGCTTTCTGGACGCGGTCGCGGAGCTCGCCGATCTTGTTTTCGAGCCAGACGGCACCGCGTTCCGCCGCTTCGTACTTGGCTTCGAGCTGTCCCGCCAGATAGAGCTCGGCGAACGCGTTGACGATGCGTGCCGCCTTTTCCGGTTCCTCGGACTCGAAGCGTAGCTGAATGGTGTAGGACTGGCCGTCGTTGACGACCGTCAGGCCATTCCGGACCCGGCTGGTGACCGCGGCCAGCAGGGACTCCGTGCTCTCGTGCGGCTCCTCCTCCGAAGAGGTCGGAAGACGGTCGCGAAGGGCCTGCGGCAACCATCCGATGGTGCCGAGACGCTCTATCAGACCGGGCTCTTGCGGTCGCAGCAGAGGGTTGAATTCCGGGTCTTCCATCAGGCCGAGTTCCTGCACCACGCGTCGTGCCAGGGAACGCGACCGCAGGATGTCGACCTCGCTGCGGATGACCGTATCGGTCGCTGCCCGGTCGGCGACGATCGGGTCGATGTCGAGGATGTCGGCCCGCCTTATGTCCAGCACGATGACCGCTTCGGCCGTGTAGAGCGGGGTGAGGCTTCCGATGTAGAGGTAGCCGAGCGTGACAAGGATGGACGTCACGAATGCGATCAGGAACTTGTGACGCCACACCGTCCGGAAGAGCTTGCGGATGTCGAGGTCGTCCGAGTCGGATGTTGACGTCGTGATGATCGCGGGAAAGTGCTGAGGCGGCGTCAGGGGGGTCATGGCGATTGCTGTGTCCTTCCTGAACGGATGAAAGGAGCGCCGAACATCCTCCCGTCCGGCTCGACGAATGGCTCGGAAGCACCGTCGCTCCCATCGTGTCTCGTCCGGCGGGGCGATCCCGTGCACCAGCTAGGCTGTGCCGAGACCCCATGCATACCCGACGCCTGCACTGCGGTTGGGAGCCGGTTGTACTGGGCGGCCCAGACGGCGCGGCGCGCACGCCGTTTCCGGACCGCGCCGTGCCGTTCACTAAAGCTGCACTTCTTTCCCGCCTCCTGGCCCAGCTTTTATCCCGTTGCGTCCGGTCCTCGACCATCGGCCCGCCACCGGATGTGTCGCGGCCTTATCGAGCGGCCGCACCTCAAAGGTTAGTGGAGACGCGACACGTCCCGAAGGATGCAGTCGAGGTATCGCCTATGGCAAAAGCGGATGTCGGGGCTGAGAGCGCTGGCCCGTGAGAAGTTCCGCCGTTGCTAATAAGGATAGAGGATTTGCGCCGTCAGGGAGGTGGCATCGTAGTGGATGTCGCTGCCCGGTCCGGGCGTGACGGCGAAGTCGAGGATCGTGCCTTTGCTGACCTGGAGGCGCAGGTCGTACTCAAGCTCGGATCGGCGGTCGCCGCTTCCCAGATCAGCGGAAAAGACCTCCGCACCACCGACGAGAATCCGCGCCTGGGATCCGTCGCCGCGGCTGCTGGACCGTCTGATCGAGCCGACGATGCGAACGGTGCCGTCAACCGGGCTCTTCCAGCGCCGTACCGCCCAGACGGCACCGGCTTCCGTCGCGGATGGATGAGCGACGTCGAGGGCCAGGGACAACTCGCCGAACTCGTCGTCCGTCCAGTGGTGCCCCCATTCCGTATGGTCCCACGCGAGCTGCTCGAAATCGTCGTCGGTGTAGGGGCCGCTCGGCTCGGCGCCGTCGCCTTCGCCCCGGCCGTCGCCATCGTAATGGCCGTAGTACCACCCATTCTCGCCTTGTGCGCCGCCGAAATCGGCTGCGGAGTCGGCGAGAACCTCGTCCCGGCGACTCTCCTGCACGGCGGTTACCCTTCCCCTGACATAGACGGGGGTATCGGTGAGGTGCAGCACCACTTGGCCGTTGACCGGATACAGAACGCTGTCCTCGCCCATGATGTCGGTGACGGTCAGCGGCGAGGTCGTCGTGAAGACGACGCGCGACGGCGGCGCCGTCGACCAGCCGACCCGAACCTCCTCTCCGTCGTTTTCGAACAGATAGATGCGGGTCCGCGAATCGGTCGGTTCCCGGCGAACGTAGCGTGCGCCGTCAAGAAGTCGGATGAGCGTCGCGTAGGCGACGTAGGACGGCGCCGGAACGTACCGGCCGAGCGGGCTGTCCGCGTCGTGGAGCAGCCCCATAGCCTCGAAGTTGGCGTAGTCCCGCAGCAGATACCAGTAGATCCGCTCCACGTCCTCGCTGAGCAGCAGCGTGTAGAGGCGGACGAGATATCGCGCTGTTTCGTGACGGCCGCCGGGACTCGAATCTTTCCGCCCGTACTCGGTGACCCAGATCGGCTTCGCCACCCCATGATTGTAGCGTTCCATGAGCGCCTTCAACGCACGAATCTCCCGCTCCACCCCTTCCGGCTCCCCTCGGTAGGGATGCACCGCCACCGCGTCCATGAAGTCGAGGGCGCCGTGGTCGAACAGGCGCTCGAGGTAGGGGAGCGGCACCTTCACGACGGCCGCTCCGAGCACCTGGGCGTCGGGTCGCGCCGATTTGATCTCCTGGTAGGCGCGTTCGAGCATCTGCGTGTAGTAGCGGGGCCGGTCTTCGGCGGCGGGCCCGTCCGCGAACGACCCGTTGTACTCGTTCCAGACCTCCAGCGCGCGAATCTGCTCGCCATAGCGGTCAAGGATCGCCCGGCCGTATTTGGCGTAACCCTCGCGGCCCGCATCCGTGTAAGGGGTCAGCCCGTCGTCGTAAAGCTTGTTGGTGAAGGACATGATGATGAGCGGCTCGATGCCATGCTCCGAAAGCACCCGCATGTAGCCGGTGTACTTCTCGGAGAAGCGGTATTCGCCGAGCGTCTTTTCCACGGAGTTCCAGTACTGCTCGTCACGGATATGCCGAATTCCGGCCTTGGCGATCAGCGGAACGATGTCGGTGTCCCAGCCCTGGGCAAAATGCGTCATGACGCCGAATCTCGATTGGCTCGGATCCGTCGGTTCGGCCGGGGGGATCACCGCGAAGGTGGTTCTCGCTTCGGCGACGGTTTTCCCGGCGCGCTTGGCCGCGAGCGTCATCTCGAAGTATCCGTTGCGCCCAAGCTCGGGCTCGATCACCGCGCGTCCGTTGCGGACCGTCGCGACCCCTTCCGCGACCTGCGTGCCGAAGAAGTCGCTTGCCGACCAGGCGATACTGGTTCCGCTGCTGTGCACCGGGATCCTTACGGTCTCGGTGCTCAAGAAGATGTTGCCGAGGCGGGCCTGCGCGAGGGTCAAATCCTCGCCAGCCCAGGCGAACCGGCATTGAGCGAATGCGACAAGTGCAAGAACGAGTACGCGGGCCATCATCGGGGCGGATCTCCACAATCCGGATGGCGACATGTCGGGAGCGGTCCGTCCCGCCCGTTTCTTGGTGACCTCGTCGGGATCCGATGCGCGTCCGCCGGCGAGGCGGGGTCGAGATCGGTCGCCCCCGTCCATGATGTCATTCGGGTCCGGGGCGGTCCACTCCCGGACCGGGATGTTTGGGGGAAGAGCCGGCAAGCAATGGCAATATCACGGAAGGATGATGATCGTCGCCCATCGACACAGATATCGGGCAGTCAAGGCCTACTCTCCTGGCCTGATTCTCGCGCCGCGACCGGCACACCGGTCGCGATTCGCCCGGGCTACGGACATGGGCTTGGCTTTTCTTGTGAATTTGGTCATCGTTATTCATGGTTGTGCTGTGGCGTCGGGGATCGCCACGTCCGAACTGGGGATGGGTCCATGGCACGATGGCTTGCGTTTGGCGCCGGGGCGGTTGCCGCCGCGTTGGCCTTCGATATGGGGGCGCTGCGGGCCCAGGAGGTGTCGCGGAACCTCAGCGTCCTGGAGCGTCCGCGGCCCGAGGTCGATCCGCTCAACATCCGGGTTGGATCGTTCGTCGTCGCGCCGAGGCTCGATCTCGGCGCCACCTATGACGACAACATCTTCGCCACCGATTCCGATACGGAAAGCGACCTGATCGTGACGACCGCGCCGACCGTGACGGTCAGATCCGACTGGAACCGGCATGCTCTGGGCCTATCCGCAGAGGTGGTCGACCGTCGGTTTCTCGACAACAAGGACGAGAACACGACCTCCTACGGCGCCGCTCTCGAAGGCGTGCTGGACGTGACGGATCAGACGAGCCTGTTCGGGGCCGCTGCCTTCGAGCGCTCCTTCGAGGAACGCGGGGCCCCGGACGACGTCGGAGGGGACGAGCCGACCGAGATCACCAGCTTGGCGCTGTCCCTCGGCGGCACGCAGGAGTTCAATCGCTTCTCCCTTCGCCTCTCCGGCGGGTTCGAGACCGTCGATTACGGAGAGGTGGAGGACGAGGGCGACATCTTCATCGATAATGAGCAGCGCGACTACGACCGTTATACCGCCGCGGCGCGTGTCGGTTATCTGGTGCGTCCGGGAGTCCGGCCGTTCCTCGAAGTCGCCTATGACACGCGGCGCCACGACGACGCGCCCGAGCGCGATTCCGACGGCTATCGCGCCCGCGTGGGAACCACGCTGGATTTCACCGGCGTCAGTCCTGGCAGCCCCGGGAACTTCACCGGGGAGGTCTTTGCCGGCTACTTCAAGCAGAGCTACGACGATCCCGAGCTCGAAGACCCCTCAGGCTTCGACTTCGGCGCCGCTGTGCTGTGGAACGTGACCGGCCTGACCTCCGTCCGGCTTCTCGCCGAGCGGTCGGTGCAGGAGACCAGCGTGCAGGACGTTTCGAGCTACGTGCAGACGACGCTCGGCGGATCGGTCGAGCACGAACTGCTGCGCAATCTGCTGCTGCAGGGCAGCATCGCCTTCAGCAACAACGACTTTCAGGGAGGCGACCGGGACCAGGACGACCTTGCGCTCGGTGTTCAGGCCTTCTATCTCGCCAACCGCTATCTTCGGTTGAGCGTCGCCTACGAGTACCGTCAACGGGATTCGGAGGAACCAGACGAGGACTTTACGAGCAATTCGGTCAGCCTTGTCCTGACGCTGCAATACTGAACGCAATACAGAAATCGACGACCTCGCCTTCGTTTCGGTCCAAGGGCGCTAAACGGGGAGGAGTATCGAGGATGACTCGGCAGAATCTGCGTAGCATGCTGGTGCTCCTGGTGTTTCTTGTCGTGACCGGCTGCGGCGCCGGAAGCGGCCTGCCGCCGCTGGAGGAGACCGCCGCGCCGGAGTACACGCTCGGCAGCGGCGACAGAGTAAGGGTGACCGTTTTCAACGAGCCCCAGTTCTCCGGCGAGTACACCGTCAGCGGCAGCGGCCACGTCGCGATCCCGCTCATCGGTCCCGTTTCGGTTCGCGACAGGACGGTGTCGGAAGCCCGTGACGCGATCAGCGAGCGGCTGTCGCAGGAAGCGTTGGTGAATCCGCGCGTCAGCGTCGAGGTGGTGGCCTATCGGCCCTTCTACATCCTCGGTGAGGTGCAGGCGCCCGGACAGTATCCCTACGTCAATGGAATGACGGTGCTGACCGCGGTCGCCATGGCCGGCGGGTTCACCTACCGGGCCGAAACCGATCGCTTCTCGATCGTGCGGGAGAAGAATGGCCGGCCGATGGAATGGCGGGCCGAGCGCGACACCCAGGTGCGTCCGGACGACGTCGTCACGGTGTTCGAGCGGTACTTCTGATCCCGGGACGCGGCTCGCGCCGGTGCCGATCGACGGGGCGAGCCGTCTCCTCGGGCTCCGGGAGTTGGCGGGCGGAATAATGAAGGCCGCGCGCTTGTCTCGGCTTAGAGGGCATGCAGGCGCAGGCGCGCGATCTTATGGACCTCGGCCAGGGCCGTTGCGAACTCCTGCGCCGGGTCGTTTTGCAGGCGGCGCTCGAACTCCTCCAGGATCTCCGCGCGCCGCCGCCCCTTGACCGCCAGAATGAACGGAAAGCCGAACTTCGCTCGATAGGCTTCGTTCAGGCGGCGGAACCGGGCAAACTCTTCCGGCGTGCATTGGTCGAGACCGGCGCTCGCCTGCTCGGCGGTCGAATCGGCCGTGAGCGCGTCCTGGATGGCGAGTCTCCCGGCAAGGTCCGGATGGGCGCGGAGGAGGGCCAGCTTGCACTCGGGCCCGGCCGCATCCACGACGGCGGCCATGGCCGCGTGCAGGCCATTCAGGTGGTCATGCGCCGCTGTCAGGCCCGCGTCGTAGACCCGTTCGGCGATCCAGGGCGAATGCTCGTAGACGCCGAAGACGGCGAGGAACTCCTCGCGCGACAACCTGGACGGGACGCGCCTAAAGCCTTGGCCGGTCATGGTCGCGGTCCCTTTCGCGCTTTGCCGTCACGACGTGGGCCTATACGTCGATTGCCTCCCGGAATGCCGAACCAGTCGGGGGAGAGCGATCAGGATATTCCGAAAAATCGATGCCTTCTCCGCCTTGAACTCGACGATGTTCATTCCTTCGGCCTATGCCTGCCGCGCCAGCGAGCAGCTGGGCTCTTGGATGCGGTGGAAGACCGTGGGCGCCATCCTTAATCTTTCGCTGAGGCACCATCCCAATCGCCGCCGATTTCCCATCAGCCCAATCCCCGCGAGCCCGGCGAGGATCACCGCCAGCGGGACGGGCTCCGGCACCCGTACGGCCTCGGCAATCACGGATAACCGCATCCCGAAGGAGATGCTTTCGCCCGGCGCGAGCGAGCCGTCAAACGCGCCGTTCAGCAGGGAGATAAAAGCGAAATCGGGGAGGATGCCGTCGACGATCTCGTCCTCGGGCGCAATGGGTCTTACGCCGCCGTCCTCGCCGCCGACGGTGAACCCGAGGTCAAAGGAGTCGATGGCGCATTCATGTGGCTGCGCCGATTCGAAGCAGGCCAAATCGGCGATTAGCGAGGAGCTGAACCAGTGGGCGCGTTCGCGGCGCGGGTCGTTGACGACGACGCCCGGGCCACGATCCATCGGAAGGGAAGCCCGGAAGGGCTGCACGAATTCCTCGACTGACGCCCAGATAAAGAAGGGCTCCGATCCGGCGTTGGTGAGGGTGAGGAACCCCTCCGCCGTGGCCTCGGCCACCGCCCGGCCAGCCGGACCGGGCACGCTGGCGAACGCGCCGACGATGATGCCGTCGGGGGAAACGTCCGCGTTGGCGAAGGCCTCGCCCGAGCCGCTGGTGCGAACCGCCGTGGTGCTACTGGTTTGCGTCACCGACATCACCAGGTCGCTCGGCAGCGGGCCGAAAAACTCGTGGTGGAGCGGGAAGGTGAAGGCAAGGCTGCGCTCGCCGGCGGCGATCGGGACAGCGTGGGTCCGAGAGACCGGGGCGAGCAGAAGAGCAACAAACAGGACCGTCGGCAGCTTTGACATTTCCGCCTCCTGGGGCGCCCCCAATGGAATCCATGCAGCCATCGTGCCAGGGCCGCCGTTGCGAGCCGGAGCTGACCGGTTGGCCGCCTTTGCTAAAGTGAAGTGGCAAAGCGGCGCGCGCGGGGTGTCAAGCGAAGTTGACAGAAAAAGGCGCTTCGGTCGGCGAAAGACGCGCGGCGTCGCATGGATCAGCCCGCGTGGTGGTGGCTCGCGGTTGAGTGACGATCTCCCGGGCCGCGGCGTCAAAGCGGTTCCCGATCACCCAATTCGACACATCGAACGTTCGCGCCAGTTTCATCCTCGGCGCCTTGGCGAGATGCCCGCCAACGATCTGTCGCTCGTCATCTTCGGGCTGCAGCATCCAACCCAGGACTTCATCCAGTTGCGAGATCCGCGCCGGGCTCGTCTTGAGCCGCGGCACCATCATTTGTGTGCCCGGATAGTCGGTGACGCGCTCCCGAACAAAGTCAGGCCAGATCATCGCTTAGTTCTTGAGCGGGTACAGACAGCTCGCGCGACGACGTCAGCCGCCGGACCGTCTCGCCGAGCCTGAAAGTTCGGTAGAACTTCGCCAAGAATCGGTTGGTGCCCCTAACGATAGACTATCCTTTCGTGCCGAGCGCGCCTAATCAAGGTCTCCTTGAAAGAGTTTTGCCATACCGGGTCATTCCTGCAACAATTCCCGGCTGCAATCATGAAGGCCCGCAACGGCCCTGGCCGGTGGCGGGCCCGTGCAGGTAGGCGAGGTCATGGGGCGTCTAACGACGCATGTTCTGGACACGGCGGCCGGCCGGCCGGGCGCCGGCATGGGCCTCGAGCTCTACCGGATCGGCGATGACGGCCGCGAACGCCTGGCGTCGGCGGTCACGAATGCCGACGGACGCTGCCCCGCGCCGTTGTTGGAAGGCGAGGCGTTTACGCCCGGTGTCTACGAACTGGTGTTCCACGCCGGCGACTACTTCGCCGGGCGCGGCATGGACCTGCCGTCGCCGCACTTCCTCGATCGAGTCGTCGTCCGGTTCGGGGTCGCCGCGCCGGACGAGCACTATCACGTCCCGCTCCTGATCTCGCCCTACGGCTACACAACCTATCGCGGTAGTTGAGGGCCGCGGGATTCGGAGGACTCGATGAGAGACACCATCCGATTCCTGCTGGGCCATGAGCTTCGCGAACTCCGCGGCGTCGATCCGGCGATGACCGTCCTGACCTATCTGCGCCGGGTCGAACGCCGCTGCGGGACCAAGGAAGGCTGCGCGGAGGGCGATTGCGGTGCCTGCACGGTCGTGCTCGTGGAGCCCGATGGCGGCGACCGCCTGGTCTATCGGCCGGTCAATTCCTGTATCCAGTTCCTGCCCATGCTCGACGGCCGGCAGCTCCTGACCGTGGAGGATCTGAAGGGTCCGGACGGGTGTCTTCATCCGGTGCAGCAGGCGATGGTCGAGGCCCACGGCTCGCAGTGCGGCTTCTGCACGCCGGGATTCGTGATGTCCCTTTTCGCCCTTTTTCACGGCGACCGGCCGCGCGACCGGCGCGGCATCGACGACGCGCTCGCCGGCAATCTCTGCCGCTGCATCGGCTACGGCCCGATCATCGAGACGGCGCGCCGCATGTCCGACGGCGCAAAGACGGGCCGGCCCCTCGATCGGTTCGATGCCAGGCGGGGCGAAACGGCCGCGGTGCTGCGCGCCCTGCGGGACGGCGAGGGCATTGCCGTCGAAGGGGGCAGCCACCGCTACTTCGCGCCGGCCCGGCTCGACGATCTGGCCGATCTGCTGCTGCGCTATCCGGATGCCTGTATCCTTGCCGGCGGCACCGATGTCGGCCTGTGGGTGACGAAGCGGCATCGCGCGCTCGATCCGGTGATCCATGTCGGCCGGGTCGAGGAGCTGCGCCGGATCGCGGTCACGGACGGCCATATCGAGATCGGCGCCGCCGCGACCTATGCCGAGCTGCACGCGCTTCTCGCCGCAAAGTTCCCGGATTTCGGCGAGCTGATCCGCCGGCTCGGCTCGGTCCAGATCCGCAACGCCGGCACGATGGGCGGCAACATCGCCAACGGCTCGCCGATCGGCGACAGCCCGCCGGCGCTGATCGCGCTGGGCGCCCGGCTCGTCCTGCGGCGCGGCGACGCGCGCCGCGAGATCGCGCTCGAGGACTTCTTTATCGATTACGGAAAGCAGGATCGGCAGCCCGGCGAGTTCGTGGAACGCATCCGCCTGCCGCTGCCCGATCCGGCGCGGCTGTTCCGCTGCTATAAGATCTCCAAGCGCTTCGACCAGGACATCACGGCCGTTCTCGGCGCCTTCGATCTGCAGCTCCGCGACGGCCGGGTGATCGACGTCCGAATCGCCTACGGCGGCATGGCCGGAATCCCGAAGCGGGCACGCGGCTGCGAGGCGGCCCTCCGCGGCCGCCCTTGGACCCCGGCGACCATTGAGAAGGCGCAAGCCGCGCTCGATGACGACTTCACGCCGCTCAGTGACCTGCGGGCAAGCCGCGAATACCGGCGCCTCGCGGCGCGGAACCTGCTGCTCAAGCTCTTCATCGAGACGACCCAGCCGGAGATCGCGACCCGGGTCGTCGAGGAGGGGAGGCATGCCTATGCGTGACCACGTCGCGGGCATCGAAGCGGTACGAGCGGAGGCGGCGATCATCGGCGGCGCGCATCGCCCGGCCGCGCATGACAGCGCCCGCAAGCATGTCGGCGGCGAGGCGGTCTATGTCGACGACATCCCGGAGCCCGCCGGCACACTGCATCTCTACGCCGCCATGTCCGACCGCGCACATGCCCGCATCCGCCGGCTCGAACTCGACGCCGTGCGGGCGGTCCCCGGCGTGGTCGCCGTGCTGACGGCAGCGGACGTGCCGGGCGTCAACGACGTCAGCCCCCTTGCCGGGGACGAGCCGCTGTTCGCCGACGGGCTCGTCGAGTTTCATGGCCAGGTGCTTTTCGCCGTCGCCGCCGAGAGCATCGAGGCGGCGCGGGCGGCGGCGAAGCGGGCGGTCGTCGAGTACGAGGATCTCGAGCCCGTGCTGACGATCGAGGAAGCGATGGCGAAGCGCCTTTTCGTTCTGCCGCCGGAGGTCATGCGGCGGGGCGATTCCGCGGCCGCACTGGCGACGGCGCCCAACCGGCTGCGGGGGCGGTTCAAGATCGGCGGCCAGGACCATTTCTATCTCGAGGGTCAGGTCTCGCTGGCGCTCCCGATGGAGGACGGTGACGTCTTCCTGCACTGCTCCACCCAACATCCGTCGGAGGTGCAGTACGGCGTCGCCCGGGTGCTCGGCCGGCCCGATAACGCCGTCACCGTCGAGGTCCGGCGGATGGGCGGCGCCTTCGGCGGCAAGGAGACCCAGGCCGCGCAGTGGGCGGCCATCGCCGCGCTCGCCGCCGTCAAGACCGGCCGGCCGGCGAAGATGCGCCTCGACCGAGACGACGACATGATCATGACCGGGAAGCGGCACGACTTCCTGATCGACTACGACGTCGGCTTCGACGTCGACGGGCGGATCCTCGGGATCGAGTTCACCCTCGCGTCGCGCTGCGGCTACTCGGCGGACCTCTCCGGCTCGGTCAACGACCGGGCCATGTTCCACGCCGACAACGCCTACTACCTCGACAACGTCACGATCACCTCGCTGCGCTGCAAGACCCACACCGTCTCGAACACGGCGTTCCGCGGCTTCGGCGGCCCGCAGGGCATGATGGGTATCGAGCGGGTGATGGACGCCATCGCCGGCGCGCTCGGCAAGGATCCGCTCGAGGTGCGGAAGGTGAATCTCTATGGCGGGGGCGGGCGCAACGTCACGCCCTACCACATGATCGTGGAGGACAACATCCTGCCGGAGCTCATTGCCGAGTTGGAATCCAGCGCCGACTACCGCGCGCGCCGCACGGCGATCCGCGCCTTCAACGAGACCAGCCCCTGTCTGAAAAAGGGGATCGCGCTCACGCCGGTGAAGTTCGGCATCTCCTTCACCGCCACCCACCTCAACCAGGCGGGCGCGCTGGTCCACATCTACTCCGACGGCAGCGTGCACCTCAACCATGGCGGGACCGAGATGGGGCAGGGGCTGTTCGTCAAGGTTGCCCAGGTGGTCGCCGAAGAGCTTCAGATCGACCTGGGCCGCATCAAGATCACGGCGACCAACACCGGCAAGGTGCCGAACACCTCGCCGACGGCGGCGTCCTCCGGTTCGGATATCAACGGCATGGCGGCACTCGCCGCGGCCCGCACGCTGAAGGCGCGGCTGATCGACTTCGCGGCGGAGCGCTACGGCGTCGCCCGGTCCGAGGTCCGCTTCCTTCCCAATCGGGTGCGCCTCGGCGCCGACGAGATTCCGTTCGACGTGCTGGTTCGCGAGGCCTACCTCGCCCGCGTGCCGCTCTCGGCCACCGGCTTCTACCGCACGCCGAAGATCCACTATGACCGGCAGCGGCACGCCGGCCGCCCCTTCTACTACTTCGCCTATGGTGCGGCGGTGAGCGAGGTCCTGATCGATACGCTCACCGGCGAGAACAGGGTGACGCGGGTCGACATCCTCCACGACGCCGGACGCTCCCTCAATCCGGCCATCGATCTTGGCCAGGTCGAGGGCGGTTTCATCCAGGGCATGGGCTGGCTGACCACCGAGGAGCTCTATTGGGACGAGGCCGGCCGGCTGCGCACCCATGCCCCCTCGACCTACAAGATTCCGGCCTGCGGCGACCGGCCGGCCGATTTCCGGATGACGCTGCGCTCCGGCGCCAACCGGGAAGACACCGTCTATCGCTCGAAGGCCGTCGGGGAGCCGCCGCTGATGCTGGCGATCTCCGTCTTCCGGGCCATCTCCGACGCGATCGCCAGCGTCGTGGACCATCGGTTCGTGCCGGACCTCGACGCGCCGGCGACGCCGGAACGGGTGCTGCTGGCAATCGAAGCGATTCGCGCCCGGGCCCGGCGAGAGGCCACGGTGGCGCGGCCCGCGGTCGGTGGACCGTGGGCGATCGCCGCGCGATAGAGGGCGGGACCGTGCGACCGGAGGCCGGAGCGATGGCATGGCAGGCGGCGGCGCGCCGGATGATCGCGGAGGAGGGGGCCTCCGTCCTCGTGACGGTGGCGGATCTGCGCGGCTCCGCCCCGCGGGAGGCGGGCGCCAAGATGCTTGTCTCCGCGCGCGGTGCCGAAGGCTCGATCGGCGGCGGTCACCTCGAATACGCGGCGATCGACGCCGCGCGGCGTCTGCTCGCCGACCCGGGGGCGCCGGCCGTTCACACCCTCACCCTTCCGCTCGGCCCGGCCCTGGGCCAATGCTGCGGCGGCAGCGTCGATCTCGTGTTCGAGCGCCTGTCGGGCGGCGCGGCGCCGTCCTGGCTCGGCGATTGGGAGGCGGCGGCGCGCGAAGGCGCGGACCGGGTGGTCGTCACACGGCTCGCGCCGGAGGGTGCCCCGAAGGCGATCCTCGACCGGGATGCCCTGGCGCGGTCGGCGCTTCCGAACGCAGTCCGATCGGCGGCCGGGCGAATGCTGTCGGGGACGGTCGGCACCGAGGCGCTGCTGGTCGCCGAGCCGGGTGGTCCCGCCTACATGCTGGAACGGCTCTCGGAACCGGTCGAACGTCTCCATCTCTTCGGTGCCGGCCATGTCGGACGGGCCATCGTCCGCGCCCTGGCGCCTCTGCCGTTCCGCGTCACCTGGATCGACGGCCGCGCCGAGATGTTTCCCGCGGAGCTCCCCGACAACGTTGCCGTCTGCCCGGCACTTCAGCCGCGGCTCGAGGTGGACCGCGCGGAGCCGGGCGATCTCTTCCTGGTCATGACCCACAGCCACCCGCTCGATCTGGAGATCTGCGAGCGTGTGCTGCGGCGTGGCGACTTCCGCTTTCTCGGGCTGATCGGCAGCGCGACGAAGCGCGCCCGCTTCGCGAGCCGGCTGCGCGCACGAGGTCTGTCCGAAGCCGTGATTGCCCGGCTGACCTGCCCGGTCGGGGTGCCCGGCATCTCGGGCAAGCGGCCGGCCATCATCGCGGCGTCGGTCGCGGCGCAGCTCCTGGCCGTGGTCGAGGCGGCGCGGTCTTCCGATTTCCTTTCCTCGGCGGAGGGATGAAGGCATGAACCGGCCCGAAGACTGGATGCGGCGGGCGATCGCGATCTCGGCCGAGAAGATGCGTGCGGGCCTGGGCGGCCCGTTCGGGGCGGTCATCGTCACGGATGGCCGGATCGTCGCCGAGGGCTCTAATTGCGTCACCTCAACCAACGATCCGACCGCGCATGCCGAGATCGTGGCGATCCGCGAGGCCTGTCGGGTCCTGGACCGCTTCAGCCTGCAGGGCTGCGAAATCTACACGAGCTGCGAGCCCTGCCCGATGTGCCTCGGGGCGATCTACTGGGCTCGGCTCGACAGAGTCTATTACGCCAACACCCGCCATCATGCGGCCGCCATCGGCTTCGATGACGACCGCATCTATCAGGAGTTCAGCCGGGCGCCGGACCGGCGGTCGCTTCCCTTCATCCGGCTCGACCTCGAAGAGGCGCGCCGGGTCTTCGAGGAGTGGCAGGCCAAGCCGGACAAGATCCCCTATTGAGTCGGAGGCACCCCCGGTGGGCGAATCGGGCCGAGCTTGTCGTCGGTGCTGCGTCGGGCATCCTTTCCGGCCCCGATTGTGTTGGGCCAGGTCAAACCCCGGAGAGGATCATTCATGCCAAGGCATCCCCGGAAGAGCGATTTCCCGGTGAGCCAGGTTCGCCGCTATCTGGAGCCGGGCCCGATCGTGCTGGTCTCGTCGAAATGGCGGGGCAAGACGAACATCATGACCATGGGCTGGCACACGGTCATGGAGTTCACGCCGTCGCTCGTCGGCTGCGTCATCGCCGACGGCAATCACAGCTTCCACATGATCCGCGACAGCGGCGAATGCGTCATCAACCTGCCGACGACGGCTCTCACCGATGCCGTCGTCGGGATCGGCAACAGCTCGGGCGCGACGATCGACAAGTTCCGGGAATTCGGCCTGACGGCCGACGAAGCCCGGGAGGTCGAGGCGCCCTTGATCCGCGAATGCCACGCAAGTTTTGAATGCCGGCTCCACGACGACGCGTGGGTCGACCGGTACAACTTCTTCGTCTTCGAGGTCGTGCGGGCGCATGTCGCCGCATCGCCGAAGCACCCGGAAACGCTGCACTACACGGGTGACGGCGTCTTCATGGTATCCGGCAAGATCATCAACCGGCGGTCGAAGTTTCGACCGGAGATGCTGTGAACGGGAAGTGGGGGGCGGCGGCCGGCGCCTGCTGCCGTCCCTCGCCGAAGGCAACCCCTATCTGGTTCAACCCGCTAGCGCAGCAGCGCCGCGGCAAAGTCGATCCAAAGGAGCGCGGCGGCGATCAGGCAGCCCAGCGCCGCGCCTTCGGCGATCTGCTTCGAGATTTTGTCCATGACGTCCCCCTTGTTACCGTGCTTCGAACAGCATTGTTCATGTTTTGTTCTTCATGTCAAGCGGCGCACGGCGTCCGGGCAGAATACCCCTATATGGGTAAGGTCCGGCCGCGTGGCCTTGCCGCCCCATGGTCGGGCTTGGGCGGAATACAAGGAGACTTTCACGCGCGAAGGCCGATAAGACCGGACGGGCCGGATCCGGGCTCGTCACCGGATCAAAAGGCCCACAGTCGGGTAGATCGTCGGCGCGCCAGGGTGCTATAGAGGGCCCGAGAGGCGCGGGGGCCGGGATGCGTGACAACGGGGAGCGTGGAGGACCAGACGGTGCTCGCGAGTGATTCGCCGCAGCACCCGCCGCGGGCCGCCGCCGCCGCCATGCCGCTGCTCGAATTGCGGGGCATCAGCAAGGCCTTTCCCGGCTGCCTGGCGAACGACGACGTCAGCCTCACGATCCGCCCGGGCGAGATCCACGCGCTCCTGGGCGAGAACGGCGCGGGCAAGAGCACCCTCGTCAAGATCATCTACGGCGTCCTGCAGCCGGATCGCGGGGAGATCCTGTGGCGCGGCCGCCCGATTCAGATGGCGAGCCCCGGCTTCGCGCGGCGGCTGGGCATCGGAATGGTGTTCCAGCAGTTCTCGCTGTTCGAGGCCCTGACCGTGGCCGAGAACATCGCCCTCGGCATCAGCGACCCCGAGGAGCGGAGGGGATTGCGTCGGCGAATCGACGAGGTGTCCCGAACCTACGGGCTGCCGCTCGACCCCGGCCGCGCCGTTCACGACCTCTCGGTCGGCGAGCGGCAGCGGATCGAGATCGTCCGCTGCCTGCTGCAGAATCCGCGGCTCCTGATCATGGACGAGCCGACGTCGGTGCTGACGCCGCAGGAGGTCGAAAGGCTCTTCGACACGCTGCGCCGGCTTGCCGCGAAGGGCTGCGCGATCCTGTACATCAGCCACAAGCTGGAGGAGATCCGGGCGCTGTGCGAGCGCGCCACCATCATGCGCGCGGGGCGCGTGGTGGCGGAGTGCGACCCCCGCGTGGAATCGGCCCGGCGGCTCGCGGAGCTGATGATCGGGACGGAGTTGAAGTCGCCGGTCCACGGCAAGCCGGCCGGGGGCCGCGCGGAACCCCGTCTCGTGGTCAGCGGTCTCTCGCTGCGGTCGGAGCAGGCGTTCGGCACCGATCTCAAGGACATCGGTTTCTCGGTGGCGGGCGGCGAAGTCCTCGGCGTCGCCGGGATCGCCGGCAACGGGCAGACCGAGCTGATGGCCGCGCTCACGGGCGAGACGCCGTGCGACCGCGCGGAGGCCATCCTGATCGACGGCGTGCCGGTCGGCCGGCTGGATCCGGCGCAGCGGCGCATGCGCGGCGCCGCCTTCGTCCCGGAGGAGCGTGACGGCCACGGCGCCGTTCGGGGGATGACCCTGGCCGAGAACGCGCTGCTCAGCGGCTATCGCCGGCTTGGCCTGGTACGGCGCGGCCTGATCGACGCGGGGCGGACCCTGGCCTATGCGGAACGGATCATCCGGACGTTCGATGTCCGGACCACCGGTGCGCGCGCCGAGGCGGGAAGCCTGTCCGGCGGCAACCTTCAGAAGTTCATCGTCGGCCGGGAGATCCTGCAGGCACCGGGCGTCCTCGTCGTCTCGCAGCCAACCTGGGGCGTCGATGCCGGCGCGGCCACGGCGATCCATCAGGCGCTCATGGACCTGGCGGCGGCGGGCGCGGCGGTGCTGGTGATCTCGCAGGATCTGGACGAGATCTTCTCCCTCTGCGACCGCATCGCGGTGATCGCGGGCGGCCGCCTGTCGCCGGCCCGGCCGGTGGGCGAGGTCACGGTGGCGGAGATCGGGCTGCTGATGGGCGGCGCCGTGGGGAACGGCGCGGATCGGAGCAGGGAGGTCCATGCTCGTCAGGATTGAGCCGCGCGGCCGGCACTCGGCGCTCTGGACCTATGGCTCCCCCGTCCTCGCGCTGCTGCTGACCGTTCTCACGGCGGGGCTGATCTTCGCCGCCATGGGTCAGGACCCCTGGCGGGCGCTCCACACCTTCCTGGTCGCGCCCCTGGCGAGCGAGACCGGGCGGCCCGAACTCCTGGTCAAGGCGGCGCCGCTCGTGCTGATCGCGACTGGCCTCTCGCTCGGCTTCCGCGCCAATGTCTGGAACATCGGCGCCGAGGGGCAATACATCCTCGGGGCCCTGGCCGGGGGCGGCCTCGCCTTGTGGTTCTATGAAAGCGAGAGTCCGCTGCTGCTGCCCGCCATGATCCTCGCCGGGATCCTGGGCGGCATGGCCTGGGCCGCGATTCCCGCCCTGCTCAGGACGCGGTTCAACGCCAACGAGATTCTGACGAGCCTGATGCTGACCTACGTCGCGGAGCTGGTCCTGGCCTATCTGGTGACCGGGCCGTGGCGCGACCCCGAAGGCTACGGCTTTCCGCAGTCGCGGCTGTTCTCGGAGGCGGCGACCCTGCCGAACCTGGTGCCGGGGACGCGCATCCATCTCGGCGTGCTCGTCGCCTTGCTGGTGGTCGGCCTCGGCTGGGCCCTTCTGGCCAAGTCCCTGGTTGGCTTTCAGCTCAAGGTCGTCGGCCAGGCGCCGCGCGCGGCGCGTTACGCCGGCTTCAGCCAGCCCGCGCTCGTCTGGCTGACCCTGCTGATCGGCGGCGGCCTGGCGGGGCTCAGCGGCCTGTTCGAGGTCGCCGGGCCCGTCGGGCAGTTGACGCCGCACATCTCGCCCGGTTACGGCTTCACGGCGATCATCGTTGCCTTCCTCGGCCGCCTGCATCCGGTCGGCGTACTGTTTGCCGGGCTGGTCCTGGCGCTGTCCTACATCGGCGGCGAGGTGGCGCAGATCGAGCTCGGCCTGCCCAATGCGGTGACCGGCATCTTCCAGGGCATTCTGCTGTTCTTCCTGCTGGCCTGCGACATGCTCATCCTCTACCGCGTGAGATTCGGGCTGAGGCAGCCGGCCCGCGCGGCCGAGGAGGCAAGATGAGTCTCGAGCTGGCCTGGGTCGTGCCCGTCGTCCTGTCGGTGATCAGCGCGTCGACGCCGCTTCTGCTGGCCGCGACTGGCGAGCTGGTGACGGAGAAGTCGGGCGTCCTCAACCTCGGCATCGAGGGGATGATGCTGGTCGGGGCGGTCGTCGGCTTCGCCGCGGCGGTAACGTTCGGCAGCCCGACGCTCGGCATCGCCGCCGCCGCGCTGGCCGGTGCCGTCATGGCCCTCATCTTCGCGGTCCTGACGCTCCTTTTCCTTGCCAACCAGGTGGCGACGGGCCTGGCGCTGACGATCTTCGGCACCGGCCTCAGCGCGCTCATGGGTTCCGATTTCGTCGGCTTCGCGACAGAGCGGCTGCCGCGGCTGCATCTACCGGTCTTGTCGGATCTGCCGGTCCTCGGTCCGATCCTGTTCGGGCAGGACATTCTCGTCTACGCGTCTTTTGCCCTGCTGGCCGGCGTCGCCTGGTTCCTCAACCGCACCCATGCCGGGCTGGTGCTGCGTGCGGTCGGCGATTCGCACGATTCGGCGCACGCGATCGGCTATCCGGTCGTCGCCGTCCGCTTCGCTGCCACCGCCTTCGGCGGCGCCATGAGCGGGCTTGCCGGCGCCTATATGTCGCTGGCCTACACCACCATGTGGGCCCAGAACATGACCGCCGGGCGGGGCTGGATCGCCCTGGCGCTGGTGGTCTTCGCCACTTGGCGGCCGGCGCGGCTCCTGCTCGGCGCCTATCTGTTCGGCGGAATCACCATCCTGCAGCTCCACGTGCAGGGCCTGGGCCTGGCGATTCCGTCACAGTTCCTGTCGATGCTGCCCTATCTGGCGACCATCGTCGTGCTGGTGCTGATCTCCAGGGACCGCACTAAGATCCGGCTCAACGCCCCGGCCTGCCTGGGCAAGCCTTTCCATGCCGCCGGCTGAAGGGAGGAGTCTGGGGCGCGCGGGCTTTTGGCCGAAGCCGGCGGATCGGGTACACTCCACCGAAATGAAATTCGACATCCAGCTCCAGACGGGAGGCGAGAATGCGTAGTACGCGAAGGACCTTCACCAAGATGCTGGGCGCGGCGGCCGCAACGACGGCCGTGCTCGGCCGGACCCGGATCGCCGGCGCCGAAGCCTTCAAGGCCGGCTTCATCTATGTCGGCCCGATCGAGGACTTCGGCTGGACCCACCAGCACGACGTCGGGCGCCGGGCGCTGGAGGCCGCGCTCGGTGACCGGGTCGAGACGAGCTATGTCGAAAGCGTCAAGGAAGGGCCGGATTCCGAGCGCGTCATCCGCCAGCTCGCGGCGAGCGGACACGGCATCATCTTCACCACCTCCTTCGGATTCATGAATCCGACGATCAAGGTGGCCCGCGACTTCCCGGACGTGAAGTTCGAACATTGCACCGGCTACAAGCGGGCCGATAACGTCAGCACCTACAACATCCGTTTCTACGAAGGGCGTTACATCCAGGGCGTGATTGCCGGAAGGCTGTCGAAATCGGGCATCGTCGGCTACATCGGGTCGGTGCCGATCCCCGAGGTGATCATGGGCATGAACGCTTTCATGCAGGGCATGCGCTCGGTCAATCCCAACGGCCGGATCAAGATCGTCTGGATCAACGGCTGGTACGATCCGGGCAAGGAGAGCGACGCCGCCAAGGCGCTGATCGATCAGGGTGCCGACATCATCGCCCAGCACACCGACTCGGCGGCGCCGCTCCAGGTCGCGGAGCAGCGCGGCGTGCACGGCTTTGGCCAGGCGAGCGACATGATCGAGTTCGCGCCGAACGCCCAGCTCACCTCTTCGATCGATCACTGGGACGACTATTACATCCAGCAGGTCTCGGCGGCGATCGACGGGACATGGCAAAGCCGGGACGTCTGGGGCGGGCTTGCCTCCGGCATGCTGAGGATGGCGCCCTACACCAACATGCCGGAGGACGTGGCCTCCTTTGCCCGGCAGACGGAAGACGGCATCAAGTCCGGCAAGATCGTCATCTTCAAGGGCCCGATCAACGATCAGAAGGGGAATCAGAAGGTCGCGGCGGGCGAGAGCCTGACGGACGAGGAGATCCTGAACATGAACTGGCTGGCGGAAGGCGTCGAAGGCCAGCTGCCGAGCTGACGAATCGCGGCCGCGCCGCGGCGCGGCACTCGACGACAACCTGACCGGGCAGGTGGCGATGAGCGACCCCGAGGGCGGTTTCGACGACGGCTTCCTCGATCGACTGCCGAAATGCGAACTCCACATTCACGTGGAGGGCAGCCTCGAGCCGGAGCTCATGTTTGCGCTCGCCGCGCGCAACGGCGTTCGCCTCGCCTACGAGTCCGTCGAGGCGATCCGCAAGGCCTACAGCTTCTCCCGGCTCCAGGACTTTCTCGACCTCTACTACCAGGGCATGTCGGTCCTGCGGACGGAGCAGGACTTCTACGACCTCGCCTGGGCCTATCTCGCGCGCGTCCGGGCGCAGAACGTGCGGCGGGTCGAGATGTTCTTCGACCCGCAGGCGCATCTGTCCCGCGGCATCGCCTTTGCCACGGTGATCGACGGGCTGCATCGCGCGATCGGCGATGCCGAGCGCGATCTTGGCGTGACGGCCCGCCTGATCCTGTGCTTCCTGCGCCACCTCGACGAGGCCGACGCCGAGCGGACCCTGGACCTCGCGCTTCCTTACAAGGACCGGATCATCGGGGTCGGCCTGGATTCGTCGGAGATCGGCCATCCGCCGAGCAAGTTCGCGCGGGTCTTCCGGCGGGCGCGGGAGGAAGGGTTCCGGCTCGTCGCCCATGCCGGCGAGGAAGGTCCGCCGAGCTACGTCTGGGAGGCGATCGACCTTCTCGGCGTCGATCGGGTCGACCACGGCAACCGGTCGCTGGAGGATCCGGCGCTGGTCGCGCGCCTTGCGCGCGACCGGGTGCCGCTGACGGTCTGCCCGCTCTCCAACCTGCGGCTGTGCGTGGTCGACGACCTTCGCCACCATCCGCTCAAGCGCATGCTCGATGCCGGGCTCTTCGCGACGGTGAACTCCGACGATCCGGCCTATTTCGGCGGCTATATGACGGAGAACTATCGGGCCGTCCGCGACGCCCTCGGGTTGGGCCGGGCCGAGATGACGGAGCTGGCCCGCAACGGATTTGCGGCCTCCTTCCTGCCGGCGGCGGAAAAGGCCGCGGCGCTGGCAGAGTTCGACCGGGCGGTGGCATAAGACGCTGCTGTCCCGGGGCCGACGGCGCGCAGGTGCGGCGTCGGAGTTATGGTCGGCCGCTGTCCTGTCGGCATCGGCCTTCGAACATCAAGAACAACCGATCAGAGGGAGCAAACGTCATGATGGGAAGGAAGCTCACGATTCTCGCCGCGGCGCTGACCGTCGGGCTCGCATGGTCCGCCGGTTCCACCGCCTGGTCCCAAACCGTCAGGATCACGCCGCTGGGCAGCCATGACGGTGAGTTCTGCCGCAGCGATCGCGCATTCCTTCTGGAAGACCCTAACGGGACCACGTTGCTCTTCGACGTGGGGCGGACCGTCGCCGGGCCGGAGGATCCGCGTCTCGGCAAGGTCGATGTGGTGCTGCTCAGCAGCGTGCACGGCGACCATCTCGGCGACAAACGGATTTCCGAGGTCGGCGCCGGGAGCTGCGCCGAGCCGGCAGCCACGGTGGCGACGACGCCGCAGTCGGGCACCGCGCTGATCGCCGCGGCGAAGGGCGCGACGGTGATCGTCGGCGGCCATATGCACGAGTTCCTGGCGGCCAAGCTGGAAGAGGCGGGCGGTTCCGCGGACCAGGTCCAGGTCCTGCGCTTCGGCGGCAAGCGGGTGGTCAACGGAGTACGGATCGCGATCGTCCCGGCGGTGCATGCGAACGGCGTGTCGACGGACTTCCTGAACGAGGCGGCGGCGACGGCGTTCGAGGCCGACGGTCTGACCGCCTATGTGGGGCCCGACAACGGCTATGTGCTGTCCTTCACCAACGGGCTCGTGGTCTACCTCTCCGCCGACACCGGGCACACCTCGGACATGGAGACGCTCGTGCAGCGCTATTACGGGGCGGAACTCGCCATCATGAACATGGGCGACATCTTCACCATGGGCCCAGAGGAAGCCGCCTGGGCCGTCGAGGAGCTGATCAAGCCCAAGGCGGTGATCCCGACGCACGCCAACGAGGAGGCGACCAGGGGCGGTAAGGTCATTCCCGGGACCCGCACGGCCAGATTCGTCGAGCTCGTCAAGAGCGTTCCGGTCTACCTGCCGCTGAGCGGTCGGACCATGGAGTTCGACGGCGAGGGGACCTGCGTCAAGGGCTGCTGAGCGGCCAGCGCCCGGCCGGCGGATGGTTATGGCGGGGCAGACGATCTATCTCGACCACCACGCGACGACCCCGCTCGACCCGCGGGTGCTCGAGGCGATGCTGCCCTTCTACGGGGCGCGGTTCGGCAATCCCCATTCCTCAAGCCATCGCGTCGGCCGGGCGGCGGCGGAGGCGGTGGATGCCGCCCGAGCCGAGGTGGCGGCGCTGGTCGGCGCTCATGCGGGCGAGATCATCTTTACCTCCGGGGCCACCGAGGCCAACAACCTGGCCATTCTTGGCAGCCTCGCCGCCTGCCAGGGTGACGCCGCGTTCGTCACCACGAGCGTCGAGCACGCCTCGGTGCGGCAGACCGCGGCGGTGTTGGCGGAAACCGGCCGGCGCGTGACGATCCTGCCCGTCGGACCGGACGGGCGCCTCGATCCCGTGCAGGTGGAATCCGTGCTGACGCCGGCGGTTGGGCTGGTCTCGGTGATCCTGGCGAACAACGAGATCGGCGTGATTCAGCCGCTCGAGGAGATCGGGCGGTTGTGCCGTCGGGCGGGGGTGCGACTCCATGCCGACGCGGCCCAGGCGGCGGGCAAGATTCCGGTGGATGTCGAGCGCCTCGGCGTCGATCTGCTGAGCCTCTCGGCCCATAAGATCTACGGCCCCATGGGCATCGGCGCGCTTTATGTCCGCGGCGGCGTGGCGCTGCGGCCGCTGTTCCATGGCGGCGCGCAGGAGGGCGGGCTGCGGCCGGGCACGCTGCCGACCGCGCTCTGCGTCGGTTTCGGCGCGGCCTGCCGGCTGGCCCGGGAGGAGAGGGCGGCGGAGGCGGCGCGACTCGCGGATCTGCGCGATCGGCTGTTCGCCCGGCTGGCGAATGCCTTGCCCGACCTTCGCCTCAACGGTTCCGCCCTCCACCGGCTGCCGGGCAACCTCAACATTTCACTACCCGACGTGGAGGCCGAGGACTGGCTCGCGGCGGTGCCGGAGCTCGCGCTCTCCACCGGCGCTGCTTGCGCCAGCGGGTCGCAGGCCCCCTCGCATGTGCTGCGGGCGATCGGCCTGACGGAGGCGGAGATCCAGGGCTCGATCCGGATCGGGATCGGCCGTTTCACCGCGGTCGAGGAGATCGACCGGGCAGCGGCGCTGCTGCTGCGCCGGCTGGCGGCGCTCCGAAGGGATGATGGCTGACCGGCCGCGGGGTTTGTTCCACCGGAGGTTTCCCCCTTAAGCCGATCGGAGGACGGGAGGAAAGGACCGCATGGACCCGCTGTTCGTCGACTGGCTCGGCCTGCTGTTGCGTTGGGCCCATGTCATGATCGGCATCCTCTGGATCGGCACCTCCTTCCATTTCATCTGGCTCGACGCCAGCCTGTGGCCGCTGGCACAAGCACCCGAGAAGGGCATCGCCGGCGAAACCTGGATGGTCCATGGCGGTGGCTTCTATCGCGCGCGCAAATATCTCGTTGCGCCGGAGGCCCTGCCGGCGTCGCTGCACTGGTTCAAGTACGAGGCCTATTTCACCTGGATCACCGGGTTCCTTCTGCTCGCCGTCGTCTATTATCTGGGCGCCGACCTCTACCTGATCGATCGCGCAGTCCTGGACCTTGCCGCCTGGCAGGCGATCGCGATCAGCGCCGGGTCGCTCGCCCTCGGCTGGCTCGTCTACGATTCCCTCTGCCGGTCGCCCGTCGGGCGCCGCACCGGCATGCTGGCCGGCGCGGTCTTCCTTCTGGCGGTCGCGGCGGCGTTCGGCTATGGGCAGGTCTTCAGCGGCCGGGCGGCCTACCTCCATGTCGGGGCGCTGCTCGGCACGATCATGGCGGCGAACGTCTTCTTCGTAATCATCCCGAACCAGAAGAAGGTGGTGGCCGACCTGCTGGCCGGCCGCGTGCCGGACCCGGCGTTGGGGGCGCAGGCGAAACGGTGCTCGCTGCACAACAACTATCTCACCCTGCCGGTGGTGCTGATGATGATCAGCAACCACTACCCGATGCTCTACGGCCATACCCATAGCTGGGCCTTCGTGGCCGGGGCGTTGGTGATCGGCGGGCTGGTGCGCCACTTCTACAACCGGAAGGATGCCGGCGAGCGCGGCTGGCGCATCGCCTGGCCGCTGCCGGCGGCGGCCGCGGTGACCTTCCTGCTGATCGCGCTGAGCGGCTACCGGCCGCAGCAGGGCGGGACGACGGCGGGTACTGCGGCCGCGGCGCCGGTGACGCTCGCGCAGGTGATGCCGGTCATCCGCGACCGCTGCGTCACTTGCCACTCGGCCCGGCCGACGGACCCTGCCTTCGATGCGCCGCCGGCGGGCGTCGCCTTCGACACGGCCGAGGAAGTGCGGCGGAATGCCCAGCGCATCCCCGCGCGCGCGGTCCTGTCGGACGGCATGCCGCTCGGCAACAAGACGGGAATGGTGCCGGAGGAACGCGCGCTGCTCGGTCGCTGGATTGAGAACGGCGCGCCGTGAGGGCGGAAGGGTCGGCCCTGTTCGCCGCTCAGGCCGGCCCGGTTGCCTCTGCGCCGATCCAGTCGAGATAGTCCGGGTTGCCGGCCTGGACGGGCAGGACGATGGCGCAAGGACAGGCGTAGGAATGAAGCGCCTTGACGCGATCGACGACCCGGTCGGCGAGATCCCGGCGGGTCTTCAGGATCAGCACCGTTTCGGCGCCGGTCTCGACCTGACCCTCCCACCAGTAGAGCGAGCGCATGCCGGGGATGATGTTGGCGCAGGCGGCCAGCCGCTCCTCGACAATGGTGCGGCCGATCGAGTCCGCCTCTGCGTTGTCCGATGCGGTCACGTAGATCAGGCAGACGTCCATATCCGATTCCGTCAGGATTTGCGTTCGTCAGGCTGCGGGCACGAAGCCGATGGGGATGCGCTGCGGCCCTTCCTGCTTCAGGGACTGCAGCATCTCCTTGTACTCCCGCTCCATGTCGCTTGTCACGGACGCCCGCGTCTCCTTCAGCGCCTGCTCGAGATGCTCCGCCGTCACTTCCTGCGCCTCCAGCGACTGGCGCAGGGCAAGGAGTCCTGCCCGCCGCACGAGATCCTCGAGATCGGCCCCCGTGTAGCCCTCCGTGCGTGCGGCGAGGCCGTCGAGGTCGACATCGGCGGCCAGCGGCATGTTCGCCGCATGGATCTTGAGGATGCGCAGCCGTCCCTCCTTGTCCGGGACCGGCACGTAGATGAGCTCGTCGAAGCGGCCGGGGCGCAGCAGCGCCGGGTCGAGCAGGTTCGGACGGTTCGTCGCGCCGATGACGACCACGCCCTGAAGCTCCTCGAGCCCGTCCATTTCGGACAGCAGCGTATTGACCACGCGCTCGGTCACCGCCGGCTCGCCCAGCCAGCCGCCGCGGACGGGGGCGAGCGAATCGATCTCGTCGATGAAGATCACCGTCGGCGCCACCTGGCGGGCCCGGGCAAAAAGCCTGGAGACCTGCTGCTCTGATTCGCCGTACCACTTCGACAACAGGTCCGAGGACTTGGTGGCGATGAAGTTGGCGTTGGACTCTCGCGCGACGGCTTTGGCGAGCAACGTCTTGCCCGTGCCCGGCGGGCCGTGGAGCAGAACGCCCTTGGGCGGCTCGATGCCGAGGCGCTGAAAGAGCTCTGGATGCCGCAGGGGGAGCTCCACCATCTCCCGCACCTGGTCGATGGCGCTACCGAGGCCGCCGATGTCGTCATAGGTGACGTCGGCCTGACGGGCTTCCTTCGGCTCGACATATTGCGGCAGCAGCTCGACCTCGGTGTCGGGGGTCACCTGGACGACGCCCTTCGGCGAGGTGGACACCACCACCAGCCGGATCTCCTGAAGGCCGTAGGCCGGCGCGTCGAACAGGCTCCGGAACGCGTCGTCGGGGAAGCCTCTCCGGTCCATCGCGGGGCTGCGGTGATACACGGAGGTCGAAACGACGTCACCCGCGACGAGGGGGCGTCGGGCAAACGTCCGGCGCAAGGCCTCGCCCGAGCCCTGCAGGCGCAGATTCTTTTGGGCGGGCGCCAGGACCACGCGGTTCGCGGGCTTGACCTCGGCCGGCCGGACCTCCACGAAGTCGCCGCTGCCCACGCCCGCGTTGGCGCGCTGCAGGCCGTCGAGGCGGATGATCTCCAGGCCCTCGTCTTCCGGATAGGGCGGGACGGCGATGGCCGCCGTGTGGCGCTGGCCGATGATCTCAATGGGCTCGCCCTCACGGATGCCTAGCCGTTCCAGGACGGCCCGGCCAAGCCGCGCCACGCATTTGCCGACGTCCTGGGAGCGGGCATTGGCCACCTGCACCCGTTCGCCCTTTGGGTCCGTATCCGCCATCGATCGAACTGCCCTTCACTCCGCCAGACTTGCCGTCAGCGAAGGAACGGGACCACTCCCGATTGGTTCCCGGGGCGGTTCGGCAGGCTTCACGCCGATCGAGGCGAGGCGCCGGCGATGCGGATCGGGCGGTGTCAGTGGGCCCGGCCTTGAGCCTCCGGCGTCGAATAGACGGCGAGGGCGGCCCGCACAGCGGCGCCCGCCGGCAGGTGGGCGCCGTGGCGGAGCAACGTGGCTTCGAGCGCGCCGAGGCAGATCAGCACGTTCTGCTTGCGGCAGTTGTAGCCCATCGTACCGATGCGCCAGATCCTGCCCTTGAGCGGTCCGAAGGAGGAGCCGATCTCGATCCCGAAATTCTCCAGCAGGTCGCGGCGCACCGCTTCGCCGTCGATGCCGTCGAGGATCACGACGCCCGTGACGTTCGCCATCCTGTGACGAGCGTCCCCGAAGATCTCGAGGCCCATCGCCTCCAGCCCCGCCGTCAGCGCGGCGCTCGCCAGACGGTGGCGCGCGAAGGCGGCCGGAAGCCCTTCCTTCAGCAGAATGCGGGCGCATTCGCGCGCCGCATAGAGCATCGAGGTCGCCTCCGTATGGTGGTTGAGGCGGCTCTCGCTCCAGTAGTCGAAGAGCATCGGCAAGTCGAAGTAGTTCGACTGGATCACCGGACCGTCGCCCGGCTGGAAGCCCTCGGGGGTGATCCCCTCCTCGATGTGTTTGCGCCGGTTCGCCGCGTCGGCCGCGCGCTCGCCCAGCGTGACCGGAGACGAACCCGGTCGGCCCGACAGGCACTTCTGCAGCCCGGCGGAGACCGCGTCGAGGCTCCACTCGTCCGTCCGTACGTCCATGCCGCCCAGGGTTGCCGTCGCGTCGACGAAGAGCAGGGCGTCGTGGCGTCGGCAGATCGCCCCGATCTCCGCCAGCGGCTGCGCCATCGTCGTCGAGGTGTCGCCGTGCACAAGTGCGACGAGCTTGGGCCGGTGCTCGCGAACCGCCTCTTCGATTCGCTCGGGCGGGAACACCGTGCCCCATTCCGCATGGATCGCCCGGACATCCGCCCGGCAGCGATGGGCGATCTCACACAGCAGATGGCCGAAGCGGCCGAACACGGGCACCAGCACCCGGTCGCCGGGCGCGACCAGCGAGGTCAGCAGCGCCTCGATGCCGGGGCGCGCGGTCCCGTTCACCAGGAAGGACCAGCGGTTCCTCGTCTGGAAGACCTGCCGGAGGAGCGCCATGGTCTCGTTCATGTACCGGGTGAATTCCGGATCGAACTGCCCCAGCATCGGCATCGACATCGCGCGCAGTACGCGCGGGTCGCAGTTGACCGGGCCCGGACCCATCAGCAGGCGCGGGGAGGGGTTCAGCTCTTCGAAGGTCTCGATCATTGCCGCTTTTCCTTCCGATCGGGCCGGCAGGACCATGCTCGTGCGGCCGGTGCCGCTCAATCGAACGGGCCGAGGCTGCCGCGTGCGTAGCCGGCGGGCAGTTCGTGCTCCCGTCCGATGCGGACGACGAGATCCGCGATCTCCGGATGGCGCTTCAGCACCTCGTGCCGATGCGGGTGGAGCGCCTCGATCAGCGCGCCGCCGCGACCGAGAAGATCATCGGCCATCGCGATCATCCGGGAGTTCGGCCAGGAAAAGGGGCGAAGACGCCGCAGCTCCGCGAAGGCCTCGCGTTCGGCTCCCGGATTCTGCTGGGCCAGGAGAATGACGACGGCGGCGGTGGACCGGGAGATCCCCATATGGCAGTGCACGAGGACATGCGCGCCCGGCGCTGGCGTGGCTGCCAGCCGATCCCCAAGCTCCAGCAGCGCACGGACGTGATGCGTCTGCGGCGGCTGGCGCCCCGGCTCCTCTCGGATGTCGTCGTGGAAGCGCAGCACCGTCCGGTCGTGGGGCGGGAAGCCGGCAAAGGCCTCGGGATCGGGCGTTGCCGGGTCCATGATTGACAGGACGTGCGTCATGCCCGAATTGGAGAACTGCGCGAGCTCCGGAATCCCGCACACCATCACTCGAAACGAAAACGCAGACGAAAGCCGTTCCATTCTTCCCCCTCCGGCTCCGCGACAGACGTTGCGGCGCACTTGGCGATGCCGTCGATACAGGCCTGTCGTATTCGGCGGCGGGCGCGACGCGGACCGACAATGCCGCGCCGGCATCTCTCCTTTCCTTCGGATCCGGCGACCTAATCCGGCGGCCGGTCCACTTCGACACCGGCCGGGTGGGTCTCGCGCCAGTGCCGTGCGATGTCGATGCGCCGGCTGATCCAGACCTTGTCGAAGCCCTGAACGTAGTCGAGGAAGCGGGCAAGCGCCGCACTGCGTCCCGGCCGCCCGGCGAGCCGGCAGTGAAGGCCGACGGACATCATCTTCGGCAGCCGCGCGCCCTCCGCGTAGAGGGTGTCGAAGCTGTCCCGCAGATAGCTGAAGAACTGATCGCCCGAATTGAAGCCCTGCGCGGTCGCGAAGCGCATGTCGTTGGCGTCGAGGGTGTAGGGCACGACCAGATGCGGGTGGCCGCCCACAGTCACCCAGTAGGGCAGGTCATCGGCGTAGCTGTCGGAATCGTAGAGGAAGCCGCCCTCCTCGACCACCAGCCTGCGCGTGTTCGGGCTGCAGCGCCCGGTGTACCAGCCGAGCGGCCGGCTGCCTGTCACGCGGGTGTGAATCTCGATCGCCGCGCGCAGATGCGCCCGCTCCGTCTCTTCCTCGACATGCTGGTAGTCGATCCAGCGATAGCCGTGGCTGGCGATCTCCCAGTCGGCCTCCGCCATGGCGGCGACCGCCTCCGGATTGCGCCCAAGTGCCATCGCCACGCCGTAGACGGTGACCGGCAGGTGGCGGTCCGTGAACAGCCGATGCAGGCGCCAGAAGCCGGCGCGGCTGCCGTACTCGTAGATCGATTCCATGTTCATGTGGCGCGCACCCGGCAGCGGCGTGGCGCCGACGATCTCGGACAGGAAGGCTTCGGAGGCGGCGTCGCCGTGGAGGACGCAGTTCTCGCTGCCCTCCTCGTAGTTGATGACGAACTGCAGGGCGATGCGCGCCTCCCCCGGCCAGCGGGGATGCGGCGGGCGCCGGCCGTAGCCGGCCATGTCGCGCGGATAGGGGCTCTGCGGTCCGTCCATGTCCATCACCTTGGGAATCCACCGAGGATGGCGACAGCCCGGCCGCCCGAAGGCGATCGCAGGGCGAAGATGGTCTCGATCGATCCAACGCAACGGGTTACGCTTGCACCGGACATGTTCTTACAGCACAGGCGCGTGCCAAAGCAAAGGAGGGGCGCCGGCCGGCGCGGACCCATCGCCCGACCGGCGGGGCGATCGATGGGCCTTTGAGAGGAGGTTCAGGATGCGTCTTCCGCTGATTCCATATGTCGTGGTCGCTGCCCTGGCGGCGTTGCCGGCCACCGTCCGGGCCCAAGCCGAGGTGGAACGGCAGGCGTTTCCGGTGCCCGCCGGTGCCGGCCCGCATGACGTGGCGCCCGCGCCGGAGCCAGGGGGCGTCGTCTGGTACACCGCCCAGGGGCAAGGCGCGCTCGGGCGGCTGGATCCGGCGACCGGCGAGGTCAGGCAGATTCCGCTCGGCGAGGGCTCGGCACCGCACGGCGTCATCGTCGGGCCGGATGGCGCGCCCTGGATCACCGACGGCGGCCTCAACGCGATCGTCCGCGTCGATCCGCGAACGGAGGAGGTCACGCGCTATCCTCTGCCGGACGGGCAAGGCTACGCGAATCTGAATACGGCGACCTTCGACGGCCACGGCGTTCTCTGGTTCACCGGGCAGAACGGCATCTACGGCCGGCTCGACCCGAAGACCGGTGCGATGGAGGTCTACGACGCGCCGCGCGGCCGTGGGCCATACGGCATCACGACGACGCCGGCCGGCGCGGTCTATTACGCCTCGCTCGCCGGCAGCCACATCGCCCGCATCGATACCGAGACCGGTGCCGCGACGGTGATCGAGCCGCCGACGCCGGATCAGGGCGCCCGCCGCGTCTGGTCCGACTCGAAGGGGCGGATCTGGGTCAGCGAATGGAATGCCGGCCAGGTCAGCCGCTACGATCCCGACTCGGGACAGTGGCAGAGCTGGCGTCTGCCGGGCGAGCGGCCGCGTGCCTACGCAGTCTATGTGGACGATCGGGACGTCGTCTGGCTCAGCGACTTCGGCGCCAACGCCGTGGTGCGGTTCGATCCGGTGACCGAGCGCTTCGAGATCTTCGAGAGTCCGCGCGCCAACGCAAACGTCCGGCAGATCCTCGGGCGTCCGGGGGAGGTCTGGGCCCCCGAATCCGGTACCGATACGCTGGTCGTCTTCCGTAGCCGGTAGCCCCTGCACCGGGCCGCGGCGGCGTCACGGCCGCCAGAAAGGCTTGCTCAGCTCCACCTCCACGTCGGCCCGGGAGAGGCCGATGTCCTTGAGCATCGCGTCGCTGAGAAGGCTGAGCGCGTGCCGCTGGCGCCGCCGCTCCTCCCATTCCAGCACCGCCGCGATTGCCGCGCTGCTCCACCGCGACAGGAACCCTCGGAATTGCCGCGCGCGGCCCGGCCGCGCCCTTGCCTTGCCGGTGGCGATCATCGGCTGCCGTCCTTTCCCGATTTCGGATCGGAGATCCTTCTCCGGACGGCGGCGACCCTACGCGTCCTCGGCGTCGCGATCTTCCCGAAGCTTGCGGTGGCCGGCGATCGGCGAGAATTTGCGGACGGCGGCCGGTTCCTCACCAGTCGGGCGCGATCTTCTCCGATTCGACCGGGCCGTGCGCATAGGCTTGCTGCGCCGAGGCGCGATCGGGCAAGCCGATCGACTCCAGAAGGGCGAAGACCTCCTGCCGCGCGGCGGCGTGGCTGACGCTGAACGGTGCCCCGGTCCGTTCCGCCCGCAGGTCGAGGAGCGTCAGCCCCTTGTGGAACAGCTCGCGGAAGATGACGCGCTCGCCAAAGCCAGGCGCGACACGGAAGCCCAGTCGCTTCGATAGCTGCTCGAGGAGGCGGGCGATGTCGCGCTTGTTGCGCGCGTCGATGTGGCCGAGGCGGTTGCGCATCACGATCCAGTCGATCGGCGGCCGGCGGTTGAGTGCGCGCCGTTGCCGCTGCTCCCAGACCATCTGGCTGTAGACGCTTGGCGCCAGCACCTTTCTCGCCTCGCGGTCGATGCGCGCGAGGAGGTCGATGTCGAGGAAGCTGTCGTTGAGCGGCGTGATCAGCGTGTCGGCATAGGTGTGGCCGAGTCGTGACAGAAATGAGTCGCTGCCCGGCGTGTCGACGACGATGAAGTCGTGCGCTCCCAGCTCGGCGAGCGCGCCCTTGAGCCGCTCTTCCTCTTCGGCCTCCGCCTCGGCCCGGGACGCCGCCTCCGACCGGAAGACGCGGCGATGGTCCGGCAGCGGCAGGGGAAGTCCGGTGTCCTCGACCAGGCTCCGCCGGTTGTCGATGTAGCGGGAGAAGGTGCCCTGGCGGGCGTCGAGGTCGATGGTTCCGACCGTGTATCCGCTCTTCAGGAGTGCCACGGCGAGATGCATGGCGGTGGTCGACTTGCCGGAACCGCCCTTTTCATTGCCCAGCACGATCACATGCGGGCCGGGCCGTCCGGTGCCGAAGCGGATGGATGCGGCCTCCGGTGCGACGCTGCCGGCACGGTCCGTCGATATTGTCGTGAACAGAATCCCCTCCCGGCGGGCTCGCGCCCGCCCTTCCGCATGCCTCTTCTTCGCTTGGTTAGGGAGAGTCGCGCCCGCCGCGCCACCCCCGCGCGCGTCCGTCTCCCACAACTATCGCCGAATGTTCCGCGTCAAAACAAGATCTCCCAGTCGCGGTCCTCCTGCTCTGACATGGCGTGCCCCAATGATTGTTCGAGCGATACCTCGTTATCTCTGCCGTTTATTGCGGATTTTCGAGACGCGGATTCGGCAGCGGCCGGGTCTGGTCGCAGCTCGTCGGTCCGATCTTCCATTCGCTCCGCAGCCGGGCGTACTTTTCCCTGGGCTTCGATCGCGGCTTTCTTCCAGGCCCGCATGGCCGCCGTCCGCCGGGCCAGGGCCTCAGTCGCCCCCCAGCCGAAGATCTCGCCGCCCTCGGCGGTCTTGTGGATCGCGCCCCAGCGACTGCGCTTTGCGGAGCGGATCACGAACACGATGTTCTCGCCGGGGATGCTCGCATCGAGCGAGGTCGTGTAGGCCGGTGCTTCGCAATCCAGCACGTCGCATACGCTCTGCCAGGAGAAGCCCTCGTCCAGCATGATCTTCGCGATCGCCGGAAACTCTCCCAGTGCATGCCATTTCGCCGGAAGCCGCGGATTGGCAGGGCCGCCATCCGGACTCTCGGTTGCCTCGCTCAGGAAATAGGCGAGCTGAACGTCCAACATCCGCGATCCGGTCTCGGCGGATTCGAGGGCCGCGATGAGATCGTCGGCGGTTTTTGGTTGCTGGGACCGGTTCTTCATGATTCGCCCCCCAATGTCCCTTCTTGACCCTTATAATAGATCTTCGGAAATGTCACCTGGCAGGCAATAAGAAAACGCGCCCCGGACCGCATGGATACAGAGCCGGTGGCGATGTCGGCCGCGGTTCTGCATGGCCGGTTCCGATCTTCGACCGACGGCCGGCGGCGACATTTTGGTGCGGCAGTATTGCCGCGGGCGACTGATCCAGATTAAGGCGGCTCTACGCCGAAGGGCATATCCTTTAAGGCGAACCGGCAGAATTGCGTCAGAAAAACAAAGAGACGGGGAGTTTAAAATGGTGGTGACTGACGCCGTCTTCTTCACCTACCGGGATGCTCTACGGCGCGGCGGGCCCGAATACCTTGCGTTCGAGCGCGCCGTATCCGTCTACCGAGAGCGTTTCGCGGAAGTGACGCAAGGGGAGGCGAATTTTGCCGTATCGAGGATCCTCGCCGAGGCGGCGACGCGCCGGTCGACGGTCTCTTGGCTCTTCGAGGACGAGGTTTCCGCCGCCTGAGCGACCGTCGCGATGGATGCCCCGTGGCGGGGATTGAGCGCTACCGCAGCCGCCCGGGCGCGAGGTCGGCAGCCGTTACGCCGGCATCCGCGAAATCGGCCGGCAGCGCGTTCGTGGAGACAAGGGCCGCGGTCGCGCGCGCCAGCGTCGGCGCGAGCATGATGCCGTAACCGCCCTGGCCGGCGAGCCAATAGAACCCTTCGGCCGCCGGGTCGGGGCCGACGACCGGCGTTTCGTCGGCCACGAAGGAGCGCAGCCCGGCCCATTTGTGAACGATCCGGCGCACCGTGAGATGCGTGGTGCGTTCCAGCCAATCGACAACCACAGCCACGTCCAGGTCTTCCGGCTGCACGTCGCAGGGCGGCACCGGGGTCGCGTCGCCGGGCGAGGCCATCAGCCGTTCGGCCTCGGGCTTGAAGTAGAACGCATCGCCGGCCTGATCCACCAGCGGCCAGTCGCGCAGATCGACGCCCGGCGGCGGGTCGACGATGATCGCGGTGCGCCGCTTGGGCGTGAGCCCGATCGGCGGCAGGCCGGCGAGCCGGCCGACGTCCTCCGCCCAGGCGCCGGCCGCGTTGACGATCACCGGGGCCGTGAAACTCTGTCCGCCGGCCTCGACGCGCCAGCCGCCGCGGTGCCGGTCGATCACCGTCACCGCGGCATTGCAGACGAGCCGTCCGCCATGCGCCGCCATCCCCTTGAGGAATCCCTGATGGATTGCGTGCACTTCCATGTCCATGACGCCGGCCTCAAAGACGGCGAAGGCGATGCCGTCGCGGCGAAGGATCGGCACCATCTCGACGGCCTGCGCGGGGTCGATCTCGCGGATGCTGCCGTCCGCGCCGATCGTCAGAAGCTCGTCGATCGCGTCCCGTCGGTCCGCGGTGGCGACGGTAAGCGCCCCGCGCGGTCGCAGCAGCGGATGATCGGCGAATCCGGGCGGCGGATCGAGGAAGAAGGGCAGGCTCAAGCCGTTCAGGGCGCGGACGATCCGGTTGCCGAAGTTCCGGGTATAGAGCGCCGCCGAACGGCCGGTGCTGTGATAGCCGGGCTGGGCCTCCCCCTCCAGGAGCACGACGCGGTAGCCCTCCCGCGCCAGCTCATGGGCCGCCGCCGCGCCGGAGATGCCGGCTCCGATGACGATGACGTCGCAGCCGGTCATAGCGGTCGAACCGGCCGCCGCGTGATGACGCGGAAGCGCCAGGCGAGAAGGATCGCCGCCGCCGTCAGGCCGGCGCACAGGCTCCACAACAGGCCCGGCAGACCGTGCCCCGCGACGACGCCGAAGGCGTAGGCCAGCGGGACCGCGAGGCCCCAGAAAGCGAAGGCATAGATCAGCGTCGGCACGACCACGTCGGCGGCCCCGCGCATGGCGCCCATCAGCACCCCCTGGGTGCCGTCCGAGACGATCAGCCACGCGACGATGCCGAATGCGGGCACCGCAATTGCCGTCACTGCCGGATCTTCCGTGTAGAGGGTCACGATCGGGGCCGCGGCGAGTTCGAGAATCGCGGCGACCCCAAGCATGACGAGGACGACCAGCCCGGTCCCGACCCAGCCGGCGCGGGCCAGTCCCTTCTGGTCCCGCCGCCCGATCGCGTTCGCGACCCGCACCGCGGTCGCGGTCGACAGACCGATCGCCAGCATATAGATGAGAGCCACCGTGTTGAACACGATCTGAAAGCCGGCCAGGGGCGCCGCGCCCAGCCAGCCGGCGAAGGTCGTGGCAGCGGCAAAGGCCGAGGTCTCCAGTCCGATGGCGGCGGCCAGCGGCACGCCGAGGAGCAGAAGGGGCCGGATGCTCCGCCAATGGCCGGCGAGCGGCGCGCGCACGCCGAAGCGTGCGGCCTCGGGCATGGTCAGGACATAGCCGACGATGGCGACCACCATCAGCCAGCGGGTGATCGAGGTCGCGAGCGCGGCACCGGCCGCGCCCATCGCCGGCGCACCCAGATGCCCGAAGATGAGGATCCAGTTGAGGCCGGCGTTCACCAGATTGGCGCCAAGCGAGACGATCATACCAGGCCGCGGGCGGCTGATGCCTTCGAGGAAGCTGGAGGTGGCGATGAACATCAGGATGGCCGGCATGCCGGGCGCGAAGGCCTGGAGCACCCGGCCGCCGCCGGCGGCGATCTCCGGCTCCTGTCCGGTCAGCCGCAGGATCGCCTCGCCCCAAAGCAGGGCCGCCCCGTAGGCGATGCCGAGGCCCGCCGCGACGATCAGGGCCAAGCGCCAGATGCGCCCGCAGCGCTGCGGCTCGCCGGCGCCGTCCGCCTGTGCCGACAGGATCACCGTACCGACCAGCAGGCCGATGCCGATGGTCTGCATGACCAGCGGCGCGGACAGCCCGATGCCGTAGAAGGCGAGTTCCTCGGCGCCCGCCCGGCCGGTCATGACGGTGTCGACGGTCACCATGACCACCAGGCCGACGCGCGCCAGCATCACCGGCACCGCGAGCGAGAGGGTGCGGCGGATGTGCTGGCCGAGGTTGAGGGGAAGACCGGTCGCCGGGAGGGGCGCACCGGAGGTGTTCGTCGTCATGGCGCCCGGACATTACACCACCCGCCGCGCGGTCGGTCATGAAATTCCGTCGCGGAGGCGAGGCGTCCTCCGCATGGCGCGGACGCGTCTTCGCGTCGTCCGGCCCCGACGGTGCCGCCTGCGCCGGCAACCCCGCTCCGGCCGGATCCGGGGGCGGTCGTGCGGCGCCGGGTCTCGTGGCCGCACATCGGGGCCAAGGAACGGGCCTCCGCAAGTTTAGCAAATACTTAGCAATCGGCTGCTAGCGTGCCGGCCCTATGGAGGGGCCGGGGGAGGAGGCCGGCCGATGGTGCCTGTGATGGACCGCCCGAAGCCGCGCCGTGCGTTGAAGGCACCTTTTCGTCTGCGTCTGAAGGCTTGGTGGCACGGGCACGAGCTGTTCCTCAAGCGGCGCGCGCCGGCCGCCGGCCCGCTCGGCCAGAAGGACGAGCTCCGGCGGCGAGTCACGGGCTATCGGGACCCCGAACGGCCTTGGGAAACGCCGCGCATCCGCATGCTGCAGGCGGTCTGGGGCGAGGGATTCACCGGCCCCGGCGGTCCCGACCACGTGCTCGAACTGGTAAAGCCTCTCGGCCTCGGCCCGGAGATGAGCATGCTCCATATCGGCGCCGGGCTTGGCGGGCCGGCGCGCGCCTTCGTCGAGGCGTTCGGGGTCTGGGTCGCGGGGGTTGAAAGCGACCACGAGCTTGCGGAGGCCGGCATGGCCTTGTCGACCCTGGCCGGCATGGCGAAGAGGGCGCCGATCACCCCGCTCGAGCTGCAGAAATTCGAGCTCACGCCCAACAGCCTCGACGCCATCCTGGCCAGCGAGATCCTTTTCGCGGTCATCGACAAGCACCGTGCGCTGCGCGAGATCGAGCAGGCCCTGAGGGTGCGCGGCCAGTTCCTTTTCACCGACTACGTGCTGAACCAGCGTGGGCAGGAGGACGATCCGGTCCTCCAGGCCTGGGCCCAGAAGGAGCCGCTCACGCCGCATCTCTGGACGGCGCAGGAGTATGCCCGCATCCTCGCGGAATACAAGCTCGACATCCGGATCACCGAGGACGTGACCGACACCTATCGGTCACTGGCCCTGCGGGGCTGGGCGAACTACACCGAAGCGGTCTCCGAGACCGAGCTCGATCCCGAAGTGGCCGCATGCCTCGTCCAGGAGGCCGATCTGTGGACGCGCCGCATCGCCGCATTCGACAGTGGGCTCCTGCGCGTCTACCGCATCTATGCGCGCAAGAAGGCCGTGGACAAGATGCTGTCCGACTGGTGAGCGCGCCGCCGATTGACAGGGACGGGCGCGCTGCCTATGTTCCGCTCTCCGTTTATTGGATTTCTCGATTGATCGTTGAGGACCGGACCCATGAAGGTCGTGAATTCGTTGAAATCGGCCAAGACGCGCCACAAGGCCTGCCAGATTGTCCGGCGCAAGGGTCGCGTCTACGTCATCAACAAGGCCAACCCCCGCTTCAAGGCGCGTCAGGGTTAACGGACGTGGCCGGCCGGAATCGACCGGCCGGCGCCCGCCGACGCTTGGCGGGATAACCCTCCCGACAAGGTGAGGTGACCGGGCCGTACCTCTTGGGCCCGGTTTTTGCTGTTGGCGCGGCGGCCAGGAACCGGGGCGGTTCACCGGCATTGACCCGAGCCCGCCGCTCGCCCAAATTGGAGCGGACCGCTTCCGGCGGATCGACTCGATGGGAGGAGGCAAGGGGGCCGATCGATGCGCATGCCAGAGCCGGATCGCGACGTCCTCGCCCGGCGGACGCAGATCGCCCGGGACCTCGCCCGCATCGTCCCCGGCGAAGGGGTGATCGTGGATGAGGACGAGCGCCGCGCCTATGAAAGCGACGGGCTGACCGCCTACCGGCAAATACCCCTCGTCGTCGTGCTGCCGAGCACGACACAGCAGGTTTCGCAGGTCCTCCGCTACTGCCACGAGAACAACCTCAAGGTGGTGCCCCGCGGCGCCGGCACCTCGCTTTCCGGCGGAGCGCTGCCGCTCGCCGACGGCGTCCTTCTCGGTCTCGGCAAGTTCAATCGGATCCTCGAAATCGATTTCGACAACCGCTGCATCGTCGCACAGCCGGGGGTGACCAACCTCGGCCTTACCCAGGCGGTACAGCACGCCGGCTTCTACTACGCGCCGGATCCGTCCAGCCAGATCGCCTGCACGATCGGCGGCAATGTGGCGGAGAATTCTGGCGGCGTGCACTGTCTGAAATACGGCCTCACCACGAACAACCTGCTCGGCCTCGAGATGGTGCTGATGACCGGCGAGGTGATTCGCCTCGGCGGGAAGCATCTCGACGCCGAAGGCTACGACCTTCTCGGCCTGATGACCGGGTCCGAAGGGCTGCTGGGCGTCGTCACGGAGGTGACGGTGCGCATCCTGAAGCGGCCGGAGACGGCCCGGGCGCTGCTGCTCGGATTCCCGACGAACGAGAAGGCCGGCGACTGCGTCGCCGCCGTCATCGCCGCCGGCATCATCCCGGGCGGGATGGAGATGATGGACCGGCCGGCTATCCACGCGGCCGAGGCCTTTGTGCACGCCGGCTATCCGCTCGACGTCGAGGCGCTGCTGATCGTTGAGTTGGACGGCCCGCAGGTCGAAGTCGATCATCTCATCGCCCGCGTCGAGGCGATCGCCGATTCGCACGGTGCCGTCTTCAAGCGGGTGAGCCAGAGCGAGGAAGAGCGGTTGGCATTCTGGGCCGGGCGGAAGGCGGCCTTTCCTGCCGTCGGCCGCATCTCGCCGGACTACTACTGCATGGACGGGACCATCCCCCGCCACCAGCTGCCGCTCGTTCTCAAGCGCATGGGAGAGCTGTCGGAACAGTACGGGCTGCGAGTCGCCAACGTCTTTCATGCCGGCGACGGCAACTTGCACCCGCTCATCCTCTACGACGCCAACGAGCCGGGGGAGCTGGAGAAGGCCGAGGCCTTCGGCGCCGACATCCTGAAGCTCTGTGTCGCCGTGGGCGGCGTGCTGACCGGCGAGCACGGCGTCGGCGTCGAGAAGCGCGACCTCATGCCGGAGATGTTCGACGAGACCGACCTCGCGCAGCAGCAGCGCGTGAAATGCGCCTTCGACGCCGAGGGGCTGCTCAACCCGGGCAAGATGTTTCCGCAGCTTCATCGCTGCGCCGAGCTCGGCCGTCTGCACGTCCATCGGGGCCAGATCCCGTTTCCCGACCTGCCGCGGTTCTGATGCAGACGGTTCTGAAGCCGGCGGATGCGGCGCAGGTGGCCGAGGCGGTTGCCTGGGCAGTGTCGGAAGAGACGCCGCTCGAGGTCCTGGGCACCGGCTCGAAGCGTGGCCTTGGCCGGCCGGTGCAGGCGGGCCACGCGCTCGATCTCTCCGCTCTCTCCGGCATCGTCCTTTACGAGCCCGAGGAGCTGGTCTTGAGCGCGGGTGCCGGCACGCCGCTCGCGGAGATCGAGGCGGTGCTCGCCGCCAGGCGGCAGCAGCTCGCCTTCGAACCCCCGGATCTCGGGCCGCTCTATGGCCGGCCGGCGGGCGCGGGCACGATCGGCGGCGTGTTGGCCTGCAACCTTGCAGGGCCGCGGCGGATCAAGGCCGGGGCGGCGCGCGACCACTTCCTGGGTTTCAAGGCGGTGAACGGCCGTGGCGAGGCTTTCAAGGCCGGCGGCCGCGTCGTCAAGAACGTCACCGGCTACGACCTGTGCAAGCTCATGGCCGGCTCTTACGGCACGCTTTCGGTGCTGACCGAGGTGACGCTCAAGGTGCTGCCGGCACCGGAGAAGACGCGCACGGTCCTGCTCCTCGGCCTCGCCGACGACGAGGCCGTTCACGCCATGACGCGGGCGCTGCAGAGCAGCCACGAGGTCTCCGGAGCCGCCCATCTTCCGGCGCCGGTCGCCGCGGTCTCGCCGGTCGGTCCGGTGTCGCGCGCCGGTGCCGCCGTCACCGCCGTCCGGATCGAGGGGCCGGGTCCGTCGGTGGAGTTCCGTTGCGCCGCCCTTCGCCGGGAGCTGGCGGCGTTCGGCGGCGCGACGGAGGAGCTTCACAGCCGCAGCTCCGTCGAGCTCTGGCGCAGCCTGCGGGATCTGACGCCCTTTGCCGGCGACGATCGGCACCCCATCGTCTGGCGGCTTTCGGTGCCGCCGGCGGCGGGCGCGCGGATCGTCGCGGCCTTGGCTCCGCTCGGCGAGTTCCGGTATTTCTACGATTGGGGCGGCGGCCTGATCTGGCTGGCGCTGCCGTCGGGTAGCGCAGATGCCGGAGCGCGGGAGGTGCGTGCCGCACTCGCCGCGACCGGCGGCCACGCCACCCTGGTCCGCGCGCCGGACGAGACGCGCCTTGCCGTGCCCGTGTTCCAGCCGCAGCCAGAGCCGGTCGCCGCGCTGGGGCGCCGCCTGAAGGAAAGCTTCGACCCGCGCGGCATTCTCAACCCGGGCCGAATGTCAGCCAACCTTTGAGACCGCGACGGCATCCGCGATGCAGACAAACTTCACCCTGGCCCAGCTCGCCGATCCGGACATTCGGGAATCGGAGAAGATTCTGCGGGCCTGCGTGCATTGCGGTTTCTGCACGGCGACCTGCCCGACCTATGTGCTGCTGGGCGATGAGCTCGACAGCCCGCGGGGCCGCATCTACCTCATCAAGGACATGCTGGAGAACGACCGGCCGGCCTCGGCCAAGGTCGCGAAGCACATCGACCGTTGCCTGTCCTGCCTGTCCTGCATGACCACCTGCCCGTCGGGCGTGCATTACATGCATCTCGTCGATCACGCCCGCCGCCGCATCGAACGGACCTACCGGCGGCCGCTGCCGGAGCGCCTGCTGCGGCGGATGCTGGCGACCGTGCTGCCGCGGCCAAACCTGTTCCGCCTGGCGCTGGCCGGCGCGTGGTTCGCGCGGCCTTTCGTGCGGTGGATGCCGGGGCGGCTCAAGGGCATGGTGGCGCTGGCGCCGCGCACGATCCCGTCACCCTCGCCGGTGGACCGGCCGCAGGTTTTCCCCGCGGAAGGACCGCGGCGCAAACGGGTGGCGTTGCTCGCCGGCTGCGCCCAGCCGGTCCTGAAGCCGGAGATCAACGAGGCGACGATCCGGCTGCTCACCCGCCACGGCGTCGAGGTGGTGGTCGCGAAGGGCGCCGGTTGCTGTGGCGCGTTGACCCATCACCTCGGCCAGGAGGAGCCTGCGCTGGCCTTCGTCCGCGCCAACGTCGCCGCTTGGATGCGGGAGATCGTGGGCGAAGGGCTCGACGCCATTATCGCCAATGCCTCTGGCTGCGGCACCCAGGTCAAGGATTACGGCTTTCTGCTGCGCGAGGACAGGACCTGGGCGGAGAAGGCGGCCCGCGTCGCCGGGCTCGCGCGCGACGTCACCGAGTTCCTGGCCGAACTCGGCCTGAAGCCGCCGGTCCGCGGCGCCGAAACCGCCGGCTCTCGGGCGGCCGGCCTGCGCGTCGCCTACCATTCGGCCTGCTCGATGCAGCACGGGCAGCGGATCACGGCGCAGCCGAAGCGGCTGCTGGCCGAGGCCGGATTCACGGTTCTCGACCCGCCGGAAGGGCATCTCTGTTGCGGTTCGGCGGGCAGCTACAACCTGCTGCAACCGGAAATCGCGACCGCGCTGCGCGACCGCAAGGTGCGGAACATCGAAAGCCAGCGGCCCGATGTCATCGCCACCGGCAACATCGGCTGCATCACGCAGATCGCGAGCGGCACCGCAATCCCGATCCTGCACACGGTCGAGCTCCTCGACTGGGCGACCGGCGGGCCGAAGCCCGCCGCCATCGCGCACCTGCCGGACCCGCGCCCGACGGCGGCGGAATAGAGCCGGCCGGGTCTTCTCTGGCTGGCAGCCGTTCGCATGATCGAATCCCGGCTGGTGGCGGCCGGCCGGCGACGCCATATGAGTGCGATGCGTGTACCCGACGGATGGCGGCGATGGACCTCCTGCGACTGATTCTGAACGTCCTGTGGGTTTTGACCGGCGGAGTGTGGATGGCTCTCGGCTGGTTGATCGCCGCCGTGATCATGGCGATCACGATCATCGGCCTGCCCTGGGCGCGGGCGGCCGTGGTCATCGCCAGCTACACCTTCCTGCCCTTCGGCCGAACCGCGGTGCCCCGCGACCGCTACGACGGGCGCGAGGACATCGGCACCGGGCCCTTGGGTGTCATCGGCAACATCATCTGGCTGCTGCTGGCGGGGTGGTGGCTCGCGCTCGGCCATCTGATCACCGCGGCCGGCCTGGCCGTCACCATCATCGGCATTCCCTTCGCCTGGGCGCATCTCAAGCTTGCGGGGCTGTCGCTGTGGCCGATCGGCAGGCGGATCGTCGCGATCGAGGATCTCGATCGTCGAAGGCTGAGCACCGCCGGTACGCCCGACCGGATGCCGTAGACCTCGGCGCGCCCGAAGCGGGGCGCTGCGCCGGGCTGGCGAGATGCCGTCGATGCGGAACCCGGACAGAACTCGGGCGGGCCCGGCAAAGACACCGACAAAGAGGGCCGCCAATGCGGCCCAAGGTTGGCTCTAGTCGCTGCCGTCGGCCTTCTCTTCGATCCATTGACCGGCGTTGCGGATGTCGCGTCCCATCCCCTCGACGGTGTTGCAGGCGGAAAGCGCCAGCATCGATCCGATCAGCCACGCCGTCGCAAGCGCGGCCAGGAAACCGCGGACAACACGCATCGAATCCCCCTTCGCTTCTTTCCGACCGGGTCTTTGTAGTGGAATTTCGAACCGGCGCAAATCCTCGGATCGACCGATGGACCGCCATCGGAGACCACCGTTGCGCCGACACGCCGTCAAACGGGGCCGGCGCTCACCACGGTTGAGGCCGGACCCGGCCGCCAAGGAGGAAGCGACATGGCCGACCGGGACCTTCGGGATTACGAGGCGCAGAAGCGCACAAGGTGGCGAGAGCGTCAGGACCGTCCCGCCAAGGCACAGAAGGACCCCGAGGGGAACAGGAAGGAGCATCTCGATCCGACGCGTGCAAGCCCCAAGCCGGGCGAGGAGGTGCCGAAGGACAGGCGAAGCGCGGCAGCATCGGCCAGGTTGTCACGAGCTAGGGCTACACCGAGACCCGTCAGGGCGGCGTCCCTTCCGATCAGACCGCCCGGGCCCGGTCTTCGACATAGGCGATCCGGAGCACGTTGGTGGAGCCGGGCGTGCCGAAGGGGACGCCGGCGGTGATGACCAACCGCTGGCCAGGGGCGGCGAACTGCTCCTCATGGGCGATGCCGCAGGCCTTCTCGACCATCTGCGAGAAGCTGCGGACGTCCTCGGTGCACACGCAGTGGACGCCCCAGGCGAGCGCCAGCCGGCGTGCCGTGGCGAGATTCTCCGTCAGGCACAGGATCGGCACCTCCGGCCGCTCGCGGGCGGCGCGAAGGGTCGTCGATCCCGAGGTGGTGTAGGTGACGATGGCGGCCGTCGAGAGGGTATGGGCGACCTGGGCGGCGGCCGCGGTGATGGCGTCCGCTGAGGTCGCCTCCGGCTCGGCGCGCTGTGCCTCGATGATCCGGCGATAGTACGGGTCCTGCTCGACTCGCGTGATGATCCGGCTCATCATCGAGACGGCTTCCAGCGGATACTCGCCGGTGGCGGTCTCGGCCGACAGCATCACCGCGTCCGCCCCGTCATAGACCGCCGTTGCCACGTCGGACGCCTCGGCGCGGGTCGGTTCCGGGGCGCGGACCATGGACTCGAGCATCTGCGTCGCCACGATCACCGGCTTGCCCGCCTGGCGGCAGACGCTGATGATCCGCTTCTGAACGCTCGGCACGTCTTCTGGCGGCATTTCGACGCCGAGATCGCCGCGCGCCACCATCGCCGCGTCCGACATCTCGATCAACTCCTCCAGTCGATCGATCGCGGCAGGTTTCTCCAGCTTGATCATGACGGCGGCCCGGCCCGCGATCAGCCGCCGTGCCTCCGCGATGTCCTCCGGCCGCTGCACGAAGGAGAGGGCGACCCAGTCGACGCCGAGGTCGAGGCCGAACCGAAGGTCCTGCCGGTCCTTTTCGGTGAGCGGCGAAAGGGGCAGGACCACGCCGGGCACGTTGACGCCCTTGCGGTCGCTCAACGGGCCGCCGGTAACGACGACCGTGTCGACGAAGCTGCCGCCCGCTGTCTTCACCGTCAGCCGCACCCGGCCGTCGTTGAGTAGAAGCTGCGTGCCGGGAACGAGTGCCGACAGGACCTCCGGATGGGGCAGGGGGGCGCGCCGCCGGTCACCCGGCTCGGGTGAAAGGTCCAGGCGGAAGGGCTCCCCCGCGTTGAGCTCGACCTGTCCCTCGGCGAACGTGCCGAGCCGGAGTTTCGGCCCCTGCAGGTCCATGAGGATGCCGATCGGCCGATTGAGTTCGGCCTCGATTCCCCGCAGGATCTCGTGCCGGCGGCGGTGCTCCTCCTGGGTGCCGTGGCTGAAGTTCAGTCGGAACACGTCTACGCCGGCCTCGAAGAGGCCGCGAATGATTTCCGGCGACGATGTCGACGGCCCAAGCGTGGCGACGATCTTGGCTTTGCGCTGGCGTCTCATCTGCGGCACTTACCCCCTGCTCGGAAACGTCCTTCCGTCAGCCCTTTCCTCCGGGTTGCGGTTCGATAAGAATGGCTCGAAAATCATTAACATTCGTTCGAGTCGGACCGGTCATCACCAGGTCGTCGAGCGCCGAAAAGAACCCGTAGCCGTCATTGTCGGCGAGTCGCTCCTTGCCCTCGATGCCCAGGGATCGGGCTCGGGCGAGGCTGTCCGGTGTCAGAAGACAGCCCGCGTTATCTTCCGTCCCGTCGATGCCGTCCGTGTCGCAGGCGATGGCGTGAATGCCGGGATGGCCGTCGAGCGCGACCGCGAGCGCCAGCAGGAACTCAGCGTTGCGGCCGCCGCGCCCCCGCCCGCGAACCGTCACGGTGGTCTCGCCGCCCGACAGCAGGACGGCCGGCGCCGGCGCCGGCTGGCCGTGCCGCGCCACCTGCCGGGCGATGCCCGCATGAACAAGGGCCACCTCGCGCGCCTCGCCCTCGATGCTGTCACCGAGGATCACCGGCGTCAGGCCCGCCGCGCGGGCCGCCGCCGCCGCCGCTTCCAGCGCCGCCTGCGGGCGCGCGACGATGACCGCCTCCGCGCGGGCCATGCGCGGATCGCCCGGCTTCGGTGTCTCGTCCTGGCCGCGCTTCAGATGGGCGACGGCGGTCTCCGGATGCGTGATGCCGTATTTTTCGAGGATCGCCAGCGCGTCGGCGAAGGTCGTGGGATCGGCGACCGTCGGCCCGGAGGCGATCACGGCCGGGTCGTCGCCGGGGACGTCGGAGATCAGCAGGCTGACAACGCGGGCCGGGGCGGCCGCAGCCGCCAGCCGGCCACCCTTGATGGCCGAGAGGTGCTTTCGCACGCAGTTCATCTCGGCGATGTTCGCGCCGGATTTAAGGAGCGCGGCGTTGATCCTCTGCTTGTCCTCGAGGGTAAGGCCGGGCGCCGGCTGCGACAGCAGGGCCGAACCGCCACCGGAGATGAGCGCGAGGACCAGGTCGTCTGCCGAAAGCCCGTGCACCAGATCGAGGACTCGCGCCGCCGCCTGATGGCCCGCGATGTCCGGAACCGGGTGTGCGGCTTCCACAACCTCGATGCGCTCGCAGGGCACCCCGTGGCCGTAGCGGGTGACGACCAGACCCGACAACGGGCCGTCCCAGTTCTCCTCGACGGCGCGCGCCATCGCGGCGGCGGCCTTGCCGGCGCCGACGACGACGGTGCGTCCCTTCGGGCGCGGCGGCAGATGCGGCGGCACGCAGCGCGCGGGATCGGCCGCCGCCAGGGCCGACTCGAAGAGCGTGCGAAGCAACTCGCGGGGGGCAGCGATAGGCAAGGCCGTACTCCCGGTTATGCGGAAGGAGGAGGATGCATGGCCGCCCAAGGCGGCAGCGCCCCATTCCAGCAGTGATAGACCGGAGAACGGGGAACGGGTCAATAGGTTGCCTGTGTCCCGATCTGCTGCCGATTGTCACAGGTGGCCGGCGCCGGGCGGCCACCGCACGTTTGACGCCGATGCTCGAAAAGGAAATAGTGATGGCGCCCGCGACGAGCACGACGAGGCCGAAGCGCACCTATCCGGTCGGCGCTGCCCTTGCCGCTGGCGATCGCGTTCGGGCGGTGACAGCGGCGGAGCGGCTGCTCAACGAATTGGAGCGTGGCAATGATCGAATGGCGTGGCGTTTTCCCGGCGGTGACGACGCAGTTCAGGGCCGACCAGTCCCTCGATCTCGAAGCGACGGCGGCGCATGTCGAGCATCTGCTTCGATCGGGTGTGCACGGGCTGATCATGCTCGGCACCGTCGGTGAGAACTGCTCGCTCGAGCCCGAGGAGAAGCGCGAGGTCCTCCGCGCTGCTGTCGGAGCCGCGAAGGGCCGGGTGCCGGTGCTGTCCGGCGTGGCCGAATTTACGACCGCTGCGGCGTGCCGATTCGCCGCCGACGCCGAGAAGCTCGGAGCCGACGGCCTTATGGTTCTCCCCGCCATGGTCTACAAGTCGGATCGCCGCGAGACGCTCGCGCATTTCCGGGCGGTGGCCCGGGCGAGTGGTCTGCCGATCATGGTCTACAACAACCCGGTTACCTATGGCGTCGACATCACGCCGGAGATGCTGGCCGAGCTCGCTTCGGAGTGGTCGATCGTCGCCATCAAGGAGTCGTCGGACGACGTGCGCCGGCTGACGGACATCATCAACGCCACCGGGGACCGCTTCATTCTGTTCTGCGGCGTGGACGATCTGGCACTGGAAAGCCTGATGCTCGGCGCGTCCGGCTGGGTTGCGGGTCTCGTCAACGCTTTTCCGGAGGAAACGGTGCGGCTGTATGACCTGGCCGCGGAGGGCCGCTTTGCCGAGGCGCTGCCGCTCTATCGCTGGTTCATGCCGCTGCTGCATCTCGACACGCACCCGAAGCTGGTCCAGTACATCAAGCTTGCGCAGGCGATGGCCGGGGCGGGCTCGGAGATGGTGCGCGCGCCGCGCCTGCCGCTCGATGACGAGGAGCACGCCCGCATCGCCGCGGTGATCCAGGCGGCCCTCGACAGCCGTCCGGATCTGGCGGCATGACCACCGGCGCGCCGCGATCTCGAGGTCGCGGGCGGCGCCGCGCCTTCTGAGCCGCGGCCTTCGCCGGCGGCCTCGACGAATCGCCCGCGAAACCCGCGGCCGGGACGGAGCGTTGTTCTTCGACCGAATCATGGCTGAAACATGACTAATCGACGGGCGGCGGCGCAATCCCTGGCCTGGTCGGCCGTCGAGAGCGGCGGGCTCTCGGGCCTGATGCTCATTACGGCCATCGTGCTCGCGCGCCTTGTCGGGCCGGCCGAGTTCGGCGTTGCGGCGCTGGCTCTCGGAATCGTGCAACTCCTGAATCTGCTCGTGGAGCTGTTCTTCCACGACGCGATCCTCCAGCGACGGCACATCGAGGAGGCGCATCTGGACACCGCCCTGTGGACTTCTATGGGTCTTGCGGTGCTCCTGGTCAGCGGCTGCTGGGTCTTCGCGCCGTGGCTCGCGGGCCTGTTCGACGAGCCAAGCCTGGGACCGGTACTCGGCTGGATGAGTCTCAGCCTGCTGTTCAGCGGCGCGAGCGGCGTCCTCATCGCGAGCTTCCGGCGCGACATGCGGTTCAAGCCGGTCGCGCTGCGGACGCTCTATGGGCGGCTGTGTGGCGCCGCCGTTGGGATCGCTATGGCCGTTCTGGGCTTCGGTGTCTGGAGCCTCGTGGCGCAGAACGTGATCTCGACGGTCGTCGCGGCTTTTTGGGTGTGGGCGAACGTCACGCGCCTTCCGCGGCTGCAGTACTCCTTCACGAGCCTGCGCGAGCTGCTGGGCTTTTCCGTCACCGTCTTCCTGACGCAGTTCGTCGTGAACGCCAATCTGCGTCTGTTCTCGATTCTCATTGGCTATCTGCTGGGTGTGACGGCGTTCGGATACTTCAGCATCGCGATGAAGCTGGTGGAGACCTGCAAGTTCATGATCACCAGCGCGATCTCCCATGTCGCCCTGGTCCTGTTCTCGCGGCTGCAGCACGACAAGGCACGGCTCCGCCGTGCTTTCACGCAGGCCACGGAGCTCAGCGCCGTTGTCGCCCTGCCGATCTTCACCGGACTTGCCGTGACTGCTCCCGAGCTCGTGCGCCTTGTCCTCGGTCCCCAGTGGCATTCCGCGATTCCACTGGTTCAGATCATGGCGCTCGGGGCGGCGGTCGCGCTGCTGCGGCTGTTTCCGACCGTCGTCTACAAGGCGCTCGGTCGCCCGCAGATCAATCTCTACGGCAACTTGGGCTGGATGGCGGTCAGCCTGGGTGCGCTGATGCTCTTCGGTGCGTACGGCCTCCTTGCCGTAACCGTCATCTGGTCGGGACGCCACCTGTTCGCCCTGCCCGTCAGCACCTTGGTCCTGCGCCGGATTCTCGGCCTCGGCGTGCTCGAGCAGTTCAAGGGTGCGGGCGTCCCGATCCTCGCCGCCGCGCTGATGGCCGCCTCCGTTCTTGCGGCGAAGGCGTGGCTCGTCGCCGGCTGGTCGGACATTCTCATCCTGACGACGATCGTGCCGCTCGGCGCTGCAGTCTATGTCGGAACGGTGGCGCTGATCACGCCGCGCCTGGCCGGGCAACTCCTCGCTCTGGTCCGGGAGATGGTCCGCAAGAGCCCGACGCCTGCAGAGGCGCCGCCGGAGGAGACGCGGCTCGGCTAGCGCATCCGCGACGGCGCCGGGCGTACGGCTCCTAGTCCTTGCGAATCGACAGCCAGCCGAGCGCGACGACGACGTAGAGTCCGAGCAGGGCGAAACGCGCCAGCTGTGCCGGGCTGCCGGTGAATCCGAGACGGCGCGCCGCCTCGCCGGCGAGACCCAGCGCGAGGCCGCAGCCGGCGAGCAGGCAGAAGTAAAGCCCCAGTTGCCGGGCGCCCCGCGCGGCGCGGTGCAGCAGCCGACCGAACCCGGATCGCCTGTCGCTACCGTTCCGGTTCCGCGCGCTCATCGGTTCATGCCGCTGTCCCCAAAGACCGTGGCCAGGAACAGCGCGAGAATCGAGAGGACGACACCGACACCGGTCAGGCGGTGATCGACGAAATACAGGCCTGCGGAAAGGCCTCCGCCCACAAAAAGCAACTTCCACATCGCGCAAACTCCTTCGCTGGGATCACCCGCGGTTCTGCTGCCGGCGGATATGCCTCGATTGCGGCGAAAGGATGGCCGCCGGCAGAGGCGGCGTTACGGGGCCGAACGCGCAGGGCGCCTCGGCACGCCTCGGCCGATGTTCCGCCGCCGGCGGTAGACGATTCTGTTCCACTGCTTCTTCAGGGCGTCATAGGCGAGGAGCGCCGCCTGCTCGACGAGCCCCGGTGGGCGCCGCTCGACGGGGCCGACAAGTTCGTATCCGAGGCGCAAGAGGTCGTCCCCGGCGATGCTCTCGAAGGTCCGGATCTCGCGGGCGCTGAGCCGCGTCCGCCAGGCCGTGATCCGGCTTTCGTCGGCTGGCTTCCGGACGAGCACGTGCTGCGACCGCGTATAGCCTGGCAGGATAAAGGGACGGCCGGTGTCGAGAGGGTGGTCCGCCAGGCCGAGGAAGCGCCTGAGCTCCGCAACGACGGAGGCTTCGTCCTCGACGAGCCGTTCGTAGCGGAGTTCGTACAGGCCGGCCGGCGGAACCGACCTCCGCAGGGTTTCTCCGGCCGCGAGGTACCGCTTCCACCAAAGGGCTGCCCGCAGTGCGGTGTTCGGTCCCCAGTCCAGCGGCTTGACCGACGCGGCCGTCGCCCGCCCGTCCCGGATCAGGTGAACGAACCTGGCGGCCGGAAAGTGGCGCAGCAGGTCGGGCGCGTAGAGGATGTTGTCGGGGAACTGGTCGACGAAGTATCGGAGCCCGGTTTCCGGCAGCCCTTGCGCCCGGGCAAAGGCGTGAACGAAATTGCCCATGAACCCGTGGAGCGTCGTCGGTTCGAACGGCCGGTCCTCCATCGGCAGGGGCATTTGCCAGGCGCGGAACTGCCAGTGACCGGCGATGTGGGATCGGGCCGCGCGGACATCGGCCTCGGACAGCCGCGTCCGGGCGAACCGATGCGCCAGCTCCGCCAGAAAGCGCCCCTCCGGCAAGGCCACGCAGCCGGGAAGGCCGTTCATGATCCGGGCCAGGAGCGTGCTGCCGCTCCTCGGGCAGCAGCAGATGAAGACCGGCGTGGGCAGCGTTTCTTCAGGCGAATTCAAGACGCGATGGACGGCGGATGCGCACCGAGGTTACGTAGGCGTGGCGCCGGCGACCGAAGGGCTCGGGATCCGGTGGCCCCGACGGCTCCGGCGGAAGCTCGAAGAAGTGCGGGCCCGGTTGTCGGCGGGCGCGGCGCCGCGCCGCAAGCGTGCACACGAGGGCGGGGTCGGTCAGCAGAAGCCGGAAGAGAAGGGACGCGCCGTCACGAAACCGACCGGCGCGCAGACATTTGCCGGCGGCCCCGAAAGCGTTCCCGACATGCGACCAGCGGATGAGCCGCTCCGGCAGCTCCGGGTGGCGGCGCCGCGCCCGCGCCAGCACGCGGTCGTGATACCGCGCGAGGCCGAGCGCATTCGTGCTCAGGCTTCCCGGAAAGCGGCGGTAGCCGACCAGGAACTCGGGAACGACGGCGAAATCGTAGTGCTCGGCCACGGCCAGGTAGAACAGGAAATCGGCCGCGTGACGGAACATCTCGCTATAAGTGCCCGTTCGCTCGAGGCAGGAACGGCGGATCAGCGGCGTGCTGCCGTTGTCGAGAAAGTTGTAAAGGAGCAGGGCGCCGTAGACATCCCCCTCGACCCGTGCGCCCGTCCGCCGGTCGATGACGCGTCCCTCCGCGTCGATCTTGGCCGACCAGCAATAGACGAGGCCGACCTCGGGTCCGCTCTCGCGCATCCGGGCAAGCTGCTTGGCGATCTTGGTCGGATGCCAAAGGTCGTCCGCGTCCACGGGGGCGATGAAGGCGCCTTGCGCCGCGGCGATACCGGTGTTCCGCGCCGCCGCCACGCCGGCGTTGGCCTGGCGCATGAGGCGGACCCGCGGATCGGTCGCCGCGATCGCCGAGACGATCTCCGGCGTCTCGTCCGTGGAGCCGTCGTCGACGACGATGACCTCGATGTTGCGGTGGGTCTGCGCAAGGACCGACTCGAGCGTGTCCCGGACGTACCGCGCCGCGTTGAACGCCGGAACGATGACGGAAACAAGCGGCTCATCGCCGCGGTACATTGACGACATACCGCGCCCTCCCGGTGCGAAGGACGCCGAAAGCGGTATCGAGGTTCCATTGCCCGTTCACCGCCTTGGCGAATCGCGGCGCGGGCTCGGGCCGGTGCTAGACCACCTGGAACCCGTGGGCGTAGGGATCGCGGTCGTCGATGAAGATTGTGTTGAAGCCGGTGATCCGGGCCCAGCCCTCGATGGACGGCACGATCGCCTCCCGGTCGCCGACTCGCGTCACCGCCTCGACGCGGCCGTTGAAGAGGCTGCCGATGATGCTTTCGTGCACGAATTCGTCGCCCGGCTTCAGGGCGCCGCGGGCGGCGAGCTGGGCCATCCGGGCCGAGGTGCCGGTGCCGCAGGGGCTGCGGTCGATCGCCTTGTCGCCGTAGAACACGGCGTTGCGGGCGTGCGCCCGCGGATCGCGCGGGCGGCCGGTCCACAGCACGTGGCTGACCCCGCGGATGGTCGGGTCCTCGGGATGGACGTACTCGCCGGCTTCGTTCAGCCGCTGGCGGATGACCGGGCTCAGGCGCAGGATCTGCGCCGGGCTCAGGTCCGACAGGTCGCTGTAATGCGCCTGTGGCTCGACGATCGCGTAGAAGTTCCCGCCATAGGCGATGTCGACCGTGAGCGGGCCCAGCTCCGGGCAATCGACCGGCACGCCAACGGCATGAAGGTAGGAGCCGACGTTGCGGATCCGCACCGCCTCGATATGCGCGCCCTCGCGACGGTAGGTCGCTTCGACCACTCCCGCCGGCGTGTCGAGGCGCAGAAGACCCTCCTGCCGCGGCGTCGCCAGCCCGCGTTCGAGCGCCACCGTCACCGTGCCGATGGTCCCGTGGCCGCACATCGGCAGGCATCCGCTCGTCTCGATGAACAGGATCGCGAGGTCGCAGTCGGGCCGCGTCGGCGGGTAGAGGATGCTGCCCGACATCATGTCGTGGCCGCGCGGCTCGAACATCAGGCCGGTGCGGATCCAGTCGAAGCGCCGCAGGAAGTCCTGCCGCTTCTCGCTCATGGTCGCCCCGACCAGCGGCGGCGCGCCCCCGGCGACGACCCGGACCGGGTTGCCGCAGGTATGGGCGTCGACGCAGAAAAAGGTGTGCGTGTCCATGGTCCGGCCTTCCCAACGCCGCGTCCCGGCGGCCCGCTTCGGTTGTAGGGTAGGGCAGGGCACAGCGTCAATCGAGCCGCAGAGCCGCCCTTGGAGACGCGGAACTCGACCGCCTTCGTGCCTCCGCAGTTCCCAAGAGGCCGCCTTTTTGGTCTATTTCGCCTCATGCCAGATCCCGCATCCCCTTCCGGGCCCGCCGCCCCCGAAACGCCCGGGGCCATGCCGTCCTTGCTTGGGCCCGGGGACCCGCCGCCCTTCGAGGTCGTCAATCCCGACGGCGCGGGCCGGGTGGTGTTGATCGCCGACCACGCCGGCCGGGCGATCCCGGCGGCGCTCGGGACGCTCGGCCTCGACGAGGTGGCGCTCGCCCGTCACATCGCCTGGGACATCGGTATCGCCGACGTGACGAGGCGGTTGGCGGAACGACTCGACGCCCCGGCGGTGCTGGCCGGGTATTCGCGGCTGGTGATCGACTGCAACCGTCATCTCGACGACCCGACCTCGATCGCCCAGGTCAGCGACGGCGTCGACATCCCGGGCAATCGCGGCCTGACGGCCGCCCAACGGGCGCGGCGCGCCGAGGCCTGCTTCCGGCCCTATCACGAGGCGGTAAGTCGGGTGATCGAGGGGCGCCGGCGCGCGGGCGCGGTTCCGGCGCTCGTCTCCATGCACAGCTTCACGCCGATCTTCGCCGGGGTCGAGCGGCCCTGGCACGTCGGCGTGCTCTGGAACCGCGACCCACGCCTCGCCGTTCCTCTCATGCAGAAGCTGCGGGCCGATCCGTCGATCTGCGTCGGCGACAACGAGCCCTATAGCGGCCGCGACGAGCACGGCTATTCGATCCATGTCCACGGCCAGCAGCTCGGCCTCGCCCATGTGCTGATCGAGTTGCGCCAGGACCTGATCGATACCCGGCACGGCGCCGTCGAATGGGCGGACCGGCTGGCCGACGTCCTTGCGGAGATCCTGACCGATGAGGACGTCTTTCGGGTGGTGCATTACTGATGGCGCGTCCTGAGCCGGCCTTCACCCTGGGAGTCGAGGAGGAGTATCTGCTGATCGACCGGGCCAGCCGCGATCTGGTCCGCGACCCGCCGCCCGGCATGATGGAGGACTGCGAGGCGATCCTGCAGGGGCGCGTAAGCCCGGAGTTCCTCCGCTGCCAGATCGAGGTGGACACGCCCGTCTGCCAGACGGTGGCCGAGGCGCGCGCCGAGCTCGCCCATATGCGCGCGACCGTGGCGGAGGTCGCCGGCCGCCACGGCCTGGCGCCGATCGCCGCCTCCACGCATCCCTTCGCCGCCTGGGACCTGCAGAAGCATACGGACAAGGAGCGCTACAACGTCCTGGCCCGCGACATCCAGGCGCCGGCCCGACGGCTGGTCATCTGCGGCATGCACGTGCATGTCGGCATCGAGGACCCGCAGCTCCGCATCGACCTCCTCGGACAGATCGCGTATTTCCTGCCGCATCTCCTCGCCCTCAGCACTTCCTCGCCCTTCTGGCGCGGCGAGGACACGGGCCTCAAGTCCTACCGCCTCGCGGTATTCAACGAGCTGCCGCGCACCGGCCTGCCCGAGGTCTTCGACAGCTACGGCGAGTACGAGCGGCATCTGCGCATCCTCGTCGATGCGGGGCTGATCGAGGACGGGTCCAAGCTGTGGTGGGACGTGCGGCCCAGCGTGCGCTTCCCGACGCTGGAGATGCGGATCGCCGATGTCTGCACGCGACTCGACGACGGAATCTGCATCGCCGCGATCTATCGATGCCTCCTGCGCATGCTCTGGCGCCTGCGCCGCGCCAACCAGCGCTGGCGCCGCTACGCCCGGATGCTGATCGACGAGAACCGCTGGCGGGCGCAGCGCTACGGACTCGACGAAGGGCTGGTCGACTTCGGCCGGGGCGAGATCGTCCCCTATGCCGATCTGGTGGAGGAAATCATCGTCCTGGTCCGGGAAGACGCGGAGTTCTTCGGCTGCACCGCCGAGGTCGAGCACGCGCGCGAGATCCTGCGCCGCGGCACCAGCGCCCACCGCCAGCGCGCGGTCTTCGCGCAGGCGCTCGAGGGTGGGGCAAGCCGGGAGGACGCCCTCAAGGCCGTCGTCGACATGCTGATCGAGGAGACGGTGGCCGGGCTTTGAGGGACCCGAGCCCGGTCGTTCCTGCCGCCCGGTTGGCAATCGGGGGCGCCGCGGTCCATATTCCCATCATCGACGCGAAGGACGCAGGGAGATAGCCATGGACGACAAGACCCGGACCGAGATCGAGGCCGCGACCTTCCGACGGCTCGTCGAGCATCTGCGCGCCCGCACCGATGTGCAGAACATCGATCTCATGAACCTTGCCGGCTTCTGCCGAAACTGCCTCTCGAAATGGTACCGCGCCGAGGCGCAGGAGCGCGGCATCGACCTCGCCGATGCGCAAGCGCGCGAGATCGTCTACGGCATGCCCTACGACGAATGGAAGGCGAAGTACCAGAAGGAGGCGACGCCCGAGCAACAGAAGGCCTGGGCTGCCCAGCAGGGCAGCCACAGCCATTAGGGGCAAGCGCTACGCGGCAAGTGCCACTTCGAGCGCCGGCGCGACGGTCGCCCATCCGACGCGCCGGGCCTCGTCGCGCAGGCGCCGGATCTCCGTGAACGTCGCGTCGCCCCGAACGCCCCGGCCGTGCGCGGTGAGCGCCCGCGCCCGGGCGATGAGGAAGTCGCTCCAGGGCAGCGGCTCCGCCCGCGTGTAGGACTCGAGCGCGGCGGCATAGCGCTCGGCCCGGTCCCAATCGCCCGACTCCAGCGTCAGGTCCAGGGCGTCCCGGTAGAACCAGAGATAGTTGTGGCTGACCGTTCCGGCCTCGAGGATCGACTCCGCTTCTGCGAGGCAGTCCTCGCGCAGGGCGTCGTCCTCCGTGGCCCGGGCGAGACAGGCGAGGAGGCAGGGGCCGATATAGTCCATGCCGCCGCCGGCGCGGCAAACCTCCAGCGCCCCGGCTGCCAGCGCCGCCGCTTCGGGCCGCCGGCCCTCCGCTCGCCGAAGCATTGACAGAAAGCCCAACGCCTCCGCCTCGAACCGCCTCGCCCCCAGTTGACGGGCGATTTCGCAGGCCCGCGATGCCTGCTCTTCCGCCGGCGCGAGCTGCGCCGTCTCAAACAGCGCAATGAAGGTTCCATGGCGCGCGATGATCTCGGCGCGGCGATGGCCGACCCGGGTCGCCGACTCGACGGCCTCGAGGGCCCCGGCCCGGAATCCCTCGAAGTCCATGAGAAAGTGCCGGGTGAGGGCCATCATCGGCAGGTTGGCGACTTTGATGCGGCCGAATCCGTGCGAGCGGGACAGCTTGATGCAGTGTTCGAAATAGCGGTGCGCGGTGATCATGCGGCCGCGGGCGTATTCCGCGTCGCCCAATCCGCCGAGCGCCCGCGCCTCTTCCTCCGGCGATCCGGCCCGGCGCGCGAAATCGAGCGCCCGCTCGTGCTCGGCGCGGCAGGCGTCGAGCCGCGCGAGCGGGAAGTACAGGTTGCCGCGCAGGTGGTGAAGGCGGGCGTGCTCGAGTGCGAGGCCGTCGCCGGCCACCGCTTCCGCGCGGTCGAGCGCGTCGAGGGCCTCCTTGTACCGGTCAACCATGCGCATTCCCGCGGCGAGCCCGATCCAGGCCCGGCACCGGTCGGCGTCGTCCTGCGCGGCCTCCAGGGCCTGCTCGTGGCAGGCGATGGATTCGGGGATGTTTCCGAGATCGTGCAGAAGATCGCCGCGAAGCCTGAGCAGGGCGGATCGGTCGTCCTGGGCGGACGCCAGCGTGAGGCCCGATTCGACAAGCCGCAGCGCGCGCTCGTAGCGATAGGCCGCCGCCTGGGCGAAGGCCGCGTCGAGATAGGCGCGCGGCGCAGCGGGATCGCCGGCGCGGTCGAGGTGCTGCGCCCGCAGGACCGGATCGTGCGCCGCGAACCAGTCGGCGGCCTTGCGGTGCAGCGCGCGGCGCCGTGCCTTCAGGAGTGACCCGTAGGCGCCTTCCCGGATCAGGACATGCGCGAACAGATAGCCGTCGCCGTCCGGGGTCAGGAGGCGGTGCCGAAGCAGCGTGGCGCAGTCGTAGGCTGGGTCGTCGATCAGGTGCCGAAGCGTCTCCGGTGCGAAGTGCTGCCCGATGACCGACGCGGCCTGCAACGCCTGCTTGTCGCGCGGCGGCAGGCGGTCCATGCGGGCGAGCACCAGGCTCTGGACAGAGGCCGGCAGCTCTTCCGCGTCGCTTTCCTCGGCGTTCCGCAGGAGCTGTTCCAGGAACAGCGGGTTCCCGCCGGCGCGTTCGATGCAGGCGGTCGCCCGGCGGCTCGTTGCATCGGCGATGAAAGCGTCGGCGATGGCGGCCGCTTCCTCGCGGCGGAGAGGGCCGAGGTCGATGGTGGTCAACAGGCTGCCGCGCGCCGCGGCGCGCCAGGCCTGGTCGAGCGGATCGCCTTCCGGGCGCGACGTCATCGCCAGCAGCGCGGCGCAGTCTCCCACCGCGGTGGCGATGGTGGCGAGATAGCCGAGCGTGGACGGGTCCGCCCAGTGAATGTCCTCGACGATCAGCATGACCGGCCGGCGGGCGCTTGCGCCTTGGATCAGACCGGCCACGACCTCGCGCTTGCCGCGATTGCGGCTGGCGCCGTCCATTGCGTCATAGATGGCCCGGAGCTCGAGCGGCTGCGGCAGGTTGAGGAGGTCGTTCAGGAAGACCCGTTGGTCCGGTTTCAGCAGGCCGGCCTGTATCGCCGCCTCGGCCGCCGCTTGACGCGCTTCGGCCTCGCCGGGATCGGTGCCCCGGGACCGGATACCGAGAAGACCGCGGACCAGGGCACGGACCGCGTCCTTTCCCGTCCCGGCGCCGAAATCGAGGACGAGGCCGCGATGGACGCCGAACCCGAAGTTCTCTGCCATCGCGGCGAACTCCTCCATCAGCCGCGACTTGCCGATGCCGGCCTCGCCGCGCAGCAGGACCGTATGGCCGCGTCCCGTGTCGCGGCAGAATTCCAGGATGCCGGTGAACTGACGGCGCTCGACGAGCCGGCCGACGAACGGTGTTTGCCGGCGCCGGACCGCCCCCTCCTGCAGGAGCGACCGCACACGCCAGACCCGGACCGGCTCCGCAAGGCCGCGGATCTGCGTTTCGCCGACTAGATCGCAATCGACATGGTCGGCAACGGCGCGATGCACGGCGTCGGAGATCAGCGTTTCGCCTGGCCCCGCCATCTCGTTCAGCCGGGCGGCCAGGTTCACGGACTCGCCGACCACCGTGTATTCCTGGCGATCGTTCCGGCCGATCCCGGCGGCCATCACCTCGCCGGCCGCGACTCCGATATGGATCTCGAGCGGCTGGCCAAGCTCCTCGCCGAGCTGCGCCACGGCGGCACGGCTCTTGACTGCCGCTCGCACCGCGCGAAGGGGGGCGTCGCCATGGGCCACGGGCGCGCCGAACACGGCCATGACGGCATCGCCGATGTGCTTGTCGACGGCGCCGCCGTAGCGCTCGACGAGCCCGTCGATCGCCGCGAAGACGCGGTCGAGGATGACGTGCGTTTCCTCCGGTTCGAGGCGACTGCTGAGCTCCACGAAGCCCACGAGATCGGCGAACAGGATGGTGGCCTGCCGCAACTCGCTTGGCGGAATCGCCCGCGCGCGATCGGTCGAGGCTTCCGAAGCACCCAGGGCGGCGCCGCAACCGCCGCAGAACCGCGCCTCCGGCTGGTTCCGGAATCCGCAGGTCGGGCAGCCGCGCGACAGCGGCGCTCCGCATCCGGCGCAGAAGCGCCGGTCCTCCGCGTTCTCCGCGCCGCATGTCGAACAACGCATGGCCCGAATTGTCCAACCCGTGGCGGCAGCCGGCGCCGGAATGGCCGATTGCGGAATGCTACGCTCCCGGCGAACCCGGCTTCAAGCGAATCGCGCGGGCTCGCCGGCCGCGCTCGCCAGGTCGGTTCGGAAGGCTTGCGACCGGTCGGCCGCATGGCTATCGTCCGCCCGCCCGGGCCTCGGATCCGAGGTCCGTTTTCCAGCAGGACAGACGAAGGACGGAGCATACGGCATGGCGGACGTAGGGGGAATCGCGGCGGATCGGCTGCGCTCGCTGATCGAGCGGATCGAGCGGCTGGAAGAGGAGAAGGCGGGCATCGCCAACGACATCCGCGAAGTCTATGCCGAGGCGAAGGGGAGCGGATTCGACACCAAGATCATGCGCCAGATCGTCCGCCTGCGAAAAATGGACGAACACGACCGGCAGGAGCAGGAGACGCTGCTCGACCTCTACAAGCGCGCGCTCGGCCTGAACGAGTGAGCGCGTCCGGGGCAGGACGGTTGCGCCGTCAGCGCGGGTTGACGACGCCCACCTGCCGGCAGATCGACAGCAGCGGACAGGTCGAGCATTTCGGGCGGGCCGGGGTGCAGACGAACTTGCCGAACGGGACCAGCCTTTCGTTGATCTCGATCCAATAGCGTTCCGGCAGCTTGGCGGCCAGGGCGGCCATGGTCTGCTCCGGCGTCGTCGTCGCGACATAGCCCCAGCGGTTGGTCACCCGGTGCACGTGGGTGTCCACGGCGATCGCCGGCCGGCCGAAACCGAGAGCGAGCGTCAGCGCCGCGATCTTCGGCCCAACGCCGCGGAACGCCGTCAGCGCCTCCATGCTGTCGGGCACCCGGCCGCCATGGTCCTCGACGATCCGGCATGCGATCCGCTTCAGGTCGCGCGCCTTGGCGTCGGCGAAGGTGACGCCGTCAAGCAGGCGGGTCAGCGTCGCCTCGTCGAGTGCCGCCAGCGCCTCCGGCGTGCGGGCCACCGCGAACAGGCGCAGGCAGACGGCGAGCGTCGTCTCGTCGCGGGTGCGGGCCGAGATCAGGCTGCCGACGAGCTGTTCGAAAGGCGAGTCGTAGCCGCGGTCGCGCAAGTCGAACATCGCCGCCTTGGGCAGCCCGGCCACGGCCTTGCGCAGCCGGCGGAAGATCTCGTCAATGTCCAGCGGCTCCTTCCCGGTGCCGGGGGTATCCGCCTTGGGGGCCGTCTCTTGCGCGAGTCGGGCGCCGCGGCGCGTCGGCATGGTCTCCTCGCGTCCGGCTGCGGAGCGTTTCCCGTTAAAGGATAGGGATATGGGCCGGCGGCGCTACTCGGGCCGTCGCGCTGCCTCGGCGAAAAGCCAGTCGCGGAAGGCGGCGATCTTCGGTCGATCGGCGGCGGATTCCAGGCAGACGACGTAGTGCGCGAAGCCCGGGGACAGGCTCAGCTCGAAGGGCTTGACCAGACGCCCGGCCGCCACGTCGTCGGCGACGAGCACCTCTTCGACAAGCGTCACCCCGTGGCCCTCGATGGCCATCTGGATCGCCATGCTCGACTGGCTGAACTTCGGCCCGCGGTTCGGGTCGATGTCCCGCACGCCCGCGGCGAGCAGCCACATGCGCCAGTCCGGCCAGGTCGCGTCCCGCATCGCCCAGTCGACGTGCAGGAGCGTGTGCCACCGGAGGTCTTCCGGCGTCCGGAGCGGATGCGGGCCTTCGAGCAGCCGCGGGCTACAGGCCGGCACGACCCGGTCGTCCATCAGGCGGTCGACGCGCAGGCCGGGGTAGTGGCCGGTTCCGTAGCGGATGCCGATATCGACCTCTTCCCGCGTGAAGTCCACGCATTCGGCCGACGCGTCGATCCGCACCTCGATGTCCGGATGCGCCTGACGGAAGCGGTCGAGCCGCGGCACCAGCCACTTGCCGGCAAAGGAGGGCGAGACGGTAACCGTCAGAGGGCCGCCCGCGCCCTCGGCCCTCGCCCGCTCCACCGCCTCGGCAAGTCGATCGAAGCCCTCGCGTACGCCGGTGAGGCAGCGCTGCCCGGCCTCGGTCAGCAGCACCGCCTTGTTGAGCCGGCGGAACAGCGGCAGGCCGAGATGCGCCTCGAGCGCCTTCACCTGATGGCTGATCGCCGCCGGTGTCACATGCAGCTCGGCCGCGGCCTTGCTGAAGCTGAGATGCCGCGCCGCCGCCTCGAAGGCGCGCAGCGCGTTGAGCGGGGGCAGGCGTCGCGCCATCGCAACCTCAGATTAGAAAATCTAATAAATCAGGTGACAAATCCTCGTTTGTCACCGATCCGGAATAAGCCTATTTCAGGACTCAGCTTAAGGGCGCGATCGACGGAATGGAATAGCCATTTTTAATCGAAGGACGAGGAGATCGGTCATGTCGCTCTCTCATTATTCCCGCTCGGACCGCCGGGACGACGCCGGTCGCAGGTCCTGGGAAGGTGCCGGATCCCTGGCGGTCGCCCTGGGCCGGCAGGTCCGCGACAGCATCCTCCGCTGGCAACAGCGCCGGAAGGCGATCCAGGAACTCTCGAGACTCGACGACCGTATGCTTCGGGACATCGGGGTGCGTCGCGCCGACATTCCGTTCGTCGTCGAGGTGGTGCTGAACGAGCCGTCGCCGTTCAAGAGAGGCGCCGCGGCCGGCCGGGCAAGGGGCGAATCCCATCCCGCGGCTCCGGCGCCGGTCGGTTGTGGCTGAGAGGTCCGGCCCGGCGGGCCCGGTGCCCGACGGGGCGGTTCCTGTTCACTGCGCCGCCGTTTGCTGGGGCGTCGGCGCGCGATAGGCGGCGAGCAGTTCGGCCTCTCGGCGTTTCGCCCGCTCGGCATTCGCCTGCTTGACGTGGCCGAAGCCGCGGATCTGCTCCGGGATCGCGGCGATCTGCAACGCAAGCGCGTGCTTGTCGTGGTCGAGGCCGGCGATCAGCGTCTCGACCGTGTCCTCATACTCGGCGATCAATCGCCGTTCCAGCTTGCGCTCCGCGCCATAGCCGAACGGATCGAACCGGGTGCCGCGCAGGCCCTTGAGCGCCGACAGCATCCGGAAGGCGGTCAGCATCCAGGGGCCGAAGCTCCGTTTCTGCGGGTGGCCGGTCTCCGGATCGCGGCGGGCGAGGAGCGGTGGCGCCAAGTTGAACTCGATGCGGAAATCGCCTTCGAACTGGGCGTGGAGCCGTTCGAGGAACGCGCGGTCGGTGTAGAGCCGCGCCACCTCGTACTCGTCCTTGTAGGCGAGCAGCTTGAAGTAGGCGCGGGCCACGGCCTCCGCGAGGCCCGTGCGGCCGCGCGCCTTCTCCGCCTCCACGCGCCGCACGCGATCGACGAGGGCGCGGTACCGCTCGGCATAGGCGGCGTCCTGGTACGCGGTCAGGAAGTCGATGCGGCGGGCCACGATCTCGTCGAGCGTCGTCGCGATCCGGTGCGTCTCCGGCTCCGGATCCGCCTCGGCGACGATGCGCTCGACCGCGGCCGGGTCGTGCGCGGCGCGGCGACCCCACAGGAAGGCCTGCTTGTTGGCCTCGACCGCCACCCCGTTCAGCTCTACGGCGCGCTCGATGGCCTCCGCCGAAACCGGCACGAGCCCCTTCTGGAAGGCGTAGCCGAGCATGAACAGATTGGTGGCGATGGAATCGCCGAGCAGCGCCGTGGCCAGGCGGGTGCCGTCCACGAAGGCCGTCCGGTCGCGGCCGGTGGTCTCCGCGATCACTTCTTGCAGTCGCTGTCCCGGGAAGGCCAGGTCCGGCAGGCGCGTGAAGTCGCCCGTCATCGTCTCATGCGCGTTGATGATGGACCAGGTCCGGCCCTGCTGGACCTTCGCCAGGGCGTCGAACCCGCCGGCGACGACGATGTCGCAGCCGAGCAGCAATCGCGCGCCGCCCGCGGCGATCCGCACCGCATGGATGTCCTCCGGCCGGTCGGCGATCCGCACGTGGCTGAAGACCGCGCCGCCCTTCTGAGCGAGGCCGGTCATGTCGAGCACGGAGCAGCCCTTGCCCTCCAGATGCGCCGCCATGCCGAGCAGCGCCCCGATCGTCACCACGCCCGTGCCGCCGACGCCGGTGATCAGGATGCCATAGGGCTCCGCCGTGACGGGCAGGGCGGGCGTGGGCAGCGTCGCGGCGAATGCGCCGTCTTCCTGTCCGGCGGTACCGGCCTTGCGCTTGCGCGGGCGGCCGCCATGGATGGTGACGAAGCTCGGGCAGAAGCCCTTGAGACAGGAGAAGTCCTTGTTGCAGGAGGATTGGTCGATGGCGCGCTTGCGGCCGAACTCGGTCTCGACCGGCTGGATCGACAGGCAGTTCGACTGCGTGCCGCAGTCGCCGCAGCCCTCGCACACCGCCTCGTTGATGAAGACCCGCTTCGGCGGGTCGGGCATCAGGCCGCGCTTGCGGCGGCGGCGCTTCTCGGCGGCGCAGGTCTGGTCGTAGACGATCGCCGTGACGCCGGGGATCTCGCGCATCTCGCGCTGCAGGCGGTCGAGCGCGTCGCGGTGATGGACGGTCGCGCCGGGCGGGAAGGCGCCGGCCGTCGGGTACTTCTCCGGCTCGTCGCTGACCACGGCGATGCGGCCCACCCCCTCGGCCCGGAGCTGATGCGCCAGCCGCGGCACGTCGAGGGGCCCGTCCACCGGTTGGCCGCCGGTCATGGCGACGGCGTCGTTGTAGAGGATCTTGAAGGTGATATTGACGTTCGCCGCAACGCAGGCGCGGATCGCCAGGATGCCGGAATGGTAATAGGTGCCGTCGCCGAGGTTCTGAAAGACATGGGGCGTCTTGCTGAACGGCGCCTGGCCGACCCAGGTCACCCCTTCGCCGCCCATCTGGGTGAAGGTGTGGGTGTTGCGGTCCATCCATTGGACCATGTAATGGCAGCCGATCCCGGCCAGCGCCCGGCTGCCTTCCGGCACCTTGGTCGAGCTGTTGTGCGGGCAGCCAGAGCAGAAATAGGGAACGCGCTGGATCGGTGGCTTGTGGCCGGTGAGCGCGCGTTCTTTGGCCTCGAGAAAGGCGAGGCGCTCGCGGATGCGCTCGCTCGTGTAGAACCGGCCGATACGGCGGGCGATGACGCGCGCGATGCGCGCGGGCGTGAGTTCGTCGGCCGACGGCAGGATCCATTCGCCGGCCTCGTCGAACTTGCCGATGACCCGCGGGCGGACCCGTTCGTCCCAGTTGTAGAGCTGTTCCTTGAGCTGGTTCTCGACGAGGGCGCGCTTCTCTTCGACGACGAGGATCTCCTCGAGTCCCTCGGCGAAGTGCCGGATTCCCTGACGCTCCAGCGGCCAGGTCATGCCGACCTTGTAGACGCTGAGTCCGATCTCGGCCGCGTGCGCTTCGTCGATGCCGAGGTCGTCGAGCGCCTGGCGCACGTCCAGATAGGACTTGCCGCAGGTGACGATGCCGAACCGCCGGCGCGGACTGTCGATGACGGTCCGGTTCAGCCTGTTCGCGCGGGCGAAGGCGAGAGCGGCGTAGAGCTTGTACCGGTGCAGCCGCATCTCCTGCTGCAGCGGCGTGTCCGCCAGGCGTATGTTCAGGCCGCCCTCGGGCATCTCAAAGTCCTCGGGCGTTGCGATCTCCACGCGGTGCGGATCGACATAGACCGAGGCGGAGCTGTCGACCGTTTCGGCCACGGTCTTGAACGCCACCCAGCAGCCCGAATAGCGCGACATCGCCCAGCCGTAGAGGCCGAGGTCGAGGAACTCCTGCACCCCGGCCGGGTTGAGCACCGGGATGCCGTAATCCATGAAGGCGTATTCGGTCTGGTGCGCGGTGGTCGAGGACTTGCAGGTGTGATCGTCGCCGGCGATCAGCAGAACGCCGCCGAGCTTCGACGAGCCGGCGAGGTTGCCGTGGCGCATGGCGTCGCCGGACCGGTCGACGCCCGGCCCCTTGCCGTACCACATGGCGAAGACGCCGTCATGCTTGGCGTCGCCGAACAGCCCTGCCTGCTGGCTGCCCCAGACGGCGGTGGCGGCGAGATCCTCGTTGATGCCGGGCTGGAAATGGATCCGGTTCGCCTCGAGGAAACGCCGGGCCCGGTTCATTGCCAGGTCGAGGCCGCCCAGCGGCGATCCGCGATAGCCGGTGACGAAGCAGGCGGTGTCGAGGCCCGCCGCCTCGTCGCGCCGGCGCTGCATCATCGGCAGACGGACCAGCGCCTGCGTCCCGGTGAGGAAAACCCGGCCCGACTCGAGGGAATATTTGTCGTCGAGCGTAACGGCCGCGAGCGTCATGATGCCTCTCCAGGCGGACGGCCAAATCCCTGCAATTCTTTAAGTTAATGGAGTGGCGGCGGGTATGCAATTTGACCCGCCGGGGGCACGCGATTCGCAACGACGGCAGTGGGACGGGATGAGAAACGGTCACGAAAATTTCACTGCCACCGCTCAATGGATAAGGATATTTCCCCGTACCGGGCGCCGACCAACCGGCCCCGCGCGACTCGCCGCTGGACGGGATGATTTCGGCACCCAGCCGAGGTATTAGAGGGTATCATGACCGTTCTCGTAACCGGCGTTGCCGGATTCATCGGCTTCCACGTGGCATCGGCGCTCCTGGCGCGGGGCGAGCGGGTGGTCGGCATCGACAACCTGAACGCCTATTACGACGTGGATCTCAAGAAGGCGCGCCTCGCCCGGCTTGAGGCGAATCCGGCCTTTACCTTCCACCGGCTGGACCTCGGCGACCGCGTTGCGGCGGAGGCGGCGCTCGCCGAGATCAAGGGACTCGACCGCATCGTGCATCTCGCGGCCCAGGCCGGGGTGCGCCATTCCCTCGTCGATCCGCACGCCTATGTGGACGCCAACATCACCGGCCATCTGGTCGTGCTGGAGGCATGCCGGCGGCGGCCGGACGTGAAGCATCTGGTCTATGCCAGCTCGTCCTCGGTCTATGGCGGCAACCGCAAGCTGCCTTTCGCCGTCGAGGATCCGGTCGACCGGCCGCTTTCGCTCTACGGCGCGACCAAGCGCGCGGACGAGTTGATGAGCGCGGCCTACTGCCACCTCTTCCGCACGCCCATGACCGGGCTGCGGTTCTTCACGGTCTACGGTCCCTGGGGGCGACCGGACATGTCGGCCTATCTGTTCACCAAGGCGATTTTCGCCGGCGAGCCGATCCGGGTCTTCAACCAGGGGAACATGCGGCGCGACTTCACCTACATCGACGACATCGTCGCCGGTGTCCTGGCCGCCCTCGATCGCCCGCCGGCGGATGGGGGCGAGTCGGCGCCGCCGCACCGGATCTACAATCTCGGCAACCATCGCAGCGAGCCGCTGATGCGCTTCATCGAGGTGATCGAGCGGGCCTGCAACCGCAAGGCGATTCTCGACCTGCAGCCGATGCAGCCGGGCGATGCGCCCGAGACCTTCGCCGACATCACCACCGCGCAGGCCGACCTCGGCTTCGCCCCCCGCACCCCCATCGACGAAGGCATTCCTCGCTTCGTGCAGTGGTTCCGGGAATATCACGGGGTGTGAGGCGGCGGGCACCGCCCCGCGGATCTATTCCGGCAGCAGTTCCCCGGACCCGCCGACTTCCGCCGGGAAGTCCTTCTGCTTCGGCAGGCCGTCCCTGATCGGCAGCACGCTGCTTTCGTAGTTCACGTGGACGGCCGCCTTGAAGGGGAGGTCGGGAATAACCGAGGCGTAAACGTCCGTCACGCCCCAAAGCGGATGTTCCGAGAACAGATGGCCGCCGCAGGTCTTGCACCACTTGCGGATGCTCGTTTCGGTCTTCTGATAGCTGCCGAGGTTCTCGATGCCCTTCGTCACCCGAACGGCATCCGGCGGCCAGAGCGTGAACGTGCTCACCGGCGCGGCGGACCACGCGCGGCAGGAGGCGCAGTGGCAATAGCCCATCGCCAAGGGTTCGCCGGTCACGGTGACCTCGACCGCGCCGCAGAAGCACGTGCCGGTATATCGCTTCGCATCGCCCATGGTTCGCGTCCCTCCTCGCGGCGAATCGGGTTCCGAGCGGAAGAGTAGCGGTTTCGTGCCGCGCTGCAACGGACTCGCTCGCGCCGGGTCCGCTCAATGCCCCGGGCGCGGCTCCCTTTGGAACAGCACATAGAGCCCCAGGCCGATCATCGAGGCGCCGAGGAGGCCTTCCTGGACGCTCAGGAACAGCGGGTGGCGGCCGATCCATCGGCGCAGGCCCGCCGCCCCGAACGCGCAACCGCCCAGGAACAGAACGCCGTTCGTCTTCATGATCGCGCCGAGGACCAGGATCTGGAGCCAGACCGGGCCGGTCCGGGAATCGGCGAACTGCGGAAGGAAGGCGATCAAGAACACGAAGACCTTCGGGTTCAGGAGGTTCGTGATGAAGCCCTGCCAGAAGGCATCCCTGGCGACGTCCGCCATCGGGGTGGCTGCATCGCTCGCCCGCGCGCAACGCCAAAGCGCGCGGGCGCCGAGATAGACGAGATAGAGGGCGCCGAGCGCCTTGACCGCCTCGTAAAGGGCCGTCGAGGTCTGAAAGATCGCCGCCAGCCCGAGGGCCACGGCCGGGATCTGGACCAGGCCGGCTGCGCCGACGCCGAGCACGCTCGAAAAGGCGGGGCGCCAGCCTTGCGTGACTCCCCGGCTCAGCACGAGCGCCATGTCCGGGCCCGGCGCCAGCTTGAGCGCGAGATCCGCCAGGAGAAACAACAGAAGGCTTTCGAGCGTCGGCACGGAAGAGGCAGTCAATCGCCGTATGCGGTCTTAAGGGACGCAGTCTATCGGTCGTCCGGGGCTTTGTCGCCTGGGGAGTTCGTGCCCGGCGCAGGTCCCGTGCCCTTCAGCAGGCGACGTTCCTTCCGGATCGCGTCGGCCGCGAACTCCATGAACGCCCGGATGCGGGCGGCTCGCCGCATGTCTGGGTGCGTGAGCAGCCAGAGCTCCGTTTCGAGTTCGGGTATGGGATCACTGACCCGACGGAACGTCGGGTCCCGGTCGCACAGGTAGCAGGGCAGCACCGCGAAGCCCAGACCGGCCCTCACCGCCTCCCGCAATCCAAGGAAGGTATCGGCGCGATACACGACGCGCCGATCGACACCGTTGTCGGACATCCACTTCTCGAGCGCCGGGAAGTAGACGCTGCTGTCCGACGCGACCCACTCCGTCTCCGACCAGCCGGGCACGGGCCGGTCCGCGGCGGTCGCATAAACGCAATGGGCGATCTCGCCGACCTTGCGCCCGACGAGCCGTTCCGAGGGGCGCGAGGTCGGCCTGAGGGCGATGTCCGCTTCCCGTTTCGTCAGGTCGAACAGCTGGTTGGAGGCGACCAGTTCCAGGGTGATCTCCGGGTAAGATCGCCGGAAGGCGGCGCAGATCGGCGTGAGCAGGCCGCAAAGGAGCGTGTCCGTCGTCGTGATCCGAACCGTGCCGGAAGGCCGCAGGTCCCGCCCCATTACGCGTCGTTCGGCGGCCATGACGATCTCGCCCACCTCGGCGGCAGCCTTGATCAGCTCCTCCCCCGCAGAGGTCGCCGAATAGCCCGTGCGTGATCGCTCGAACAGCCGGACCCCCAACCGTGCCTCGAGGGCGTTCAGGCGGCGAAAGATCGTGGCGTGACTTACCGAGAGGCGCCGTCCGGCCCCCGAAAGCGATCCGCTTTCGCCGATCGCCAGCACGAGTCGCAGGTCGCCCCAGTCCATTGCTTGTGCGTCTGTGCAAACAATCTTGGCAGTGATAGCGGATCGATGTCCGCACACCAACAAGGTAACAAAGGACCGGAGGAAATTCCGAACGCGAAAAGGAGCGGCCGCCGATGCACTGCCTGATCGTCCTTGCCCATCCGGAGGAGAAGTCGTTCAACGCCCAGATGGCCCGGGTCGCGAAGGAAACCTTCGAGGCACAGGGCCACACGGCGGAACTCTGCGACCTCTACCGCGAAGGCTTCGATCCGTGTGAGGCCCTGCGCCACTTCCCCGAACCGGTCGCCCCGGACCGCTTCAACGCCATGACCGAGCAGCGCCACGCGGCCGAGACGGGCGCCGTCCCGCCCGAGGTCGGCCGCGCGCTCGAACGGCTCGAACGCGCCGACCTCCTGCTGCTGCAGTTCCCCATGTGGTGGTTCTCGGTGCCGGCGATCCTCAAGGGCTGGCTGGACCGGGTCTTCCTGTACGGCCGCGTCTACACCAGCAAGGCCCGCTACGACCGCGGCTATTTCCGAGGCAAGCGGGCGCTGATCTCGGTCACCGCCGGCGCGCCGGCGAGTGCCTTCGGCCCCGACGGACGCTGCGGCGACATCGATCTTCTGTATTGGCCGCTGCAGTTCAGCCTGCACTATGTCGGCTTCACCGTGCTGCCGCCGTTCTACAGCTACCAGGTCGGCGGAATCTCCGACGATCCCGAGCTGCTGCGGGAACGCCTGGAGGGCCAAAAGGCGGGCCTGCGCCGGCACCTCGCGAGGCTCAACGACCTGGAGCCGCTCCGGTTCAACGGCTGGGACGACTGGGACGAGAACGGCCGCCTCAGGCCCGGCGCACCAAGCTACAGCCCGTTCATGCGGCACGTGGCATGATGCCCGAGACCTCCCGGAGCGAATGGGCTACGGGGTAAGTGGGGGCTGGCCGGGGCGCTTGCCCCACGCCATTAGCTTGCCATTAGCTTGATGTGTGGAGGCGGCCCGTCCACCGACCGGATGACGTCGTCCCGTGGGAACTAAGGCCTTCAGGCGGACTTCTGCCGCAGTCCAGCTTACCCGAAACTGTGGCGTTCTACCCCGATGCCTGGATGCGACCGCGGCCCAATCCTTGGTGATAATCTCGGTGCCTACGGTCTCTTCGGATCCGCCGGCGGACTCCTGCTGAGCCATTCAATTTGCCATCCCAAGGCCGGGTTGGTTTCCAACCTGACCTCGCACGAGACTGCTGTGAACGAGATAGCTCAAGCGCCAGGATGCTCGGCGATCTCGAGACGCACAACCCCATCATCAACTCGTCCTGGCCCGGCGTCGATACGCTACGGTCGGCGTAACGATTGCGGCGCCGGGCCCGACTCAGCCTGTCATTCGCAGAACGTCGCAAGACGGTCGGCGACAGCGGCCATTCCGGTGATGTCGTTGACCGCTTCGCCGCCGTCCCAGTTCTTCGCCAGCCGGATGCCGGTGTGGGCGTCGGGCATGAGCAAGACGATGTTGCCGCCCCAGCCGCGCATCATCGGAAGATAGAGGCGGCATCCGTCGGCGGAATCGTACCGATCGTGCCAGAAGGCCATGTGGTAGCGGCCTTCGCCGTATGGACTCGCCCCACCTGTCGGCAGGCCTCGCTCGTGCGTGCCGTAGATGAGTTCCTCGATCTTGCCGGCGTGCAGGATCTGCTTGCCTTCGTGCCGCCCCCGGTCGTGGTAGAGCTGTGCGATTTTGGCCAAGTCTCCGAGAGTCGGGTAGTAGCCGTAGGCCATCATGGGCTGGCCGGCGCCGCCGTCCGATTCGATCGTCCGGTTGATCGGCGCGTGGTGAATGCCGATCGGCTTATAGACCTCTTCGACGAGCATAGTCCAGAGATCGGCGTCGAGACCCTCCTTCTCCTTCAAGAACGCATCCATCGCGACGCCGAGCAGGAACATGTCCTGGTCGCGATAGCGTGCGACCTCGCCCGGTCCCCAGGGAAGATCCGGGCTCTTGAAGGTCTCCGCCAGCTTCTCCGCCTTGGAGGGCGCCTCGTACCAGGCGGCGTAGTTTCCTTCCAGATAGCCGTCTTCGATATCGTTGGGATCGCGCGCCGTTGTGCCGAAGCCCACGCCCGTCGCCATGTTCAGCGCGTCGCCGAATGTAACGTCTTTCCAGCCGTCGTGCTCGGCGGTTACCTCGACATAATCCGCGATCCTGGCGTCGAAGACTTCCGGCCCGTATTTCTGCGCCAGCCGCAGGAGGGCAGTCGCGTTCGCGGCCGCCTTGGTGACCGACCAGACGCCGAAGCGCACGCGCTCGCAGTAGGGCAGCGGACCGGCCGCGCTCTTGCAGGGCTTGTGGTAGAGCGTGCCGTTGTGCACGAGACCGCTCACCAGGACCTCGTCCGGATTCATCGCGCTTTCGAAGTCGGCCAGAGCCTCGGTGCCGACCTCGGCTTCCAGCTTCGCCCAATCCGTCATCGGAAACCGATCGGCGACTTCCGCATCATAGTCCTGCCGGAGCCGCGCGAGATCGGCGATGCCGCCGGGTTGGTAGGCTGCCGGTGCCTGTCCCCAGGCGGTGAAATAATCGACGACGTAATAGGGCGCGGTCTGCTGCACGATCTGGAAGCGGAGGTTGGACACCTGCTTGTCGTTATAAAGGAAGGTGGCGATGCCGTTGTGCGTCTCGCCTTCGATCGAGTGGACCAGCGCAAACGGGAAGGAGGCGCGTGACCAGCCGCCGTCGCCGGGCTCCGACCAGACGCGGCCGGGCTGAACGATCACGTCCCAGTAGCTGCGGCCCTTGTCGGTCGAGCCGTAGCGGATCACGTCGCGCGACACCGGAACGAGATCGCTGCCGTGCGTGAAGAACGCGATCTCCACGGCCGGAAAAATCTTCGGATTCTTGCCGAGCACTTCGGTTGTAGAGAACTGGGCGGGCTCTGTGCCCATCTCGACCTCTTCGAGGACGATCGTGCCCAGGAAATCGTGCCTCGCTTCGACGGCGTCGTCCGATGGCATGAACCACCGATTGTCAGTCAGCCCATTGCCGGACCAGCCGTCCGCCAGGAGCTCGTCCTTGGTGATGGCTTCGCGCGCCGCCTGTGCGGGCTCTGATGACATGACCATTATGGCCAAGGCGCCGATTACGCCAACGAGCGGGCAAAGAACTCCTTTACGCATAACCCCCTCCCATGTTTTTGGACTTGTTGCCGCGGCTCGCCCCCTTGGCGGGGCGTCAGGACGGACCCTCGATCAATCGCCCAACATCCTTCGGCCGCCCGCAGATCCGCATGGGCGACCGCCATCGCCGCCCCGGCGACCTGCTTCGGAATCGCTGGAAGTGTCGGGAGCCTGCCGACCGTGTTGCCGGCACTGGTCACTGCGCAAATCGCGATCACCCCGCGAATCATGGCCGGTCGTGCCGCTGGCCGTCCAGCAGATCGTGACGCTCCACCATCATCGATGGAAGCACGGCGCACCGCTTGCGGCTAATCGACCCAAAAATGTAGAACTCCGACGAATCGTCACGGACACGGGAAGTGCCGCGTCACAGGTAGGACAGCCACCAATCGCGCCGCGTCCGCTTCACCTGGCCCCACCATCGGCAGGCCGGGTAGAGCAGCGCGAGGACGATGATCCACGCGACATAGACGCCGACGAGCGGGAAGCCGAGATGCAGGTAGCGCTCCGGCGCAGCGATCATGTTGACGAAGAAGTTGAACATGCCGCCTGCCTCCCGCCCGAGGGCGGCATTGGCCCCGATCGCCAGCGCGTGGACGAGGTAGACGTGGACGACATAGAAGAAGAACGGCACGGCGCCGAAACCAAGCAGAACGCCGCGCGCAGGGCCGCGTAGGCGCGCCAGGAGCGGCATGAGCCCCAAGCTGATCCCCAGCGTTGCCAGGACATACATCAGCGAGGGCGGATATTTTTGAACGTCCAGGAACGCCATCGCGCCGCGCACCGGATCTCCCTGCGCCGTCCAGGGCCCGGGATCGCCATAGAGATTGAGCCCGCGCAGCAGGATGAACAAAGCGATCATCGTTGCACTCAACGCGAGCAGCGCGCGGTCACGTTTCGGTGCCGGTTCGAGGAACACGGCGCCGAGGCCGTAGCCGCTCGCCATGACGCCGATCCACGGCAGCACCGGGTACAGGACGATGCCGATCGGCGTGTCGCCAAGGACGAGCGGCCCGCCTTCGTGCAGGAACGTCCAGGCGAGCGCGAGCGGACCGAACCGATCCGGCGTCAGCGGGTCGAGGAGATTGTGGCCCGCGACGATCGCGATGCCAAGGGCGAGCACCGCCGCGCGCGGCAGCCATACCAGGCCCGCCAGCGCGACCATCGACCAGCCGATCGCCCAGATGACCTGCAGAAACAGCGGGTAAGGCACCGCGAACGACCAGCCGAAGCTGAGCACGGTCGCTTCCAGCGCCACCAGCCACAGGCCGCGCGAGAGGAGAAAACCCGACAACTGCGGCGTTTGCTTGCCCTTGGCGGTCTGCAGGAAGGCCGAGACGCCGGCGAGGAACACGAAGGCCGTCGCGCACAGATGGGTGATCCAGCGCGTGGCGTACAGCGCCGCATTCGTGCGGTCGGGATCGAGGGGATCGAACGTGAAGGCGCCGGCGTGGAAATAGTCGCGCACATGGTCAAGGGCCATCAGCACGATGACGAGCCCGCGCAGCAGGTCGATCTCATGCAGGCGGACGCCAGCGGCCAGGGCGGATGCGGCCGCGATGGAGGGCGCAGCCGCCGCGACACGCCGAGCTGTGGTATCGGTCATTGGGTCTACCTGGCCTCGTCCATGCGTGCGACCGTGTAGCGGGCCGCGATTGTGGCGCCGCGTTGAGGTCATCGGTTCATCGCCGATAGCCAAGTCGGAGTTCGTCTGTTGCGGGAGGAAACCTATCGGCAGTGCAGGGGTGCGCGCTGTGATATGCTTCACAGGGCGGCTCGTCGACACCGCAGGAAGGCACTGGCGGTTGCCGTCCCGGTTCCTATTCTCGGTCTGAACGAGACGACCGCCGATCGGCAACCCGAGAGAATGCGTCTCGAGGCCTCTCATGCGCAGGCATCATCGGTTCAGGAGACTCGGATGATCCAACTCGTCATCGAACGGCGCTGCCGGGACCTGGGCGGTTTCGAAGTCGGGCGTGTGCTGCCCTTCGCGCGCCGGCGCATGGTCGGCCCGTTCATCTTTTTTGACCATATGGGCCCGATCACCTTTGCGCCGGGCATTCCTCGCAGCGTCGACGTTCGGCCGCACCCCCATATCGGCCTCGCGACCGTGACGTACCTGTTCGACGGCGAGATCATGCACCGCGACAGCGTGGGCTCCGAACAGCCGATCCGCCCGGGCGAGGTGAACTGGATGATCGCCGGCCGGGGCATCACCCACTCGGAGCGGTTCGAGCGGATGCGGATGAACGGCGGTCGAATGAACGGGATCCAGGCCTGGGTCGCCCTGCCCGAGCGCGACGAGGAGACGGACCCCGCCTTCGCCCATCACGGGATCGACGCGCTACCCACCTTCGAGGAGGCAGGGGGCCGAGGACGCCTCGTCGCCGGCGCGGCCTTCGGCGCCGAGGCGCCGGTCAAGACGCACTCGCCCCTGTTCTACCTGCACTGGGACCTCGCCGCGGGGGCGCGCACGTCATTGCCGCCGGATTATACGGAGCGCGCGGTGTACGTGGCCGCCGGGGCGGTGGAGATCGAAGGGCAGGCCTTCGAGGAAGGTCGGATGGTGGTTTTCGCGCCCGGTCAGCCCGCGGAGCTGAAGGCGGTCACGCCGTCGATCCTGATGGCGCTCGGGGGTGAGCCGCTGGGGCAGCGGTTCATCGAGTGGAACTTCGTTTCCTCGTCCAAGGCCCGTATCGAACAGGCCAAGGCCGACTGGCGGGCCGGCCGCATGAAGCTGCCGGACCTCGACAGCGACGAGTTCATTCCGCTGCCCGCCGATCCGGCACCGCCGCCGAACCCGATGTCTTGATCATGAACGCTCCTCTTGCGTCGCGCCGGCATCCGATCGTCCGCTGTCCGAAAAAGCGATGGATCTGAACGGTGATCCGCCTCGGGCGTGATCCGATGAATTGAGTGAATGGCTCGGCGCTCACCCGCCGCCCTTCTCGTAGAGCCTCTCCAGCATTTCCCCATAGGCGGCGCGGATCTTGTGCCGGCGGATCTTGAGCGACGGGGTCATCATGCCGTTCTCGATCGAGAACGGCTCGGGCGCCACCGCGAAGCGGCGGATCTTCTCGATGTTCGACAGGCGGGCGTTGACCCGGTCGATCACGGCCGCGAGCGCCTTGCGGAAGGCCGGGTCGTCGGCCAGCGCGACAAGGTCGGGCTTCTTGCCGTTCGCCCGCGCCCATTCGAGCACGAACTCGCGCTCGGGCACGAGGAGCGCCACCACATGCGGCCGCTTGTCGCCGTGGACCATCGCCTGGTGGATCTCCGGCTGGAGGACCAGGAAGCCCTCGACCCGGGCCGGCGACAGGTTGTCGCCGCCCGACAGGACGATGATGTCCTTCTTGCGGTCGGTGATGCGGAGATAGCCGTCCGCGTCGATCTCGCCGATATCGCCGGTGTGCAGCCAGCCGTCCTGGATCGCCTTGGCCGTGGCATCCGGATCGCGCCAATAGCCTTTCATCACCAGTTCGCCGCGCACCAGGATCTCCCCGTCCTCGGCGATCCGCAGCTCGACGCCCTTCAGCGGCGGCCCGACGGTCTTGAGCTTGATCCGTCCCGGCGGGTTCACGCTCACGACCGGCGAGGCCTCGGTCTGGCCATAACCCTGGAGGATGCGGAGTCCGAGCGCGGTGAAGAACAGACCGATGTCGTAATTGAGCGCCGCGCCGCCCGAAACCAGCGCCTTGAGCCGGCCGCCGAAGCGGCGCCGGATCTTGCGCCGCACCAGTAGCTCGACGAGGGCGTCGAGCGCGCGCTCCCGCAGGGTGAGGGAACCCGGATGCTCGTATTTTCGGCGTCCGAGCTCCAGGGCCGTGAAGAACAGCTTGCGCTGCAACTCCGGCCCCTTGTTGACGGCGCGCATCATCCGCTGATGCATCACCTCGTAGAGCCGCGGCACGGCCGTCATGATGGTCGGGCGTGCGACCGCCATGTCGTCGATCAGCCGCTCGGCGCTCTCGGCGTAATAGATCTCGGCCCCGATGGAGATCGGGAAGAACTGCCCGGCGGTGTGCTCGTAGGCGTGGGACAGCGGCAGGAAGGAGAGAAACACCTCCCGGCCGGCGCCGAAGAAGTCCACCAGCAGGTGATAGGCGCCGAAGCAGTTCGCGAGGATCGAGCCGTGGGTCAGCATCACGCCCTTCGGCGTCCCGCCGGTGCCGGAGGTGTAGATGAAGCAGCACACGTCGTCGCGCCGCAGCCGGGCGACCGTCTCCGCGATGTCGTCGGGGTGCTGCTCGCCGCGCTCCAGCACCTCCTGCCAGGACCGGACCGTGACACGCGGCCGTTGCGCCAGCCCGAGATCCTCCATGCTGACGACCAGCTCGAGATCCGGTGCCTCCACCGCCGCGGGCAGGAGGTTCTTGGCCACCGAAGGCGTGGACAGGATCGCGGCGCGGGCGCCGCTGTGGGTCAACACGTGGAGATGATCGGCCACGGTGTTGGTGGTGAAGGTCGGCACGGTGATGGCGCCGGCCGCCATGATCGCCAGGTCGGCGATCAGCCATTCCGGGCGGTTCTCCGAAACCAGCGCGACCCGGTCGCCCGGCCGAACGCCCAGTTCGCGCAGACCGCGGGCGAGCCGGTTGACGCGTCGGGCGACCTCGCCATAGGTCAGCGGGCTGAATCCGCCCTTGTGATTGCTCCAGAGAAACGGCCGGTCGCGGCGGCGTCCGGCCTGCTGGAAGAACATCTCCGGCAGGCTCTGCCAGGCCTGGTAATCCATCTATCGCCTCTCTCTTGCGCCCGGTCGCCGCTCGTCCGTCCGTTCTCGCGCCCGGCTCGTGCCGAGGCTGTCTCGGCTGTGCCCCGTCGGTCAAGGCGCTTGGCGGGGCGGCCCCGCGGACTTATATCGCTGGTGAGCCCGCCGAGCCATGCCAAGGAGGCCCCATGACCAGCAGCGCCAGCGCCGCCACCCCGGAGAAAGCCGTTCAGATGCAACTTCCGGAATGGGATCTGTCGGATCTCTATCCCGGCCGCGACTCGCCGGAACTGAAGTCCGATCTGTCGCAGGCGGCGGCCGACGCGAAGGCCTTCCGCGCGCGCTACGAGGGCAAGGTCGCCGAATGCGACGGGCCGACGCTCGGCGCCGCGATCGCCGAGTTCGAGCGCCAGCAGGAGGTGCTGTCGCGGATCATGAGCTATGCGCAGCTCGTCTACGCCGCGGACATGGCGGATCCGGACATCGCGCGATTTTATCAGACGATGCAAGAGCGCGTAAGCGACATCTCCACCGACCTGCTGTTCTTCACGCTGGAGATCAACCGGATCGATGACGCGGCGCTGGCCGAGCGCTTGAAGGCGCCCACAGTGAAGCACTATGAACCCTGGCTGCGCACGGTCCGTGACTTCCGGCCGCACCAGCTCTCCGACGAGGTCGAGCGGATCCTCCACGAGAAGCACATCACCGGCCGCGCCGCCTGGACGCGGCTCTTCGACGAGACCATGGCGGGCCTGCGCTTCCCGGTCGACGACAAGCTGCTGACCGAGAGCGAGGTTTTCAACCTGCTGACCGACCGCGACCGCGCGGTGCGCGAGAAGGCGGCCCATTCGATCGCCCGGGTTCTCGGCGACAACATCCGCAACCTCGCGCTCATCACCAACACCTTGGCGAAGGACAAGGAGATCGAGGACCGCTGGCGCGGCTTCCGGCGGCCGGTCTCCGAGCGTAACCTGGCGAACCAGGTGGAGGACGAGGTCGTCGACGCGCTCGTCCGCGCGGTGAAGGACGCCTATCCGCGCCTGTCGCATCGCTATTACCGGATCAAGGCGCGCTGGATGGGGCAGGATCAGCTCGATTACTGGGACCGCAACGCGCCCCTGCCGGACGACGAGGATCGCCGTTTCGCGTGGGAGGAAGCGACGGCGACGGTGCTCGATGCCTATGCCGCCTTCTCTCCCGATCTCGCCGCCGTCGGCCGGCGCTTCTTCGAAAATCGCTGGATCGACGCGCCGCCGCGGGCCGGCAAGGCGCCGGGCGCCTTCGCCCATCCGACGGTGCCGGGCGCGCATCCCTATCTGCTGCTCAACTACCACGGCAAGACGCGGGACGTGATGACGCTCGCCCACGAGCTGGGCCACGGGGTGCATCAGGTCCTCGCCGGCCCGCAGGGGCAGCTCATGTCCGACACGCCGCTCACCCTCGCCGAGACGGCGTCGGTCTTCGGCGAGATGCTGACCTTCCAGGCGCTGCTCCGACGCGAGACCGACCCGCGGCGGCGGCGAATCCTCATCGCCGGCAAGGTCGAGGACATGCTGAACACGGTGGTCCGGCAGATTGCGTTCCACGAGTTCGAACGACAGGTCCATGACGAGCGGCGGGAGGGAGAGCTGTCCGCCGACCGGCTGGGTGAAATCTGGCTCGAGACCCAGCGCGAGAGCCTGGGGCCGGCCTTCCGCTTCGAGGACGAGTACCGGGTCTACTGGTCCTACATCCCGCACTTCGTCCATACGCCGTTCTACGTCTACGCCTACGCCTTCGGGGACTGCCTGGTGAACTCGCTCTACGCCGTCTACCAGAACGCCCATGAAGGCTTCGCCGAGAAGTACCTCGATCTGCTGCGGGCCGGCGGCACCCTGCGGCACAAGGATCTGTTGAAGCCCTTCGGCCTCGACGCATCGGATCCCGCCTTCTGGGCCAAGGGCCTTGGCGTCATCGAAGGGCTGGTCGACGAGCTGGAGCGGACTTGACGCCGGGGATGCCGGCGGCAGCCACCGAAAGGCACAGCACGGAATGTCCAGTTCTTCCGAGGAAAACAGCCTGTCCGGCCGGGTCAGGCGCTACGCCCGCGTCTCCACCGCGGTCGGCGGCCTGGCCGCGCGGCTGGCGGGCGAGCGCTATCTCGGCGTCCGGCTCGATCGCGGCCGCCACGCGGCGGAACTGAAGGCCGCGCTCGGCGGTCTCAAGGGACCGCTGATGAAGGTCGCCCAGATCATGGCGACCATTCCCGATGCGCTGCCGACGGAGTACGTCCAGGAGCTGGCGCAGCTTCAGGCCAACGCGCCGGCGATGGGCTGGCCTTTCGTCAAGCGGCGGATGGCGAGCGAGCTGGGGCCCGACTGGCAGAAACGGTTCGCATCTTTCGAGCGCGAGGCTGCGGCCGCCGCCTCGCTCGGCCAAGTGCATCGGGCGATCGGCCATGACGGGCGGCAGCTCGCCTGCAAGCTGCAATATCCCGACATGCAGTCGGCCGTGGAGGCCGATCTGCGCCAGCTCCGGCTGATCTTTGCGATCTACGAACGCTATGACCGGGCGATCGCGACCCGCGAGATCCACGAGGAGATCGCCGCCCGTCTCCGCGAGGAGCTGGACTACGAGCGCGAGGCGCGGCACATGGCGCTTTACGGCGCCATGCTCGCGAAGGAGCCCGGCGTCCACGTGCCCGAGGTGCTGCCGGAGCTTTCGACGCGGCGCCTGCTGACGATGACCTGGCTCGAGGGCGCGCCGCTGCTCAAGTTCATCGCCGAGCACGAGGACGCCGCCCTGCGCAACGAGGTTGCCTTCAACATGTTCCGCGCCTGGTACGTCCCGTTCTACTATTACGGCGTCATTCACGGCGACCCGCATCTCGGCAACTACACGGTCCGGCCGGACCGATCGATCAACCTGCTGGACTTCGGCTGCATCCGCGTGTTCCACGCGAGCTTCGTCCAGGGTGTGATCGATCTCTATCACGCGCTGCTGAACGACGACCGGGACCTCGCCGTCCACGCCTACGAGACCTGGGGGTTCAAGAACCTGAAGACCGAGGTGATCGAGGTGCTGAACCGCTGGGCGCGGTTCGTCTATGGCCCGCTCATGGAAGACCGGCCGCGCCGGATCCAGGAGACGGCCTCCGGCGTCTACGGCCGGGAGGTCGCCGAGGGCGTGCACGCGGACCTGCGCCGGCTCGGCCCGGTGACTCCGCCGCGCGAGTTCGTCTTCATGGACCGCGCGGCGATCGGGCTCGGCTCCGTCTTCCTCCACCTCAAGGCCGAGATCAACTGGTACCGGATCTTCCACGACCTCATCGAGGACTTCAGCACCGAGGCCCTGCACAAGCGCCAGACCAAGGCGCTCAAGGCCGCCAAGGTGCCGCTGCCGGATTGAGCCCCGCCGTTTCGTCCGATAGTCGATCTCGACATCGTACGCCGCGCCTACGCCGGGCAGATTCCGGCGGCGGCGGAGGTCCGTGACGCCGCGCTCGAGGCCGCCTTCGCGCGCGCGTGCCACTCGCCCGAGCCGCCAGCGTCGGGAAGGCGCGGTCCCTGCGAGATTGCCCCGAAGTCGGCGATCGACTACCAATTTCGCCGGCAAGCCTTCCGATTGGCTATGACAAGCGGTCGCCGTTGTAGGACGGCGTGTTTTGCGTGGATGCATCATGGCCGAGACCTCCCTTACAGCATCCCAACGGCGACGCAGCCTGGCCGCGGCGATCGGATGCACCTCCGTGGCCGGAACCGCCATGGGGCTCACTTGGCCGCTGCTCGCGCTCATCCTCGAGAGTCAGGGGGTTAGCAGCAGCCTGATCGGCCTGAGCTCGGCGAGCCAGTCGCTGGCCGTATTTGCGGCGGCGCCCGCGGCGCCGCGGCTGATTCTGCGCTTCGGCATGGTGCGGACCCTTGCCGGCTGCGTCGCCGTGGCGGTGACGGCGCTGCTGCTCCTGCCGCTCTACGCCAATGTCTATGCCTGGTTCCCGATCCGCTTCCTGCTGGGCGCGAGCACCATGATCCTGTTCATCGGCTGCGAGACCTGGGTCAACCAGATCGCGGCCGAGGCATCGCGCGGCCGGGTGATCGGCATCTTCGGGTTTCTCTGGTCCGCCGGTTTCGTGGCCGGGCCGCTGATCATCCGCATCACCGGGATCGAGGGCTGGACGCCGTTCCTCGCCGGCGTCGCCCTGATCGTGATCGCCGCCTTGCCGCTGCCTTTGGCGCGCGACGTTGCGCCGGCGATCAAGGGACGGGCGACCGGCGGCATCCTCCGCTTCGTCCGGCTGGCGCCGGCGGTGCTGTTGGCCGCCCCGCTGCTCGGCGCGGTGGATTACATCAACGATTCGTTCCTGCCGCTCTACGCCATGCACCACGGCCTGAGCCAAGCCTCCGCGGTGACGCTGCTCGCGGTGCTGCAGGCCGGCGTCACGTTGTCGCACCCGCCGGTCGGCTGGCTGGCGGATCGGATGGACCGGCGCCGTCTGCTGCTCGCCACGACGGGCGTCACGCTGGTCCTCGCGCTCGCCCTTCCCGGGGTCGTCGGGCATCCCTGGTTGCTGTGGCCGGTCGTGCTGATCTGGGGCACGGCCATCGGCGGCATCTGGACGGTGGCGGTCGTCCTGTTGGGCGAACGTTTCCGTGGCTCCGATCTTGCCGGTGCGCTGGCCGCCAGCAGCGTCCTCTATGGCTTCGGCAGCGTCGGCGGCCCCTCGCTGGCCGGCTTCGCCATGGACGCCTGGGACCCGCTCGCCATACCCCTTCTGATCGCCCTGGTCTGCCTCCTCTACCTGCCCGTGACGCTCGTCCGCGAGCGCGGTCACGCCGATGGGGCGGAGAAGGTGTGACGGCCAGAATTTGGGATTGGCATGTGGCGTACCAGACTTGCGGGATCGAGCCGCACACGGCATGGTAGAGGACGTTGTCTTCGGCCGCGCAGTCGGAGCATAAAGGTGCCTCGGCCGGGCTCGGGAGCGCGGACCAGAGGCCATCGCCAGGGGGAATCACCAGCGGAAGCCAAGAGCGGGGACGGCATATCATGAAAATCGGGGTCGCCAGGGAACGCCGCCCGAACGAGAGGCGCGTGGCGGTGTCGCCTGACACCGTGAAGAAACTGGTTGGGCTGGGGGTCGAGGTCCGGGTCGAAACGGGCGCCGGGGAAGGGGCCTCCTTCACCGACGATGCGTTCGCGGCGGCCGGGGCGCGCATCGTCGGGGATGCGGGGGCTGCCCTTGCCGAGGCCGACGTCGTGCTCAAGGTCCAGCGCCCGCTGACCGAAGCCGAAGGCGGCCCGGACGAACTGGCGATGCTGAAGCGGGGCGCAACGCTCATCGGCATGCTGGCGCCCTACGCGGCGCGGGACCAGATCGCGGCCTATGCCGAGCGCGGGATCGACGCCTTCGCCATGGAGCTGATCCCCCGGATCACCCGGGCACAGGCCATGGACGTGCTGTCCTCGCAGTCGAACCTGGCGGGTTACAAGGCGGTTCTGGACGCGGCGGCCGAATTCGGCCGCGCCTTCCCGATGATGATGACCGCGGCCGGCACGCTGGCGCCGGCCCGGGTGCTCGTGATGGGCGCGGGCGTCGCCGGCCTGCAGGCGATCGCCACGGCGCGCCGGCTCGGTGCCGTCGTCTCCGCCACCGATGTACGGCCCGCTGCGAAGGAGCAGGTGCAAAGCCTGGGCGCCACCTTCGTCGCCGTCGAGGACGAGGAGTTCCGCGAGGCCGAGACCGCGGGCGGCTACGCCAAGGAGATGAGCGACGCCTACAAGCAGAAGCAGGCGGCGCTGATTGCCGAGACGGTGAAGAAGCAGGACGTGATCATCACCACCGCGCTCATTCCCGGCCGCCCGGCCCCGGTGCTGCTGACCGAGGAGATGGTCAAGAGCATGAAGCCGGGCTCCGTCATCGTCGACTTGGCGGTGGAGCAGGGGGGCAACTGCGCCTTGTCTGAACCGGGCAAGGTGGTCGACAAGCACGGCGTGCGAATCGTTGGGCACCTGAACGTGCCGAGCCGCCTCGCCATCGATGCCAGTACGCTCTATGCCCGTAACCTGCTGGCATTCCTGACGCCGCTGATCGACAAGGAGGCCGGGGTGCTGAAGATCGACTGGGAGGACGAGATCGTAAAGGGCACCGCCTTGACCCGCGACGGCAAGGTGGTTCATCCGGCCTTCAGCGGAGAGGGAGCATAGGCCATGGATCCGGAACTTCAGGCGGAACGCGCGGTGGAGCTGGCGAACGAGGCGGCCCGGCTCGCGGAGCAGGCCGCGGCCCTGGCGCAGGAAGCCTCGCGCGCGCTGGCGGAGCAGGCCTCCGCCGCGACCGCCGCGGCGGGCGGTCACGAATCGTTCGTCGGCCTCCTTACCGTCTTCGTGCTCGCCTGCTTCGTCGGCTACTACGTGGTGTGGCGGGTGACGCCCGCGCTCCACTCGCCGCTCATGGCGGTTACCAACGCGATCTCGAGCGTCATTATCGTCGGCGCCCTGATCGCGGCCGGCCCGGCGGACTTCAATTTCTCGCAGGCGATGGGCTTCCTTGCGGTCGTGCTGGCGTCGATCAACATCTTTGGCGGCTTCATCGTGACCCAGCGCATGCTGTCGATGTTCCGGAAGAAGAAGTAGGCGGGGGGCGGAACCTTGACCGATAATCTCGCGGCCTTTTTCTATCTGATCGCCTCTGTCTGCTTCATCCTGGCGCTACGGGGCCTGTCCTCGCCGGAGACGGCGCGGGCCGGAAACCGGTTTGGCATGGCCGGCATGGCGATCGCCGTCGTCACCACGCTGGCATTGCCCGAGGTCCTGAGCTACGGGGCGATCCTCGCCGGCATCGTCGTCGGCGGTGCCATCGGCACGGTCATCGCGCTGCGCATCCAGATGACGGCGCTGCCGCAGCTCGTCGCCGCCTTCCACAGCCTGGTCGGCCTCGCCGCTGTCTTCGTTGCGGCGGCTGCGTTCTACAACCCCGACGCCTATGGCATCGGTGTGGTGGGCGACATCGCCTCGGCGAGCCTGGTCGAGATGGGGCTCGGCCTGGCCATCGGCGCCATCACCTTCACCGGCTCGATCGTCGCCTTCGCCAAGCTGCAGGGGCTGGTCAGCGGCGCGCCGCTGGTCTTTCCCGGCCAGCACTATCTGAACGCGGCGCTCGGCCTCGTGACGATCGCCCTGATCGTCGCGCTGGTCCTCGGGGAGAGCCCGGTTGTCTTCTGGACGCTTACGGCCGTGGCGCTGCTGCTCGGCCTGCTGCTGATCGTCCCGATCGGCGGCGCCGATATGCCGGTGGTCATCTCCATGCTCAACTCCTATTCGGGCTGGGCCGCCTGCGGCATCGGCTTCACACTCGGCAACAGCCTGCTGATCATCACCGGCGCGCTGGTCGGCTCCTCCGGTGCCATCCTCAGCTACATCATGTGCAAGGGGATGAACCGCTCGATCTTCAACGTCATCCTCGGCGGGTTCGGGACCGACGCGGGCGCGGCCGCCGCCAGGGCCGGCGACCGGTCGGTGAAGTCTGGCAGCGCGGAGGACGCGGCCTTCATCTTGGAGAACGCCAGTTCCGTAATCATTGTGCCGGGCTACGGCATGGCGGTCGCCCAGGCTCAGCACGCGCTGCGCGAGATGGCCGACCTGCTCAAGGCAAAGGGCGTGAAGGTCAGATATGCCATCCATCCGGTCGCCGGCCGTATGCCCGGCCACATGAACGTGCTCCTGGCCGAGGCGAACGTGCCCTATGACGAGGTCTTCGAGCTCGAGGACATCAACCGCGACTTCGGGCAGACCGACGTTGCCTTCGTCATCGGCGCCAACGACGTGACGAACCCGGCGGCGAAGACCGATCCGAAGAGCCCGATTTACGGCATGCCGGTCCTGGACGTGGAGAATGCGAAGACGGTGCTCTTCGTGAAGCGCTCCATGGCGTCGGGCTATGCCGGCGTCGAGAACGAGTTGTTCTTCCGCGACAACACGATGATGCTGTTCGGCGACGCCAAGAAGATGTGCGAGGAGATCGTCAAGGCACTCGGCTGACGGTCGTTGCTGAGAACGGACCATTCGCCTGGTTCGCGAGGCTGCGACTCGGCGCGGGCTCGCGTTTTGCGATCGGGGCCGCGCACTTCGCCCGTGCCGCCCCCGCATCGGCCGCCGACCGCCTTGGAGAGCACGGCGGCTGCGGCCGCGATCACCGCGCGTTGACGCCGGTCACGGCGTAGGCCCAAACGAACGTCCCGCCGATCCACGGCATGTGAACGAAATGGGCAAACCCTTCGATGGTCCGCGCTTGGCCCGGCGGGACCATGACGGCGACCCAGACGCTCGCGTCCTGGCCGACGACGTCGCAGGCGGGGAGGCCGGCCGGCGACACCACGAGAGCGAAGCCAAGGGAAGGGTCGCCGCGGCTTCGGGGACGGTCCGGGCATTCGTACGCGGTGACGGCGATGCCGATGCCGGTGATCGTGCGTATCGATCGGTTCTCCACTCGGCCCGTGAGGACGCACGACCCGGCCCGGCATTGACTCAGACGAAGGCCGTCGAGCGCGATCTCGTCGGCCCTGATTGCGGCCGCGGCGCGCCCGCGTTCCGACGCTTCCCGTCCGTCGCGGTGGATCGCCTGCCAGGTGCCGAGCGCGATCACGACGGTGGCCAGCGCGCCCATGCGGATCACGCCTCGACGGGTGACGCGCTTGGCGGTGCGCAGATAGACCACCAGAGCAACGACCGAAATGCCGATGAGCCATTCCATACCGGCCTCTTCAGACCATCAGCGATCGGCTCGCGCCCCTTGCGTGAGCGTCACTCCCCCTGCTGGCTGACGATCTGTCCGAGATTGTCGATGGCGGTCGCAAAGCTGAAACCGGCGCGGGCCCGGCCAAGGGGGAGGTTGTTGCCCGCGCCCGTCGGATCGAACGGTGTGGCGCGTCGCAGGAAAGATATCGGTCTAGGGCGGCGGTTCGGCATGGTGCTCCACGTCCTGAAGAGGGCGCCCGAACGGGCGCCGAGCGATTCGCGCCGCCAAGAAAAAACATTGCGCCCGGGCGCACGCGCAATCAAGCGTTTGCCTCTGCGGGGATCGGCTCCGGACGACCGAGCCTCCGTGCCGTGGACGTTGTCACTGCGCGCGACCGTGGCAGTCGGCCGGCGACGCGGTCCAAATCGGGCGGATGGCCTGCACCGAGACCGCCGTCTTCGCAGGGCGAGGCGCGTCAGGTCTCGGCGCCGCACGCCATGCCTTCGCCGTCCTCGCACCAGCCGCCGCCGAGCGCCTTGTAGAGCGCGACGGCCGCGCTGAGTCGCGCCAGCCGCGTTTGCTCCAGCGCGTCCTCCTGCTGGAAGAGGCTGCGCTGCGCCTCGAGCAGGCTCAGGAAATCCACCGAGCCGGCGCGGTACCGGATCTCGGCGAGTTCGTAGGCGCGCTCGGCCTCGGCCAGGGCCGCCCGCTGGGCCGTCTCGATCTCGGCCAGGTACTTCGCCGCGGCAAGGGCGTCCTCGACGTCCCGGAAGGCGGCGATGACGGCGGACCGGTAGGCGTCGACGGCCTCGTCCACGGCGGCCTCGGCCGCGTCCCGCTGCGCCGACAGCCGGCCGCCGTCGAAGATCGGCGCGGCGAGCCCGCTGGCCAGGTTGGCGAGGAAGCCGGCGGGCGAGAAGAGGGTCGACAGCTGGTCGCTGGCGTAGCCGCCGCCGCCGGTGAGGCGGATCGACGGCATCATGGCGGCGCGCGCCGCCCTCAGGTCGGCCCGGGCGGCGGACAGCGCGGCCTCGGCGCGGGCGATGTCCGGCCGGCGCGCCAAGAGCTCCGACGGCAATCCGGGCGCGACGGTCGGCAGGGTGATCCCGTCGAGGCCGGCGGTCTCGATCCGTACCTCGCCCGGCGTGGTGCCGAGAAGCTGCGCCAGGGCGTTCAGCGTTTCCGCCCGACGCTGCTCCAGCGTCGGGATGTTGGCGCGCAGCGTGGCCACCGTGCCGCGCTGCTGCGCCAGCTCGAGGCCCGAGGCCGCGCCGAGCCGGACCTGCGTTTCGACGAGCGCCAGAATCCGCTCGGCGATGTCCAGGATCCGGCGGGCGTTCTCCAGCCGGTCGTGGAGGTTCAGGTACTGGAAGTAGGTCGTCGCCACCTCGGCATCGAGGCTCAGGGAGAGCGCCGCCTGGTCGAACGCGTTGGCGAGGCTCAGCGTCTCCGCCGCGTCCAGGTTGGCCCGGTTCACACCCCACAGGTCGATCTCGTAGCTCGCGTCGAGGCCCCCTTGGAAGCTGTTTCTGGCCGTGCCTTCACCGGGCCAGCGCCGCGAACCGCCGCCCGACCCCTCCAGCGTGGGATAGAGCCCGGCGCCCGCGGCGCGTGCGCGCGCCGTCCCTTGCGCGATCCGCCGCGCGCTGGCCGACAGGTCCGGGTTGTTCCGCCTGGCCTCGGCGATCAGCCGCGCAAGCTCGCGGCTGCCGAATTCTTCCCACCACTCGGCCGGGACGGACGGTTCCGTCGCGGCGACCGGCAAAAGGTCGGCCTGCATGGCGCCGTCCGTCCCGCCATTGGCCCAGCCCGTCGGCACCGCCACTGTCGGCGGCAGGGTGTCGACGCCGGACGCGCAGCCCGCAAGGCCGCTCCCGAGCGCGAGCGCCAGGCCTATCGTTACGGTAAGGAGCCTTCTCTTCGTCATCGCGCCTCAATCCGCGGTGAGCGCGACCACGGGGTCGAGCCGCGAGGCCTTCCGCGCCGGAAGGTAGCCGAAGATCAACCCGATGCCGGCCGCGCAGCCAAAGGCCAGCAGCACGGGCGCGAGAGAGACCTCGACCGCGCTGCCGAGGCGCGCGACGACCGCGGCGGCGGCCAGCCCGCCGGCGACTCCGACCAGCCCGCCGGCGCAGCAGACGACGAGGGCCTCGGTGAGGAACTGCAGCTGGATGTTGCGGGAGCGGGCGCCCGTGGCCATGCGGATGCCGATTTCGCGGGTCCGCTCGGTCACGTTGACCAGCATGATGTTCATCACGCCGATGCCGCCGACCAGAAGCGAGATGGCGGCAATCGAACCGAGCATCAGGGTGAAGGTGTCCTGGGTCTCGGTTACCGTTTCCAGGATCGAAGCCATGTTGCGCACGCGGAAGTCTTCGGTTCCGTGGCGCGCGCGCAGCAGGTCCTCGACCGCCCTTTGGGTCGCGTCAATGGTCGCGACATCGGCCACCTGCACCGTGATCGATCGCAGGTAGCGCTGCCCGAACAGCCGCAGGCTGCCGGTCGACAGCGGCACGAAGGCGACGTCGTCCTGGTCGCTGCCCCAGGGCGAGGCGCCCTTCTCCGACATCACGCCGATGACCTGGAAGGGAACGTTCTTGATCAGCACGTAGCGGCCGATCGGATCGGTCCCGTCGGGGAACAGCGCGCGGGCGACCGTGCGCCCCAGCACCACGACGGCGGCGTATTCGCGGACGTCGTTGGCGTTGAAGAACACCCCGCGCGCGACCGGCCAGTTCTTCGCGGCGGCAAAGTCCTCGGAGGTCGCCGTGATGCTGGTCTGGTGGTCGTTGTTGCCGAAGCGCAGCGTCGCCGAGCCGTTGGTTTCCGGCACCGCGCTGACCACACCCGGCAGCCGCGCAAGCGCGACCGCATCCTCGGGCACAAGCGTCGCGACCTCGCCGCGGCCCCGCATGTTCGGCGCCCCGGGGCGCACCAGCAGCAGGTCGGTGCCCATGGATTCGATGCGGCCGATGACCTCCTGCTTCGCGCCGGTCCCGATCGCCAGCATGGCGATGACCGAGCCGACGCCGATGACGATGCCGAGCAGCGTGAGCACCGTCCGGAAGACGTTCGCCCGCATGGACCGGAACGCCATGCGAACCGTCTCCTCAATCTCCGCCAGAGGCCGAGCACGTGCCCCGCGGCTCCCCTCCGCGGCCGGTGCCTCGGGTTTGGATGGCACGCGGCGCGGCGGCGTTCCGTCGTCGGCGACGATGCGCCCGTCGGCGATGCGGATGCGACGGTCGGCCTGCGCCGCTACCTCGGCGTCGTGGGTGATGAGGATGACGGTGTGGCCCTGGGCGTTGAGTTCGCGCAGCAGGTCCATGACCTCGCGGCCGCTTCGGCTGTCGAGCGCGCCGGTCGGCTCGTCGGCGAGGATGACGCGCCCGCCGTTCATCAACGCCCGGGCGATCGAGACGCGCTGCTGCTGGCCGCCCGAAAGCTGGCTCGGCCGGTAGTTCAGCCGCTCGCCGAGGCCGAGGCGCTCGAGGAGGGCACGGGCGCGCGCGCTCCGCTCCGCCCGCGGCCGGCCGGCGTAGACCGCGGGGATCTCCACGTTCTCCGCCGCCGTGGCGTCCGGCAGCAGATTGTACTGCTGGAACACGAAGCCGAAGACGGCGCGGCGCAACTCGGCCAGCCCGTCCCGGTCCAGCCCCGCCACGTCCACCCCGTCGAGGCGGTAGCGGCCGCCGCTCGGCCGGTCGAGGCAGCCGAGGATGTTCATCAGGGTGGTCTTGCCCGACCCGGAGGAGCCGAGGATGGCGACGAACTCGCCGGCGTGGATGGAAAGCGAGACGCCGTGCAGAACCGGGGTCTCGATCTCGCCGGTCCGGTAGCTCTTGGTGATGCCCTCGAGCTCGATGAGCGGACGCGCGGCGTCCTGGGTCATGATCGGCCCCGTTGCCCGGGCCCGGCCGCGCCGCCGGCAACGACCTGCTCGCCGGGCCGGAGCCCGTCGAGGATCTCGGCGTGGATGCGGTCCTGGACACCCACCGTGACCGTCCGCGTCTCGATCCGCGTGCCGTTCACGACCTGCACCGAATGCTTGCCCGGCTCCTCGGCGGGCCGCAGCGCGGACACCGGCACGATGGCGGCGTCCTCGGCGCGTCCGAGCACGAAGAATACCTGCGCCGTCATCTGCGGCAGAAGCCGGCCGTCCGCGTTGTCCACCTCGAACAGCGCGTTGTAGAGCACGACGTCGTTCAGCACCTCCGGCGTGGGCAGGATCTGCCGCAGCCGGCCGGTCCAGCGGCGCTCCGGATCGCCGAGCGTGGTGAAATAGGCTTCCATGCCGATCGTCAGCTTGCCGACATCGGCTTCGGAGACCTGCGTGCGCACGGTCATGGTCTCCAGGTCGGCGATCTGCAGGATGATCGGCGCCGACTGGTTGGCGTTCAGCGTCTGCCCCTGGCGGGCGGACAGCGACATCACCGTGCCGGCCATGGGCGCCAGGATCTTGGTGTAGCCGAGGTTCGCCTCGTCGGCCTCCAGCGTCGAGCGCGCCTTGCTGATCTCCGCTTCCAACGCCGCCACGCGGGCCGCGGCCACCTCCGCTTCCGCGGCGGCGCTGTCGAGCGCCTCCTTGCTCGTGGCGTTGGCCTCGTGCAATTCCTTCTGGCGGGCGTGCTGCTGCCGTGCGAGCTTGAGCAGCGCCTTGCGCTCGGCGAGCTGCGCCTCGAGGCCGAGCAGGGTCGCGCGGTCCGCGGCCACCCTGGCCTCGTAGACGGTCGGGTCGATTTCGGCCAGCAGGTCGCCCGCTTCGACCCGGTCGCCGGGCCCGACATGAATCCGTTTGAGCTGGCCGGAGACCTGCGCGCCCACATCCACGTATTCGAGCGGCTCCAGCTTGCCGAGCGCGGTCACCGTCCGTTCGAGGTCGCCTCGGCGGACCGTCACCGTGTCGAACGCCGATTGCGTCTTCGCCTGTACGTCCAGGTACCACCAGGCGCCGGCCAGCGTGATCGCCAGCGCCGCGAGGACGCCCGGAACGATCCGCCGCATTCTCATCGCCGCCGGCTCCATTCTTCGGCCCACCGGCCCCGGATCTCGGGGTGCATCTCCGCCATCGCCTCAACCAGCGTGCGGTGCACCAGGATCTCGATCGAGTCGCGTCGCGCGCGCAGCTCGGCGAAGGCGGCCTCCAAGGCGGCCGGATCGGCGTTCGGGTCGCGCATCAGCCGGGCGATATCGGCCCGTGCCGCGCGCACCGCGGCGATCCGCTCCTGCATGTCCGGCCTGATGGCCTCGAACCGCGCTTCGACCGTCTCCTGCACCTCCGCGGGCGCGGAGCGCACCAAGCGGCCGAAGCCGGACCGCCGGGGTTCGGCCCAGAGCTCGTGCGTTCCCCAGGCGGCGGCGGCAAAGACATTCAGACTGGCCGAAAGGATCAGCGCAGCGACCAGGGCCGTCGCCTTGCGGCCGGTGATCGTCATGGGAAGGTCTCCTCGTCGATGGCCGCCCCGAAGGCGAGATCGGCGACGTCGACGATCTCGCCCGCGGCCGGGGGTGGTTCGGAGGGCACGAAGGGCGGCAGGCCGGACGCGCCCACATAGATCCCGAGAAGGAGCGACGCCGTGGCCGAGGCGGCGCCGATCCACCAAGGTGGCGCGAACCGAAACCTCCACGGCTCCCGGGCGGCCGCGGGCCGCGCATGGCCGGCCGCGGTTGCGAGGATACGGGCGCGCAGGGCCTCGCTCGCCCGCTCCGTCGCCAGTGTGCGGGCCAGCAGCGAATCGAGCCTTTGGGCTTCGGCCAGCGCCGCGCGCGCCGCGGCCGACCGGCCGAGAAGCGCTTCCGCCTGCCGCCGGTCCTCGGCCGGCCAGGTTGCCGGATCCGGGCCGTGGGTATCGAGGAAGTCCTGAAACTCGTCGAGATCCATCATGTCGCCGAATCCTTGAGTCGCGCGCGCAGGCTTCGCCTGGCCCGCACCAGCAGTTGTTCGAGCGCGCCGACGGAGATGCCGAGGGCTTCGGCCGCCTCGGCGTTCGAGGCGCCGGCGCCGTAGATCAGGGCGATCGCGGCGCGCTGGCGTTCCGGCAACTCGGCCACGGCTTGCGCGACCCGTGTCTCGTCCTGGCGCTCGATCAGCGCCTCGGCCGGATCCGCGGCCGGGTCGGCCGGCTCCGGCGCCGTGTCGAGCGGTGCCGGCTTCGGGTGTCGGAGCTGGTCGAGGCTCTGGTTGAGGACGACCCGCCAGAGCCAGGTGGAGAACCGCGCACCGCCGGGCTTCCAGAACCGCGCGCGCATCCAGACCTTGAGGAAGGCCTCCTGCACGACGTCCTCCGCCTCGGCGTCCGAGCCGATGACCCGGCGCGCCAGGCGATAGGCGGCGTCGATATGCCGGTCCATGAGACGCCGGAAGGCGCCGGTCTCGCCGGCCGCGATCCGCGCCATCAGCTCGTCATCCTGGTCGCCCGGACGAATCGCCACCCTGCTTCTCCAAAGCCCGGTCCCCTCGGGCGCGGCCGGTCCGAATGGCCGCCACGCCTCGGCGCGCAGGGCCTCGATCGCCATGCGCCAGGAATTCCGCGCCGCTCGCCAGGATGCCGTAAGGGGCACCGGGCCCCGCGCGCAAATCGTGCCGCTCTCGCTCATGCCCATTTCACGAGCGAGCCGGCGGAATCCTACGCCCGCGGCGCCGAATTCTTTCGGCCCAATGATCGGGAGGGCCGGGGGGATCGTTCAACGAAAATCGGGCATGCGGGATCGATGCCCGGTGCCGAGGCGCCGGAGCACAGAAAAAGGCACGCGAAAACACGCCGCCGCCGGGTGGCGGGGCGGTTGGGAGGGGCGAATCGAATAGGTCGCGGCCGGGGGCCGCTGTGGCGAGGTCTGGAGCTAGGCTATCACGGACCCGGGACAGGTCCGGGGCATTGGCTTGCGCCTGGCGGCACCGATCCGGAGTCGGCGGGGCGGTCGGATCGGGCCGTCATCGAGAAACCGCCCGCTCAGTAACCCTCGCGATCCATGCGCTTGCGCATCAGCTTGCGATGGCGCCGAATCGCTTCGGCCTTCTCGCGTGCCTTGCGCTCCGACGGCTTTTCGTAGTTGCGGCGGAGCTTCATTTCCCGGAAGACGCCCTCGCGCTGCATCTTCTTTTTCAGCACGCGCAGGGCCTGATCGACATTGTTGTCGCGAACGACGACTTGCACGGTTTCTCTGCTCTCCTTTATGTCCGAGCCTTGGGGTTCAGGCACAAAAAACCAATCGGGAGGCCCGTTCCCGCGCTCCTCCCGATCAAGGGGCGAATCTAATACCACAAGCTTCGATTTTTGGGAAGGGGGTGCCGCCGGGTTCCGGTTCGGAGAACCGGCCGGCGACGGCCGGAGTTTACCGGAATCTCGAAAAATTTTGCCTGTTATATTGGGATGGTTTTATATTGGGATGGTTTCGGACCGGGGCAAGGGTGGATCGGCCGTCCCTCGTCGATGCCGCTCTTACAGGCTCTTGCCGTCGATCGGCGTGAGGGGGAGCGAGCCGATGTCCACCTCGTCGAGGCAGCGAACGTTGATCGCGACCATCTCCGCGCCGTTGGGGGCGGTGCCCCTGGCGAAGGATTCGACCCCGCAGGACGAGCAGAACAGATGGTGGATGTTCTTCCGGCCGAACTGGTAGTCGGTCAGCGCGTCCTGTCCCGAGCGGAGCTTGAACCGCTCCGCCTCGACGAAGGCCAGCAGCAGGCCGCGCTTCGTGCAGATCGAGCAGTTGCAGGTGATGACCTGCTTCAGGTCGGTCTTCGCTTCGTAGCGGACCTTGCCGCAGTGGCAGCCGCCCGTATAGGTCCTGACATCAGACATAGGGGTCCTTCCGATAACGGCGACGGGAACCGCCCCTTGTAGAAAGCTCCGATTGATTAAGAAAGGCCTATTCGGCTCAAGCCGCGATCGAGCCGGGCGCCGTTTCAGGTTTGCCTTGACGCCTCGATGGTCGAGGTGTAACGACGGCCTATGCCTCAAGCATCGAGACATACGCGCGCGACGCCCCGTCCGGTGCCCGACTATGGAGACCGCGCCTATTGGCAGGGCACGATCAAGATGTCCCTGTCCAAGTTCTTCGTGCTCTGCGTGCTGCACCGGAAGCCCATGCACGGCTACGAGGTCGTACAGGCGGTCGAGAAGACCACCAAGGGCTGCTGCAGCCCGTCCGAAGGCACCGTCTATCCCGTGCTCAACGAGTTCGAGGCGGGCGGCTATCTGTCCTCCCGCACCGAGGTCGTTCAGGGCCGGGAGCGAAAGGTCTATTCCCTGACCGAGAAGGGCCGGCGGGCCTTTCAGGTGGCCGTGGACGCATGGCTGGAGGCGACGGATTGCATCCTGGCGAGCAAGGCGACCGCCGATGCCTTGTCCGGTTCGCGATCGGGAGTCCATGGCCGGGAATGATGCTCTCGTTTTCTACCTTGATACCTCGATGATCGAGGCGTTGATGGCGGAGGTGTTCATGGATCGGTCGTCGCAAGGCCGCGGCCGCCGCGGTGTCGCATGAGGCCGGGTCCTCGAACCCGGACGATCCTGTCTCTCGGGACCGCGCAGACGCTGGCCTGGGGATCGACCTATTACCTGCCGGCGATCCTCGCAATGCCGATGGCGAGGGACCTGGGCGTCTCCGTGGGCCTGGTCTTCGGGGCCTTCTCGGCGGCGCTGATCGTCGCCGCCTTCCTTGGGCCGGCTGCGGGGCGGCGCATCGACCTTCGCGGCGGCCGCGATGTGCTCGCCGCCTCGAACCTGGTCTTCGCTGCGGGACTGGTCCTGCTTGGGCTGTCCGACGGGCCCGTGCCGCTCGTCGCCGGCTGGTTGATCATCGGGGCCGGCATGGCCATGGGGCTCTACGAGGCGGCCTTCTCGACCCTCGCCGGCATCTTCGGCCGCGAGGCCCGCGGCGCCATCACGGGCATCACGCTGCTCGCGGGCTTCGCCAGCACGATCTGCTGGCCGATCACCGCCTATCTCGAAGCGGTCTTCGACTGGCGCACGGCCTGCTTCGTCTGGGCGGCCGCCCATCTCCTGCTCGGCCTGCCGCTCAACCGCTTTCTGGTTCCGCTCGGAACGCAGCCGGCGCCTCCCTTGTCGGAGAATCGCCGCCCCGGCGCATCGGCGCCGACCCTCGGGCTTGTGCTTCTTGCCTTCGTGTTCACCGTCACCTGGTTCACGAGCACGGCGATGGCCGCTCACCTGCCGCGCCTTCTGCAGGATGCCGGCGCGTCGCCCGCCGCCGCCGTGGCCGCGGCGGCGCTCGTCGGGCCGGCCCAGGTCGCCGCGCGCGCCTTCGAGTACGTCCTGCTGCAACGGTTCCATCCGCTGCTGTCCGCCAAGCTGGCCGCGATCGCCCATCCGATCGGGGCGCTCGGTCTCATGATCGCGGGGGCGCCGGCGGCGGTCTTCTTCACGCTGCTGCACGGCGCGGGCAACGGGATCCTGACGATCGCCAAGGGCACGCTCCCCCTCGCGATCTTCGGGCCGGCGGGCTACGGGCTTCGCCAGGGCCTGCTGATGGTTCCCGCCCGGTTCGGGCAGGCGGTGGCGCCGTTCACCTTCGCCCTGCTCATCGAGCGCTTCGGCGTCTTCGCGCTCATCCTGTCGGGCGCGCTCGGGCTCGCCGCCTTGGGCGCGCTTTGTCTCCTCAACCCGAACATGCAGGCTGAACAGACATGAGAGTTCGCCATCTCCCCGATCCCGATCACCTGCCCGCGCTCGACGGGCGGTTCGCCCAGTCGCGCCCCGCCGCGGCCTTCGACGATCCGCTCGGTCATCCGCCGCGGATCCTGCTCCTCTACGGCTCGTTGCGGCAACGCTCCTATTCGCGGTTCGCGGTCGAAGAAGCGGCGCGTCTCCTGCGCTTCTTCGGCGCCGAGCCGAGGATCTTCGACCCGAGCGACCTGCCGCTGCCGGACCAGACGGCGGGCGACGACCACCCCGCAGTGCGCGAGCTGCGCGAGCTCTCGATGTGGTCGGAGGGGCAGGTCTGGTGCAGCCCCGAGCGGCACGGGCAGATCACCGGAGTCATGAAGGCGCAGATCGACCATCTGCCGCTCAACATGGGCGGCATACGGCCGACCCAAGGGCGGACCCTGGCCGTCATGCAGGTCTGCGGCGGATCGCAGTCCTTCAACGCGGTCAACACGCTTCGGATTCTTGGCCGCTGGATGCGGATGTTCACGATCCCCAACCAGTCGAGCGTGCCCAAGGCCTTCCAGGAATTCGACGAAGACGGCCGGATGCGCCCGTCCCCCTTCTATGAGCGCATTGTCGACGTCATGGAGGAACTCGTCCGCTTCACCGTCCTGCTGCGTCCGCATCGTCGGACGCTCACCGACCGATATTCGGAACGCAAGGAGGCCGCGGGGCCGGCGCGCAATCCGACCACGGATCTCTCCGCGATCGCAACCGCTCGTCAGCACACGGGGACGCGTTAACCCGGGCCGCCAAGTCGCCCCTTTCCGGCGGCCTGGCTTTCCCGCATAGTACGGCCCATGGCTATCCTGAAGATTGCCCGCATGGGCCACCCGGTGCTGCGGCGACGCGCCGATCCCGTCCCCGACCCGACCGCGCCGGAGATCCGCCGGCTCGTCGCCGACATGCTCGAGACGCTCGCCGATATCGGCGGGATCGGCCTCGCGGCGCCGCAGGTGCACGTGCCGCAGCGCGTCGTCCTCTTCGAGGTGCCGGCCCGGCGCGCCGAGCAGGAGGGCGATGAGCGGGCGGCGGTGCCGCTCACGGTGCTCGTCAACCCCGAGATCGAGCCGCTCGGCCCGGAGATGGCGCTCGGCTGGGAGGCCTGCCTCTCGGTGCCGGGGCTGACCGGCGCCGTGCCGCGCTATCTTCGGATCCGCTATCGCGGCACGACGCCGGAGGGCGAGACGATCGAGCGCGAGGCCGAAGGCTTCCACGCCCGCGTCGTCCAGCACGAATGCGACCATCTCGACGGCATTCTCTATCCCATGCGCATGACCGATCTGTCGCTGCTGGCCTTCACCGAGGAACTCCGGCACGGGATTCCCGATCTCTCGGGCAAGGGCGACGGGGGAGAGGCGCGATGACCGGCGCGGCGGCGGCCCGGGAGCGCCTGCGTGAGCGCCTTCTGGAAGCGACCCTCGATCACGTGCCCTTCGACGGCTGGACACGTGCGGCCTTGAAGGCTGGCGCCCGGGATGCGGGCATCGCGCCGGCGATGGCCGACAACCTGTTCCCCGGCGGCGGTGGCGAGATGATCGAATTCTTCAACCGGCTCGCCGACCGGCGGATGGTGGAGGCGCTGGAGGCGCTCGATCCCGCCTCCATGCGGGTCCGCGACCGCATCGCCACCGCGATCCGCCTGCGGCTCGAACAGAATGCCGCGCATCGCGAGGCGATCCGGCAGGGCCTCGCCGTCCTGGCGATGCCGCAGAACGCGGCCCTGGCGGCGCGGTGCCTCTACCGCACCGTCGATGCGATCTGGTACGCCGCCGGCGACCGTTCGACCGATTACAATTTCTACACGAAGCGCGGCCTGCTCGCCGCCGTCTACGGCAGCACCGTGCTCTACTGGCTGAACGACAACTCGGAAGGGTTCGCCGACAGCTGGGCCTTTCTTGACCGCCGCATCGCCGACGTGATGCGCATTCCGCAGACCGTCGGCCGCATCGGGCGCGTGGCCGAACGCTTGCCGAACCCGTTACGCCTCTTCCGTCGGCCAACGTTCCGCTGACCGGAACATGACCCCGCAGGGCATTCGGCGCAAACTCAGCACGATCCTCAGCGCCGATGCCGCGGGCTTCTCGCGCCTCATGGGCGCCGACGAGGAGGGAACGCTAAGGGTCCTCAAGCGCCATCGGGCGGCGATCGACGCGCTGGTGGCGGAGCATCGCGGCCGGATCTTCGGCGGCGCGGGCGACAGCCTCGTGGCCGAGTTCTCCACCGCCGACGCCGCAGTGCGTTGCGCGCTGCGCATGCAGGAGGCGATCGCCGCGGGCAACGCGGATCTGCCCGAGGATCACCGCATGCGGTTTCGCATCGGCATCAATCTCGGCGACGTCATGGTCGAGGGAGACAACCTCTTCGGCGACGGCGTCAACGTGGCCGTCCGGCTGGAGCGGCTGGCCGAGCCCGGCGGGATCAGCATCTCGGGCACGGTGTACGATCAGATCGAGGGCAGGTTGCCGCTCCGGTTCGAGCCGCTCGGTGAGCGCGTCGTCAAGAACATCGCCCGCCCGGTCCGCGTTTACCGGCTGTCCCCGGGCGAGCCGGCGAGCGGCGGACCGGATGAGGCTGTCGACTCGGCCGCGCCGCGCGAATCCGGATCGAGCCCGGCGCTGCCGTCGATCGCCGTCCTGCCTTTCGTCAACAAGACCGGCGATCCGCAGCAGGCCTATTTCAGCGACGGGATCGCCGAGGACGTCATCACCAGCCTCTCGAAGTTCCGCGAGCTGTTCGTCATCTCGCGGAATTCCTCGTTCCGGTTCAGGGGCGGCGAAGCCGACCCGCGGCGGACGGGGCGCGAGCTCGGCGTCCGCTATCTGCTGCAGGGCACCGTCCGGCGGGCCGGCGACCGAGTGCGGATCGCGGTGCAGCTGGTCGACACGACGACGGGCCATCATCTGTGGGCGGAGCGCTACGACCGCGACCTCGCCGATGTGTTCGCGGTTCAGGACGAGCTGACGCAGCTCATCGTGGGCACCCTGGCGGTCCGCCTCGAAGAGGCGGAGCGCCTCCGGTTCAGGCAGGCGGAGACGGCGGATCTGGAGGCCTACGGCCTCGTCCTGCGCGGCCAGATGCTCCTGCGCCGATATGCGAGGGACGCCAACGCCCAGGCGCAAGCGTTGTATCGGCGCGCGCTGGAGCGCGACCCGCGCTACGCCCGCGCCCATGCGGCGCTGGCGATGACCCACATCTTCGAATGGCGCTACCGCTGGAGCGACGATCCGGCCGCCAGCCTGGAACGGGCGCTCGCCCACGCGAACCGTGCCGTCACTCTCGACGACGCCGGCGCGCGCGGCCACGCCGCCCTCGGCTTCGTCCTCCTCTACACCAAGCAGCGGGCCGCGGCGGTCGCCGAATACGAGCGCGCGCTCGCCCTCAACCCGAACGACGCCGACATCATGGCGGAGGCCGCCGACGCCCTCATCCATGACGGGCGGGCCGCCGAGGCGGTCGAGCTGTTGCACAAGGCGATGCGGCTCAACCCGTTCTTTCCCGACTGGTATCTGTGGTACCTCGGCGACGCCTATTACACCCTGGGGCGCTACGAGGACGCGATCCGCGCGCTCGAGCGGATGAGCAATCCCGCGGAGGGGCACAGGCTGCTTGCCGCCAGCTTCGCCCAGCTTGGCCGGCGCGACGAGGCGGCCGCCCACGTCGCGGAGGTGCTGCGCCTTCACCCGGGCTTCTCGATCGCAGACTGGGCCGCGCGGCAGCCGGACCAGGATCGCGATGCCCTGGAACATTATCTGGAGGGCCTCCGCAGGGCAGGACTGCCGGAGTGACGTCCGCCGGCCTGCCCGAGCGGATGAGCTGATTCTCCAACGCCGGGCGCGTGGCGGCCATTCAGACCGGCCGGCCCTTCACCCGGGGGAAGCGAACGCGAGGGTGATTGCCACGCGGACCGCGCTTCTCTAAAGTCCGGTCCCCTTCGCAGAGAGCGGGCGCGGCCGAGGAGCCCATGGAGCAGAGACTCGGCACTGTTCTGATGGTGGATCTCGTGTGCGACGGCCGCTTGCCTGCGGCCGGGACCGCCGCGTCGTTCTCCGAAATGACCCCGCGCCTCGAGCGGATCGTCGCCGAGGATGACGGCCGAACCTTTGGCGCAACGGACGGCCGGATCGTCGCCGAATTCGCCAGCGCGGTGACGGCCATGCGCTGCGCCTTACGGCTCCGGCAGCAGGTGAAGATGCCCGCAGACGGGGCGGCGAAGGAGAGGGCCGCGCCGCTTCGGATCGGCGTAAGCCTCGGCGAGATCCTCGTGGAGGCCGGCCGCATCTCGGGCGAAGGCATCCATCTCGCCGACCGGTTGACGAGCCTCGCCGAGCCCGGTGGCATCTGCGTTTCCGGCAGCATCTTCGATCAGGTCGAGGGCAAGCTGGCCATCCAGTTCGACTATATCGGCGTGTTCGCGATCGAGAACAGGATCAGGCCGATGCGGGCGTACAGGGCCCGGTTCGACGTTGCCTGCGACGCCGGGCCCGGGGCGTGGGCCGTGCGACGGCTCGCGCTTCCGGCAAAGCCCTCGATCGCCGTTCTGCCTTTCCTCGATCTGAGCGGCGATCCCGAGCGGGCCTATTTCAGCGACGGCATAACCGAGGATATCGTGACCGAGCTGTCGCGCTTCCGATCGCTGTTCGTCATCGCCCGCAACTCCTCCTTCGCCTATCGGGACCGCGCCGTCGATGCGCGGCAGGTGGGGCGCGAGCTGGGCGTGCAGTTCCTGCTCGAGGGCAGCATACGCACGGCGGGGCGCCGCGCCCGGATCACGGCGCAGCTCGTCGACGCCGCGACCGGCCGGCATCTGTGGGCGGACCGCTACGACCGGGATCTGGAGGACATTTTCGCCGTCCAGGACGAACTCGTGCGGACCATCGTCTCGACGCTCGTCGGCCGGCTCCAGCATGCCGGCGCCGAGCAGGCGAAGCGGAAACGCACGGAAAGTCTCGCAGCCTACGACTACCTGCTCCGCGGCATGACGCATTTGAACCGGTACACGCCGGAAGACAATGCAGAGGCCCGCCGGCTGCTCGAACGGGCGGCGGCGCTCGATCCGGACTACGCGCTGGCCCATGCCGGCATCGCTGCGACCCATCTCCACGAGTGGTTCCGGGAGGGCGACGACCGGGCGCTCGACACGGCCTACCGGATCGCCGAAAAGGCGCTCGACCTCGACGACGCCGAAAGCTGGTGCCACATGGCGCTCGGGCGGGTCTGCCTCTATCTCCGGCGGTTCGCCCGCGCGGAGGCCCACCACGAACGCGCACTCGCCCTCAATCCGAACGACGCCCACTTTGCCGCGAACATGGGGCATCTCCAGACCTATCTGGGACACCCCGACGACGGCGTCGCCTGGGTCGAGAAGGCGATGCGCCTCAACCCCCATCACCCCGACTGGTACTGCGAGCATCTGGGGCTCGCGCTCTGTTCGGCGCACCGCTACGCCGAGGCCGTGCGGGCCTTCCGGCGAATCACCGACGCACCCGCCTGGGTTCACGCCTATCTCGCGGGCTGCTTCGCCCATATGGGCGAGTTGGACGCGGCGCGGGCGGAGGCCGCGGAGGCGCTCCGGCTGGCGCCGGCATTCTCGATCGCCCGATCCGTGCGCAGCGAGCCTTTCAGGCTGCAGGCCGACTTGAACCACTGGACCGAAGGCCTGCAAAAGGCCGGCCTGCCGGCCTAACCCGCGCCGCGCCGGGTTCGGGCCTCAGCTCTTCGGGCTCAGCCGGGTGACGTGGCCCATCTTCCGGCCCGGCCGGGCCTCGGCCTTGCCGTAGAGGTGCAGCTTCGCGCCCGGCTCGGCCAGGATTTCCCGCCAGGCGTTCACCTCGTCGCCGATCAGGTTCTTCATGACCGCGTCCGAATGGTGCTCGGTCGAGCCCAGCGGAAGCCCGCAGACCGCCCGCACGAACTGCTCGAACTGGCTGGTGACGCAGGCGTCGATCGTCCAGTGGCCGGAGTTGTGCGGCCGCGGCGCCAGCTCATTGACCAGCACCTCGCCCGCCTCGGTGACGAACATCTCGACGGCGAGAAGGCCGACGACGCCCAGCGCCTCGGCGACGTGGCGGCTCATCGCCTCGGCCTTCATGGCGGCCGGCTGCGGCAGCCGCGCCGGGGCGATGGTGGTGTCGAGGATGTGGTGGCGGTGCTTGTTCTCGACCGGCGGATAGGCGCTGCAGCTGCCGTCGACCCCGCGCGCGACGATGACCGACACCTCCTGGGTGAAGTCGACATAGGCTTCGAGGATGCCGAGGTCGGCGCCCATCCGGGCCCAGGCCTCGGCGAGGTCGGTCGTTCCGTCGATCCGCACCTGCCCCTTGCCGTCGTAGCCGAAGCGGGCGCTCTTCAGCACGCAGGGCCGGCCGATGGCGCGGACCGCGGACTCCAGCTCCTCGGCGCGCGTCACCGCCACGTAGCGGGTCGTCGGCACCTGGATCGAGGTCAGGAAGTCCTTCTCGCGCAGCCGGTCCTGGGTCGTGTGAAGGACATGCGGCGCCGGCCGGGTCGGCCGCCGTTCGGCGAGGAACTCCGCCGTCGCGGCGGGGACGTTCTCGAACTCGAAGCTGACCACGTCCACCGCCTCGGCGAACGCCTCCAGCGCGGCGCGGTCGTCATAGGCGGCGACGGTGGTCCTCGCCGTGACTTGCGAGGCCGGGCTGTCCGCGTCCGGACAATAGACGTGGACGCGGTAGCCGAGGCGGGCGGCGGCCAGCGCCGCCATGCGGCCGAGCTGCCCGCCGCCCAGGATGCCGATGGTCGCGCCGGGCTCGAAGCTCTGTCCCTGGTCAGCGGTCATTTCGCGGTTTGTCGGTCCGTCGTCGATGGCTGCCCGGACGGCGACTCGGGCACGGCTGCGGTCTGGGCCGCGCGCCAGCCGTCGAGCGCCTCCGCCACCCGCGCGTCGCCGAGCGCCAGCACGGAGGCCGCCAGCAGCGCCGCGTTGATCGCCCCCGCCTTGCCGATCGCGAGCGTGCCCACCGGGACGCCGCCCGGCATCTGCACGATCGAGAGCAGGCTGTCGAGCCCGCTCAGCGCCGCGCTTTCCACGGGCACGCCGAAGACCGGCAGTGTCGTCAGCGCTGCGACCATCCCCGGCAGGTGGGCGGCGCCGCCGGCTCCGGCGATGATGACCTTGAGGCCGCGCTCGCGCGCCGTCTCCGCGTACTCGTAGAGTCGGCGCGGCGTGCGGTGCGCGGAAACGATCCGCGTCTCGTAGGCGATGCCCAGGGCGTCCAGCGTCTCGGCCGCATGGCGCATCGTCTCCCAGTCGGACTGGCTGCCCATGATGATGCCGATCGCCGGAGAACCGGTACCCATGCCGTCGTTGATCCTTCCAGGCGGCGGAAAAGAAAGCGCGATTATAGGGAGCGGCCAAGGCAACGCAAGGACGGCCGACCGCCTTCTCGCGGCCTGCGGCGTCAGGAAACCTGCACCGCCCGCTCGGCCTCCGGTACGGCCGGTTCGGCCGGGCGCCGTCCCTCGATCGCGGCGCGCTCTTCGCGGAACAGCTCGATCAGCGCGTCCATGACGGCGCGCACGCGGGGCAGGGCGCGCAGGTCGCGGTGGACGAGCAGCCACTGGTCGGCTGCGACCTCCTCCAGGACCGGGCCGACGCGCCGGAGTGCCGGGTCGCCGTCGCCGAGATAGCAGGGCAGCACGGCGAGGCCGGCGCCCGTCCGCGCGGCCTCGTGCAGGACCAGCCAGTTGTTCACCCGCACGGCGGGCCGCGCGCCGTCGAGCAGGTCGAGGAGCCAGCTCTGGCCCGGCATGTAGTTGTGGTCGTCGTCGAAGCCGACCCAGGGCATGCGGCGGAGCGCGCCCGGCGACGGGTCCGCGATGGCCAGCTCCGCCGCGCCATAGACCGCGTAGGCGACGCGGCCGAGCCGGCGCGCGACGATACTGGCGAGGTCCGGCACCTGCTCGCGGATCAGAAGGTCGGCCTCGCGGCGGGACAGGTTGGCCAGCATGTGGCTCGCCACCAGCTCGAACTCGACACATTGCAGGTTCCGGCGCAGGCGGGGCAGATGATGCGCGACGAAGGCCGTCATGGCCTCGCCGGCCGAAAGCCGCACCGTGCCGTGGGCAGTGTCGCCGAGGCCGGCGCTGCGGCGGTGGATCGACTCGGCGGCTTGCTCCATCGCCTGGGCGTCGGCCAGCAGCTCTTCGCCGGCGGCGGTCAGCGCGAAGCGGTCGGGCAGGCGATCGAACAGGCGCCCGCCGATGGCCTCCTCCAGCGCCTTGATCCGCCGCGCGACCGTCGGGTGGCTGACGCCGAGCCGGCGGGCGGCGGCGGTGAGGTTGCCTTCGCGCGCGAGCGCGAGGAACACGCGCAGGTCGTCCCAGTTCGCGATCATCCCGAAGGGGCTCCCGGTTCGTCAGCTGTACAAGAATGTACGAAGGATCTTCGAATTTGTCGAATGCCGAACGCTGATGTTCACACTATCGTGGCGTTCGCACCGGCCCCGAACCGGGTCGGTCATCGACGCGGCGCCTTGTGACCGGAGAGAACGAATGCACTTCGAGCCCCGCCTGTGGACCTTCACCGAGGGAGTCCGGCTTCGCATCCTGTGGGCGGTCCTGATCGGCCTCGCCGCCGTCGGTCTTGGCGTGGCGCGGCTGGGGCTGCTCGGCTGGCTGATCGGCGAGGTGTTCGCCGGCCGCGACATCGAGGCCCTGGCGCTGCCGATCGCCCTCGTCGCCGTCGTCATGGGGCTGCGCGGCGCCTTCGAGCACTGGCGCACCATGGTCGCGCACGAGACGGCGGCCCGGGTGCAGAAAAGGCTGCGCCGCCGGATCTACGACCAGATCGCCGCGCTCGGCCCCGGGGCCGTCGGCCGCGAGCGCTCGGGCGCGCTTTCCCTGTCGCTGATCGACGGCGTGGAGCAGCTCGAGACCTATTTCGGCCAGTTCCTGCCGCAGTTCCTGATCGCGCTGCTCACGCCGATCCTGATCTTCGCCGCCGTCGCCTTTCTCGACCTGCCGGTGGCGGCCGTGATGCTCGCCTTCGCGCTCGTCGCCCTGTTCGCCCCGGCGCTCTGGCACCGGTTCGACGTCAAGAACGCGCTGGGCCAGCAGAAGGCCTATGCCGCCTTCGCCGCCGAGTTCCTCGATTCGATCCAGGGCTTTCGACCCTCAAGGCCTTCGGGCAGAGCAAGGCGCGGGCCGACAGGCTCGAAGACCGGGCGCGCGAGCTCTCGCGGCGCACGATGTGGGTGCTCGGCACCAACGTGCTCGCGCGCGGCATCACGGACAGCGCGATCGCCTGCGGCGCGGCGGCGGCGCTGGCCGTCGGCGCCGTCCGCGTCGAGGCGGGCGCGATGGACCTGACGGCGCTGCTCATCATCCTGATGCTGGGCGTCGAGATCTTCCGGCCGATGCGCGAGCTGCGCGCGGTGCTGCACCAGGGCATGGTCGGCCTGTCGGCGGCGCAGGGCATCTACCGGATTCTCGACGGTCGTCCGCTGGTGGCGGACGCGCCCGCGGCACCGCTCGACCGCCCGCTCAAACCGACCATCGCCTTCGAGGGCGTGCGCTTCCGCTACCCCGGCACGCGCCGCACCGTCCATGACGGCCTCGACTTCCGCGTCGCGGCCGGGGAGCGCGTCGGCATCGTCGGCCCGTCCGGCGGCGGCAAGTCGTCGATCCTGCGCCTGCTCCTGCGCTTTTACGACCCGGAGGAGGGGACGATCCGCCTCGGCGGCCACGACCTCCGCCGGCTGTCCTTCGCGCAGATCCGGTCGATGATCTCCGTCGTCAACCAGGATGCCTTCCTCTTCCACGGCACCATCGAGGACAACATCCGCATGGGCCGGCCGGACGCCACGGAGGCGGAGCTTCACGCGGCGGCGAAGGCGGCGAACATCCACGACTTCGTCCTGTCGCTGCCGCAGGGCTACCGGACGGTGGTCGGCGAGAAGGGCATCAAGCTCTCGGGCGGCCAGCGGCAGCGCGTGGCCATCGCCCGCGCCCTGCTGCGCGACACGCCGATCCTCGTGCTCGACGAGGCGCTGTCGGCGGTCGATGCCGAGAACGAGGCGGTGATCCAGGAGGCGCTCGACCGGCTGATGCGCGGGCGCACGACGCTGGTCCTCGCCCACCGGCTCTCCAGCGTCATCGGCTGCGATCGCATCCTGGTGCTCGACGGCGGCCGCGTCGTCGAGAGCGGCCGGCACGAGGCGCTCATGAAGGCGGGCGGCCTGTACGCGCGCCTGATGGCGGAGCAGGCGCGGGACTCCGCGGCCGCCAGACCCATCGATGCCGCGCCGGCCCTCCGCGACGCCGAGACGGTCGCGGACCTGCCCGGCGGTGCGGCGAAGCCGGTGACCGAAGGGATCATCAAGGCCGAAGGGCTGGGCTGGTTTCAGCTCGTCGTCGCGCTGATGAAGGTGATCCTGCCGTGGAAGGGCAGGCTCACCGCCACCTTCGTCTTCGGCGTGCTGCGTGTCGTCGCCTTCATCGGCGTCGGCATACTGGGCGCGCTGGTCGTGCTCGCGCTCAAGAACGACCAGCCTTACGAGACCTGGCTCTGGGCGCTCGCCGTCGTGGCGCCGCTCTCGGGTCTGCTGCACTGGCTCGAGTCCTGGATCGCCCACGACATGGCCTTCCGCCTTCTGGCCGAGATGCGGATCGACGCCTTCCGCAAGCTCGATGCGCTGGCGCCGGCCTATCTCGTGCGCCGACGGACCGGCGATCTGATGGCGCTCGCCACCCACGACATCGAGCTGATCGAGTATTTCTTCGCCCACACCGTGGCGCCCGCCTTCGTCGCCGTCCTGGTCCCGGCCGTGGTTCTCGCGGTGCTGGCCTCGGCAAGCCCGTGGATCGCGCTGACCCTCCTGCCGTTCCTCGCCGCGGTCGGGTTCAGTCCCTTCCTGATGCGCCGGCGCGTCGACCGGCTGGGGTCGGAGGCGCGCGAGGCGGCGGGCGAACTCGGCGCCTTCGCGGTGGATTCCGTGCAGGGCCTGGGCGAGATCGTCGCCTTCCAGCAGGAAGCGGCGCGCGGCGCGAGGCTGGACGCGCTCTCCGAGCGTCACATCCGGCTGCGCCTGCCCTTCTTCGGCGAGCTGACCCTGCAGCAGAGCCTGCTCGAGGTGTTCACCGGCCTCGGCGGCCTCGCCGTGGTCGTGACCGGTGCAGCCCTTGCGGCGCGCGGCGCGGTGGATCCGGCGGTGCTGCCGCTGCTCACGCTGCTCGCCATGGCGGCCTTCCTGCCGGTCTCGGAGATCGCCCAGATCGGCCGTCAGCTCGCCGACACGCTCGGTGCGACTCGTCGCGTCTACGCGCTGGCGAACGAGCCCGTGCCGGTGACCGACGGGCCGGGCGTGCCACCGGATGCCCCTGGCCGGCGAAGCCCCGCCGCGCTCGCGCTCGAGCGGGTGAGCTTCGCCTATCCGGGGCAGGACAGGCGGGCGCTCTCCGAGGTCAGCTTCGAGATCCCGGCCGGGAAGACCCTGGCGCTGGTCGGCACCTCGGGCGCCGGCAAGACGACGACCGCGCAGCTCCTTATGCGCTTCTGGGACCCGGACGAGGGACGCATCACCCTGAACGGCGCCGATCTTCGGGACTACCAGCTCGACGACCTGCGCCGCCGTATCGCGCTCGTCGCCCAGGACACCTATCTGTTCAACGACACGCTTCGGAACAACATCCTGATCGCCCGTCCGGACGCGAGCGAGGAAGACCTGCGGGCGGTGATCGCCCATGCGTCGCTCACCGACCTCGTCGAAGCCTTGCCCGACGGGCTCGACACGCCGGTCGGCGAGCGCGGCACCAGCCTCTCGGGCGGCCAGCGCCAGCGCGTCGCCATCGCGCGCGCCTTCCTCAAGGACGCACCGGTGCTGATCCTGGACGAGGCAACGTCGCATCTCGACGCGGTGAACGAGCAGGCCGTTCGCCAGGCCCTCGACCGGCTGCAGGCCGACCGCACCACCATCGTCATCGCCCACCGTCTCTCCACGATTCGCGACGCCGACCGGATCGTCGTGCTGGACGCGGGCAGGGTGGCCGAGATCGGGACGCACGAGACGTTGCTGGCGAAGGGCGGCCTCTACGCCCAGCTCGTCTCCCGCCAGCTCGCTTCGGCCCATGCGCCGGCGGCGCAATGAATGAGCCCGCCGCCGGCGCAAGGAACACCTGCGCCGGCGGCGCAGCAAAAGACCCGCACGCCAACGGCGTCGGGAAGGGAACGCGTTCCGTCGGCCGCCTGGCCCCCCGCCCTCAGGCGATGATGTCCGGCAGCAGCTTGCTTTCCAGCCGCGCGATTTGATCCTTCAACAGCAGCTTTCGCTTCTTCAGCCGCTGGATTTGCAGCTGGTTGAAGGGCGCCGTTTCTGCCAGCCGGGCAATCACGTCGTCGAGGTCGCGATGCTCACTGCGGAGCTCCTCCAACTGCCGCCGCAGATCACTCAAGTCCGTCATAATGTCCTGATCGCGTGGCATCGCCCACTCGCCATTGAAAACAAATCATGATAACCGATTGCGCCCGTGCCGTCATCGGTCGCGCAAGGACGGCGACCCGGGCCGTTGCCTGTGGCGATGGCCCGGGCGAAGGGATCCGGCGCGCGCTTCCGGGGTTCTCGCCTCGGACGCGCCTTCGCCGATCGGCGGGCGGCATCTCTTTTAGCAAGGCACCCCCTCCGGGAAGCGAGGAAAGAGCGATGAAGACCGTCAAGCGGATCGGGATCCTGACCAGCGGCGGCGATTGCGCCGGCCTCAACGCCATCATCCGCGCCGTGGTCCACCGGGCGGACGGCTACGGGTGGACGGTGATCGGCATCCACAACGGCACCGCCGGCCTGCTCGCCCGGCCGGTCGAGTACGAAGAGCTCGGCCTCAACGTGACCACCAACAACATCCTGCGCATGGGCGGGACCATCCTGGGAACCACGAACAAGGGCGATCCCTTCGCCTTCCCGATGCCGGACGGCCGGATCGTCGACCGCTCCGACGAGGTCATCGAGGGCTATCGCCAGCTCAATCTGGACGCCCTCATCGGCGTCGGCGGCGACGGCTCCTTTCGCATCCTCCGCGAGCTGGCGGCGAAGGGGGGCATCAACCTGGTCGGCATCCCGAAGACGATCGACAACGACCTCGGCCTCACCGAGGTGTCGATCGGGCACGAGACCGCGGTGGTCACGGCGACGGAGGCGCTGGACCATCTGCAGCCGACCGCGGCGAGCCACAGCCGCGTCATGGTCCTGGAGGTCATGGGTCGGGACGCCGGGCACATCGCGCTGGTCTCCGGCATCGCCGGCGGCGCCGACGTCATCCTGATCCCGGAGATTCCCTACCGTCTCGACCGCGTGGCGGCGAAGATCGAGTCTCTGAAGCGGCGCGGCCGCAACTTCGCCCTGGTCGTCGTCGCCGAGGCGGTGAAGACCGAAGAGGGCGAGCCCCTGCTGACCGCCCACGCCGGGGGCAAGCCGACCTATGGCGGGATCGGCCAGTACATCAGCGAGCGCATCGCGGAGCTCACCGGCGCGGAGACTCGCGTCACCGTGCTCGGGCATGTGCAGCGCGGCGGCACGCCCGTGGCGCGCGACCGGCTCCTCGCCTGCGCCTTCGGCGTCCACGCGGTCGATCTGATCGCGGCGGGCAAGTTCGACCGGATGGTCGCCTGGCAGAACCGCCAGGTGATCGACGTGCCGATTCTCGACGCGATCGAGCAGTATCAGGCGGTGGATCCGCACGGCACGCTGGTGCGCACGGCCCGCGGCCTCGGGATCTGCCTCGGCGACTGACGGGCGGAGGGCGCGATCTTGGCCGACGCCTCGGCCGCCGACCGGTTCTGGGCCTTCTCGCTGGGGCTTTACGACCGTCCCGGGGTGGCGCCGGCCTGTCTGGCGCTGCAGGACCGCTGCGGCCTCGATGTCAATCTGCTGCTGCTCTGCTGCTGGACCGCGGCCGAAGGGCGCCGGGCGCTGCCCGAACCGGCGCTGCGGGCACTGATCGCCGCGGTGGAGCCCTGGCAGGACACGGTCTTGCGGCCGTTGCGCGCGGCGCGCCGAGGGCTCAAGACCGGCGTGGCCGGTGTTCCTGAGGCCGACTCCGACGCGCTGCGCCGCCGGGTGGCCGCGCTTGAGCTTGAGGCGGAGCGGATCGAGCAACGCCTGCTGGCGGCTGGCCTGCCGGCGCCGGAGGCCGCCGAGGCCGGCGACCCGGCCCGTGTGGCGGCCGCCAATCTGCGGCTTTATCTGGCATTGCGCGGTGTCGAGCCGGGCCCCGCCGAACGCACGGCGCTCGCAACGATCCTGACCGCCGCCTTTCCGGCGGCAGACCCGGCTGCGGTCAGCTTCGCCGCCGCCGGCTGACGGTCCGCAGCGGCCGGGACAGGTCTGCTCCGGGTTCGTCTCCCGCCGGTTCGCCCCAGCGGCGCACCGTTCCCGTGTCGAGCCCGAACAAGTCCGCAACCCGGCCGACGCTGTGATCGACGATGTCGTCGATCGAGCGCGGCCGCGCATAGAAGGCGGGCACGGGCGGCGCGATCACCGCCCCCATTTCCGACAGCGCCAGCATGTTGCGGATGTGTCCGGTGTGCAGCGGCGTCTCGCGCAGCATGAGAACCAGCCGGCGGCGTTCCTTCAGCACCACGTCGGCGGCGCGGGTCAGCAGGTTCGAGGTCACGCCGGTGGCGATCTCGGCCATGCTGCGGATCGAGCAGGGGGCAATCGCCATGCCCATGGTCTTGAACGACCCGCTGGCGATCGCCGCGCCGACATCGGTCACCGGATAGCAGACGTCGGCCAGCGCCTGCACCTCGGCAACCTTGAGGTCGGTCTCGTATGCGAGGGTCAGTTCGGCCGACCGGGTCATGACCAGATGGGTTTCCACCGGTAGCGGCCGGAGCGCCTGCAGAAGACGAATCCCGTAGATCACGCCCGAGGCACCGCTGATGCCGATGATGAGACGCTTCCGGGATTGCCCAGGGGAGTCCTCCTCGCGGAACGCCTCGGAGGCGTGCGTTCCCGCGCTCACGCCCGGCTCCGCGGCGAAGGGTAGGAATTTCCTCCAGATCGCGTGATTTGCAATTGCTCGGCCGCGATATTACCCTGAAATCGTAGCATCTCGGTCATGAAACGGAGGATGCGCATGTCTGTTGCGGAGCACGTCGAATCGCTGAAGGCCAAGCATGCCGATCTCGAGCACCTGATCGAGGAAGAGGAAGGCCGACCCTATCCCGACCAGGCGACGATCACGCAACTTAAACGCCAGAAACTGCGAATCAAGGACGAAATCGCTCAGCTGGCGCATAGCTGAGGGGCAGCTTTAACAAGGGACTCCGCCTGCTGGCCGGGCGGCCGGTCAGCAGGCCGGCACATTGATTTACCTTCTCCGACACCGCACCGGAAACGGCGCTTCCGGCTGCGTTCTGATTTCTGTGACCTGAATCTTCTCGCCCAAATTCTGTAACCCGGCGGCACCGTCGCCCGGCGGGCAGCGCTTTCGCCTTGAGCCTTGGCAAAGCCTGCGCTTCTTCGCACAATCCTCGTAACAAGAACCAACGCCATCGCAGGGAGGAATGCCGATGCCCGCTTGCAGCAATTCCGCCGTCGTGCTCGGCCGTTTCAACGAGGTCTACACTCGCTCGCTGAGCGACCCGGAGGGCTTCTGGGGCGAGGCGGCCGAGGAGATCGACTGGATCGAGCGATGGGACCAGGTTCTGGATCGCTCGAATCCGCCGTTCTACCGCTGGTTTCGCGGCGGCGTTCTGAACACCTGCTACAACGCCCTGGATCGGCATGTCGAGAACGGCCGCGGGGATCAGCCGGCGCTGATCTACGACAGCCCCGTCACGGACACCGTCCGGCGCTACAGCTTCAAGGAGTTCCGCGATCAGGTGGCGCTCTTCGCCGGCGCTCTGGCGGCGCAGGGGGTGGGGAAGGGCGACCGGGTGCTCATCTACATGCCGATGGTGCCCGAGGCCGTGATCGCCATGCTCGCCTGCGCCCGCGTCGGCGCCATCCACTCGGTCGTGTTCGGCGGCTTCGCCGCGAACGAGCTGGCGACGCGCATCGACGACGCGCGGCCGAAGGTCGTGGTCTCGGCCTCCTGCGGCATCGAGCCCGGCCGGATCGTGTCCTACAAGCCCTTGCTCGACGCCGCCATCGCCGCGGCCTCGGCGAAGCCGGAGCGCTGCATCATCCTGCAGCGGCCGATGGCGCCGGCCGAGCTTACGCCCGGCCGCGACCTCGATTGGGAGTCGGCGATGGACGGGGCACGCCCCGCGGATTGCGTCCCCGTCGCGGCGACGGACCCGCTCTATATCCTCTATACCTCGGGCACCACGGGGCAGCCGAAGGGGGTGGTGCGGGACAACGGCGGCCACGCCGTCGCCCTCAAATGGAGCATGCGCAACGTCTATGACGTGGCGCCCGGCGAGGTCTACTGGGCGGCTTCGGATGTCGGCTGGGTGGTCGGCCATTCCTACATCGTCTATGCGCCGCTGCTGCACGGCTGCACGACGGTCCTCTACGAGGGCAAGCCGGTGGGCACACCGGATGCCGGGGCCTTCTGGCGGGTGATCGCGCAGCACAAGGTCTCCACGCTGTTCACTGCGCCCACGGCCTTCCGCGCGATCAAGCGCGACGATCCGGAAGGCGCGCTCATCCGGAATTACGACCTGTCCGGTTTCCGCACCCTGTTCCTGGCTGGCGAACGCTCCGATCCGCCGACGCTGGAATGGGCCGAACGGCACCTCAAGGTCCCGGTGATCGACCACTGGTGGCAGACGGAATCCGGCTGGGCGATGGCCGCCAATTGCCGCGGCATCGAACCGCTGCCGGTCAAGCACGGTTCGCCGACGCGGGCCGTGCCGGGATGGGACGTGCGCGTCCTGGACGAGAACGGGCGTGAAGCGAAGCGCGGCGAGATCGGCGCCATCGTTTGCAAGCTGCCGCTGCCGCCCGGCAGCTTTCCGACGCTCTGGCAGGCCGACGAGCGGTTCAAGCGGTCCTATCTCGACCGCTATCCCGGCTTCTACCAGACCGGCGACGCCGGCTACATGGACGAGGACGGTTACCTCTACATCATGGCGCGCACCGACGACATCATCAACGTCGCCGGGCATCGACTCTCGACCGGCGGGATGGAAGAGGTTCTGGCGGCTCATCCGGACGTCGCCGAATGCGCCGTGATCGGTGTTGCCGACGCCCTCAAGGGGCAGGTTCCACTGGGCTTTCTGGTGCTCAAGGCCGGCGCCGCCACCGATCCGGCCGCGGTCTGCGAAGGCGCGGTCCGGCTGGTGCGCGAGCGCATCGGTCCGGTCGCCGCGTTCAAGACGGCGGTGGTGGTGAAGCGCCTGCCGAAGACCCGCTCCGGCAAGATCCTGCGCGGCACGATGCAGAAGATCGCCGACGGCGAACCCTACAAGATGCCGGCGACCATCGACGATCCGGCCATCCTGGCGGAGATCGAGGCGGCCCTGAAGGCTGTCGGCTACGGCAAGCCGTCCGCGTAACCCGGCCGCGACCCGCTCACGCGCGGCCTTTCACGCCCGCGGGCGTTTGTCGGGGCGCGCCCCGGCCGGTACGTCGCGGTCGCAGTGCCCGGGGGCGGCGGGCGACAGGCGCATAGGACCGGAGGAAGGCTCGCACCGCCTGCCGGATCGCCTTGTCGAGATCGGTCGAGGCCCGATCGTCCCGGACACCGAGAAGGGCGCGCCACTGGATGAGCCCCGTCAGCATGCCGAAGAACTGTTCGGCGGCGAGTTCGGGCTCGTCGATGGCCAGGAGCCCGGTCTTTGTCTGCGTGGCGAGATAGCCGGCAAGCTCCTTCACCGCGTGGGCCGGCCCCGCCTCGTACAGTTCCCGGCTCAGCTCCGGAAACCGGTTGCCTTCGCCGACCACCATCCTGTGCAGCGCCAGGGCGGACGGCTGCAGCATCTGCGAGAGGAGCCCCCGCGCGAAGGCGGTCAGGACCCGCGCCGGGCCGGACGCGGCGCGGCATTCGGTCCGCAGCGGCGGGACGAGTTGGCCTGCCAGGTCCGCGACGACGGCCCTGAACAGCGTTTCCTTGTTGCGAAAATGGCTGTAAACCGTCTGCTTCGCGACTCCGGCCTCGCTGGCGATCAGGTCCATGCTGGCGGCGTCGTAGCCCATGCGCAGGAAGACGTCTCGGCCCGCCGCCCGAATCGCCTTGCGTTTCCGTTCGGATAAGGGTGTTGCGTCGATTCTGTCCGTGGCCATTCTTGACGGCATGAGGTCCATCAACGTATTTTGAACTGGACCGTCCAGTCTAATTCTAGCTTAGGACAGCAGCCTGGTAATGAAAAGGGGCCTTCGATACAGCGCGGTGGCCGTGCTCCTTGCTGGTCTTGCCGGCGGAGCCGTTTACTACTGGCACTTCGCGGAACAGTCGGCCCCGGCCCAGTCCTCGGCGTCCGGGCCGTCGGCGGCCGAGTCGCCTCAGGTCGCGATGGCCATGCCGGTCGAGGCGGAGGCGGTGACGGTCGACCGGATGACGACGGAGATCAGGGCCGTCGGTACCTTGCAGTCCAACGAAGCGGTGGTGCTGGCGCCCGAGATTGCCGGGCGGATCTCCGAGATCCTGTTCGAAGAGGGCGAGCGGGTCGCGGCGGGAGAGCCCCTGGTCAAGCTCGATTCCGAGATCCTCGAAGCGGAACTCGCCCAGGCGCGTGCCAACCTGGCCCTGAGCCGGGCGAACTACGAGCGCGCAAACACCCTGGCGCGGCAGGGAACCGGGACCGAGCGGGCGCGCGACGAGGCGCTTGCCGAGCTGCGGTCGGACGAGGCCAACCTCGCCCTCGCCGAGGCGAGGCTCGCCAAGGCGACCATCCGGGCGCCCTTCGCCGGCGTCCTGGGCCTGCGCGGCATCAGCGTCGGCGCCTATGTCACGCCGGGCGAAAGGATCGTGAATCTGGAGCAGACCGATCCGCTCAAGGTGGATTTCCGCATTCCGGAGGTCTATCTCTCGGACGTCCGCGTCGGCCAGCGGATCGAGGTGACGGTGGACGCGCGGCCGGGAGAGAGCTTCGGAGGAGAGATCTACGCGATCGACCCGCTGGTCGATGTGAGTGGACGGGCGATCCGCCTGCGCGCCCGCATCCCCAATCCCGATGGCCGGCTGAATCCCGGTCTTTTCGCCCGCGTCTCGATCATCGTCGATGTCCGCGAGAACGCCGTCATCGTGCCGGAGTCCGCCATTGTACCCCGCCGGGACGGCAATTTCGTCTTTCGGATCGAGGACGGAAAGGCGATCCTGACCAAAGTCGAGATCGGCGAGCGGCGTCCCGGCCAGGTCGAGATCCTCTCGGGCCTCGCGCCCGACGCGACCGTCGTCACCGCGGGGCAGCAACGGCTTCAGGACGGCGCTCCCGTGCAGGTCGCTGCCGCCACCACGGCGGGGACGTAGCATGTCCGCCTTCGAATTCTTCATCCGCCGTCCGGTCTTCGCGACGGTCATCAGCCTGATGGTTGTCCTTCTCGGGCTCGTGTCCTTCCGCCTGCTCACGGTCCGCGAGTACCCGAACATCGACGAGCCGATCGTCTCCGTCCGGACCGAGTATCCGGGCGCCAGCGCCGAGATCATCGAGACCCAGGTCACGCAGATCCTGGAGAACTCGGTCGCGGGCATCGAGGGCATCGAGACCATCACCTCGACCAGCCGCGCCGAGCGCAGCGACATCAGCATCCGCTTCACCCTGGAAACCGATCCGGACGTCGCCGCCAGCGACGTGCGCGACCGCGTCGGCCGCGTCCGCGGGCAGCTCCCGGACGAAATCGAGGAGCCGGTCATCGCCAAGGTCGAGGCGGACGCGGAGGCGGTCATCTATCTCGCCTTCACGAGCGACCGGCATTCGCCGCTGGAGGTCACCGACTTCGCCGACCGCTACGTGAAGGACCGGCTCCAGAACCTGCGGGGCGTCGCCGAGGTGCAGATCTACGGCGAGCGGCGCTACGCGATGCGCATCTGGGTCGATCGCTTCCGCCTCGCCGCCTATGACCTGACGATCCAGGACGTGGAGAACGCGCTGCGCGAGCAGAACGTCGAGGTGCCCTCCGGGCGGATCGAGAGTCTCGACCGGGAGTTCACCGTCCTGTCGCAGACCGACCTGCAGACGCCGGAGGAGTTCGAGCGGATTATCGTCAAGCACGCGGACGGGTTTTCCGTTCGGCTCGGCGACGTGGCGCGCGTGGAGATCGGGGCGGAGGACGAGCGGCGGGCGAGCCGGTTCAACGGCCAGACCGCCGTCGCGCTTGGCATCGTGAAGCAGGCCACGGCCAACCCCCTCGACGTGTCGAAGGCGGTCCGCGAGGCGCTGCCGATCATCGTCGGCGAGCTTCCGGAGGGGATGAACGTCGATATCGCCTACGATTCGTCCGTCTTCATCGACCGGTCGATCGACGCGGTCTTCCAGACGATCGTCGAGGCGGTGGGGCTTGTCATCCTCGTGATCTTCTTCTTCCTGCGCACGCTGCGCGCCACGGTGATCCCGCTGGTGACGATCCCGGTGTCGCTGATCGGCGCGTTCACGCTGATGCACATATTCGGCTTCTCGATCAACACCTTGACTCTTCTGTCGATGGTGCTGGCGGTTGGCCTCGTGGTCGATGACGCGATCGTCGTCCTCGAGAACATCCACCGCCACATCGAAGAAGGGATCGCGCCCGTGAAGGCGGCGATGAAGGGCATCGGCGAGATCTCGACCGCCGTCATCGCCATGACGCTGACCCTGGCGGCGGTCTACGCGCCGGTGGCGTTCGCGCCCGGGCGCACCGGGCGGCTGTTCACGGAGTTCGCGCTGACCCTGGCCGGGGCGGTACTGGTGTCCGGCATGGTCGCGCTCACGCTCACGCCGATGATGTGCTCCAAGCTGATGCGGCAGGAGCGGACCCATGGCCGGATCTACACCGCGCTGGAGCGCGGCCTCGATCTCCTCAACGCCGGGTACCGGCGCCTGCTCGAAGGCACGCTTCGGCTGCGTCCGCTGGTCGTGCTCGTCGGGCTGGCGGTCGCCGGCGCCGGCTACGTCCTCTTCACCAATCTGAACTCAGAACTGGCACCGACGGAGGACCGCGGCGTGGTCATTGGCATCGGCATCGCGCCGGAGGGCTCGACGCTCGGCTTCACCGGCCGCTACGCGCGCGAGTTCGAGAAGATCTTCGAGACCGTGCCGGAGATCGACCGCTATTTCGTCATCGGCGGGTGGCCGGACGTCACCCAGGTGATCTCCTTCGCCGGCCTCACGCCCTGGGAGGACCGCGAGCGTTCGCAGCAGGAGATCGTCGCCGAGCTTCAGCCGAGAATGTTCGGGATTCCGGGCATCCTCGCCTTCCCCGTCAACCCGCCGTCGCTCGGTCAGGAAGGAACCTCGACCCCGATCGAGTTCGTCATTCAGACCTCGGGCACCTACGAGGACCTGCAGGGCTATGTCGACCGGCTGATGGCCGAGGCGTACCAGAATCCCGGCCTTCTCAACCTCGATAGCGACCTGCGCCTCAACAAGCCGCAGCTGGATGTGACGCTGGACCGCGAGAAGGCGGCGGATGTCGGCGCGGGTGTGGAGACCATCGGGCGGACGCTCGAAAGCCTGCTCGGCGGCCGCCAGGTGACCCGGTTCGAGCAGAACGGGGAACAGTACGACGTCATCGTCCAGGTTGAGGAGGCGAACCGGCGCACGCCGGATGCGCTCAACTCCATCTACGTCCGCGGCCGGGACGGCGCGATGGTCCAGCTTTCGAACCTCGTGACGATCGAGGAGACGGTCGCGCCGAAGGAGCTCAACCGGTTCAACCAACTCCGGTCGGCGACGATCACGGCCAGCCTGGCCCCGGGCTATTCGCTCGGCGAGGCGCTCGCCTTCCTCGAAGACGCGGCCGAGCGGGTGCTGCCGGCGAGCGTGCAGTTCGACTATGACGGTCAGTCGCGCGAGTTCAAGCAGTCGGGCGCGAGTCTCTACTTCATCTTCCTGCTCGCGCTCGGCTTCATCTATCTGGTGCTCGCCGCCCAGTTCGAGAGCTTCATCGACCCGTTCATCATCATGTTGACGGTGCCGCTGTCGATGACGGGCGCGCTGCTGGCGCTCTATCTCACCGGCGGGACGCTGAACATCTACAGCCAGATCGGTCTGGTCACCCTGATCGGCCTCATCAGCAAGCACGGCATCCTGATCGTCGAGTTCGCCAACCAGCTCCAGGATCGCGGCCGCAACCTGCGGGACGCGGTCATCGAGGCGGCGTCGCTGCGCCTGCGGCCGATTCTGATGACCACCGGCGCCATGGTGTTCGGTGCCGTACCCCTGGCGCTTGCCAGCGGCGCCGGCGCCGAAAGCCGGCAGCAGATCGGCTGGGTGATCGTCGGCGGCATCACCGTCGGCACCATCTTCACGCTCTTCGTGGTGCCGACCGCCTACACCCTGGTCGCCCGGCGCCGCGCGCCGGAGGAGGCGACCGCCGCCGCCGAGTTCGAACCCAAGCGGGCGGCGGAATAAGTCAAGCCCCACGGCGGTTCGAACTCATGCGTTCTTGAACCACAGAGGCATGGGGGATTCGATTTATTCTCTGTGCCTCTGTGGTTTTCTTCGCCTTTGTCCAGGCGGCGCGGGCTTGATTCGCTCGCGGCGCCGTGACATGACCGGGGCAGACTTACGGCTGGGGAATCGCAATGAAACTGAAGAAGCAACTCCTGAACTCCCTCGACCTCGACGCCGCTGACCTGAAGGCCGGCGACCTCGCGGTCCACTCGCCGATCGACGGCGGCGAGATCGCGCGGGTCAAGACCGACAGCCCGGCCAAGGTGACGGCGAAGATCGGCCGCGCCGCGGCGGCCTTTCCGGAATGGCGGGATGTGCCGGCGCCGCGGCGGGGCGAGCTGATCCGCCTCTTCGCCGAAGAGCTGCGGGCGAGCAAGGCCGCGCTCGGCCAGCTCGTCTCGATCGAGAACGGCAAGATCCTCGAGGAAGGCAAGGGCGAGGTCCAGGAGATGATCGACATCTGCGACTTCGCCGTGGGCTTGTCGCGCCAGCTCTACGGCCTGACGATCGCCTCGGAGCGGCCCGGCCACCGCATGGCCGAGACCTGGCACCCGCTCGGCGTCGTCGGCGTCATCACCGCCTTCAACTTCCCGGTGGCGGTCTGGTCCTGGAACTTCGCGCTGGCCATCGTCTGTGGCGACCCGGTCGTCTGGAAGCCCTCGGAGAAGACGCCGCTGACCGCGCTTGCCTGCCAGAAGATCTTCGCTCGGGCGGCGAAGCGGTTCGGCGGCGTGCCCAAGGGCCTGCTCGAGGTTGTCATCGGCGGGCGCGAGATCGGCGAGCGGCTGGTCGACGACAGACGGGTGGCGCTCGTCAGTGCCACGGGCAGCACCCGCATGGGCCGCGAGGTCGGCCCGCGCGTGGCCGCCCGCTTCGGGCGCGTGCTGCTGGAGCTCGGCGGCAACAACGGCATGATCGTCTGTCCCTCGGCCGACCTCGACCTGGCGCTGCGCGCGATCCTGTTCAGCGCCGTCGGCACGGCCGGGCAGCGCTGCACGACCCTGCGCCGCCTGATTGTCCATGAGACGGTCGCCGACAAGCTGCTGCCGCGGCTGAAGAAGGCCTATGGCAGCATCCGGATCGGCAACCCGCTGGAGCCCGGCACCTTGGTCGGCCCGCTGATCGACGAGGCGGCGTTCGAGGCCATGCGCGAGGCGCTGCGCCGGGCCAAGGAGGACGGCGGCAAGGTCTTCGGCGGCGAGCGCGTGATGCTGAACGAGTTCCCGGCGGCCTATTACGTGCGCCCGGCGATCGTCGAGATGCCGGAGCAGACCGACATCGTCCGGCAGGAGACCTTCGCGCCGATCCTCTACGTGATGCGGTACAAGGCGTTCGACGACGCGATCGCCATCCACAACGACGTTCCGCAGGGGCTTTCCTCCTGCATCTTCACCACCGATCTGCGGGAGGCAGACACCTTCCTCTCGGCCCGGGGCAGCGACTGCGGCATCGCCAACGTCAATATCGGCCCGAGCGGAGCCGAGATCGGCGGCGCCTTCGGCGGTGAGAAGGAGACCGGCGGCGGGCGCGAGTCGGGATCGGACGCGTGGAAGAGCTACATGCGCCGCGCGACCAACACGGTCAACTACTCGAACGAGCTGCCGCTCGCCCAGGGCATCGTCTTCGACGTCGGCTGAGGGAGAACGAATCCTCGTCCCCGTCGGGAGGGGCGGGTGAGGGGGGCGTCAACCACAGAGGCACGGAGGCACAGAGAGAATCGAATCCTCTGTGCCTCCGTGGTTCCAAGACATCGCGGGGCTGCTACTCCTGCAGCGCGCCGCCGAACTCGAGGCCGCTGGCCTGCGGCCGCGTCTCCTCGCCGCCGTTCTCGGGCCCCCGCGTAGCGCCGGCCTTCTCGGCCGCCTTGCGCGCCTTGATGACGGCGGCATTGAGATCGCTCTGGCTGCACAGGCCGAGCAGGACCGGGTCGCGCGGCCGCAGGTTCGGGGAGTTCCAGTGTGTGCGGTCGCGCACCGCTGCGATGGTCTGCTTGGTCGTGCCGATCAGCTTCGAGATCTGCGCATCCGACAACTCCGGATGGTGACGCAGCAGCCAGGCCACCGCGTCAGGCTTGTCCTGGCGCTTCGAGATCGGGGTGTAGCGCGGGCCCTTGGTCCGCGGCGAAGGCATCGGAATGTCCTGCTTCGCCATCTGCAGCCGGGCCGAGGGGTCCGCCTCGCAGCGCGCGATCTCCTCCTTGGTGAGCTGCCCGTTGGCCGTGGGGTCCATCCCGACGATGCCGATCGCGACCTCGCCGTCGGCGATTCCCTGGACCTCGAGCGGGTGCAGGTTGCAGAACGCCGCGATCTGCTCGAAGGTCAGACTTGTGTTTTCGATCAGCCAAACGGCAGTAGCCTTTGGCATCAGAAGCTGTGCCATAACTCCTCCTCTTCGGACGCCCTGACATGTCGGCGATTGGCCCGCGCGACAGGGCGGGCGGCCGCGAAATCTTTGAACCCATATATAGGAGGGCGCGGGGCGCGAGAGAAGAAAAACCTGGACGGGCGCCCGGCCTCCGGGCCTCGGCCGTCCCGCCCGCCCGGCCTCCGCTCACGCCCGATCGACCGTCAGCACGATCTTGCCGATATGGGCACTCGATTCCATCAGGCGGTGGGCTTCCGCCGCCTCGCGCAGGGGGAAGGTCGCGTGCAGGACCGGTGCCACCTTGCCCTCTTCGATCAGCGGCCAGACCTTCTCCTTCAGCGACCGGGCGATCGCCGCCTTGTCGGCCACCGGCCGCGCCCGCAGCGTGGAGCCGGTGAGGGTCTGGCGCTTCAGCATCAGCGGCATCAGATTGAGCTCGACCTTGCTGCCCCGCAGGAAGGCGATCTGGACCAGCCGCCCCTCGACCGCAAGCGCCTTCAGGTTCCGCGCGACATAATCGCCGCCGACCATGTCGAGGATGACGTCGACGCCCTTGCCCCCCGTCATCTCCTTGACGACCTCGACGAAGTCCTCGGTCCGGTAGTTGATCGCCCGGTCGGCGCCGAGCTTCTCGCAGGCGGCGCATTTCTCCGGTCCGCCCGCGGTCGCGAACACCTTGGCGCCGAAGTGATGGGCGAGCTGGATCGCCGTGGTGCCGATACCGCTCGATCCGCCATGGACGAGAAAGCTCTCGCCGGCCGCCAGCCGGGCCCGGTCGAAGACGTTGGACCAGACGGTAAAGAAGGTTTCCGGAATGGCGGCGGCGCGGGCCATGTCGAGGCCGCGCGGCACGGGCAGGCATTGCGCTGCCGGGGCCGGGCAGAACTCGGCGTAGCCGCCGCCGGTGACGAGCGCACAGACCGCGTCGCCGACCTTCCACTCCTGCACCTCGGGGCCGAGCGCGGCGATCCGGCCCGCGACCTCCAGCCCGGGAATATCCGAGGCGCCCGGCGGCGGCGGATAGCCGCCCTGGCGCTGGAGGACGTCGGGCCTGTTGACGCCGGCGGCGGCAACCTCGATCAGCACCTCGCCGGGGCCGGGCCGCGGCACCGGGCGGCTCGCCGGCACGAGCACGTCCGGCTCGCCGAAGCGGGAGATCTCGATGACCGTCATGCTGTCGGGGAGTCTGTCGGGCATTGCGGGCAGATCCTCGGCTGACTGTGGCGGGTAGGGGGCAAGGTCTACTATGCTTGGCGGAACGGGACAACTCCAACGAGGGACCAGGAACCGGCCATGGACCCAGAGGATCTGGAACCGCGTCGCGCGACGCCCAAGCCGAAGGACCTCGACGCGATGTCGATCGAGGAGCTGCAGGATTACGTTGCCGAGCTCGAGGCGGAAGCCGCCCGAGCCCGCGCGAAGATCGAGCAGAAGCAGGCGCACCGGGCGGCCGCCGCGGCCGCCCTGTTCAAGCCGTCGTGACGCCGGCAGTCGTGACGCGGGGCGGCGGCATGCCCGGGCGCAGCCGGGGCCGGCGGCCCGCGGGGGAAGGGAGCAGAGAATGACTTTGAAGGGAAAATCCGCCGTGGTCACGGGCTCGACCAGCGGCATCGGCCTCGGCATTGCCGAGGCGCTCGCCCGCCAGGGCGCGGCGGTGATGCTGAACGGCCTCGGCGAGCCCGAGGCGATCGAGAAGATCCGCAGCGAGATGGCGGCGCGCTGGGGCGTCCCGGTCGGCTACCACGGCGCCGACATGACCCGCCCGGCGGAGATCGCCGCGCTGATCGCGGCCGCCGCGGAGGCCCATGGCGGCGGGGTCGACATCCTCGTCAACAACGCCGGCATCCAGCACGTCGACCCGATCGAACGGTTCCCGGCCGAACGGTGGGACGCGATCATCGCGATCAATCTCTCGGCCGCATTCCACGCGATCCAGGCGGCGCTGCCGACCATGCGCGCGCGTGGCTGGGGCCGAATCGTCAACATCGCCTCGGTGCATGGCCTCGTCGCCTCGGCCAACAAGGTCGCCTATGTGGCGGCGAAGCACGGCCTCGTCGGGTTGACCCGTGTGGTCGGGCTGGAAACGGCGGGCAGCGGAGTCACCTGCAACGCCATCTGTCCGGGCTGGGTGTTGACGCCGCTCGTCCGGCGGCAGATCGAGGCGCGGGCGCGCGAGCAGGGGATTCCGTTCGAGGCGGCGCAGCGCGACCTCCTGGTGGAGAAACAGCCCTCCGGCCAGTTCGTCACGCCGGAGCAGATCGGCGATCTGACGGTTTTCTTGTGTTCCGAGGCGGCGGCGCAGATGAACGGCGCGGCGCTGACCCTCGACGGCGGCTGGACCGCGCAGTAGGAAATCGCATCGAAATCGGAGGCGTGGATTTTTCTGTCTGGGAAGGCACGGCTGGCCCCTTCTTTTTTTAAGTAGACGGGCCTGTATTAACCATGCCTTAAGGATTGTCTCCTAGTTTAGTGAACAGACGGTCCGTGACTGGACTTTCTCTTGGATCGCATCCGATCCTTGTTGACGCCTCCCTGTCTAACTCGACGCCGCCGGCCTCGGCCGGCGGCACTTTCTTTGCCCGATTTTTGATTCTTGCCTCCGGCGAAGCACCGGCCCGGATCGGGTATTTCGGGTCTTGACGCCTCCGCCACACGGTCATAACGTGAAATTCCGGCAAGTTGGACAGGTTGAGGCAAGAATGAGGGCCGCCGCCCGGGCTGCGGGCAGAGCGGCCCTCCGTTTTCGGATCCGTCCGCCGCGGTCCGGTTTCCCTGTCTTCCAACGCGCTTTCTCGGGCGCTTTCCAGGTCCTCTGACGGAGGCGGCGCGATGCGTGTGTGCGTCGACGGACGGGCGGTGTTCGCGGCGGCCGGCGGCGCGCGTCGGTTCGCGGCGGACCGGCCGGTGGTCCTGTTCCTGCACGGCGCGGGGATGGACCACGCCGTCTGGGCCGCGCAGATCCGCGCCTTTGCCCGGGGCAGCCCGGCGCCGGACGGTCGCGCCACGGTTCTGGCGGTCGATCTGCCAGGCCATGGCCGGTCCGAGGGGGCGCCGCTGACCTCGATCGCGGCGATGGCCGACTGGGTCGTGCGTCTGCTTGATGCCGCCGGGCTCCGGCGGGCCGCTCTGGTCGGCCACAGCATGGGTGCCCTGGTCGCCCTCGCCGTTGCCGCCGCGTCCCCGGCCAGGGTCGGGCGCCTCGCCCTCCTCGGGGTCGCCGCCCGGATGCCCGTGCATCCCGGCCTCCTGGCGGCGGCCCGGGCCGACAGCCTCGCGGCCATTGAGATGATCCTCTCCTGGGCCTATGCGCGCGCCGCAGGGCCCCGGCCGGCCGCCGCCGGGCGGCGCCTCCTGGAGCGCGCGGCCCCGGGCGTGCTGGCGGCCGATCTCGCCGCCTGTCATGCCTACGCCGAGGCGGAGGCAGCGGCCGCGCACGTCGCCTGCCCGACGCTTCTGATTCTGGGCGCCGAGGATCGCATGACTCCGCCGACCGGCGGCCGCGCCCTTGCCGAAAGGCTCCCTGCGGCCGAATGCGTCACGCTGCCTGCAACCGGCCATATGATGATGGCGGAGCGGCCGGACGCGGTCACCGCCGCGCTGCAGCGCTTCCTGTCCGCCGGCTGAAGCCCTCCCCTGGCGGGGAGGGCGCCCGGATGCCACAGGGGTGGGTTTCAAATCCGCCCCGACCGCGGTCGATTGCGGATCCCGTCCGTTCCCGCCGCGGACGAGGCCATTTCAACCCGCCCTTCTCCGTGCCTCTGTGGCGTTTCCAAAAAAAAACCGGGCGGAGGGGACTCCGCCCGGTCGAGGTGCTTGGGTGGTTGGAGACCGCTTAGGCCGCCTCGCTCTCGATCGTCTGATGCTGAACGGGCGCGCCCTTGGCCTCGATCTTGATGGTGCGCGGCTTCATCGCCTCGGGCACCTCGCGGACCAGGTCGACATGCAGCAGGCCGTTGACCAGGCTGGCGCCGCTGACCCGGATGTGCTCGGCGAGCTCGAACCGGCGCTCGAAGGCGCGGCCGGCGATGCCGCGGTAAAGATACTTCTTCTCGTCCTCGGACTTGTTGAGCTTGCCGGAGATGACCAGCGAATTTTCCTGGACGGTGATGTTCAGGTCATCCTCGCCGAAACCGGCCACCGCCATGGTGATGCGGTAGGCGTTCTCGCCGGTCTTCTCGATATTGTAGGGCGGATAGGAAAAGGCGCTGTCGTCCATCCGGGTGGCCGCATCCAGCAGGCGCGTCATCCGGTCGAAGCCGATCGAGGAGCGGAACAGCGGGCTGAGATCGAAGTTACGCATTGCCATATCCTCCATTGAGCAACATGGTAAACGGGTGCGATATCGCCAGTCCCGTTTGCGCGTTGGCCCGGACCCTTCAAGAGGCATCCGGCCCTCGTCACAGATAGGCAGGCCTCTCCGGATTTCAAGCACCGGCCGCGGCTAGGCGGCACCGCCCCCGGCGGGGTTGCTCTCAAGGCCAAGGAAATGTTAATGGCAGCCGGGTAGCATCGACGGGTCCGCGACGGACCCGTCGAGATCGGCCGAATGGGAGGGGAGGCTCCGGCGTGACCAGCGAGAGGACGGTGGCCTCCGTATCGTTCTTCGACCGGACCTTCGACGAGGCGCTCGATCTGCTGGTCGAGGCGCGCAACTACATCGCCGCGCGCGAGAGGGCAAACAAGCGCGAGAGCCAGCCCCTTCTTCAGCTGGTGGTGAGCTGCGAGACCATGCGCCTCACCGCGCGGCTGACCCAGGTCATGGCGTGGCTCCTGGTGCAGAAAGCCGTCCATGCCGGCGAAATGACCGCGGAGGAGGCCGCCCGCCCGGAACATCGCCTCGGCGGCCAGGAGGTCTGCACGTCCAGGGAATCCTGGGGCGATCTCGCCCTCCCGGCGCCGCTCGAGGATCTGCTCGACCGCAGCTACAACCTTTACGCCCGCGTCGCCCGTCTCGACGAGATGGCGAGCGCCCGCGCCGCCGAGGCCACCGCTGCATCCGGGCAGTACCACGCGCCGCTGGAATCGCAGCCCGACCGGGTGGACTCGTAGCGGCGCCCTTTCGGCGGGCCGCCGTTCGGACCGACGCACGCGATAAGGCGCCCGGAAGCGAGCTTCGCGGGCGCCCTTGCGGAACGCGAAAGCCGGGCCGCCGGCTACTTCTTCAGGCCCAGGCCCTGGAAGCGCTTGTTGAACTTCGCGAGCTGCCCGCCGCTGTCCACCAGCCGGTGAACGCCGGTCCAGGCCGGGTGCGACTTGGGATCGATGTCGAGCCGAAGCGTGTCGCCCGGCTTGCCCCAGGTCGACCGCGTCTTGAAGCTCTGACCGTCGGTCATGACGACGGTGATCTCGTGATAATCGGGATGAATGCCTTCTTTCATAGCGCCGCTCCTTCAGGACGCGCGGTTATAGCCAAGCCTCCCGCGCGAGGCAAGGGTTACGGGCCGCGTCGCCGTGGGCGCGATCTGCCTGGTCGTATGTCCGATCATATTTAGGAGATCGATCCAACCGAATCACCAAGGTTCCCGCGGCCTACCCTCGCTTGCCAAGCCCGCGGGGCTGCGATAGGGATAGCGGCGGATTTAACCTTGGCGTGGCCCGTACGGGCGCTTCCCGCGGGAGGCGCCCGGTGGTTTGCTCCAAATCGGGTTCGCCCAAATCGGACCGCCCGATCGGGGTGGCCGCGCGGGGGCCGCCTCAACGGAAGGGACGCCGGCCGCGGCGCAGTCTTGACCATGCCGAAGCCCGAGACGGCCAATCCCGCCGACCGGCCCGCGAGCCGGCGGCTCTCCCATCTTTTGCATCTGGCCCGGTTCCTCCAGCCTTACCGGCTTCAGCTCGTCGGCGCCATCGTCGCGCTCACCGTCGCAGCGGCCACCGTGCTGGCGCTGGGCCACGGCCTCCGGTTCCTCGTCGATCAGGGCTTCGGCACGGGCGACGCCGCGCTCCTCAACCGCGCGGTCGTCGTCCTGTTCGCCGTCACCAGCCTGATGGCCGCGTCCAGCTACGCGCGCTTCTACCTGGTCTCCTGGGTCGGCGAGCGGGTGGTCGCCGACATCCGCAAGGCCGTCTTCGACCACGTCCTCCGCCTGAGTCCGCGCTTCTTCGAGGTGACCCGCCCGGGGGAGGTCATCTCGCGCCTCACCACCGACACCACGCTGCTGCAGACGGTCGTCGGGTCCTCGGTGTCGGTGGCCCTGCGCAATGCGCTGCTGCTCGCCGGCGGAACGGTCATGCTGGTCATCACCAGCCCGAAGCTGACCGGTCTCGTGTTCCTCGTGGTGCCGCTGGTCCTGCTGCCGATCATCCTGTTCGGGCGGCGGGTGCGACGCCTGTCCCGGGCAAGCCAGGACCGAGTCGCCGACGTCAGCGACTACGCCGACGAGACCCTTCACCAGATGCAGACGGTGCAGGCCTTCGGCCACGAGCCGATCGCTCGTGCCCGCTTTGCCCGGCGGATCGAGATCGCGTTCGAAACGGCGCGCGCGCGGATCCGCGCGCGCGCCGCCCTGACGGGCGTGGTGATCCTACTCGTCTTCGGCGCGGTCAGCACGATCCTGTGGATCGGCGGTCACGACGTGCTGGCCGGCCGCATCAGCCCGGGCCAGCTCTCGGCCTTCGTCTTCTATGCGGTGGTCGTCGCCGGCTCGGTCGGCTCGATCAGCGAGGTCATCGGCGACCTGCAGCGCGCGGCCGGCGCGACGGAGCGGCTGCTCGAGCTCCTGGGCACGGAGCCGGACATCACCGCGCCGGCCGAGCCGGTCCCCCTGCCGGAGCCGCCGCAGGGCGCCATCGAATTCCGCCAGGTGCGCTTCCACTACCCCTCGCGGCCGGAGGGGCCGGCGCTCGACGGATTCGACCTGCGGGTGGCCCCGGGCGAGACGGTGGCGCTGGTCGGGCCATCGGGTGCCGGCAAGACGACCGTCTTCCAGCTTCTGCTGCGGTTCTACGATCCGCAGGCCGGCAGCATCACATTCGACGGCGTCGAGCTCCGCGCCGCCGATCCGGCCGCGCTGCGGGCGCGCATCGGCCTCGTGCCGCAGGAACCGGTGATGTTCTCGGCCGATGTGTGGGAGAACATCCGCTACGGCCGCCCCGACGCCTCCGACGAGGAGGTCCGCGCCGCGGCCGCGGCGGCGCACGCGCTCGAGTTCATCGACCGCCTGCCGAACGGCTTCTCGACGCATCTCGGCACGCGGGGTGTCCGCCTGTCCGGCGGCCAGCGCCAGCGCCTCGCCATCGCCCGGGCGATCCTGCGCGACCCGGCCGTGCTGCTGCTGGACGAGGCGACCAGCGCCCTCGACGCCGAGAGCGAGCGCGCGGTGCAGGAGGCGCTCGACGAGCTGATGGCCGGGCGGACGACGCTGATCATCGCCCATCGCCTCGCCACCGTGCTGAAATGCGACCGTATCCTGGTGATGGACCGCGGGCGCATCGTCGCCTCCGGCACGCACGCGGAGCTGATCCGCCAGGGCGGCCTCTACGCCCGCCTCGCCGCCCTCCAGTTCGAGCAGGCCGAGGCGCTGTCGCAGGACGGCGATGCCCGCACCGGCCGCCGCACCGACCGGGCGGTGTCGTAGGGCCGTTCGCAGACAGCGCGGCCGCCCGGCGTTTCGGGGCGATCCGGAAGGCGCGGAATTTCCCTTTGCATGGGGTCGTTTGTCGGGCCGGGGGAAGGGGGGCGTATACGTCCCCCTGCCGGGCCGGTCCCGGACGCGCGCCCCGAAACGGATCTTGGATCGCGTTGCCGTCGTTGCCGCCTCGTGTCATCGCCGGACCTGCCCTCGGACTTGATCCGGGCATGACAAGGGACGATCGCCGCCAAGCCGACCCAAGAGCCGCTCTAACGACGGTCGAGCTTCAGCTCGATGCGGCGGTTCTGGCGATAGGCCTCCGCGCTGTCGGCGGGGTTGAGCGGGTAGTACGCGCCGAAGCCGGCGGGGACCATGCGCTCTCCCGGGACGCCCTGGCTCTGCAGGAAGTTGACCACGGAGATCGCGCGGGCGGTCGACAGTTCCAGGTTCGAGGGGAACTGCGGAGTTCTGATCGGCCGCTTGTCGGTGTGCCCGTCGACCCGCAGGATCCACTCGACGTCGTCCGGGATCTTCTCCGCGATCTCCAGCAGGGTGGCGGCGAACTGCGCCAGCCTCTCCCGGCCGGCCGGCTCCAGATCTGCCGAGGCGGTGTCGAACAGCACCTCCGACTGGAACACGAAGCGGTCGCCGACGATCTTCACGTCTTCGCGGTCGCCGAGCACCTCGCGCAGCCGCCCGAAGAACTCCGACCGGTAGCGCGCCAGCTCCTCGACCTTGTTGGCGAGCGCAACGTTGAGGCGGCTGCCCAGATTGGCGATCTGGATCTCCTGCTCCTTGACCTTCGCCTCGGAGGCGTCCAGCGCCTCGGCGAGCTGGGCGAGCCGGTCGCGAAGCGAAATCAGCTGCTGGTTCAGGATCGCGATCTGGCGCCGGGACTCCTCGGAGATCTCGCGCTCCGCCGCGAGCTGCGCTCGCGTCTCGTCCAGCTGCTCTGCGTCCTCCTGGGCCGCCAGCAGCTTCGCCTCGAGCTCGTCCCGAAGGCTTTCCAGGGCGGCGACATCGGCGACCAGCGCCTCGATCTTCTCCCGGTCGGCGTCGATCGTCTGATAGGCCTCGGCGAGGCGGGCGTCTAGCTCGTCGCGCTCGCTGAGGATCACCTGGAGCCGCCGACTCGCCTCGTCGCTCGTGGCCTCCAGCTCTCCTTGTCGGGCGTTCGCCTCGGCGAGGCTGGCGGCCAGCGCATCGCGCTCGCCGATCACGACCGTCAGCCGCCGGTTCAGCTCGTCCCGCGCCCTGATCGAGTTCTGCAGCTCCGCGGACAGCTCCGCCATGTTGGCCCGCAGGTCGGCGCTTGCCGCGCGTTCCAGCGACAGAAGCTCGCTCAGCTCCGCGACCTGCCGGTTGAGCCGGTCGAGCGCCTGGTCGCGGCCGCTCAGCGCGTCGCTCAGGAAGAACTGAGCGATCACGAACACCATCAGCACGAAGATGATGACCATCAGCAGCGTGCTGAGGACGTCCACGTATCCCGGCCAGATGTCGAAGGGCCGGCCCGTCCGGCCGCGGCTTTGAATGGACATGTCGATATCCCTCGCGCCGATAACGTTCCCGGCGGCGGCGCCCGATCCGGCGCCGATGCCTGCGGAAAGGCGGCGCTACAGTTTGCCCCGAAGCTCCCGGTCGCGCAAATCCGGCGGGCGCGGGGCCTTCCGGACTTGCGCGATCGGGGGCCGGCGCGGCCGCCGGGTCAGCGCTCGCCCTCCTCGGCGATGGCCGCGATGGTGCGGGCCAGCAGCTTGATCTCGCTGCGCAGCTCCTGCACCGTGTATTGGCGCCCCAGCGACAGCTCCTCGATCAGACGATTCATGTGGAGATCGAGGTTGCGGATATGATGCCGGCTCGTCTCGTCGATGCCGAACCCGCCATGCGCCGCCAGGTCGGCGAGACGGGCGATCATCGGCCGCATCTCCGTCTGGGTTTCGGCCAGCTTGACCATGAGCTGCTGCTCCGCGCGCATCTGGTCGGTCAGAATTCCCAGGCGGTCCGTCAGGGTCTTGAGGTTGTTGTTGGCCTGAATCCGCCCTTCCTCGGCGCGGGTCATGGTGCGCTGGAGGTTCTCGAGGCTGTCCGCCGTCTGCTCCAGCAAGGCCTGGATGTAGGCGGGGATCGGCTGGTCGCTCTCGATCACCGGGCCGCCGCTGGACAGGCGCGTCTGGCCCGCGAGCCAGTCCTCCAGCTCGTTGAAGAACCGGTTGTGCGCCTGCCCTGCCTGGAGCTCCAGGAAGCCCAGAACCAGCGCGCCGGCGAGGCCGAACATCGAGGAGCTGAAGGCCGTGCCCATGCCGGACAGCGGGGCCTGCAGTCCTTCCTTCAGCTCGCCGAACAGCGTCGCCGTGTCGCCCGCGGTCCCGACCGAGATGCGGGAGACCGCCTCGCCGACGGCGTTGATCGTGCCGAGCAGCCCCCAGAACGTCCCGAGCAGTCCGAGGAAGACGAGCAGCCCGATCAGGTAGCGGGAGATGTCGTGCGATTCCGAGAGGCGGGCCTGAATCCCGTCCAGCAGGGAGCGCAGCGAGACGGTCGAAAGGCTGAGCTTTCCCTTCCGCTCACCGAGCATGGCCGCCATCGGGGCGAGCAGCCGCGGCGGCCTGCCGCCCGACAGCGAGCGCTCGCCGCGCATGACGCCCTCGATCCAGGCCACCTCCGGATAGAGGCGCAGCACCTGCCAGAATAGGTAGCAGATGCCGATCAGCAGAACGATGAGGATCCCGCCGTTCAGGGCGGGGTTGTGGAGGAAGGCGTCGCTGAGCTGGGGGTAAAGGACGGCGGACAGCAACAGGACGGCCGCCACGCAGACGGCCATCCAGGCGAGATAGCGCTTCGGACGGGTCATGGATACTCCTGCTGCCGGCGGTTCCTCAGGTCTGAACCATCGGGCGGCGATGGCTCATTGTGCCTGCGCGATGATATCTAACCGGTCGGCAGGCTCCCCCTCAACGTTTCTGCCAAGGACGCGAACGCTCAAGCGGGCACCGGGAATGCCCCGCTTCAAGAGATAGAACCACGCCGCGATGGCGCCGAACAGGGAAATACGCCGACCCCTGGACGCGGTATCCGGGCAGGGCGGGCGACTCCGGGCTCGGCGGCTGCTCATCTGGTCGCACACTCTCCGACGCCGAAGGATAAATGTCGAATAAACGTTAACAAACCCATAAATTGGCCGCGTCCGTTCCGCCCGATGGCCGCCGCGGCCGGCGGCGGTGCCTTTGCCCACCGGCTCAGCGGACCGGCGCCTCCGCCGTCGCCTCGCGCAGAAGCTGGGCGATCGGCCTGTGCAGGTGGTCGTTCGCGGCCAGGATGCTGCCGCTCGTCATCATGTTCATGCCGCCGCCGATCTCGGTGACGTAGCCGCCGGCTTCGCGGACGAGGAGGATCCCGGCCGCCATGTCCCAGGGCGACAGGCTGGCCTCCCAAAAGCCATCGTATCGTCCGGCGGCGACATAGGCGAGGTCGAGCGCGGCCGAGCCGAAGCGCCGGACACCGGCGGTGGCGCCCATCACGGCCTCGAGCTGGGCGAGGAAGACGGGGCGCTCGCCATGGGCGCGGAAGGGGAACCCGGTGGCGAGCAGCGCTTGGTTCAGGTTGCGGCGCGAGGACACCCGCAGGCGGCGGTCGTTGAGATAGGCGCCGACGCCCCGCTCCGCCCAGAACAGCTCGTCCTTGATCGGGTCGAAGACGACTCCGGCGACGATGTCGCCGTCGCGCTCCAGCGCGATCGAGATCGCGAAATGCGGCAGCCCGTGCAGAAAGTTTGTGGTGCCGTCCAGGGGATCGACGATCCACCGGTGGTGCGGGTCTTCGCCGGAGACGCTGCCGCTCTCCTCCATCGTCAGACCGTAGGCGGGCCGCGCCCGGCGCAGTTCCTCGGCCAGGATCCGTTCGGCCCTGATGTCGGCGGCGGACACGAAGTCCGCCGGCCCCTTCATCGAGACCTGGAGCTGCTCGACCTCGCCGAAGTCGCGCTTGAGGCCGCGGGCCGCCTTCTCGGCGGCGCGCACCATGACGTTGATGATGGGGGAACGGGTCGCCATTGGCGGCGCTTCCTTTCGCCCGGCGGAGCCGGATGGGCGTTTGCGGTCAGTCCTTCGCTCGCTCGACGTAGGTTCCGTCGGCGGTGTTGACGACGACGCGCGTGCCGGATTCGATGTGCGGCGGCACCAGGATGCGCACGCCGTTCTCGAGCCTTGCCGGCTTATAGGAGGACGAAGCCGTCTGGCCCTTCACCACGGGGTCAGCCTCGGTCACCGTCATGACGACCGTGTCCGGCAGCTCGACGCTGATCGGCTCGCCTTCGTAGCTCATCACCGTCACCTGCATGCCTTCCTGAAGGAAGACCGCCGGCTCGCCGATCATGTCGACGTTGACGGTGATCTGTTCGAAGGTCTCGTTGTCCATGAGCGTGATCTGGTCGCCATCGCGATAGAGAAACTGGTAAGGCTGCTCGTCGAGGCGCACCCGCTCCACCGTCTCGCTCGACCGGAACCGCTCGTTGAGCTTGGTGCCGTCGCGGATGTCCTTGAGCTCGACCTGCAGATAGGCCCCGCCCTTTCCAGGCTGGGTGTGCTGAATGCGCACGGCGCGCCACAGGCGGCCGTTGTGCTCGATGACGTTGCCCGGACGAATGGCATTGCCATTGATCTTCATGCGAAAAGTCCCGTTCGAAAGCCCCCGCGCGCCGGCGGTGGGAAAATTGCGGCGCGGACCCTACCAGCTTGCCTCGGGGGAGTAAATGACGAACGGGGCGGCCCGGTTCAAGGCCCGGCTCAAGGGACGTCCGGGTCGTAGGCGGGCGGCGCCGGCTGGTTCGACCAGGTCGCCGGAAGGCCCTCGGCAGGGGCCGGTTTCAGGCCCATCCGGCGGCAGATGCCGAGGATGAGGTCGGCGCGGTTGAGGGTGTAGAAGTGGAACTCGTCGACGCCCTCGGCCTGCAGCGCGCGGCACTGCTCCGTCGCCACCATGGCGGCGACCAGCTTGCGGGTGTCCGGCGCCTCGTCGAGGCCGTCGAACAGGTCGGCCAGCCAGCGCGGGATCGAGGCCCCGCAGCGTTGGCTGAATTTCGCGACCTGGGCGAAGTTCGTCACCGGCAGGATGCCGGGCACGAGCGGAGCGGTGATCCCGGCGCGGCGCGCCCGGTCGCGGAACCGCAGGAAGACCTCGTTGTCGAAGAAGAACTGGGTGATGGCCCGAGTCGCGCCGGCGTCGAGCTTGCGCTTCAGGTTGTCGAGGTCGGCGCCCGGGCTTTTTGCTTCCGGGTGGGTTTCCGGATAGGCGGCGACGCTGATCTCGAAATCGGCGATCCGCCGGATCCCGGCGACGAGGTCGGCGGCGTAGGCGTAACCCTCCGGATGCGGCCGATAGCTCTCCTCGGGCGGCGGGTCGCCGCGCAGGGCGACGATGTGGCGGATGCCGGCCTGCCAATAGCTGCGGACGAGCTCGTCGACCTCGGCGCGGGGCGCGCCGACGCAGGTGAGGTGCGCCGCGGGGGTGAGCGAGGTCTCGCGGTGGATCCGGGTAACGGCGCCGAAGGTCGTCTCGCGCGTGGTGCCGCCGGCGCCATAGGTCACGGATACGAAGCGCGGGCGGAGGGGCTGCAGCGCCGTCACCGTGGCCCAGAGCTGCGCCGCCATCGCTTCCGTCTTCGGCGGGAAGAACTCGAACGACACCTGCGGCGGCCCGCCCGGGGCCGAAGCCGCGCGGGGGAGGGGGAGACCGCGCGGGGTCTGGCGCGCCTTGTCCAGATGATGCCGGTTGTTCATGCGCTGACCTCCCGTCCCAAAGCCTGCCCGTCCGGAACCGCGGTGCCGCGCCGAACGGCCCGGCGCGCGGCCGGTCGCACCGCCTGCCACAGGGTGACCGTCAGCCGGCCGCCCGGCAGATGTTGGACCCGGTTCATCCGCAGCCCGGCCGCGGTGCACCAGTCGCTCACCTCGCGGTCGGCGAAGCCGAGCCGGCGGTGGGCGTGCTCGGTCCGCAGCGATTCCATGTCATGGGGCGCGAAATCGACCACGATCAGGCGTCCGCCGGGCCTCAGCACCCGCGCCGCCTCGGCGATCGCGCGCTCCGGCTCCTCGGCGAAGTGCAGCACGCGGTGGATCGTGATCGCGTCGAAGCTCGGGCCGGGCCAGGGCAGGTTGTACATGTCGGCCCGGCGGACGCGGCAGTTGGTCAGGCCGGCACGCTCCAGCCGCGACCGGGCAATCGCCAGCATCTCGCGTGACCGGTCGATTCCGATGGCCTGCGCGACGCGGGGGCCGAACAGCTCCAGCATCCGGCCGGTGCCGGTGCCGATGTCGAGCAGCTCGTCCTCGCGTCCGACGGGAAGCAGGGCAAGAAGCGCCTTCTCGACCTCCGCCTCGTCGACGTAGAGGGAGCGGAGCTCGTCCCAGCGCGCCGCATTGTCGCGAAAATAGCTCGCCGCCGCTTCGGCCCGCGCCCGCTGCAAAGCGGCCAGCCGCTCCCGGTCGAGGCGCAGGGTCTCGTCGGCGCCTGTGGGCAGCAGCGCGGCCAGCCGCTCCGCAAGGCCAGCGCCGCGGGAGCCCGCCCGAGAGCTACCCTGGGCGAGGCGATAGAAGACGAAGCTGCCCTCCGGAAAGCGGTCGAGCAGTCCGGCGTCGCAGAGCAACTTCAGGTGGCGCGAAACGCGCGGCTGGCTCTGGCCAAGGATCTGCGCGAGCTCGCCAACCGTCACCTCGCCGGCGGCGCACAGCGCCAGCAGCCGCAGCCGGGTGGGCTCCGCCGCAGCGCGCAATCCCGCCAGCAGGGCCGCCATGCTCCAGTCGCCGGTCGCCGTCTCTCTCGCCGCCATTGCCGTTCGTTCCGCCATCCAAGCGCCGATAGGACATAAAGATATCTTTATATGAGCAAGACGTCAATTCAAAACCTGTCTGCCGGCGAAGGAATCGCGTCACCGGCCGCCGCCGCCCGCCCCGGTGGGGGTGCATGGTTAACGGCTCGTAAAGACAATCATGACAAGACCAGGGTCTGTCGGTGCTCGGCCTCAGGAGCGCACCCTGTCCCTGCTATCGAAAGGACGGTCGAGCGGCCGACGAGACTGCGGAGCGTCAGGCCTGTCGGAGGTTGTCATGGACTTGCGAATGCTTCGATCCTGCGTCATCGGCATGGCACTTCTGCTGGTATCGGGGTGTGCGCCCCTCGCGGTCGAGGACGGCACCATCGTTCTCGAGCCGAAGCGGACAGCCACCTACAAGTTCGGTGAGAACACGCAGGACTTCTTCTGCGGCCTCGACACGGACGCGATTCCCCTGACCGTCTACGAAGCGGATCTGAGGCCGGGCGAGGTGGGGACCGGATTCAGAAACTGGCACCGCCAGCACAGCGCCTTCTGTGGGCGCCGGTACAGCTGGGTCCATCAAGGGCTCGTGGAATTCGATCTTCAACCGCTCCGCGACATCGAAGGGGCCGTTACGGTCAAGAGCGCGGCGCTGCTGTTTCATGAGCGGCGGCTGGCCATCGGCGATCCTCCGCGGCCGTTCCGGTCGGTTTCGGATGGTCTCGAGTCCACGCATTGCCCGATCTTGCGGCGTCCCGTCGAGCCATGGGAGCGTGGTTGGCAGGAGGTTGCGTCCAGGGATGATCTGATCGAGGCCGAGGACTTCCCGTCCGCCCGGACGATTTCCCTCGACCTTCCCGACGATGGCGACCGCAGGAAGGACGTCACCCGCTGGGTGCGATGGCTCTTGCAAGGCCAGCCGAAGCCGGCCGACTTGCTGTTCGAGTCGACCTCGGACCTTCGCTATCAGAGCAACAACGAATTCTGCATGCATATCCTTGGAGACTTCCGCCTGGAAGTGGAGTACCAGCGGATCGTCCGGGCGGAAGAGTAGCCGGCCGGTCACCGAGAAGAAGGTGACCGGAACCCGTAGGCCCGGGCGGCAATGACCGTGAGAATCGCGAAGGCGAGGCCGAGCGTGAGGGGCAGGCCTTCAGGGCCGAGAGACTCCATCGCCGTTCCGGCCAGGGGCGGGCCGAGGATGGCGCCCGTCCCCCACACGGCGGAAAAGGCGGCCGTTCCGGACAGGAGTTCCGCGCCGGAAAAGCGGTCGCCGAGCTCGGCCAGAGCCAGCGTATAAACGCCGAAGGCCGTCCCGCCCCAGAGGAAGAGCAGGGGCCAAAGAAGGCCCGGCGCATTGATCGCCGCCGGCAGCAGGGCGCTGCCCAGGACCGTGGCGGCGGCGCAGCCGGCCATCAGCGCTCGCTTCCGGCCGATCCGATCCGCCGCCCAGCCGATCGGGTATTGCAGGAAGACGTTTCCGGCGATCAGCACGCCGACTACGGCGGCGGCATTGCTCTCGCTCAGCCCATGGCGCAAGGCGTAAAGCGGCAACAGGGACATCGACGCCGCGTCGAACACCCCGAAAGCGGCGACGGCGACCAGCAGGGTCGGCGCCTTCGGCAGGAAGTCCCGGAACGACGAACGCGCCTCCGGCGCCGGTGCCGGAAGCGCGCGCCGCGAAAGGGCCAGCGGCAGCAGGGCGGCGACGGCGCAGGCGGCCCCGAACAGGAACGGCAGCCACCCGGCGGTGCCGGTCGCCAGCAGAAAGAAGGGGCCGGCGGCGAAGCCGAGCGACAGCACGGTCGCGTACAGCCCCATGACGCGTCCGCGGGCCGAGCCGGTGGCGAGTTCGTTGATCCAGGTCTCGCTGACGATCCAGAGCCCGTTGATCGCGACGCCGAGGAGAAAGCGGAGGACGAACCAAGCCGGCAGGCTCGCGAACAGCTTGAAAAGGAGGAGAAGCGACGCCGTCGCCAGGATGCAGCCGACGGTGAAGCGCCACGGGCCGGCGCGCCGCGCGACATGAGGGACGAGCGGCGCCGAAAGGATGAGGCCGAGCGGCATCATCGCCGCGTTGAGCCCGATCGTCGCCGCCTCGACCCCGCGCGCCTCGAGGAGGAGCGCCAGAAGAGGGTAGGTGAGGCCCAGGGTCACATCGAAGACGCTGAGGCAGGCGATGACAGCCAGGATCGGGCGCCACGCGATGGTCGTCTTCGCGACCCTTGACTCCGCCGCGCCGTCCGAGGCCGCGGGTCTGACGTTCGTCCTCTTGTCCATGGCCCCTTCCGGACCGGCGGTGCTTGCCTTCGAGGGTCAGTCCCTAGGCGGTTTCCCACCCCGTCTCCTGTGTCTCGGCGATGGCCGCCAGATAGGCACGCAGGCCGGCCTCGGGACCGTCCGGCCATTCCCAGAGGCGCGCGCCAAGGGCGAGGAAGTCGGCGCCCGCCCGCACCAGGGGCCCGATATCCGCCGGCGCAGCACTGGCGAACGCGATGCAGGGGACCGTCATCAGCGCGCTCCACCAGGCGACGAGGGACACCGTTTCGTCGTCGGCCCTGGTTGCGCTCCCGGATCGCGCATCCACCGCTCCCGGATCGCCGAAGGCGACGTAATCGGCGCCTCGTTCGGCGGCGACCATGGCGCGGTGGCGCGAGACGGCGCAGGCCGCGCCGACGATCATGTCTGGGCCGAGCAGCCGGCGTGCCGCAATCACGTCGGCTTCTCCCCGTGTGAGATGGACACCGTCGGCGCCCGTCGCGGCGACGAGGTTCGGGCGATCCTCCAGCAGGAAGGCGACGCCGCGATCCTGCGCCACGGGACGCAGCCGGTCGGCGGCACGCTGCACCGCGTCGTCCGACTCATCCGCGCATCGCAGCAGCAGCGAGGCGACGTCGCCCGCATCCAGCGTCGCCGCGAGAACCGGCGCGAACGCCTCCGCGTCGAGCCCCCCGGCCGGCGAAAGCAACGGGGTCACGAGGTAAAGACGACAGCCGGGGAAGGCTTCTTCGCCCTCCTCAGCCATCGGCGGGTGCGGCTCGTCCGGGGGCGGGCTCAGCCCTCGCCCTCGTAGATCTTCATGATGGTGTCGAGCATCTTGAGCGCCTCGGCGCGCGGCCGCTGGAACGTGTTGCGGCCGATGATGGACCCGGTGCCGCCGCCGTCGCGGATCGCGCGCGCCATCTCGAAGACGCTTTCGGCATCGCTCGCCGGACCGCCGGAGAACACCACCAGACGGCGCCCGTTGAAGCAGGACTGCACGACGTGGGCGATACGGGCCGCCTGCGTCGAGATGTCGATGCCTTCCTTCTCGTAGACCTTCTTGGCTTCCGGCTGTTCGATGAAGTCGGTCGGCGGCTTGACCTTGATGATGTGCGCGCCGAGCAGCGCCGCCATATGCGCGGCGTAGGCGGTGACGTCGATTGCCGTCTCGCCTTCCTTCGACAGCTTGCCGCCGCGCGGATAGGACCAGATGACCACGGCGAGGCCGACCGCCTTCGCCTCCTCGGCCATCTCCCGGATCTCCTCCATCATGTCGTAGGCGTCGTCGGAGCCGGGATAGATGGTGAAGCCGATCGCCGAGCAGCCGAGGCGGAGCGCATCCTGGACGGAGCCGGTGATCGCCTGGTTCTTGGCGGTCGAGAGGGTGTTCGCGCTATTGACCTTGAGGATGGTCGGGATCTGGCCGGCGAAGCTGTCCGCGCCCGCCTCGATCATGCCGAGCGGCGCGGCGAAGGCCGACAGGCCGGCGTCAATCGCAAGCTGAAAGTGATAGTGCGGGTCGTAGGCCGGCGGATTCGGCGCGAAGCTGCGCACGGGCCCGTGCTCGAAGCCCTGATCGACCGGCAGAATGACGAGCTTGCCGGTGCCGCCGAGGCGACCCTGCATGAGGATCCGGGCCAGGTTGGTTTTCGTGCCCGGGTTGTCGCTCTCGTAGTTCGACAGGATCTTGCGGACGGCTGGCGTAATGGTCATGACAACGGTTCCTCTCGAACGCTGCTTCCTTGTCTCGCTCCCGCGCCCTCAATAGCCGAGGCACGGGTTCTTTTCAACTGACGGCCTGCGGAAGGAACGCCGCGCTCATCCGCTCCGTTCCGCGAGCCAGGCGCGGCAGGCCGCGGCACGATCGGCGACGCCGAACGGGTCGAGGGCGCGCGGGAAGCGGCGGTACAGAACGGCGCCCTGCTGCCCGGCGATGTCTGCCAGTCGCGCGGCGACGGCGGCGGAGCCGCGGAAGCAGATCGCCTTCAGCCCGTGGCGAAGCGCCGCCTGGGCCAGATCGGCACGGTCGCCGCAATCGAGCACCGCATCCGCCGGAACCTGCGGGAAGGCGGCGCGCGCCTCGCGGACCACCGCGTCGAACCAGCCGGCGCCGACCGAGGCGGCCCCGCCCGGGGCGCTGAGCAGCGTCACCGGAACGCCGAGCTCGGCCGCCGCTTCCAGTGCCGCCATCGCATCGGCCAGCTCGTGAATGATCACCGCCCGCCCCCTCATGGCGGCGATGATAGCCTGGCTGGGCAGGGGGGCAAGGACAGGTCGTGCGACCGATGAGGCGCCCTCTCCCGCAAGGGGAGAGGGACCGTTATCGGTGGGCCGGGATCAGCCCAGCCCACCCATCACGACGGCGGTGTCGCTCATCCGGCCGGAGAAGCCCCACTCGTTGTCGTACCAGGCCATGACGCGGCAGAAGACGCCGTCGATCACCTGCGTGTGCGGCAGGTCGAAGGTCGAGCTGGCCGGGCTGTGGTTGAAGTCGACGGAGACCAGCGGGTCGCGGTTGACGGCGAGTATGTTCGCCAGGGGCCCGCTCGACGCCGCGGCAATGATGGCCTCGTTGATCTCCTCGACCGAGGTCTGGCGCTTGGCGGTGAACTTGAAGTCGACCAGCGAGACGTTGGGCGTCGGCACGCGGATGGCGGCGCCGTCGAGCTTGCCCTTCAGGTCCGGGATCACAAGGCCGATGGCGCGCGCGGCGCCCGTCGTGGTCGGGATCATCGAGACCGCCGCGGCGCGGGCGCGATGCAGGTCCTTGTGCAGGGTGTCCACCGTCGGCTGGTCGCCGGTGTAGGCGTGGATCGTCGTCATGTAGCCGCGCTCAATGCCGATCGCGTTGTGGAGCACGTGGACGACCGGTGCCAGGCAGTTGGTCGTGCAGGAGGCGTTGGAGACGATCCGGTGGCTGGCCTGGAGCTTGTCGTGGTTGACGCCGTAGACGACGGTGATGTCGGAATCGTTCGCCGGGGCCGAGATCAGGACGCGCTTGGCGCCGGCCTCGAGATGCTGGGCCGCCAGCTCGCGCTTGGTGAAGCGCCCGGTGCATTCCATCACGATGTCGACGCCGAGGTCGCTCCAGGGCAGCTTCGACGGGTCGCGCTCCGCCAGGACGCGCACCGAGCGGTTGCCCAGGATGATCGAGTCCTCGCTGGTCTCGACGGGGCCGGGGAAGCGGCCATGGACCGAGTCGTATTTCAGCAGGTGGGCGTTCGCTTCGACGGAGCCCAGATCGTTGATCGCCACGAACTCGATGTCGTTGCGCTGCGCCTCGAAGGCGGCGCGCAGAACCAGCCGGCCGATCCGGCCGAACCCGTTGATAGCGACACGTACTGCCATGACCTTCCTCCAACCGGTTGAATGGTGCCGCGTCGCGATCTCCCGGCGCGGCCCGCCTTTATTGGTCCTAGCCTGAGTATCTAGACCCGGGCCTTCACCGCCGCAACGATTCGCTCCGCGGTGATGCCGAAATGCCGATAGAGGTCGCCGGCCGGTGCCGACGCGCCGAAGCCGGTCAGGCCGATGACCGCGCCCTCCGGCCCGACATAGCGCTCCCAGCCAAAGGGCGACGCCGCCTCGACGGCGACCCGGACGCCGGCCGGTCCCAGGACCTCCTCCCGATAGGATGCCGGCTGGGCGTCGAAAAGTTCCCAGCAGGGGAGGGAGACGACGGCCGTCCCGATTCCGTCCGCCTGCAGCCGGTCGCGCGCCTCCAGGGCGAGGCTGACCTCCGAGCCGGTGGCGAGCAGGGTCGCTCGCCGCTCGCCCTCCGCCGGCGCGAGCAGGTATCCGCCCCGGGCGCAGAGATTTTCGTCCGTGTGGGTCCGTCGCACCGGCGGCACCGCTTGGCGGGTGAGGGCGAGGATCGAGGGCCGGTCCGGCGTGGCCAGGGCCAGAGCCCAGCATTCGGCGGTCTCGATCGTGTCGGCCGGGCGGAAGACCTGCAGGTTCGGCATGGCGCGCAGGCTCGCCAGATGCTCGATCGGCTGGTGGGTCGGGCCGTCCTCGCCAAGGCCGATGGAATCGTGGGTCATGACGTAGATGACCCGCTGCCCCATCAGGGCCGACAGACGGATGGCCGGCCGGCAGTAATCGGTGAAGACCAGGAAGGTGCCGCCATAGGGAATGACGCCGCGATGCAGGGCCATGCCGTTCATCGCGGCGGCCATGCCGTGCTCGCGTATGCCGTAATAGATGTAGCGGCCGCTGAAGTCGTCCGCCGTCACCGGCTTCATGGAGCCGGCCTTGGTGTTGTTGGAGCCGGTCAGGTCGGCCGATCCGCCGATCATCTCCGGCAGCACCGGGGCCAGCGCGTCCAGCACCTTCTGCGAAGACTGCCGCGTCGCCAGCTTCGGCGCCTCCTCGGCCATCTTGCGCTTGAACTCGAGGATCGCCGGGGCCACGCCGTCCGGCAGCGTCCCCTCGATGTGCCGATCGAACGCGTCGCGTTCGGCGTGGCGGTCGTGGCGCTCGGTCCAGGCGCGATACGCTTCCGCGCCGCGGCTGCCGGCCGCGCGCCAGGCGTTGAGAATCGGTTCGGGCACAACGAAGGGCGGGTGCGGCCAGCCGAGCTTCACGCGCGCCGCCGCAACCTCGTCAGGGCCCAGCGCCGCGCCATGCGTCGCCGCAGTGCCGGCCTTGGTCGGCGCGCCATAGCCGATGATCGTGCGGCAGGCGATCAGCGAGGGCCGGTCGCTCTGCCGCGCCGCCTCGATCGCGTCGGCAATGGCGTCCGGGTCGTGGCCATCGATCGCCTGCACCGCCCAGCCGGCGGCCGCGAACCGCGCGAGCTGGTCGTCGGAGGTGGAGAGCGAGGTCGGTCCGTCGATGGTGATCCGGTTGTCGTCGAAGAGGACGATCAGCTTGCTAAGGCGCAGATGCCCGGCCAGCGAGATGGCCTCCTGGCTGATGCCCTCCATCAGGCAGCCGTCCCCGGCGATGACGTAGGTGTAATGATCGACCAGGTCGGCGCCGAAGCGGGCCGCGAGGAGCCGCTCGGCGATCGCCATTCCGACGGCGTTGCCGAGACCCTGTCCCAGCGGCCCCGTCGTCGTTTCGATGCCGGCCGCGTGGCCGTACTCCGGATGGCCGGCGGTCCGGCTCCCGAGCTGCCGGAAGCGCTTGATCTCCTCCAGCGTCATGTCCGGATAGCCGGTCAGGTAGAGAAGCGCGTAGAGCAGCATCGACCCGTGCCCGGCCGACAGGACGAAGCGGTCGCGGTCGGGCCATTCCGGATGGGCCGGATCGAACTTCAGAAACCGGGTGAACAGAACCGTCGCGACGTCGGCCATGCCCATCGGCATTCCGGGGTGGCCGGACTTCGCCTGCTCGACCGCGTCCATGGCGAGGACTCGGATCGCGTTGGCCATATCGCGGTGGCTCACGTCGTGATGGCTCGCGGCGGAGGCGGCCGCCGTGGGGCGAGGGGATCGGGCAGGGTCCATTTGATGGCGCTCTCGGGCGTTCTGAATGAAAACCGGGGTCTCGAAGGGGGTGTCCCGGCGCTCGGACCGGCGCAACATGCCGCCCGTTCCCGCGGCCGTCAACCGTCCTGTTCGCGGCGAAGAACGGGCGCAGGCCCCGGTTGACGCGGCCGCAAGCCCGGACATATTGTAAGTCAACTTAACAAGCGTGCACAAACCGTTGCGAACAGATCCGAAAAGACCACTGCGATGTCGCGTCTGAACGCCGCCATGGATCGCCTCGACGCGGCGATCCATCGTCTCGAAGCCGGTTTGGAATCGCGAGGGCGGGAGATCGTGGCGGAACGCGAGCAACTCTCCACGGAATTGCGCGACCTGCGCGCTGATCATGCCGCCCTTCGTGCCGAGGCGCGCACGGTGTCGTCGCGCCTCGATGCGGTCATAGGCCGCATCAAAGCATTCATGGAAACGTGACATGCCCACCGTGCCTTTGGTGGTGAACGGCCGGACCTACGACGTTGCGTGCGAGGACGGTCAGGAGGAGCATCTTCGCCAGCTTGGCGCGCAGATCGCCCGGAAGGTGGACGAACTCGTCGGGACCATGGGCCAGATCGGCGAGAACCGGCTGCTGCTGATGGCCAGCCTGCTCATTGCCGACGAACTGTCGGACACCCACAGCGAGGTCAGGCGGCTGCGGATGGAGGAGAGCCAGCGCTCGACGGCCAATGAGGAGGCGCTCGCCGACGCGATCGAGCGGCTGGCGGAACGGATCGAAGGCATTGCCGCGCGCCTCGAGTCTTCCTAAATGTTGCCATCGGGCGGGTGCTGCGCGGTGCGACAGGCCGCTTGATCCCTGGGGCCAATACATCACCTCTTGGGAGCTGTCCCTGCCGGGATCGTGGTCTCGGTATATGGCGCCCACCTGCGTAAGCAGGCCGCAGAGGGTCCATACGAGCCATCGGCCGCGGCGGCTCCGCCCACTTCAGCTCTTCGAAGGCACGGGAAGGGCCCGGGAGCAGACGATTCGACAACGGTGCCGTAGTGCCTGACGCGACCGACGGCGCCATCGATGCGAAGCGCGCCCTGCGTGCCGAGGCGCGGGCGCGCCGCCGGGCCGCAGCCGCGGCGCTGCCGCCGGCGCAGGCCGGTGCCGCGGCGGCCGAGAACTTCTTCGGCGCCATCCCGGTCCCGGCAGGCGCGGTGGTGTCGGGCTACTGGCCCATGGCCGACGAGATGGACCCGCGCCCGATTCTGCACCGCCTGGCCGCGGCCGGTCACGTGATCGGGCTGCCGGTCGTCATCGGACGCGGCGCCCCGCTGGTCTTCCGACGCTGGCATCCGGGCACTGATCTGGTGGCCGGTACCTTCGGCGTGATGACGCCGGGGCCCGAAGCCCCCGAGGTGGTGCCCCGGGTGGTGCTGGTGCCGCTGCTGGCCTTCGACCGCGCCGGGTATCGGCTCGGCTATGGCGGCGGCTTCTACGACCGGACGCTGGAGGCGCTGAGGGCCAAGGGAGAGGTTCTGGCCGTCGGGCTCGGCTATGCCTGCCAGGAGGTGGCCGCGGTCCCGCGCGAGCCGACGGACCAGCGACTCGACTGGCTGGTGACCGAGCGGGCGGTGATCAGGGTTGCGTAACGACACCGGGCGGCAACGAAGGAAAGGCCGGACGCATGCGGATGTTGTTCTGTGGTGATCTGGTGGGGCGGTCCGGCCGCGAGGTGGTGCTCGAGCATCTGCCGCGGCTGCGCCGCGAGCTCGCCCTCGATTTCGTCGTCGTCAACGGCGAGAACGCGGCTGCCGGCTTCGGCATCACCGAGAAAATCTGCGCGCAGCTCTACGCCGCCGGCGTCGATGTCATCACCACCGGCAACCACGTGTGGGACCAGCGCGAGACTGTCGGCTTCATCGACCGCGATCCGCGGTTGCTCCGGCCGCAGAACTATCCGCCGGGAACGCCGGGCCGCGGGATCGGCGTCTATCAGACGGCGCGCGGCCGCAGGGTCGTGGTGCTGAACCTGATGGGGCGGCTGTTCATGGATCCGCTGGACGACCCCTTCGCCGCCCTCGAGCGGGAGCTTTCGGTGCACCGCCTGGGCGAAACGGCGGATGCGGTGATCGTCGACGTCCACGCCGAGGCGACCAGCGAGAAGATGGCCATGGGGCACTTGGCCGACGGCCGGGCCTCGCTCGTCGTCGGCACTCATACGCATGTGCCGACCGCCGACTGCCAGATCCTGCCCAAGGGCACGGCCTATCAGACCGACGCCGGGATGTGCGGCGATTACGATTCGGTCATCGGAATGGAGAAGACGATCCCGATCGCCCGCTTCGTCCGCAAGATGCCGACGGAACGGATGGCGCCGGCGCAGGGGCCGGCGACACTCTGCGCGGTGTTCGTGGAGACCGACGACCAGACCGGCTTGGCGCGCCATGCCGCGCCGCTCCGGCTGGGCGGCCGCCTGGGCCCGCACTGGCCGATCGAGACGGGCGCGGGCTGAATGGGTCCGCCCGGCGGTCGCCGTGCGGGCGGGGCTTAGAGGGACGCCGCGGCGGCCAGCAGCCGGCGGATATGAGCCTCGAGGACCTTGGCGCCTTCGGCCGTCTCGGTGGCGACTGTCGCCGCGCGCGCCAGATCTCTCTCGCTCCGCGCCGCTTCGATGAGGCTCGTCAGGCTGCTCAGCGCCGTTCGCGTCGTGATCTCGTCGACGCAGACCGCCAAGTCCCGGATCTGCCGCCGCATCGATTCCGGGTCGACCGCCGCGGCGTTGCCGTTCGCGACTTGGGGCAGGTTGCCCGGGGGCAGGCCGTTCGTCGAAAACATGGCGACGTCCTTTCTCGATTGCGCGGCGGTTATGCAAAATCTGGACGACAGCTGGTAAAGATCGGGTAAAAACACGTCGGCCGAGATCGGACGCGGCGATGGTTGCGACGCCGGCGCGGGGGCCCGACGGACAGGAAGGGGGGCCCGCGCGTGGCGTGGGAACCGCACGGCGCACGCCAAAATCTTGCCATATTGGCTGGTTAGGTGTGGCAACCGCGGGATCGGTACATATTTACGGAGTGTGGTAGTTTAAGCCACGGAATCCACAGGATTTTTGGGGGCAAAAACATTATGGCCGGCCATTCCCAGTTCAAGAACATCATGTACCGAAAGGGCGCGCAGGACGCCAAGCGCGCCAAGATTTTCACCAAGCTTATCCGCGAGTTGACGACGGCCGCGCGCGCCGGTCTGCCGGACCCCGACGGCAATCCGCGCCTGCGCGCGGCGATCAACGCCGCGCGCAATGCCAACATGCCGAAGGACACGATCGAGCGCGCGATCAAGCGCGGCTCCGGCGACGCTGACGGCGAGAACTACGAGGAGATCCGCTACGAAGGCTATGGCCCGGGCGGAGTCGCGATCATCGTCGAGGCGCTGACCGACAACCGGAACCGCACGGCGTCCGAGATCCGGGCGGCGTTCTCGAAATACGGCGGCAACCTCGGCGAGTCGAACAGCGTGTCGTTCCTGTTCGACCGCAAGGGCGTGATCCGCTATCCCCTCAAGGCGGCCTCCGCCGAGGCGATGTTCGATGCGGCGCTCGAGGCCGGCGCCGAGAATGTCGAGAGCGATGCGGAGGTCCATGAGGTGACCTGCGCGCCCGATGACTTCTCGGCCGTGCGCGACGCGCTCGAGGCGCGGTTCGGTGCGCCGGAGGAGGCGCGGCTGAGCTGGCGCCCGCTGACGACGGTGGCGGTCGACGGCGACACCGCCCAGACCCTTTTCAAGCTTCTCGACGTGCTGGAAGACAACGACGACGTGCAGACGGTATCGGCCAATTTCGAGGTCGCCGACGACGTCCTGGCGCGCCTGACCGCCTGAGCGGCGGCCGTGCCGATTCGATCTGTGCCGAACCATGTCCATGATGCGCGAGGCCAGCGCTGATGCGTTTGCTGGGACTCGATCCGGGGTTGCGCCACACCGGCTGGGGAGTCATCGAATCGCAGGGCTCTCGGCTGCGATACGTCGCCGACGGTGCGGTGCATTCGGACGGGAGTCTGTCGCTCGCCGAACGCCTGGTGCAGCTCCATGACGGGCTTGCAGCGATCATTCGCCTGTACCGGCCGGACGCGGCGGCGGTCGAGGAGACCTTCGTCAACAAGAACCCGACCTCGACGCTCAAGCTCGGTCTCGCCCGCGGCGTGGTGCTGCTGGTCCCCGCCCTGGCCGGGCTGCCGGTCGCCGAATACCCGGCCAACCTGATCAAGAAATCCGTCGTCGGCGCGGGGCATGCCGGGAAGGAACAGGTACAGATGATGGTCCGGACGCTGCTGCCCGGCTGCCAGCTCGCCACGGCCGACGCGGCCGATGCCCTGGCGGTGGCGATCTGCCACGCCCACCACGCGGCGACCGAGCGCCGATGGGGAACCGCCGCGGCCGCGCCGGCGCGGACGAGGGCCTAGGCGATGCGGCTGCGGGCCGACCCCCTATCCGCTTTCCCGATCTTCCCCGTGTCCGACGGCGGGCGAGAGGTCGGGATTCTCCGTACGGCGCGTACCTCCTTTCCCCTGCGGGAGACGGCCTGGGGAGGGCGGAGCCGGTGATCGCCAAGCTGACGGGTGTGCTGGACTCCGTATCGACCGACTCACTGGTAATCGACGTCGGCGGCGTCGGCTATCTGGTCTTCTGCTCGGCGCGTACCCTCGGTCGTCATCAGACGGTCGGCTCGACGGTCACGCTGCTGATCGAGACGCATGTCCGCGAGGATCACATCCATCTTTACGGCTTCGCCGATGCGGCAGAGCGCGACTGCTTCCGTCTGCTGACGACGGTGCAGGGGGTCGGCTCGCGCATGGCGCTGGCCGTCCTCGGCGTGTTGTCGCCCGACGAGATCGCGCGGGCGATCCTGGCCAAGGACCGGACGAGCCTCACCCGTGCCCCGGGCGTCGGGCCGAAGCTCGCCGGCCGCATCATCGCGGAACTCGGGGAGAAGGTGGCCGGTCTCGCGCTCGAACCGGCCGTCGCCGCGGCGGCGGCCTCGGCGCCGGCGGGGGCGGCAGGCCCGGTCGCCGATGCGGTTTCGGCCCTGGTCAATCTCGGCTATCGCCGTGCCGAAGCGTTCGGGGCCGTCGCCAGCGCCGCGCAGCGCCTCGGCCCTGGTGCGGCCGTCGATGCCCTCATCCGGGCCGGCCTCAAGGAGCTGAGCCCGTGAGCGAGCTGAGCCGGTGAAGGAGCCACGCCCATGAGCGAACCCCGGATCATCGCGGCCGAAGCGACCGGCGACGACAGCGCGGAGGCGCCGCTTCGCCCTGCCACCCTCGCCGAGTTCGTCGGCCAGAAGCAGCTCCGCGACAACTTGGCCGTGTTCATCGAAGCCGCACGGACGCGCGGCGAGGCGCTTGACCACGTCCTGTTCTTCGGCCCGCCTGGCCTGGGCAAGACGACGCTGGCCCAGATCGTCGCCCGCGAGCTCGGCGTCGGGTTCCGGGCGACCTCCGGGCCGGTGATCGCCCGCGCCGGCGACCTCGCGGCGCTGCTCACCAATCTGCAGCCGCGCGACGTCCTGTTCATCGACGAGATCCATCGCCTCAACCCGGCGGTGGAGGAGATCCTCTACCCGGCGATGGAGGACTTCCAGCTCGACCTGATCATCGGGGAAGGGCCGGCGGCCCGCTCCGTGCGCATCGACCTGCCGCCCTTCACCCTGGTCGGCGCGACGACCCGGTCCGGCTTGATCACCACGCCCCTGCGCGAGCGCTTCGGCATCCCGTTGCGCCTGCAGTTCTATGCGGCGGAGGAGCTCGAGCAGATCGTCCGGCGCGGCGCGCGCCTGCTCGGCATGGACCTCGCGGCCAGCGGCGCGATGGAGATCGCGCGCCGCTCGCGCGGGACGCCGCGCGTGGCCGGGCGCCTTCTGCGTCGGGTACGCGACTTTGCCGCCGTCGCCAAGATCGCGACGGTCGACGCCGCCGCGGCCGACGCGGCGCTGACGCGCCTCGACGTCGATCGTCTGGGGCTCGACGCCATGGATCGCCGCTACCTGCGCTGCATCGCCGACAACTACGGCGGCGGGCCTGTGGGCGTGGAGACGCTGAGCGCCGCCCTGTCCGAGCAGCGCGACGTGCTCGAGGAGGTCATCGAACCCTACCTCATCCAGCAGGGGCTGCTGCAGCGCTCGCCGCGCGGCCGCCTGCTGACGTCCAACGGCTTCCGCTACCTCGGCCTGACGCCGCCGCGGACGGCGGCGCAGCTCGACATGCTGCAGGAAGAAGAGGTGGTGGATGACTGATGCGGTCGCGCCGGTCCGCGCGGTCCACCGCTTCCCCGTCCGCGTCTATTACGAGGACACGGATTCCGGCGGCATCGTCTACTACGCCAACTATCTGAAGTTCGCCGAGCGGGCTCGGACCGAGCTGATGCGCGCAGCCGGCTGCGCGAATTCAGACATGGTTAATGAAATGGGACGAAGCTTCGCGGTTCGGCGCTGCGAGGTGGACTATCTGCGGCCCGCCCGCCTCGACGATCTCCTCGTGGTGGAGACGCGCATCCTCGATCTCGGGGGCGCGACGGTCGACGCCGAGCAGGTGGTGACGCGCGACGGAACCGAACTGGTGCGGATCCGTGTCCGCCTCGCCTGCATCACCGAAGCGGGGCGCCCCGCCCGGCTGCCGGCCGCGGTCCGAACGGCCTTCGAACGATACAATCAATCGCAGGAGCAAGTTTGAAGCGATGCAAGACCAGCTTGATGCGGGCAACCCGATCGAGGCCGCGCCGTCCATACCGGTCGACGCGGCGGTCCTGGCCGGATCCGTGCCCGCCCATGACCTGACGATCTGGAGCCTGTTCCTGCAAGCCGATCTCATCGTCAAGGCGGTGATCGTGCTGCTGATCCTGGCTTCCTTCTGGACCTGGGCGATCATCTTCGAGAAGGTCATGCGGCTGCGCCGGCTGCGGGCCCAGGCGAAGCAGTTCGAGGAGTCGTTCTGGTCCGGGGGGTCGCTCGAGGATCTCTTCGACCGCATCGGCACGCGGCCGCCGGACCCGATGGCCTCGATCTTCGTTGCCGCCATGCGCGAGTGGCGGCGCTCCGCCGCCAAAGGCCTTCTCGCCACGGACCATCTGCGCGCCGGCCTGCAGGAGCGGATCGAGCGGGTCATGGACATCACGCTCGGCCGCGAAATGGAGCAGATCGAACGCCACATGACCTATCTCGCCTCGGTCGGGTCGGCGGCGCCCTTCATCGGTCTGTTCGGGACCGTCTGGGGCATCATGAACAGCTTCGCCTCGATCGCCGCATCGAAGAACACCAGCCTCGCCGTGGTGGCGCCGGGCATCGCCGAGGCGCTGTTCGCGACCGCGCTCGGCCTCGTGGCGGCCATTCCGGCGGTTCTCGCCTACAACAAGCTGAGCGGCGACATCGGCCGGTACGCGCATCGCCTGGAAGCTTTCGCCGGCGAGTTCGGGGCGATCCTCTCGCGCCAGCTCGAGGAGAAGCGGTAAGCCATGGCGGTCGGCCTCAACGGCGGCATCAGCGGCGGCGGGCGACGCTTCCGCCGCAACGGCCGTTATCGGCCGATGAGCGAGATCAACGTGACGCCGCTGGTTGACGTCATGCTGGTGCTCCTCATCGTCTTCATGGTGACGGCGCCGCTGCTCACCGTCGGGATCCCGGTCAACCTCCCGGAGACGAACGCCGATGTGCTGACCGATCCGGACGAGCCGCTCGTCATCTCTGTCAATGCCGCGGGCAAGATCTACCTCCAGGAAACCGAGGTGGAGCTGGAGAGCCTGGTGCCGCGCCTGACGGCGATCACGCAGAACAAGGCCAACACGCGGATCTTCCTGCGCGGCGATCGCGGGATCGCCTATGGCCGCATCATGCAGGTGATGGGGACGATCACCTCTGCCGGATTCACCGAGGTCGCCCTGATCGCCGAACGCCCCGCGGACAAGGCTGCCAACCTGGCCACTGACGATTGACGTGATGCGTAAGGGCGTCCTCTTCTCCGGCTTGTTGCATCTGGCGGTCGTCGTGATCGCCGTCTTCGGCCTTCCGTCGCTTTTTGAGCCGGCCGAGGTCCAGCGGCCGATCCCGGTGCGGATCGTCGATATCGGGGAGGTGACGACACCGCCCAAGCAGGAGAAGAAGCCCCAGCCCGCCACCGAGAAAACGCCGCCCGCAACGCGGCCGGAGCCGGCAAAGCCCGAACCGCAGGAGCGGCAGGCTCAGATGAGCCCGCCTCCGGCACCGCCGGCGCCCCCGACCCCGCCCGAACCGGCGCCAAAGCCGGAGCCCGTCGCCGTGCCGGCGCCGTCTGAACCCATCCCGGAACCGAAGCCGGCCCCCGAACCCGAGCCCGAACCGGCGAGGACCAAGCCATTGCCGGTGCCGACGACGAAGCCGAATCCGCCGGAGAAGAAGGTGGCCGAAAAGAAGCCGGAAGCACGGAAGCCTGCGGCGGATGCACCCGCCAAGGATGAGCCGGAAGTGACCGACTTCGCGTCCGTGTTGAAGAACGTCGAGAAGCTGAAGCAGCGGCCGGCGCCGGCGGAGTCCGATCCGGAGCCGACGGCCGAGCCGGTCGCCCAGGAGCGGAACCTCTCCGACGAGCCGCTGACGTTGAGTGAGATCGACGCCATCCGCGCCCAGATCGAGCAATGCTGGAACGTACCGGTCGGCGCGCGCAACGCCGAGGACCTGATCGTCGAGATCCGCGTTACGCTGAACCCGGACGGATCGGTTTTCGCCATGCCGGAAATCCTCAACACCACGCGGATGGCATCGGATCCGTTCTTTCGGGCGGCCGCCGAAAGTGCCCAGCGCGCCGTGCTGAAGTGCAGCCCGTTGCGGATGCCGTCGAAAAAATACAGCGTTTGGAAGGAAGTGACGCTCCGGTTCGATCCGAGCCAGATGCTTCAATAAAAAGGGGAGACGTTCGCCGCATGGCAAAGATCGAGTTCACCCGAAGGGCTTTGATCGGGACCGCCTGCCTTCTGCCGCTCGCGGGCGCACCCATGTCCGTGGCGGCACAGGACGGTCTGCGCATCGACATCACCCGCGGCCAGGTCGAGCCCATGCCGATCGCCATCACAGACTTCTACGGCGCCACGCCGTCGGATACGCAGACCGGCAGGGATGTCGCTCAGGTCATCTCCGCAAACCTCGAGCGTTCGGGCCTGTTTCAGCCGATCGATCCGCGGGCCTTCATCCAGACGCCCGAGGCATTACGGGTGCAGCCGCGCTTCGGCGATTGGCGTGCGATCAATGCCGTCGCACTCGTGACCGGCGCCGCCAGTCTGCAACCGGACGGCCGGCTTCGGGTCGAGTTCCGGCTGTGGGACGTGTTCGGCGAGCAGCAGATGGTCGGTCTCGCCTACATGACTCCGGCCGAGAACTGGCGTCGCATCGCCCACACGATCTCGGATGCGATCTACAAGCGCATGACCGGAGAGGACGGATATTTCGACACGCGGATCGTGTACATCGCGGAATCCGGGCCGGCAGACCGCCGGATCAAGCGGCTGGCCATCATGGATCAGGACGGCGCCAACCACCGGTTCCTGACCGACGGCAGCAACCTGGTGCTGACGCCGCGATTCTCGCCGAGCACCCAGGAGATCACCTATCTCGCCTACGTCAACGACAAGCCGCGGGTCTATCTCTTCAACATCGAGACCGGGCAGCAGGAGGTTCTGGGCGACTTCCCCGGCATGACCTTCGCGCCGCGCTTCTCGCCCGACGGCAACCGGGTGATCCTGAGCCAGGCGACGGCGGGAAACTCCGAAGTCTACACGATGGACCTGCGGACCCGGCAGGTGTCACGGCTGACGGACCATCCGGCGATCGATACCTCGCCCTGTTATTCGCCGGACGGGACCCAGATCGTGTTCAATTCCGACCGAGGCGGCAGCCAGCAGATCTACATCATGAACGCGGACGGCAGCAACGTGCAGCGGATCAGCCACGGGCAGGGCCGCTACGCGACGCCGGTGTGGTCGCCGCGCGGCGACCTGATCGCGTTCACCCGGCTCGCCGAGGGCAAGTTCTATATCGGGGTGATGCGCCCCGACGGCAGCGGCGAGCGCCTGCTGACCGAGGGCTTTCTGGTCGAGGGGCCGACCTGGGCGCCGAACGGCCGTGTCCTTGCCTTCTTCCGGCAGACTCCGGCCGGCCCGGATGGCCGCGGCGGGCGAATCCGAATTCACACGATCGACCTTACGGGGTACAATGAACGCGAGCTGGAAACGCCGCTCGATGCCTCGGATCCGGCCTGGTCACCCTTGATTCCATAAGGGGCTGTGACTATAGTGCGCGGCCGAAAAAGGTCAATGGGCCGCGCGGGGGATCAAGAAAGACTTGCCGGTGCCGCTGCCTTTTCTTGGACCCGGGCCTTCCGGGATTTTATTTATCAGGGGATAGGGGTGAGAGGTCACAAATGCGCCTAAAATTTGCGACAGTATTTGCGGCGGCATTGCTGCTGTCCGCTTGCGCGACTCAACCGAACACCACGGCTGACAGCTCCGGCGGCGGCACGACAAGCACCGGAACCACGCAGACGGCCACGACAACGACGAGTACTGAAACCGAGGCGGGGATTGTCCCCGGCTCGCAGGAAGATCTGGTCGTCAATGTCGGCGATCGCGTCTTCTTCGCCTTCGACCGCTACGATCTGTCGGCGGAGGCCCGCGAACAGCTTGAGAAGCAGGCCGCTTGGCTGAAGACCCATCGTCATGTGACGGTGACGATCGAGGGCCATGCCGACGAGCGCGGGACGCGCGAGTACAACCTGGCGCTGGGCGAGCGCCGCGCCGACGCCGTCCGGAACTATCTGATCGCCCTCGGCGTCGATCCGAACCGGATCCGGACCATCAGCTACGGCAAGGAGCGGCCGGCCGTTCTCGGCTCGAACGAGGCCGCCTGGGCGCAGAATCGTCGCGGCGTCACGGTCGTGAACTAAGCGACCGCGGCTCGATCCGACACGGGAGCAGCTTCGCTCCGCTCACGGGCACCCGCTCGGCCGCCGCGTCGGGCGGGTGTCCGTGTTTCCGGAGCCTTTCGGGCGAGACGGTGGCGGCCGGGTGACGGGCCGCTGCGATGTTCCGCTCTGTCACAATTTCGCCTAGAATTTGCATCAATCCTTCCCGTGGGGACGCAAACGTCGCGGACAGGAGCGCATGGTGATGCCTAGGATCAGCCGGGGGGGTCTTATGCCCGCCGTCGGCGGCCGGATTCTTCCCGTCTTCGGATTCCTCGCCGCTCTGCTGCCGCTTTCCTTGGCTGCTCAGGACAGCGACCTGCGGGCGCTGTCCGATCAGGTTCAGCGGCTCCAGCGCGAGCTGACGGACCTGCAGCGTCAGGTCTATGGCGACGCCGCAGGCGGGGCGGCGGTCGACCTTGGGGGCGCGGGCGGCTTCGCTTCCGTGGACGCGAACCAGGAGGTTCGTCTCCAGCAACTCGAGACCCAGCTGCGCGAGCTTACGGGGAAAGTCGAGGAGGCGCTGTTCGGCGTGCGCCGGATCTCCGAACGCTTGGACAAGCTCACGGCGGACGTGGACTTCCGGCTTCGTGCCATCGAGCAGGGCGGGGGAGCGCCGATCGCGCAGGCCCCCTCCGGCGCCGCCGTTTCGCCCGGGCAGCGCGCCCCGGATGCCACGGCGGACAGGGGTGGGGCCGCTGATCGCGGCCCGCAGACGCTTGGCGTCCTCTCCCCGGACGAGCTGGCGGCCTTTCAGACGGGCGAGACGAGACCGGGGCAGGCCCAGAATCAGGCCGCGGCCTTGCCGACGACGCCTCAAGGGCCCAGGGGCGACACGCCCGAGGACCAGTACGATTATGCTTTCGGGCTGCTTCGGCAGGCCAACTACGTCGAGGCGGAAAGCGCACTCAAGGGGTTCATCGAACGCTATCCCGAGCACCCACTGGCCGGCAATGCGCAGTACTGGCTCGGCGAGACCTATTACGTCCGCGGCGACTACACCAGCGCCGCGGTCGCCTTCGCCGAGGGCTATCAGAAATATCCGAAAGGCAGCAAGGCCGCGGACAATCTGCTGAAGCTCGGCATGTCGCTGGCGGAGATCGGGCAGAAGGAGGATGCCTGTCGCGCATTCCTCGAGCTTGAGCGGCAGTTTCCGGATGCCCCCACCAATCTGAGGGACCGGGCGAGCCGGGAGCGGCAGCGCCGCGGGTGCTCCTGAGCGCGCCCCATGCCTGCAAATGCCGGAGGATAGGGAGCCGGCGGCCGTCGCGGCGCCGCTGACGGCGCCCGAGTTCGACGTGTTGATGGCCGCCGTCGGGCCGTTCGAGGCCAGGCCGCGAATCGCCGTCGCGGTGTCCGGCGGGTCCGACAGCATGGCGCTGGCCCTGCTGCTTCGGAATTGGGCGGAGCCGCGGGGCGGCGAGATCATCGCGCTCACGGTCGACCACGGGCTGCGGCCAGAGTCCGCCGCGGAGGCCCGCAAGGTCGGTGGCTGGCTCGCCGCGCGGTCCATCCGCCACCGGGTCCTGCGGTGGTCGGGCCCGCGCCCGGAGAGCGGCGTGCAGGCGGCGGCCCGAAGCGCGCGCTACCGGCTTCTGGGGGCGTGGTGCCACCGGCATGGCGTGCTTCACCTCGCCGTCGCCCACCAGCTGGAGGATCAGGCCGAGACGCTCCTGCTTCGCCTGGCGCGCGGCAGCGGCCTCGAGGGGTTGGCGGCGATGGCGGCCGTCAGCGAGACCGAGGCGGTCCGGCTGATCCGACCGCTCCTGTCTGTTGACCGCGCCCGGCTCAGGGCGACCCTGACTGCCTGGGGCCAGCCCTGGATCGAAGATCCAACCAACCGCGATGAAACCTATCTAAGGACGCGCCTGCGGCAGCTCCTGCCGAGTTTGGCGCCCGCGGGGCTCAGCCCGGCCCGGCTCGCGGCCACCGCGCGGCAGCTCGGCCGTGCCCGCGCCGCGATCGACGACGCCGTAGCGGCCCTGCTGGCGCGGGCGGTGGCGTTGTTTCCGGCCGGCTATGCCCGCCTCGAACCCGACGCCTTTGCCGCTGCTTCGCGCGAGGTTTCGCTCCGGGCGCTGGCCCGCTGCCTGATGACCGTCGGCGGCGGCGTCTACACGCCGCGTCTCGATCGGCTCGAACGGCTGCACGCCGCCCTCTGCGGGCCCGCCGCCCCGGCCCGCACGCTGGCCGGCTGCCGGATGCTGCGCCACCGCGGCGCCGTGATCCTGTGTCGCGAAGCCGCACAGGTGACGGAGGAACGGGCGATCTCGGCCGGCGGCCGGCTGCGCTGGGACGGACGCTTTCTCATCTCCATTGGCCGCGGCGGGGACATCCGGGCCCAGGCGCGGAGGGCGGAGACCGGGCTCCTGCTCCGGCGTTTGGGCCCGGACGGCTGGGCCCAGATCGTGGCGGCCGCCCGGTGGCTCCGCGGCAATCCGGTTCCGCCGCCCGTCCGGCCGACCCTTCCGGCCCTGTGGCACGATGGAAGGGTGCTGGCCGTGCCGCATCTTGGTTACCGCGATCCGGAGGCCTCGGCCGGCCTGCCGCCCGTGCGAATCGACCACGCGCCGGCCCATCCCCTGGCCAACGCTCGCTTTACAGTTGCTTAAAGCGCGGCACACATTATTTAAGTATCAACGGCAGTGTCTCCCCCAACGATATCCGGGCAGCGCCGCCGGCTCCGGCTGTGCGGTTCGGCTCTAAGAGGCAGATTTCGTGAACTTTACCAAGAACTTCGCTCTCTGGATCATCATCGCTCTGCTGTTGATTGCCCTGTTTAACCTTTTCGAGGGGGCACCGGGGCAGGGACCGCAGTCTCAGATGGCGTATTCGGAGTTCATCGGCGAGGTCGAGCAGGGCAACGTTTCCGACGTCCGCATTCAGGGCAACAACATCACCGGCCATCTCCAGGACGGTCGGGCCTTCACGACCTATGCCCCCGCCGACCCCAACCTGGTCCAACGCCTGACCGATCGCGGAGTCAGCATCTCCGCGGCGCCGGAGGAGGAGCCGGTTCACCCGCTGGTCAGCATCCTGATTTCCTGGTTCCCGATGCTGCTGCTGATCGGCGTCTGGATCTTCTTCATGCGCCAGATGCAGTCCGGCGGCGGCAAGGCGATGGGCTTCGGCAAGTCCCGGGCCCGGCTTCTGACCGAGAAGCTCGGCCGCGTGACCTTCGAGGACGTCGCCGGCATCGACGAGGCCAAGCAGGAACTGCAGGAAATCGTCGAGTTCCTGCGCGATCCGCAGAAGTTCCAGCGGCTCGGCGGCAAGATTCCGAAGGGGTGCCTGCTGGTCGGCCCGCCGGGCACCGGTAAGACGCTGCTCGCCCGCGCCATCGCGGGTGAAGCGAACGTGCCGTTCTTTACCATTTCGGGCTCCGATTTCGTCGAGATGTTCGTTGGCGTCGGCGCGAGCCGCGTTCGCGACATGTTCGAACAGGGCAAGAAGAACGCGCCCTGCATCATCTTCATCGACGAGATCGACGCCGTCGGCCGGCACCGCGGCGCGGGGCTTGGCGGCGGCAATGACGAGCGGGAGCAGACGCTGAACCAGCTGCTCGTCGAGATGGACGGGTTCGAGGCCAATGACGGCGTCATCCTGATCGCCGCCACGAACCGGCCTGACGTGCTCGACCCGGCGCTGCTGCGGCCGGGCCGTTTCGACCGCCAGGTCGTGGTGCCCAATCCCGATATCCTTGGCCGCGAGCAGATCCTGAAGGTCCATATGCGGAAGGTGCCGCTTGCGCCCGACGTCGATCCGCGCGTCATCGCCCGCGGTACGCCCGGCTTCTCCGGCGCCGATCTTGCGAACCTGGTGAACGAGGCGGCGCTGCTGGCCGCCCGGGCCGGCAAGCGGGTCGTCACCATGCTCGACTTCGAGGCCGCCAAGGACAAGGTGATGATGGGCGCCGAACGGCGCTCCATGGTGATGACCGAGGAGGAGAAGCGCCTGACCGCATACCACGAGGGCGGGCATGCCCTGGTGATGATGTACGCGAAGGGCCACGAGCCGCTGCATAAGGTGACGATCATCCCGCGCGGCCGCGCGCTTGGCGTCACCATGTGGCTGCCGGAGCGGGACCGCTACAGCTACTCGAAGCAGGAGATCCAGGCGAAGCTCGCCAGCCTGTTCGGCGGCCGAGTCGCGGAGGAGCTGATCTTCGGCAAGGAGAACGTGACCACGGGCGCGGCGGACGACATCCGCCAGGCCACGAACTGGGCCCGCCGCATGGTCACCGAGTTCGGCTTCAGCGAAAAGCTCGGTCCGCTGCGCTACAGCGACAACGAGGAAGAGGTCTTCCTCGGGCATTCGGTGACCCAGCGCAAGAACGTCTCCGAGGTCACCGCCGGCGTCATCGACGAGGAGATCCGCCGGCTGGTCGAGGAAGGCGAGGCGACGGCGCGCCAGATCCTGACCGAGCACCTCGACGAGCTTCATATCGTGGCCAAGGGCTTGCTCGAATACGAGACGCTGACCGCCGAAGAGATCAGGGCGCTGATCCGCGGTGAGCCGATCCGGACCGGTGATGGCGAGTCGCCGCCGCAGAGCAAGCCGCGTTCGTCGGTGCCGAGCAGCGGCCGGCCGGCGAAGGACGAGACGAGCGATCGGAAGCGGCCGGGCGGGCTCGAGCCGGAGCCGCAGCCGGGCGCCTGAACGAGTCCGGCCGACTGGATCTCTGTTCCATGACGACGAGGACAGAAGGCCCCGCCGACGCGCGGGGCCTTTCCTTTGACCCGGACGACGCCGATCGGACGGCCTTCTACCTGCAGCCCGCCGGGCTGCTGAGCGGCAGTCTCGCGGCCGCCGCTTGCGAGGCGGGCGAGGCGCTGTGGCTGGCCGGTGGCCCGCCGCTTGCCTTCTCCGCCTGCTCCGTAATCCGGCGCCACGGCACGGAGCGCCGGGAGGCGCTATTCGGCCTGCGCGCCCTAAGGGACTGGGCGGCCCGGCAGGGCGAGGACGTGGCGGCGGCCGTGGAGGATCGGCTCCGTCGGATCACCCGGCCGCGGCCCGCCATCGCTGGGCTCCGGCCGGACCGGCCCCTCATCATGGGCGTCATCAACGTCACCCCCGACAGCTTCTCCGACGGCGGCGACTATGCCGAGCGGGATATCGCCATCGCCGGCGGGCGCGCCCTGCTCGAAGCGGGTGCCGATATCCTCGACATCGGCGGCGAATCGACCCGGCCGGGCGCTCCCTCCGTCCCAATCGAGGTGGAACTTGAGCGCGTCGTCCCCGTGATCCGCGTGCTCGCGGACGAGGCGGCCGCCCGGGGCGCGGCGATCTCCATCGACACGCGGCACGCGGCGGTTATGGCGGCGGCGATCGAGGCGGGTGCACGGATCATCAATGACATAACGGCGCTTGCCGGCGACCCGGACAGCCTCGCCCTGGCCGCCCGAAGCGGGCTGCCGGTGGTGCTCATGCACATGCAGGGCGAACCGCAGACCATGCAGCGCGACCCCCGCTACGTCGACGCGCCGCTCGACATCCACGACTTCTTCGCCGAGCGGATCGCCGCCTGCGAGGCCGCGGGCCTTGGCGCCGACCGCATCGTGCTCGATCCCGGCATCGGCTTTGGCAAGACCGTCGAGCACAACCTCCAGCTCATGGAGCGCCTCGCCCTGTTCCACGATCTCGGCTGTTCGCTCCTGCTTGGCGTTTCGCGCAAGAGCTTCATCGGGCGCATCAGCCGGGGCGAGCCGCCGAAGGAGCGTCTGGCCGGGTCGCTGGCGGCCGGGCTTGCCGGCTTCTCCCAGGGGGTACAGATCCTGCGCGTCCATGACGTTGCCGAGACCTTTCAGGCGCGGGCGATCTGGACGGCGCTTGCGACTTGCGGTCAGGCGGCGGCGGGGCCGAACTCGGCAAGTTTTTAACACAACTGCAATCTCGCTCCGTTCTGTTATAAGGTCGGCCCAACGGCCAGTACCAGGCCTCAGGGGCTCGAGAGTCGCGGCGATTCTCGAACTTCTGTCCGAAATCGGGTTCTTGAAATTGAAAAGATGTGTCCCCTGCGCATGCGGGGCGGCACCGGGAGCGTGAGGGGATGACGCGCCAGCTCTTCGGAACGGACGGAATCCGTGGAACCGCCAATCTCGAGCCGGTAACCGCGGAGACTGCGCTCAAGGTCGCGCAGGCCGCCGGCGCGCAGTTCATCCGCGGGGATCACCTCCACCGTGTGGTGATCGGCAAGGACACGCGGCTTTCCGGCTATATGCTGGAACCGGCACTCACCGCCGGCTTCATCTCTATGGGGATGGACGTGATGCTGCTCGGGCCGCTGCCCACGCCGGCGGTGGCGATGTTGACCCGCTCGCTGCGCGCCGATCTCGGCGTCATGATCTCCGCGTCGCACAATCCGTATCAGGACAACGGCATCAAGCTGTTCGGTCCGGATGGCTACAAGCTGTCCGACGCGGTCGAGGCGGCGATCGAAGCGCGCTTGGCCGATAGCGGCGGCTGGACGCTCGCGGCGCCGGAGCGCCTGGGCCGGGCGAAGCGGCTGGAGGACGCGCCCGGCCGCTATATCGAGTTTGTCAAGAACACCTTTCCGAAGGGCCTGAGCCTCGACGGCCTGAAGATCGTCGTCGATTGCGCCAATGGCGCCGCCTACAAGGTGGCGCCCACCGTCCTATGGGAACTCGGAGCCGAGGTGGTGCCGATCGCTGTCGGGCCCGACGGCTTCAACATCAACCGCGATTGCGGCGCCGTGGCGACCGACAACATGCGCAGCGCCGTCGTCGCGCACGGCGCCGATCTCGGCATTGCGCTCGACGGCGACGCGGACCGCCTGCTGGTCGCGGACGAGCACGGCGACCTCCTCGACGGCGACCATCTGATGGCGCTGGTCGCCCGCTCCTGGGCGGAAACCGACCGGCTTGCCGGCGGCGGGATCGTGGCCACCGTGATGTCGAATCTCGGGCTCGAACGGTTTCTCGCGACCCTCGGCCTCAGCCTGGTCCGCACGCCGGTCGGCGACCGCTATGTGGTCGAGCATATGCGCGCCGGCGGCTTCAATGTCGGCGGCGAGCAGTCCGGACACATCATCCTCAGCGATTACGCGACCACCGGCGACGGGCTCATCGCGGCGCTTCAGGTCCTGGCGGAGATCGTCCGCTCGGGACGCGCGGCGAGCGAGGCCGGGCGCCTGTTTACGCCGTTGCCGCAGCTGCTGCGCAATCTGCGGCTCAACGGCGCGGCGGCCAGTCCGCTCGACGATCCCCGGGTGCAGAGCGCGATTCGCGCGGGCGAGGCGCGGTTGGGCAATGCGGGGCGCGTGCTGATCCGAAAGTCCGGCACGGAGCCGGTCATCCGCATCATGGCCGAAGGCGAGGACGCGGCGCTCATCGGCCAGGTGGTCGACGACATCGCCGAGGCGATCGAGCGCGTCAGCGCCTCCTGACCCGTCCCACCCGCCTTCGGAGGGCGCGCCTCGCCGGCCGGCCAAGCCGTCAGACGATCGACAGGTAGGATCCCGACGCGCCGCGCAGCAGCTCGGCTATCAGTTGCAGCCCGCGGGCCAGCTCGTCCCGGCTCCGGGCCGCACTCAGGCACAGCCGGACGCCGCGCGCGGCCGGCGCGTCCACGGCAAAGGCTTCGGCCGGCGTTACCAGGACACCCTTGCGCCGCGCTTGCGCCGCGAATTCCTCGCCGCGCCAGTTCTCCGGCAGTGCGAGCCAGCCATGGAAGGCGGCCGGGTGGTGGACGGTGTACTCGAACCCGGCGAGCAGGCGCCGCGCGATCTCCTGGCGCGCGATGCTCTCGTCGCGCCGGGCGCGCGCGAGCCGCTCTCCCGTGCCGTCGGCGATCCAGCGGGCGGCGATCTCCGCGGCGAGCGGCGCCACCATCCAGGTGGTCGTCCGGACAACCGTGGCGAAGGCCGCCTCGCTGCCCGCGGGCACGGCCAGAAACCCGATCCTCAGGCCGGGCGCCATGCTCTTCGAGACGCTGGTCACGTAATGGCCGAGCTGCGGCAGCCATGTCGTGAGCGGCGGCGGCGCGTCCTTGCCGGCGAGGAATCCGTAGACGTCGTCCTCGACGACCGCGACCTGATGCGCCGCGGCAATGCGGGCGATCTCGCGGCGGCGCTCCTCGGGCATCACGGTTCCGATCGGGTTATGCAGGTTCGGCATGCAATAGAGCGCGCGCGGCGCGGCGGCCCGACAGGCGGCCTTGAACGCGTCCGGGCGCAGGCCGTGCTCGTCCATCGGCAATCCCTGCAGGCGTAGCTGCAGCAGGTTTGCCAGCGCGCGCATGCCCGGATAGGTCAGGGCCTCCGTCAGGACCAGATCGCCGGGGCGCGTCAGGGCGCCGAAGGCGATCATCATCGCGTGCTGTGCGCCGGCGCTGAGGATGACCTGCTCGGGCGAAACCCGGAACCCCGTGCGCTCGAGCCACTCGGCCCCTGCCGCCCGGTGATGCGGCAGTCCGCGATGCGGCTGATAGTCCAGAAGTCCCGCGATGCCGGGCTGCCGGGCCAGGTCCGACAGGGCCGCCGCGAGCAGCTCGTCCCCCTCCGGCCGCGCCGGAACGTTGAGGCTGAGATCCACCGGCTCCGTCTCCGACCCGGCGGCCGCGCCGTGCTCGACCATGGTGAAGGAGGGCAGGGCCGTCGCCTGCGGGTCGCGCACGAAGGTGCCGCGCCCGACCTCGCCCTCGATCAGGCCGCGCCGCTCTGCCTCGGCATAGGCGCGCGTCACCGTGCCGACCGTAACGCCGAGCCGGTAGGCGAGCTCACGGTGCGTCGGAAGACGGTCTCCGCGGGCGAGACGCCCGCTGCGGATATCCCTGGCGAGGGCCTCGGCGATGGCGGCGTAGCGCGGACCCTTCTGGCCGTTGAGATCGGGAAGCCAGTTTATTGTCATGGTGACAATATTAGAATTGACCGCGTCTGCTTGTCAATTGTATCCGCTTATGTACACACAATACCAAAAATTCTCCACCGCTTAGGAGGATTGTATGGGTACAATTGGCAAAACGATCGATGCTGTGCGTCCGGGGGCATCCTCGATACGTTCCGGTCGCCGGGCGCCCGGCCCGCGGCTCCTTTCGGTTTCCCTTGGTTTGGTCCTCCGCTGGATGGATCGGGCTCGTCAACGGCGGGCGCTGCAGGCACTGGACGACCGGCTGCTGAAGGACATCGGCGTAACGCGTGCCGATGTAGAGCTGGAAACGGCGAAGTGGTTCTGGCAGATCTGATCGTGACGCACGGTTGTTTGCGGCTTGCGGCGGGAAGGATCAGGCCATGACCATCAGCTATCGCTTCGAGCGCGATCTCGGTCCGGCGGAATTCATCGATGTCCTGCGGCGCTCCGGCCTGGCGGCGCGGCGCCCCGTGGACGAGCCGGAGCGGATCGCCCGGATGCTCGAGCAGGCCGACCTGACCGTCGCCGCACGCGACGAAGCGGGACTGCTCGTCGGCGTCGCCCGATCGCTGACCGACTTCAGCTATTGCTGCTATCTCTCCGATCTGGCCGTGGACGCTGCCTTCCAGGGGCGGGGCATCGGCCGTGAGCTGATTCGCCGGACCCGCGAGGCCGCCGGCCGAGGTGTGACCCTGATCCTCCTGTCGGCGCCGGGCGCCATGTCCTATTACCCGCACATCGGTCTGGAGAAGTTCGACAATTGCTGGGGCCTTCGGCGCGACGGCTGAGAGAGGACGGAAAAATGGAAATCCCCATCTACCAGATCGATGCCTTCACCGGCCGGCTATTCGCCGGCAACCCGGCCGCCGTCTGCCCGCTGACGGCATGGCTGCCGGACGCGACGATGCAGGCGATCGCGGCCGAAAACAACCTCTCCGAAACGGCCTTCTTCGTCGCCGCGGAGGATGGGGCCGCGGAGGACGGGTACGAGTTGCGCTGGTTCACGCCGACGGTCGAGGTGCCGCTCTGCGGCCACGCCACCCTGGCGGCGGGCTTCGTGATCATGACGCAACTCAGGCCCGGGGCAGAGCGCGTCAGATTCCGGACCCGCAGCGGCGCACTTGAGGTCGTCCGGTGCGGCGATCTCTTCGAACTCGACCTGCCTGCGAGCCCGCCGCGGCCGGTGGAGACGCCGGAGTCCCTGGTCGCCGCCCTGGGCAAGGTGCCGCGTGAGGTGCTCGCCGCCAAATCCTATCTCGCCGTCTTTGCCGACGAGGCGGAGGTGGCGGCCCTGGCTCCGGACATGGGCGCCGTCGCGGCGCTGGACCGTGACGGCGTAATCGTCACCGCCCCGGGGCGAGAGGCCGATTTCGTGTCGCGTTACTTCGCGCCGGCCGCCGGTATCCCCGAGGACCCGGTCACGGGATCGGCGCATTGCGTGCTGACGCCGTACTGGGCGAAGCGGCTCGGCCGCAGCGCGTTGAGGGCGCGTCAGATCTCCGCGCGCGGCGGCGAGCTGTTCTGCGAGGACCGCGGCGACCGGGTCGCCGTCACCGGGCGCGCCGTCTGCTACCTCGAAGGGCGGATTCGTGTCTGACGCCGAGGCCGCGGCCGCGCCGCTGGAGATTTCGCAGGCGCTCGGGGCCGATGCGGTTGACCAGGTGCGGGCCTTGTTCCGGGAATACGAGGCCGAGATCGGGGGCGGCTTGTGCTTCCAAGGGTTCGCGGCGGAGCTGGCATCGCTGCCCGGCGCCTATGCCTCGCCCAGCGGTCGGCTGCTGCTTGCCCGCGAAGGCCCGGCGCTTGCCGGATGCGTCGCCCTGCGGCCGCTCGACGCGGCGCGCTGCGAGATGAAGCGTCTCTATCTGCGACCGGCGTTCCGCGGCCGGGGCCACGCGCGCCGGCTGGCGGAAGCGGCGATCGCCGCCGCGCGCGCGATCGGCTACCGCCGAATCTGCCTGGACACCCTGCCGACCATGACGGCCGCGCGGGCGCTTTATGCCGATCTGGGATTCGCGGAACGGCCCGTCCACGGCGCGAATCCGCCGGGCGTTCTCCATTTGGAACGCGAACTGCGGGAATCGGCCTGACGGTTCGCGGGCCGGGGCGCCAAGCCCGCCTTGCCGTTTCCAGCCAAACCGGCTAGTAACCCTTCGCGGCCGCGAGGCGGGGTGCCGGCGGCCGCCTCTGGAGGTTCGGCCGGGCGGCCCCTGAAGGATCAGCCGAGCATGAGTCGAGTGAGCGAAATGGCGCTGCTGCCCACGGGGCTGCGCGACGTCCTGCCGCCGGACGCCGCCTTTGAGGCGCGCGTCGTCGAACGCCTGCTCGCCCGCTTTGCATCGCACGGCTATCAGCAGGTCAAGCCGCCCCTGATCGAGTTCGAGGAAAGCCTGCTGTCCGGCGCGGGGGCGGCGATGGCCGCTCACACCTTCCGGCTGATGGACCCGATCTCCCAGCGCATGATGGGCCTGCGGGCCGACATCACCCCGCAGGTCGCGCGCATCGCCGCGACCCGCCTGCGGAAGTCTCCCCGGCCGCTGCGGCTGTGCTACGCCGGCCAGGCCCTACGGGTCAAAGGCTCACAGCTCCGGCCGGAGCGGCAGGTGGGCCAGGCCGGCGTCGAGCTGATCGGTGCCGCCACGACGGAGGCGGACGCGGAGGTGATCCTGCTCGCGGCCGAGGCGCTTCGTGCCGTCGGCGTCGCCAATCTGACGGTCGACCTGACGCTCCCGACGCTGGTCCCGGCGCTGGCATCGGACCTGGGCCTCGACGGCGAGACGATGGATTCGCTCGTCACCGCGCTCGACCGGAAGGACGCGCCGGCGGTCGAGGCGCTCGCCGGCGTCCAGGCGCCGCGGTTCGTCACGCTGATGCGCGCGGCCGGACCGGCGCGCCGGGCGATCGCCGCCTTGGAGGCGCTCGACCTGCCGGGGTCCGCCGCGGCCGAGCGTGCCCGCCTCGCGGAGGTGGTCGAACTGGTGCTGTCCGCCATGCCCGATCTCAATCTGACGATCGATCCGGTCGAGCACCGCGGCTTCGAATATCACACCGGAGTCAGCTTCACGCTCTTCGCGCGACGGGTCCGGGGCGAACTCGGTCGCGGCGGCCGCTATCTCAGCGGCGATTCCGAATCCTCGACCGGATTCACGCTTTACATGGACACCGTGCTGCGGGCGCTGCCGCCGCCGCCGCCGGTGCGGCGGGTCTTCGTGCCCTCCGGAACGCCGCGGGCGGTGGCCGCGCGGCTGCGCGATCAGGGCTGGGTGACAGTCGCCGATCTTGACCGGCGTGACACCGATCTGCGGGCGGAGGCCCGACGCCAGGCCTGCAGTCATCTGCTCGTCGACGGAGAGCCGCGCGAAGTCGGCAGCGGGAAGGAAAGGGAACGGCCATGACAAATGTCGCTGTCGTCGGCTCGCAATGGGGCGACGAGGGCAAGGGCAAAATCGTCGACTGGCTCTCGGAACGTGCCGATGTGGTGGTCCGCTTTCAGGGCGGGCACAACGCCGGCCACACGCTGGTGATCGACGGCACCACCTACAAGTTGAGCCTGCTGCCGTCCGGTGTGGTCCGGCCCGGCAAGCTGTCGATCATCGGCAACGGGGTCGTACTCGATCCCTGGGCGCTGCTGCGGGAGATCGACACGCTGTCCGGCCAGGGCGTCGCAGTCTCGCCGGAGAATCTGCTGATCGCGGAGAATGCCGCGCTGATCCTGCCGCTGCACGGCCAGCTCGACCGGCTGCGCGAAGAGGCGCGCGGCGCGGCAAAGCTCGGCACCACCGGGCGCGGCATCGGCCCGGCCTATGAGGACAAGGTGGCGCGGCGGGCCATCCGGGTTTGCGACCTGGCCGATCCGGCAAGCCTCGACGACCGGCTCGACGCGCTGCTGCTGCACCACAACGCGCTGCTCCGCGGGCTGGGCGCACCGGAGATCGATCGCGCGGCCCTCCTGCAGTCCCTGCGCGAGGTGGCGCCGCGGATCCTGCCCTTCGTCGCCAACACCTGGGAACGGCTCGATGCGGTGCGCCGCCGGGGCGACCGGATTCTGTTCGAGGGGGCGCAGGGCATCATGCTCGACGTCGATCACGGCACCTATCCCTTCGTTACCTCGTCCAACACCGTGGGCGCGCAGGCGGCCGTGGGCTCTGGACTGGGCGTCGGAGCGGTCGGCTACGTCCTCGGCATCACCAAGGCCTACACAACGCGGGTCGGCAGCGGACCTTTTCCCACGGAGCTCCACGACGAAGTAGGCCGATTGCTCGGCGAGCGAGGTCGGGAGTTCGGCACCGTCACCGGCCGCCAGCGGCGCTGCGGCTGGTTCGACGCGACGCTGGTCCGTCAGGCCATCAAGATCGGCGGAATCGACGGCATCGCGCTCACCAAGCTCGACGTGCTCGACGGCTTCGACAGCGTGAAGGTCTGCGTTGGCTACCGGATCCACGGTGAGACCTTCGATCACCTCCCGGCGTCGCCCGCGGCGCAGGCCGCGGCGCAGCCCATCTACGAAACCCTCGAGGGCTGGTCGGAATCGACGCGTGGCGCGCGCTCCTGGGCGCAGCTTCCGGCCACGGCGGTCAAGTACGTCCGGCGCATCGAAGAGCTGATCGAGACGCCGGTGGCGCTGCTGTCGACCAGCCCGGAGCGCGAGGACACCATCCTCGTTCACGATCCGTTCGCAAGCCGGTAGCGTCGGACAATCCGGGACGCGCGGACCTCGGCCGGGCAGCCATTCCTCCCGCAGGTGACGCGTCGAGAACGAATCGGAAACATTCGCCGGACGTTAACCCAGCCTTTGCCCTCCTGCGGTTAACTGCCGAGGGCGGGTCTACAGCCGGACTCCGCAGCCAGAAGGGAACGTTCGCCCAATGGCAAGAGAGGGGGCAAGAGAGGAGCGCGACGGAACAGAGCCCACGGTTACGCTGGCGGGGCGGTACGAGATCCTGCCCGAGAGGCCGCTGCCGGCGCTCGCCTCGCCGACGGCCCCCGCCTTCGCCGTGCGCGATGCGCGCGATCCGTCGCGCCGTCTCTTCGCGCTCCTCTGTTCGAAGAAGCTGCCCTTCCGCGAGGAGACGCTGATGGCGCTGCGGCGGCTCAGCCGCCCGCAGCTCATGCCGCCGCTCGAGTGGGGTCTGGTCGATTGGCCGGCGGAGGAGCCGTGGCGCGGCCGTGGCCCGGCGATCGTCTTCGAGATGCCGGGCGGCGGCCGATTGATGCCCTCCCTCTCGGCTGCGATCCCGCCGGTGGCCGATGATGTCCTGACGCGGAACGTCATCCGCCCGATTCTCGCGGGCCTGAGAGAGCTCGCGGGGATCGGCGTCAGCCACGGCGCCATTCGCCCCGACAACATGTTCTATCGCAGCGACCCCGCCGGCGACGTGATTCTGGGCGAGAACTGCAGCGCCCCGCCGGGCTTCGCCCAGCCGGTCCTGTTCGTGCCCATCGAAGCCGGCATGTGCAGTCCGGGCGGCCGCGGACCCGGCAGCGTCGCCGAAGATCTCTATGCGCTCGGGGTCACGCTTCTGCTCCTCCTCCTCGGCCGCAACCCGCTTCAGGACCTCGACGACCATGCCATCGTCGCGGCGAAGATCGGTCAGGGCTCCTTCGCGGCCATCGCCGGCCAGGCGCGGATCAGCGCCGGCATGACCGAGTTGCTTCGCGGCCTTCTTGCCGACAACGTGAACGGCCGTTGGACCTTCGACCAGCTCAGCGCTTGGGTGGACGGCCGGCGACTCAGCCCCAATCCGCCGAACCTGCCGCCCCGCGCCGGCCGTCCGTTCCCGTTCGACGGCGCCGAATACTGGACGCGGCCGGCGCTCGCCCACGCGATGGCGCGCAGCTGGGACAAGGCGATCGACGTCGCCCGATCGGGTCAGGTGGAGCCCTGGCTGCGGCGCAGCTTCGGCGACATCCGCCGGGCGAAGGCGCTGGAATCGGCGGCCTCCTTCCTCAGGGACGCGAGTGCCGCCGGCCGGGCTGAGCACGCCCTCGTCGCCTGGGCGCTGATGGCGCTTCATCCGGAGGCGCCGGTCCGGTACCGGGACTTCGCCACGCGCCTCGATAGCCTTGGCCCGGCGCTTGCCGCCGGCTTCGACCGGCCCGGGGCGGTGCAGCACTTTGTCGAGATGATCGACAGCAAGCTTGGCTCGGCCTGGATGGAGCTGCAGGGCGAGAACCGGATCGACTTCGTGCCCGTGCGCAAGACCCTCGACATGGTCCGCTACTTCCTGGATCGCCCCGGACCGGGGTTCAGCATCGAGCGCTGTCTTTACGAGTTGAATCCGGGAGTGCCGTGCCGAAGCCCTCTGCTCGAAGAAGAGTATGTATCCAAGCTCAGCGAGCTGCTGCCGGCCCTCAACCGGGTGGCGGCGCGGGTCGACCACGAGCGGGAGCCGATGGATCGGCACATCGCCGCCTTCATAGCGGCCCGCGCCAAGACTCTGCTCGACCGCGATCTCGCGGCGCTGGGGTCGAGTGCGGAGGTTTACCGGCAGCGATTGGCGGTCCTGCGGCTCCTGGCCGCGGCGGAGAAGGCGTCCGCGGCGGCGGAGCGCCCGGCCCTGCTGACCTGGCTCGCCGCTTTTGCCCGGCCGATCGTCGACAGCTATCAATACCGGCCCTATCGGGCGGTGCTGCTCCGGGAGATCGGCCGGATCGTCGAAAGGGGAAGGATCGCCGACTTGGTGCGGCTGCTCGAGAACGAGGAGATGCGGCGCCGGGACACGGACGGACTTGCCCGCGCAAAGATCCAGTATGCCATGACGCGGCGCGAGGTGGCCTGGCTTGAAGAGGACGGCATGACGGCGCCGGACCGGGTGGCGCGACTCGCCAACCGGGCGGCCGCGGCAACCTCGACCACGACCGCGGGCTTCGTGCTGTTCGGTCTGGTGCTGAGGCTGGCATTTTAGGGACGGCCGGGCACATGGCGACGAACAGGCGGAGTTTTCAAGGTTCAGCCGGCGTGGCGGGCCGATATGCCGTCCGGCGCCGCTGGAGCGCCTGGAAGATGGCGCTGCTTCTCCTCCTCCTGCCGGCCGTTGTCGTGCTGCTGCCGACCTGCCTTGTTCTGGCACCCCTCATGCTGCCGACGGCAGTCGCTTTCTACGTCGACCGAAGCCCCGAAAAGTGGCTCGCCCTGACGGTGGGGCCGTTGAACCTGTGCGGCGCCATGTTCCCGATTGCCGAGCTGTGGGGCCGGGGCCACGGCTTCGCCGCGGCATTCGAGGTGCTCGGCGATCCCTATGGCTGGCTGATCGCCTTTCTCGGCGCCGCGGCCGGCTGGGGACTCTATCTGGGGATGCCGGTTCTGGTCGCCCGAATCGCCGCGGCCAGGCAGCGAAGCCGCTTGGCGCAGATCCGCGCCGAACAGGATGCGCTGATCGAAGACTGGGGTCCGGCCGTCGCCCAGGACAGCGAGCCCACGGCCAAAGAGCCGGCCGCCGAAGTTGCCGCAGAGGCGGCGAACTGATCAGACGGTCCCCAGCCGCTCCTCGATGGCGGCGTTGCGGATCGACTTCTGCAGCTTTTCGAAGGCGCGGACCTCGATCTGGCGGACCCGCTCGCGGCTGATGCCGTATTCCTTGCTGAGGTCCTCGAGCGTGGTCGGCTCATCCTTGAGGCGTCGCTCCGTGAGGATGTTGCGCTCGCGCTCGTTGAGCGATTTCATGGCGTGCGTCAGCAGCTTGCGGCGCTTGCTCAGCTCCTCGCGCTCCGCCAGCGCGGCTTCCTGGCTTTCCCGCTCGTCGACCAGCCAGTCCTGCCACTCCCCCTCGCCGTCGATGCGCAGCGGAGCGTTGAGCGAGTGATCGGGGCTTGCCAGGCGGCGGTTCATGCTCACCACCTCGTCCTCGGAGACGTCGAGCTCCTGGGCGATCTTCTTGACGTTCTCGGGCGACATGTCGCCTTCCTCGATCGCCTGGAGCTGTCCCTTGAGCTTGCGCAGGTTGAAGAACAGCTTCTTCTGCGCCGCCGTGGTCCCCATCTTCACCAGCGACCAGGAATGCAGGATATACTCCTGGATCGCCGCGCGGATCCACCACATGGCATAGGTCGCCAAGCGGAAGCCTCGGTCCGGATCGAACCGCTTGACCGCCTGCATCATGCCGACATTGCCCTCGGAGATGAGCTCGTTTATGGGCAGGCCGTAGCCCCGGTAGCCCATGGCGATCTTGGCGACGAGACGCAGATGGCTCGTGACGAGCCGGTGCGCGGCCTCGGTGTCGCCGTGCTCGCGCCAGCGCTTGGCCAGCATGTACTCCTCGTCCGCGTCCAGCATCGGGAACTTGCGGATCTCCTGGAGATACCGGGCCAGGTTGCTTTCCGAAGTCAGCGTCGGAAGCGATCGCGATGCGGCCATGGAATGTCTCTCCTCATGCCCTGCGGCGGTGAAGCGCCCCGTGATCATGTCCCGGGGCGCCCGGGTCGGAGGCTAGAGTCAAGAGCACTAGTACTCTGCCCTCCTTCTGTCAATCATACATGACTCAAACGGTCAGGTATAGTCAAGGTTCTAAAGCCGTTCTAAACTGGCAATTAAATTGTGGATATCCGTGGGCATCTCTGTCTCCCAGCGAAGCGGGACGCCGGTGCGCGGGTGGCGAAATCCGAGCAGATAGGCGTGCAGCGCCTGGCGCTTCATGCTTTCCACGGCGGCGCGTCCCGCCGGGCTCAGCCGGGCGAGCCGGGCCGCCGTCGTCCGGCCGTAAGTCTGGTCGCCGATGACGGGGTGGCCGATCGAGGCCATGTGGACGCGGATCTGGTGCGTCCGACCGGTGGCGAGCCGGCACTCAACCAGGCTCGCCGCCGGCCCGACTGCCCGCAACACCCGATAGCGGGTCAGCGCCGGCTTGCCGCCGCGGCGCACCACCGCCATCCTCTTGCGATTGACGGGGTGGCGGCCGATGGCGCCTTCGATCTCGCCCTCGGGCGGCGACGGCGTTCCCCAGACGACGGCCTTGTAGCCCCGCTCGATCGCGTGGGCGGCGAAGGCCTCGGCCAGCGCGCGATGCGCGGCGTCGTTCTTCGCCGCGACGATGAGGCCGCTCGTGTCCTTGTCCAGCCTGTGCACGATGCCGGGCCGCCGAACGCCGCCGACGCCGGACAGCGAGTCGCCGCAATGGGCGATCAAGGCGTTGACCAGCGTCTCGTCCGGGTTTCCGGGGGCAGGATGCACCACCATGCCGGCCGGCTTGTTGACGACGATCAAGTCGGCGTCCTCGTAAACGATGTCGAGTGCGATGGCTTGGCCCGC
>Ga0310822_100074_pt1 | contig 179253 bp, 150 predicted proteins | sample P4_ome_2_FD_201313 | JGI IMG/M metagenome (GOLD analysis project Ga0310822, IMG submission 201313) | Sorghum-adapted microbial communities from Joint BioEnergy Institute, Emeryville, California, United States - P4_Day56_Rep2 | ecosystem: Engineered > Bioreactor > SSF (Solid state fermentation)...
GTTGTGGGTCATCGTGGGGTCTCTTCTTTGCTTCTTGGCGGAAACAACTGGGTATCCCACGATGGCCCTCCTACGTCAACGACGAAGAAGACCCGCGGGAAGTGACACCACGCTACGAGACGCACCCGCTGTCGCGAGTCGGCCACCAGCGATGAGGTGCTGCGATCTGCGGACGGTGGAGCGAGATCTACGCTACGTCGCCCGTGTCTTGGCATTAACTCAGTTCAAACGGCATCCTCATGTGTGGCGCACCTCCGCTCCCGGGTGTTCAACGCCGCTCTGGGTGAGCGCGCTGCTACGCGACCTTCGGCGAACGGGATAGTTGCTCCAAAGCTGGGTGTAGGGGCTGTCGATTCGACGTCTAAATCGAAGGACTTCATTCGGTTCGGCGAACACAGCCCCGGGAGTGACGTACTGAGGGACATCGAGGGGTGGCAGACCGAGCCAGTCGTACCCCGAGGGGCGCGTCACCACGTGCCGAGCACCACGCGGAGCGGCGAAGTAAAACTCACTCCGACCCCACCTGTCGTGGATCGCATCCTCTAAACGAAACTCAACGAGCGAGAGTCCGGCGGCCTCCAATGTCCGCAAGCTCACTTCGATCTCGCGTAGCGCGCTCTCGATCTGTTCCACTCCGCCTGCTGTCTTGCGGTAGTGGTGGTGTTCGTTCCGGATGTCAGTGACCTTGCCTCTCTGCAACGATCGCGCTATCTCACGTAACTGCTCGGTCAGCCGATGTCTTGACCTAGGCGTGAGGTTGAGGAACGGCACTGTGTAGACGAACGGAAACCGCTTCAGCTCGCTGCCCCGAGCGTATGCGGGAACGTCCGAACTCGGTCGCCGGTACTCGTCAGCGCGCTCGCCGAACGAGACTAGCGCTTTGGAGAGGAATTCGAACCCTCGAATTAACGTGTAGAGATCGAGTTTGTCTGAAAGGTAATCAAAAGTCATTACCTGGTCTGAGACCTCTTCAGCCGCCTGCTGTACGAACGCCATGCCACGAGCGTGATCTGCTTCGAGTCCGTACTCGAAGGGGTTCGGATCCGCAGGGTGATCATGAAGAAGGGCCCATGCGCTGAAGGCGAGTGACTCCGTCAGGTAGCGCTCGAGTTCGCGAAAGAACTTGCTCGCAGTCCCGAGGAATTCCTCAGTCTCCCGAGAGCCTGGGGTGTGGGATGCTTTCGCTAGCCCGGAAAGCCGTTCGTGCAAACGCCAGAACTCCGCTCGTGGGTCCTCCTCGTCATGGAGCGGATAACCCAACTTCCACAGGAAGCGCGCAACAAGCTCGTCGTCAGTACCGGAGAGTCCTTGAGTCACTCCAAGCCGCTCAGCCAGCTTTTGGACATGTGTCTTCCGCGGCATCACCAATCGCTCAATACATTCTGAGGGCGCGGTCACGCGGAAGAAGGTGTCCAACCGCTCGGCAAGGGTCTCGCCATCAATGTCTCGAATCTGCCATTCGAGTTCTTCTGCTTCCTCTGGTGAGTCCATGTCAGTGAGAGCGCTGACTTCGTGCCTCAGACGAAGCATCGCGAAGCCCTCGTCGTGAGATGCGAATCTCAATCCATGGACACCTAGTTCCGGCATCAAGCCGAACGCTCCCGAGCGGCGTTCCCTATTGACCATTGGACGGCGCACCTCGCCGAGGGGCACGGTGATCGCCTTGGTCTCGACCAGGACGTCGAGCGCTTGTCGAAGCGACCGCTCGGATGCGAGAAGGGCGACTTGCATCAGTTCGGCATGAGAGAGAGTGCTCGTTGCATCGGCGGCGCTCCTCACCTGAAGAAACGCGGCAACATCGGATCGTAACTCCCCGGATGTTGCGTCGAGGAGGTGATTCACAAGTTGACGAAGCTCCCCCTCACTGAGGCCGTCTCCAATAAGCGTCGCAGACACACCAACGTGAGCGTCGCTGAAGAGGATTGCGGGCACATCGCGGATGTCGTCAGCAACGCCGAACCAGTCGACACTTCTCCTGTCGTCGTCCCCGAGCAACGCATTGAAGCGGTCGCGGTGCGCGTTAATGGGGGCCATTTCGCTAGTTGTTAGATGCACGCGGTGGACGAGGTCGCACATTGAGTCGGAGCAGTGGAATGCTTGCACCCTCCGCCCCGAGTGAATCTGGCGCACGGAACGCGATCGGTGAAGGCCGAATGGGCCGGTGACGAACTGTCCGTACTGCTGAACGCCGGGTGGCGTGGCATCCAAGAACCGCTGCGTTTCGGAGTAGGAGAGGACAGCCTGGCCCTCTTCGAACATGTCGGCGAACGCGTCGTAGGAGTACCGGCCGAACTCGTAGGCGAAGCGTATCTCGCCATCTTTGATCTGTTTACCTATGGCGACGGCAAGCGCATCGATGTCGGTTTCCTCAATGTCGACGAAGAGGTCATCCTGACCGATTGCAAGCGCGCACAGTAGCCGCGCTTCCTTGGCTTGGATTCGGTCGTTCCGAGCCGTAACAGCATCCCGAAATATCTGCTCTCCTGCACCCGTCAATTGAATCGACGAGTTGATCCCGTCGGAGATCGTGTAGTCGTTGGCGATTACGCAGTCCGCGAGAACCCGCATGAGGTCAACAAATTCAACGAATCTAGCTCGCAAACCTTCGTTGGGGAGCGCGGCTGTTACCTGAGGAGGGAGGTCATCCGGCATTTTGGTCCATTTCGACAGTCGGGACATCGAGAGCGAACCTACCGGTAGCGGCTGACATGGCGCGATATCCAACTAGGGCTCAAGGCACTCCCGCCGCCCATGTTTGGTGCCCAGTCACGCGGAAGGTCTAATCGCTCACTGAGTCAACCTCAAGGTCGTAGACCGCGACTGCGGCCGGGGTTCAACAGTCGGCAGCGAGCCGAATCGCCGCATCCGCCGGAGCGCGGCGCGCCGGGCGCGGGCGATCGCGTCCTGATGGAAGGCGCCGACGCGATCGAGGTGGACGGTCATGGCGAGCTGCAGAGGTTCCATGCCGCGATGCTCGCGCGCCGCCCTTCCCCCGAGCTTCCCTTCCCTCCCCGCGGGTCACGCGCGGGACGGAAGGCCGCGCACCTCGTCGAGAAGAGCGCGGCAGCGGGCAGCGTCTTGCGGCTGCCCGGCGCGCTCGAACCCGTTGATCGCGCGTTCGAGGGCGGATGCCGCACCATCCTCGCCCGCCGCGATCGCGGCGCGCGCGGTGCCCTCCTCGAGCTCCGCGGCCCACGACGTGCCTTCCCACAGCTCGGCCGAACTCGCGGCGATGGCGCGGTAGCTCTCCGCGCGCTCGAGGTCGCCCGCCTGCGCGCACGCGACCATCGCGGGCACCGCGAGCATGATGTCGCAGAACTGGCATCGGTCGTCGATGCCCAGCGTGCTCTCGGCCCGGTCGACGACGGCGACGGCGGATGCGGCATCCGGAGCCGCTTCGACCATGGTCCCGTAAATGCGCTGCAGCAGGTGATTCGCGATCACCGACCACCGGGCGAGGGGCACGGCACGCACGAGGAGCTCGCGCGCTGATGCGGCGTCGCCGCGCGCGAGGCGCACTTCCGCGAGGCGCTGCAGCGCGTGAGCCTCTCCCGCCGGCGACCCGATCGCCGCGTGCGACTCGGCGGCGGCATCGAGTTCGCGCTCGGCGAGGTCGAGCTCCCCGCACAGCAGCGCGGCCTCGCCGATGAGCGCCCGGGCGAAGGCTGCCGCGCGCAGCGCGCCCGATCTCTCGGCGGTGCGCTGCAGATCGCGCGCGAGGTCGATGACGTCGCTGTACGGGGTCGGTCCGTAGAGCAGGTACTCGGCCGCGCACAGGTAGCCGTCGAAGAGCGAGTTCGCGACCTCGGGTCGCTCGGCGTGATTGCGGAGCTCGACACGGATGCGGTCGAACCACTCGCCCCGACGATGTGCGAGCAGCCCCTGCAGCGCGACGAGGTCGAGCACCTGCCAGTTGTGCTCGCCGGCGAGCACGCGCACGCGGGCGGCCTCAGCGATCTCGCGAGCCCGCTCCCAATCCGACACGAAGAACGCGAGGTTGCCCTGGGCGAGCAGCACCTCGGTGCCCACGTCGTCCTCGGTGACCGGCACACCGTGCAGCGCAGCCGCCGCGGTCTCGGCGTCGCCCGCCATGAGCGCTGCGCGCGATAGCCGGGCGCGCACGCGGGGTGCGTCGGCATCGTCGGAAGCCGCGAGGGCGGTCCTGTAGGCCGCCACCGCATCCGGATCACCGGTCGCGAGGAGGAGGTCCGCACGCAGCTGCAGCAGCCGAGTCCGTTCCGCACCCAAGGCGAAGGGGAGCGCGCGTTCGACGAGCCGCAGCGCGTCGCGATAGGCGCCGACGGTGGCTTCGGTCTCGGCCGCGCGGAGCAGGTGCGGCACGGCTGATTCTTCGTCGCCCGCTTCCAGGAGGTGGTGGCCGATGCGGGCGGGCGACTCGTTCGCGCCGACGAGGCGGTCGGCGATCTCGCGGTGGATCGATCGGAGCCGGTGAGGTGGGATCCCGCGAAGCAGGGCGTCTCGCACGATCGCGTGCCGGAATCGGTAGGTCGCGTCGGCGTACTCGACCGCGCCGGATTCGAGCGCGGCATCCAGGTGGGCGAAGGCCTCCGCCTCGGGGAGTCCGGCTACTGCGACGAAGTCGTCGGTGTCGAACGTCATGCCGAGCACGGCCGCCCGTTGCAGGAGCGTGCGGGTCTCCGCGGGGACGCCGCTCAGGATCGTGAGCTCCCGCGGACGCGCGCCCGGCGCCCTTGTCAGGCGACGGGCGAGCTCGACAGCGATCGCGGGAACGCCGTGGGACTGCGCGATGACCTCGTCGACGACGCCGGGTGACGCATCCGGCAGCACCTGCTGGACGATCCTCCTGATCTCGACGTCACCGAGCGGGGCGAGATCGAGTCGCAGCGCACCCGCGCGAAGCTCGAGCGTCTCGAGGAACTCGAGCACGGCGGGTGCGGCCGTCTCGTCGACCCCGAGCGCGAACACGACGGGCTCGTCGGCGAGGGTGCGCACGAGGTGGTGCAGGAGGCGCAGCGTCGCCTCATCTGCGTCCTCGAGGTCGTCGATCATCAGCACGAGGGCCGGCTGTGCGGCGGCGCGGAGCAGCTCCGCCGCGGCGACGAAGAACCGGTGCTGTCCGATCTCGCCCGACCATGTTCCCGCCATCTGACCCGTGAGAGCGCGGTCGAGCTCGTCGCGGCACACGGACGGGATCTCTTCGAGCAGATCCGGATGTGCCCGGATGATCCGGCCGAAGGCCTCGACGATCGCCGCGTAGGGCCACGCGCCCGCGCCGCGAGACGCCGAACCCGTCGCGACGCGCATCCCCCGATCGGACGCCGCCGAACGGATCGCGTCGAGGAGCGCCGTCTTGCCGATCCCTGCCGGCCCCACGACGACGACGGGGCGTGCTTCGCCGTTCGCCGCGCCCTCGAGGGCTGCGGTGGCGGCGGCGAGCTCGGCGGCGCGTTCGACCACGCCCCGCGGACTGGGCGGCGCGGGCGGGACTGCAGCCAGAGCTCGGTCGCGAAGGCGCACGGCGGTGTCGCTCGGAGCGACACCCAGCTCTCGTTGCAGCGCCCGCTCGAGACGCTCGAACTGGCGAAGTGCGGCGTGCCGGTCACCCCGTGCCAGCTGTTCGCGCATGAGGGCGACGTGGGCGCGCTCGTCGGTCGGAGCGACCGCCACGAGGTCGCTCCAGCGCTCGGCCAGCGCGAGGACATCGGCCCGCATCGCGGCGAGTCGCTCGTGCGCGTCGATCGCCCAGTCCTCGAATCGGTCGCCGGGCAACAGCTCACCGGAGTACGCGTCGGCGGCTTCCGCTGCGAGGGCGGCGTCTTCTGCTTCGAGCGCGCGACGTGCCAGCTCCTCGAATCGGACGGCATCGATCGCGACATCGAAGCCGGGGAACAGGGCGACGTGATCGTCTCGCAGGACGATCGACTCCGCCTCGCCGATCGCCTGACGCGCGAAGTGCGCGGCCTTGTGCAGCTTCGGCAGCGCCTGATCGACGTGCTCGTCGGGCCACAGCGCGTCGAGGACTCGCTCGCGGTGCATCCGTCGACCCGGCGTCAGTGCGAGCAGCTTGATCAGACCCGAGGCATGACGTCGGGTGAGCGATCCCGCGCCGGTCGGACGGCCGTCGATCATCACGTCGAAGCCGCCCAGCAGCGTGATGCGGATGTCGGACACTCGAGCCCCCAGCTCCCCAGCGGAACGCCCATCAGTATCGCGTTCGGGCCGGATGCGATCAAGGATGCGGATCGTGAGGTGCGTTCCCACGCGGCCCGACGGCCGCAGACGCCGCCGGGGCCTCACGCTGGTGCGGTGACGTCTGATCTCGCCATGGCGGAAACCGCGGGGACGGGCGCTGCGACCGCCTCCGAGATCCGCTCCGCGCGCCGGACCAGATCGAGGTATCCGGCATGGTCACTCGCGGAGATCAGCTCGGCGTCGCGCGCGATGCCCTTCCGGTATGTGCTCACGGCGAGGGCGACATCGAACAGCGACGTCACGGCGCGGTCGCCGAACGGGGCGCCGCACCACCGCACGAGGTAGCAGGCCATGCCGTAGGCGATCGCGGCGCGCGAGCCGGCGAAAGCGCGATCGGACGGATCGGGAAGCGCCGCCTCGACGGCCTCGGCCGGTGAGATCGACGGGGGAGAGCCCTTGAGCACGAGGCGAGCCCGCGCGAGGGCCGCCCACTCGATCTTGAGGCGTATCCCGGTCGCGCGCTCCGCGGGGTCGCCGTCGGTCGGCACGACCTCGGCACCCGCGGCTGAGAGGCGTGCGAGTGCAGCGGACACCACCTTCTCGGCCGCAGGACGCGAACGCCGTGTCAGCTCGGCGCGCAGTTCGCTGAACGCGGCGGCGACCTGGCGCTCGTTCTCGTGGGCGGCTTTCGCGCGAGCGGCCGCCGTCTCGGCGAACTCGATGCACCGGTCGCGGCTCTCGGCGGCGAGCGCACTCTGCGCGGCATCCGCGGTCTGCTGCGCGCTCTCGGCCACACGGCGCGTCGCCTCGACCGCCGCCGTCAGCTGCGGCGAGACCTCCTGGCGGAGTCGCTCGGCGATCCGTCTGACGTGTGCGAGGTGCGCCTTGGCGGACGACAGGGACGCTCGCGCACGTGCATCCGCGCGGCGGGCGTCCTCGCGCGCACGCGACAGGGTGAGAACGGGCGGTCGCTCCGCTATCGGCGGCGGCTCGGGGTAGTCATCCGGTCCCTCCGTCGGTGCGGCGGCGAGCACCAGTGCGACGAGATTGCGCGCCGACACCGCCTGCGAGACGAGAAGACTGCGCGCGAAGCGGCTCTCCCGCGGTGCGGCGATGGTGGGCAGGTCTCCGCCCGGGAACTCGAGGTCTGCGACCCCGCTTGCGTCGCCCTCCTGGCCACCGCCACTGCGCTCGGCGATGGCCGAGGGTCTGGGCGGAGCAGGTTCCGATGGCGCTCCGCCGCCTCGGGTCGCCGGCTGTGCTTCCGGCGCAGGGGCTTGCTCCCCTTCGCCTCGTATGAGCGCTTCGTTGAGCCACATGGCCAAGCGCACGAGATCGTCGACATCGTGGCTGTCGCGATATCGGATGCGTTGCAGCGTCGCCGCCGCGAGCGCGTTCTCCGGGTCGCGATCGATCGCGAAGGCGAGGAGGGCGATCGCCTGAGAAGCGGTGGAGGGATCGGCGAACCATCGGAGCACGACGCGCTGGATCGCGACGGACACCGCCGTGGTGGCCCCGTTCAGGCCTGGCTTCATCTCGTGCGGATAAGCCCGGGAGAGCCGCACGAGGATGTGGGCGGCGATGAACTCGGCCAGGATGGCCGGATGCTTCGCGCCGGGGGGCAGCGGTTCGAGAGGGGCCAAGCGGGGCGCGTCCGTCGCCACGGCGCCCATCCAGCTGTTCCTTCCGTTCCGATCGAGCGTGAGGGTGACCTCGCGGTCGGAACGGACCTTGATGTCGGCGCGCCATGGCTTGATGCCCACCAGGAACAGGGTCACCGCCTGCGCGGCCGCGACGACCTTGTTGTCGGAGAGCTTCGTGAGGGCGCTGTCGACGTCGGCGAGGATCGGCGAACTCTGCAGCTCCATCGGACCGGTCTCGACCGCGAGCGCGCGGAGCGCCCGGACCACGTCCGTCTCGCCCAGTGCCACGTCGTCGACCGGAGTCACGGTGATGCTGATCCTGCGAAGCGTCGCGATGGCGCACGCGAGTGCACCGGCTCCGAGAAGCCCCATGAGGGCGATCGCAGCGAAGAGCACGACCACCCACCAGCCGCTCAGATCGCCTCGACCGACCGCGATCGCCGTGGCGCCTCCTCCGGCGGCCGCGACGAGGATCGAGACGATCCCCGCGAGTGCAGCGCTGCGCCGCGATGCTCGACTCGAGGCGAGATCGCGCACGCGAGGAAGCTCGACGAACAGACGCGAGACGACGAACAGTGCGAGGAGAGTTCCGAGGACGGCGAGTCCGAACGCGGCGAGCGGTGCTGCGAAGTTCTCGACGAAGTCGTCCCACCAGCCTCCGACCTGCTCGGGACCGGTCTCGTCGGATGCGGGCGGGGCGAGCGCCGACACGAGGTTCCACGTCGGCGCGCACGTGCCGGCCTCGGCCGCGCTCGCGCCGCCGACGGCCGTGAGCGTCGCCAGGGCATCCGTTTCGTCGCCGCGCGCAAGCTGGCGGTTCGCGAGCGCACACGCCGCAGTCGCCGTCTCCGCGTCGACCGGATCCGACTCGGTGGCGTCCTGCGTCGCCACCGATATGAGCCAGGTCGCACGGCAGCGCTCCGGCAGCCACCGCGCGTTCTCTGCCGTGACCCCCGCGTTCGCGAAGGCGTCCATCGCCCGCCGGCCATCGGCGTCGCGCAGGGCCGTGGTCGCCTCGACGCACGCGGGCTCGAGAAGGCTGTACGTCAGCCCTGCGGCTCGTGCCCCGGCCGCCCGCCAGACGTCGTCGCATCCGGGCCCGCCCGTGTCGGCATCGGGTCCGGCGACTCCTGCGGCCGCCAGGACTCTGACGGCCTCTTCGGCAGCATCTCGGCTCGGATCCTCCAACGTCGCCGCCGCGACCGAACACGCGGTTCGGACGGCGCTCGCGTCGGGGTGGTCGGCCGTCGCCGCCTGCCAGACCGCGACCCCGCCGACAGCAACGGCCGCCGCAGCCGCGACCGCAAGTCGCCGCAGCACCTTTGCAAGGTGCGGGTTGTCGGTCCCCATGTCGCCCCCAGGATTGCGATCATCGTGGCGGGGCGGCGGCCCGGCGTCAAGAGATGCTCGCGGAGGCGGCCGTTCCGTGTGTCCTACAGGATCCTCTGGACGGACGGTTGCGCCCTCGACCGGTGACGGGCCGCATCCGTCGGATCGTCACATCGCGTTGCCGATGTACGAGTACTTCACGAAGACCTCGGGTGCGATGCCGGCCTCTTCGAGCACGCCCTGCACGGCGGTGAGCATGTAGCTGGAATCCCACCCCATGTAGAGGTAGTGGTCGTCGTCGAGGCGGTCCCACTGGCCGTTCCACGACTTCGCGCCGTACACGGGGCCGCCGCGACGCGCGCAGTATGAGACGACGGCCTCGCGCGAATCGGCCCACAGGCGCTTGAAGATGCGGTTGAAGAGGTACTTGACGTCGTGCACTTCCCAGTGCTCGCCGCGGTACTCGACGTAGTCCCACTCGCGCTCCCAGCCGCGGGGCCAGCCGCGCCGGTGCACCGCGTCGAGGATCGGGGTGAGGCCGTCGTCGTCGATGAGCCGGACGGCGGGGCGCCCCCACACTTCGACGAAGCGCTCCGCGAGGCGTGCGGACCGCGCGGTGATCGCCGCGGTGTTCCACGCGTCGATCTCGGCGAGCTCGGCTGTCGTCGGGACGGCGCTGCGCGCGAACACGCCCTTGTTCGCGGGGAACGACTGGTCGAACGCGCGGATGGCGAGGTCTTCCTCGAGGAGTGCGAGGTTTCCGAGCGTCTGCGCGAGCGCGCGATGGCTGTTCTGCTCGTCCTCGGTGTAGTCGGCCCACTCGCGGGTGCCGTCGCCGGTCCAGGTGTCGGACGGGGCGGGTGGGAACACGTGCGCGACCTCGAGGCCGGAGGTGTCATCGACGCCCGACAGGCGTCCGAGGACGTACGCGGGGTGGGGGAGCTCGGCGTACTTGAGCGCCGCGCGGACACGCTCGTCGGACGGCATGATGCGCGCGATCGCCGCACGCAGCGCCTCGGAGCCCTCCTCGCGCGCACGGCAGAGGCGTGCGACGAGTCGGTCGTTGCCGACGCCGACGACCGCGCGGCGCATCAGCAGCGACTGCACGTGCTCGAGGGTGCGGGTGAGGTCGTCCGTCGAGATCTCGCCGTGGAGGTGGTCTCGGTACGCGCGCATGACGAGCGGGTACATGCCGCTGCCGAACGTGTTGAGGTAGGCGAGCTGGCGGGCCACCGCGGCATCCGTCGCCTGTTCCGGGTCGAGGAGCACGCGATACACCTCGGAGTACTCGCGCCACTCGGCTGCGTGTCGACGCAGGCTTTCGAGGTCGAGTCGCGGGAACACGTGGCGGAACGTGTCGTAGACGCCGCGACCGCCCGTGACGATCACCTCGCGGCCCGTCTTCATGACCAGGTACTGCCGCCAGAACGCGGCGATGGACTCGCCTGTGTTGCGCTCGATCGGCAGCCAGTACTCGCTCTCGATCTCGCGCTGCTCGGCGTGGGTGAGTCCCATGAGCACGTAGTTGTGGATGAGCTCGTGGTCGCGCAGCGGCTCGCCCGTCGAGTTGAGGCTCTCGAAGATCTGCTGCGCGTTGGCACCGGCGCCGAGCGTGATCGCGACGTGCTCCAGCTTCTGGAGTCCGCGCCAGATCCTCGGGGCCTCGTCGGCGCTGATCTGGCTGCGGAAGAAGGCGTAGTTGTCGTCGAAGCGCGACTCGCGCGTCGCGTCCTCGGCAGCGCGGCGGTCGAGGACGACGCTCTCGAACACGTCGGCCCACGCAGAGTGAGGCCGCAGCTTGGTCTCACCCGATTCCGGCCGCACGATCACGCGCTCGAGCTGCGCCGCGAGCTCGGGATCGTCGTCGCGGACAGTGTGGTGGAGCGCGGCCACCAGGAGCATGAGCGTCGTGATGCGCTGCTGCCCGTCGATGAGCACGAGGTCTCGCGACCCGTCATGGGAGCTGATCGACGACAGGATCGAGCCGATGAAGTGCATGTGCCGGTCGTCGAAGTCGGCGACGGCGCGGATGTCGGACAGCAGCTGCTCGCATCCGCCGATGTCCCACCGATACTGGCGCTGGTAGACCGGCACGACGATTCGCCAGTCGCCTGCCGACAGCCATCCGATGGTGTTCACCGCGGTCGCGTCGACATTCGTGGCATTGACCATCGCCCGGATTGCTCCCTCGAAGTGCTCGGTGGCGCGGGCGCGAAGAGTGGCCGGACACGCCGCACTTCACTCTAGTCGACCGCGTCGACCGGTGGTCCGGCACGCGGTTTTCCACGGTCACGCCGCCAGGATGGGCGCGGGAGGCGCGGGTAGGCTTGCCTCAGTCGGGCCTGTAAAAACGTGCTGGCCCGCTGACCGAAAGGCAATCCGTTCATGGGTTACATCAAGTGTGAGGCGCTCGAGGAGACCGGCTACGTCGTCCTCGACCGCTACAACCAGGAGCTCGACCCCAAGGAGTGGCTCGACATCGAGTACGTCGACTGGAAGTCCTCCGGCGACACCCGCTTCGCGCCCCTCGCGAGCGCCAAGGGCGAGATCGAATGCAACGGCTTCTGGAACCACAAGCCGCCGCGCACCGACAAGGACGGCGTCTGGATCCCGTCGCAGGTCGAGAAGGCTCCGAACCTCGTACGCCGCGCGCAGGAGCCCGGTGCCAACGTCGGTCGATGCCGCGTCATCGAGCTGCAGCCGACGCCGTACGGCGAATGCCTCTACAACCTGCACCAGGACGACAACAACCGCCTCAACCCCGACGGGACCGGCTGGGTCGTGCGCGGGTTCTTCAACCTCACCGACGACAAGGACAGCTTCTTCGTCCTGCGTGAGAACCGCACCGACCCGGAGGGCGAGGTGCGCATCGCGCTTCCCGCCGGCGCGCAGCTCATCATCGACACGCAGCGCCTGTGGCACGCCGCGACGCACGTCGGCACCGAGCCGCGCTACTGCCTCATCACGTCGTGGACGTCGGGCCCCGAGCTCGACGCCTACATCGAGAAGTACAACGGCGTGAACCACGTCGAGAGCGTCCACGTCCCGCAGGACGTGCTCGAGGCCGGTTACGCCGAGCAGGCGCGCAGGGACGCCGCTCGTGCCGCCTACTATGCGGCGAAGGGCCAGGCCGAGGTCCGCGCCATGAGCGAGGCCTGATCTCGTCGATCCTCCACGTCGGCCCCGGTTCCCGGACCGGGGCCGACGTGCGTCCGGGATTGCGCGACACGGAATGACATCCTTGTGATTCCGCTCGTTTCGCAGGCATAATGGCCCCAGCACAACCGAACACAGCCGCCCTCCGTATCAGGTCGTTGGGGAAGACGTACCTGGACGAAACGGAGACATCATGGCGACACCTCAGGCGCGTGGCGTGGTCTTCATCCACTCCGCGCCACGAGCGCTGTGCCCCCACCTCGAGTGGGCGGTCGGGCGTGTGCTCGGGCGAGCGGTGAGCTTCGATTGGACCGACCAGGCTGTGCTCGCGGGCAGCCGCCGGGCCGAGTTCTACTGGACCGGACCCGCCGGTACGGGCGCCGCCCTCGCGACCGCCATCCGCGGCTGGGAGCACTTGCGCTTCGAGGTGACCGAGGACCCGACGCCGCGCAGCGACGGCGGCCGTTGGCTCCACACGCCCAGCCTCGGCATCCACTACGCCCAGACCGACTCCGCCGGGAACGTCGTCATCGGCGAAGACCGCATCCGCTACGCCATGGAGCTCGCGGCGGGCGACCCGCGCGAGTTGGAACGCGAGCTCAAGGTCGCACTCGGCTCGGCGTGGGACGACGAGCTCGAGCCCTTCCGTCACGCGAGCGACGACGCACCCGTCGTGTGGCTGCACAAGGTGGGGTGATCAGCGGGCGCGCATGAGCGCGCGAACAGGCTCCCGGGGCGCGGTGAGGCGCGAATACCGGATGCCGGAGATCGAAGTCCCGGCGCTGGGAAGGCGAATCGCCGCCCTCGGAGCAGACGAAGATCCCCGGGCGTCAACAGCGAGCAGCACGCCCGGGGATCTGTCTTCGATTGCGCGAGTTCAGACGGACGCGAACGCCGCCACGGCGTTGTGGCCGCCGAAGCCGAACGAGTTGCTGATCGCGAGCTGATCGCCGTCGCCCAGGGCGACGGGCGAGCCGGAGATGCGGAACGGCACCTCGGGGTCCTGCTGGGTCACGTTGATCGTCGGGGGAGCCTGGCGGTCGCGCAGTGCGAGCACGGTGAAGATCGCCTCGAGCGCGCCCGTGCCGCCGAGCAGGTGCCCGGTCGAGGCTTTCGTCGCCGACACGGGGATCTCGTCGACACGGTCGCCGAACACCGTCTTCAGCGCGACGTACTCGTTCGGGTCGCCCACGGGGGTCGAGGTCGCGTGCGCGTTGATGTGCGTCACGTCGTCGGGGGAGGCATCCGCCATCTCGAGGGCCATGCGCACCGCCCGCGACGCGCCCTGGCCCTCGGGGTCGTTCGCCGTGATGTGGTACGAATCGGCGGTGACGCCGCCGCCGACGACCGCGGCGTAGATCTTGGCGCCGCGGGCGCGCGCGTGCTCCTCGGTCTCGAGGATGAGCACACCGGCGCCCTCGCCCATGACGAACCCGTCACGGTCGACGCTGCACGGGCGGGAGGCGGTCTCGGGGGAGTCGTTGCGACGCGAGAGCGCCTGCATCGACGAGAACGCCGCGACCGTGATCGGGTGGATCGCCGACTCGGTGCCGCCCGCGATCACGACATCCGCAAGGCCGGACTGCAGATGCTCGTACGCGTTCACGATCGACTCGGTGCTCGACGCGCACGCGCTGGCGACCGTGCGGGCGTATGCGCGCGCGTTGAAGTGGAGGGACAGGTTGCCGGCGGCCGCGTTCGGCATGAGCATGGGCACCGTCATCGGCATGACCCGGCGCGGGCCCTTCTCGCGCAGCGCGTCCCACGCATCCAGCAGAGTCCACACGCCGCCGATGCCAGTCGCGAAGTCGACGCCGAGCCGCTCGGGCTCGACCTCGGGTGCGCCGGCGTCCGCCCACGCTTCGAGTGCCGCGACCATCGCGAATTGCGACGCAGGGTCGAGGCGCTTCGCCATGGGGCGCTCCAGCACCGTGTCGGGCCGCACCTTCGCCTCGGCGGCGAACGTCACGGGCAGCTCGTACTGCGAGACCCAGTCGTATTCGAGCGTGTGCGCTCCCGAGACGCCGTCGAGCAGGGCCGACCAGCTCTCGGGAGCGGTGCCTCCGAGGGGCGAACTCGCTCCGATGCCGGTGACGACGATGCGCTTGGTGCTCATGAAGTGGTTCCTCGTGGTCGTGGGCAGGGGGCACAAGGGGCGGGCGGGCGCACTGTGCGCACCCGCCCGCGTGCCCTCAGGACTGGTTGGACGTGATGTATTCGACGGCGTCGCCGACGGTCTTGAGGTTCTTGACCTCGTCGTCGGGGATCGTGACGCCGAACTTCTCCTCGGCATTGACGACGATCGTCATCATCGAGATCGAGTCGATGTCGAGGTCGTCGGTGAACGACTTCTCGAGCGCGACCTCGTCGGCCGAGATCCCCGTCTCGTCGGTGATGAGCTCGGCGAGTCCGGCGAGGACCTCTTCGTTGGTGAGTGCCATGGTTTCTCCTTCTTGGGTGGTCGGGGCCCGTGGGCCAGTTCAGTCTAGGGTCGGGCGTGGAGCGCTCACGGGAGCGCGACTACCTGCGCGGCGAAGACGAGTCCAGCCCCGAAGCCGATCTGCAGGGCGAGTCCGCCGCTGAGTTCGGGGTGCTCCTGGAGCAGCCGGTGCGTCGCGAGGGGGATCGAGGCAGCCGACGTGTTGCCGGTCGTCTCGATGTCGCGCCCGATCACGACGGTGTCGGGCAGCTTCAGCTGCTTCGCGAACTCGTCGATGATGCGCATGTTCGCCTGGTGGGGCACGAAGGCGGCGAGATCGGATGCCTCGACCCCCGCGGCCTCGAGGGCCTGGCGTGCGACCTTCACCATCTCCCACACAGCCCAGCGGAAGACCGTCGGACCCTCCTGGCGCAGCGTGGGCCACGGCGCGGCTCCGTCGCGGAACTCGACGAGCGTGTGGTTCATGCCGACCGCGTCCGCCTTCGAGCCGTCGGAGCCCCACACGGTCGGGCCGATGCCCGGGGTGTCGCTCGGGCCGATGACCACCGCGCCCGCGCCGTCCCCGAGCAGGAACGAGATGCTGCGGTCGGTGGGGTCGACGACGTCGCTGAGCTTCTCGGCGCCGATGACGACGGCGTACTTCGCCGCGCCCGCGCGGATCAGGGCGTCGGCCTGTGCCACCCCGTACGCGAACCCGGCGCACGCGGCGTTGAGGTCGTATGCCGCGGCCGGATTCGCGCCGATGCGGTCGGCCACGATCGCCGACACAGACGGCGTCTGCTTCGGGTTGCTGATCGTCGCGACGATCACGAGGTCGATGTCGGACGGGTCGACGCCCGACTTCTCGACGGCCTCGGTCGCGGCATCCGTCGACAGCTCGATCGCCGTCGTCTCCTTCACCGCGCGCGTGCGCGTGATGATGCCCGTGCGCTGGCGGATCCACTCGTCGCTTGAGTCGATGGGGCCGACGAGGTCCTCGTTCGGCACGGCGATCTCGCCGCGCGCCGCTCCGTACGAGTAGATGCGGGTGTGGGCCGCCCCTTGGGGCTGGATGACGCCGGCGGTCATGCTTGTGCTCCGTTCTCGGCGGCGTCGAGCAGCTCGGCGGCCGCGCTCAGGTCATCGGGGGTCTTGACGGCGACGGCCGGAACGCCGCGCAGCGCCCGCTTGGCGAGCCCCACGAGCGTTCCGGCGGGTGCGAACTCGATGATGCCGGTCGCACCGGCCGCCGCGAAAGCCTCCATGCACTTGTCCCACCGCACGGGCGCGGCGACCTGGGCCACGAGGAGGTCGAGCGCGTCCTTGCCGCTCGTGACGACGGAGCCGTCGCGGTTCGTCCACACGGTGGCGGTGGGGTCGGATGCCGCCACTTCCGCCGCGGCCTCGCGGAGCGTCTCGACCGCGGGCGCCATGTAACGCGTGTGGAACGCCCCCGCGACCTGCAGCGGGATCACGCGCGTGCCGGCGGGCGGGTTCTCGGCGAGCGCCGCGAGGGCGTCGAGTGCGCCTGCCGCGACGATCTGGCCGCCGCCGTTGTAGTTCGCGGGGGTCAGGTCGAGCTCGGTGAGCCGCGCCACCACGGCGTCCTGGTCGCCGCCGATGACGGCGCTCATGCCCGTCTTCTCTGCCGCGGCCGCCTCGGCCATCGCGCGTCCGCGGATGCCGACGAGCCGCATGCCGTCGGTCGGCGTCAGAACTCCCGACGCGATGAGCGATGCGATCTCGCCGACCGAGTGCCCCGCGAAGCCCTGCGGCTTCGCCTCGGACCGTTCGGAGAGCGCAGCCCACGACAGGATTCCGGCGGCGACGATGAGCGGCTGGGCGATTTGGGTGTCGCGGATTCGGTCGGCATCCCACTCGGTGCCGGCCGCGACGAGATCGACGCCGGCGGCCTCGGAGAAGGCCGCCAACTGCTCGCGCGCCCCCTCGAGCTCGAGCCAGGGGGAGAGGAATCGGGGTGTCTGCGACCCCTGACCGGGGAAGACGGCGATGATCACCATCCCATCCTGCCAAGGATCTCGCGTCTCATCTGGCGGCTTCCGCACAAGATCGACGGAGTCCTTTGTGCGTGCCGCACAGGCCCCGGGGCGTCGGAAAGCGTCAGTGGGCGGGTCTGCGCGTGGCCGCAGTGCGGCGGCGCGTGGCATCCGTGCCGATGGATCCGAGGATCAGCGCGGTCTGCAGGATCAGCGCCTCACGCGCCCCCGTCGCGTCCCATCCGATGACGTCGGACACGCGCTTGAGGCGATAGCGCACGGTGTTCGGATGCACGAACAGCTCGCGCGCCGTCGCCTCGAGCGAGCGGCCGTTGTCGAGGTAGCTCCACAGCGTCGTGACGAGGTCGGCGCTGTGCGCCTGCAGGGGGCGGTAGATGCGCTCGACGAGGGTCTGCTTCGCGAGCGGGTCGCCCGCGAGGGCGCGCTCCGGCAGGAGGTCGTCGGCCTCGACGGGGCGCGGCGCATTCCGCCACGCCCGTGCGACCGCGAAGCCGGCAAGCGCGGCTCGGGCGCTCTGGCCCGCGTCCACCAGCGCCGGAACGGTCGGTCCGAGCACGAGGTGCCCGCTGCCGAAACCGGGTTCGAGACGGTTCGCGATGTCGAGGAACGGCAGGTCGGTCGGAGTGTCGTCGGAGCGACCGGATGCCTCGGCGCGCCCGATCACGAGCACGAGCCGCGACCCCTGCACGCCCACGAGCACGTCGACCCCGAGCTTGCGTGCCGTGCGGCGCAGCTGGTCGATGTCGAACTGGGGTGGGGTCGTCCCCACGAGCACCGAGACCTCGCCGTGTCCGTGCCAGCCGAGGGCGGCGATGCGGCTCGGGAGCTCCTCGTCGGCCTCGCCGGTCAGGATCGAGTCGACGACGAGCGCCTCCAGGCGCGCGTCCCACAGCCCGCGCGCCTCCGCGGCGCGTGCGTAGACGTCGGCCGCCGCGAAGGCCACCTCGCGCGAGTAGAGCAGTATCGCCTCGCGCAGATGCTCGCCGCGCCCGGCGACGCGCTCCTCGGTGACCTCGACAGTCACCCGGATGAGCTGAAGCGTCTGCTGCAGGCTCACGCTGCGCAGCAGCTCACGCGGGGCGGCGGCGAAGATGTCGGCGGCGATCCACGGCGTCGAGTTCGGCTCGTCGTACCACTGGATGAACGACGTGATGCCCGCCTGCGCGACGAGGCCGACCGCCGATCGCCGTGCGGGCGGCATCTCGGCGTACCACGGAAGCGTCTCTTCGAGACGCTTGATGGTCGCCGTCGCGAGATCGCCCGAGATGCGGCGCAGCCACGCCAGCGTCTCGGTCTTGTCGAACGGCGTCGTCTCGGGCATCGCCCGGGTCAGCTCTCGCCGCCCGCGTTGCCGCTCGTGCCTGCCGTCACGTCATGCAGGCGGTACTTCTCGATCGCCTGCGCGGCGAGGCCGCGGTCGACCTTGCCGTCGGCCGCCAGCTCCTGCAGCGTCTTCACGACGATCGACGGACCGTCGATCTTGAAGAAGCGGCGCGCGGCCGGACGCGTGTCGGAGAAGCCGAAGCCGTCCGCGCCGAGCGTCGCGAATCGGTTCGGCACCCACGGGCGGATCTGGTCCTGCACGGCGTGCATGAAGTCGCTCACGGCGACGACGGGTCCTTCGGCATCGCGCAGCTTCTCGGTGAGGTACGCGGTCTTGGGCTCTTCCTCGGGATGCAGGAAGTTGTGCTCGTCGGCGGCGAGACCGTCACGACGCAGCTCGCTCCACGAGGTCACCGACCACACGTCCGCCACGACGCCCCAGTCCTCCTTGAGGAGCTGCTGCGCCTCGAGGGCCCACGGCACGCCGACGCCCGACGCGAACAGCTGCGCGCGCGGGCCGTCGCCCTCGCCCACGGAGATGCGGTGGATGCCGCGGACGATGCCGTCGACGTCCACGCCTTCGGGCTCGGCCGGCTGCACGAGCGGCTCGTTGTAGACCGTCAGGTAGTACATGACGTTGGGGTCGGGGTGCGTGCCGCCGTACATGCGGTCGAGACCGGCGCGCACGATGTGCGCGATCTCGTAGCCGTAGGCGGGGTCGTAGGCGACCGTCGCGGGGTTGGTCGACGCGAGCAGCAGCGAGTGGCCGTCGGCGTGCTGCAGGCCCTCACCGGTCAGCGTCGTGCGGCCGGCCGTCGCGCCGATGATGAAGCCGCGCGCCATCTGGTCGCCTGCCGCCCAGAACGCGTCGCCCGTGCGCTGGAAGCCGAACATCGAGTAGAAGATGTACACCGGGATGAGCGGCTCGCCGTGCGTCGAGTACGACGTTCCGGTCGCGGTGAACGCCGCCGCGGCGCCGGCCTCGTTGATGCCGACGTGCAGGATCTGGCCCTGCGGGCTCTCCTTGTAGGCCAGCAGCAGATCGCGGTCCACCGACGTGTAGTTCTGACCGTGCGGGTTGTAGATCTTCGCCGTGGGGAAATAGGCGTCCATGCCGAACGTGCGCGCCTCGTCGGGGATGATCGGCACGATGCGGTGGCCGAAGTCCTTCGCCCGCAGGAGGTCCTTCAGGAGGCGGACGAACGCCATCGTCGTGGCGATCTCCTGCGAGCCCGATCCCTTCTTCGGCAGCGCGTACGCCTCGTCGCCGGGAAGCTGGATGCCGACGTGGTGCGTCCGGCGCTCGGGCAGGAAGCCGCCCAGTGCGCGACGGCGCTCCAGCATGTACTGGATCGTCTCGTCCTCGGGGCCGGGGTTGAAGTACGGCGGCTGGTACGGGTTCTCCTCGAGCTGCGCGTCGCTGATCGGGATGCGCATCGAGTCGCGGAACTGCTTCAGGTCGTCGAGCGTCATCTTCTTCATCTGGTGGGTCGCGTTGCGGCCCTCGAAGTGGTGACCGAGACCGTAGCCCTTGATCGTCTTGGCGAGGATGACCGTCGGCTGACCCTTGTGCTCGACCGCCGCCTTGTACGCGGCGTACACCTTGCGGTAATCGAGGCCGCCGCGGCGCAACTTGCCCCAGATGTCGTCGTCCGACCAGTCCTTCACGAGGGCGGCCGTGCGCTCGTCGCGCCCGAAGAAGTGCTCGCGGATGAACGCGCCGTCCTCTGCCCGGTACGTCTGGAAGTCGCCGTCGGGCGTCGTGTTCATGAGGTGCACGAGGGCACCGTCCACGTCCTTCGCGAGCAGCTCGTCCCAGCCGGAGCCCCACACGACCTTGATGACGTTCCAGCCGGCGCCGCGGAAGAAGCTCTCGAGCTCCTGGATGATCTTGCCGTTGCCGCGCACCGGACCGTCGAGCCGCTGCAGGTTGCAGTTGACGACGAACGTGAGGTTGTCGAGGCCCTCGTTCGTCGCGATCTGAAGCTGGCCGCGGCTCTCGACCTCGTCCATCTCGCCGTCGCCGAGGAACGCCCACACGCGCGACTCGGACAGGTCCTTGATGCCGCGGTTGGTGAGGTACTTGTTGGTCAGCGCCTGATAGATGGCGTTGATCGGCCCGAGACCCATCGACACCGTGGGGAACTGCCAGTACTCGGGCATGAGACGCGGATGCGGGTAGGACGGCAGTCCGTTCGGGAACTGCGACTTCTCCTGACGGAAGCCGTCGAGCTGCTGCTCGGTGAGACGGCCCTCGAGGAACGAGCGCGCATAGATGCCGGGGGACGCATGGCCCTGGATGAAGACCTGGTCGCCGCCCGAGGGGTGGTCGAGGCCCTTGAAGAAGTGGTTGAAGCCGACTTCGTACAGCGAGGCCGAGGAAGCGTAGGTCGAGATGTGGCCGCCGACGCCGATGCCGGGGCGCTGCGCGCGGTGGACCGTCAGCGCGGCGTTCCAGCGGATCCAGCGGCGGTAGCGGCGCTCGAGCTCCTCATCGCCCGGGAACTCGGGCTCGTTCTCGGGCGCGATCGTGTTGATGTAGTCCGTGGTCGGGACCTGCGGGACGTTCAGCTGGAGCTCGCGCGACGTCTGCAGGAGGCTCAGCATGATCTCGCGGCCACGCGAACGCCCGTTGGCGTCGACGAGCTGCTGCAGCGACTCCTGCCATTCGGCGGTCTCCTCCGGGTCGCTGTCGAGCGGTTCCTGCGAGTACGGATCCTGGTCGTGGACAGTCACAGAAGAGACCTTTCGTCGTCTGGCAGATCATGCCAGTCCCTGCGGTTCGAGGCGTGTCGGGCTTTGTTCGCTTCTGACAACGCACCGTCTTCCAGCCTAGCGAGTTCCGGGGCGTTCGGATCGCTCGGGAGGCGGATGCGGGGTCTGCGGCGCCTCGAATCGTAGACTTGCCACAAGGGCCTTTAGCTCAGCTGGTAGAGCGCCACGTTTACACCGTGGATGTCGTCGGTTCGATCCCGGCAGGGCCCACCGCTCGTTCTCCGCCGCGTCCGCCGCCCGCGATAGGTTGGTCAGCGTGAACGCCAGCCCTGCCGACCAGCGCCGTCTTCTCGACATCGCCGATCTCGACGCCCGAATCCGACAGGCCGAGGCCACGCGCAAGAACCCGCCCCAGGCGGCGCGCGTCAACGAGCTCCTGGCACGCCGCCAGGAGCTGTCGCAGGAGCTCTCCGCACGCCTCGGCGTGCGCGACGACCTGCGCGCCGAACTCGCGCGCATCGAGTCCGACGTCGCCGTCGTCGACGCGCGCCGCGCGCGCGACACCGAACGGCTGGCCGCCACGAGCAACGTGAAGGAGGCGCAGGGCTATGAGAGCGAGCTCGCATCGCTCGCGCGCCGCAAGAGCGACCTCGAAGACGCCGAGCTCGAGGTGATGGAGCGCCTCGAGCAGGCCGAAGCGGCGGTCGCCGAGCAGGAGGCGCTCATCGCCGAGACGAACAAGCAGGGCGCCGAGCTCAGCGCCGAAGGCAAGCGCGTTGTCGCCGAGGCATCCGCTGCGCTCGAATCCGCCACGCGCGACCGCGCTGCGATCGCAGACACCATCCCGGCCGACCTCCTCGCCCTGTACGACCGGTTGGCGACGCGCAACGCGGGGGCCGCGCTCCTGCGACGCGGCACGTGCGAAGGGTGCCACATGGTGCTCGCGGGCACCGACCTGCAGGCCGTGCGCCAAGCGGCCGAAGACGCCGTCGTGACGTGCCCCGAGTGCGGGTGCATCCTCGTGCGCACCGAAGAGTCCGGCCTGTGAGCGCGCAGCGCCGCCTCATCGTGGAGGCCGACGGCGGCTCGCGCGGCAACCCCGGCACGGCGGCCGGCGGGGCGGTCGTGATCGACGCCGAGACAGGCGAGGTGCTCACCGAGATCGGCGCGTACGTCGGCATCGCGACGAACAACGTCGCCGAGTACACCGGCCTCATCGCGGGACTCGAGGCGGCGTTCGAGCGCGACCCCGAGGCATCCGTGCTCGTCCGCATGGACTCGAAGCTCGTCGTCGAGCAGATGACCGGCCGGTGGAAGGTCAAGCACCCCGACATGCAGGTGCTCGCACGCCGCGCGCAGGCGCTGATCGCCGATCGCGACGTCACGTTCGAGTGGGTGCCTCGGCTGTCGAATGCGAGGGCGGATGCCGCGGCCAACGCGTCGATGGACCGGCGCGAGTCCTTCCGCCGCGAGCTCGGCGATGGAAACGCCTGAGACGGTCCCGCCCGCGTGGATCGTCGTCGGCCGTGCGGCCGGGGGAGTGGAGGCGCTCGAGCTCGACGCCGATGGCCGTGAGCTCGACCGCACGACCGTCTCCCGTGCGGAGTTCCCCGCGTGGGTCGCCGCCCGCGAGGCCGCGCACCGCCCGCGTTGGGTGTGGAGCGACGCGCCCGCGTGGTACAGCGCGCTGCTCGATGCCGGGGTGCGCGTCGCTCGCTGCCATGACCTGCGGTTGTGCCACGCGATCCTGCGCGACTCGGTGCTCGTGACGGATGACGCCGGCCTGAGGCGTGCCGTCGAGTGGGACGCGGCGCCGCACGCGGGGGCGGCCGACGACGCATCCGCGCTATTCAGCTTCGACGAGGAACCGGCGGGCCCGCCCGATGACCTCGCGTCCGCCACCGCGGAGTTCGAACGACAGCGGCACGCCATCGCGCGTTCGCGCGATGCAGGACGCATCCGCCTCCTCACGGCTGCAGAGTCGGCGGGAGCGCTCATCGCGGTCGAGCTGCGCGCGGCGGGCCTCCCGTGGGATGCGGCGACGCACGACGCGATCCTCGTCGAGACGCTCGGCGAGCGACCGCCCGGCGGCGGGCAGCCCGCGCGCATGGAGGAACTCGCGCGCCAGGTGCGGCTCGCACTGGGCGACCCGGCGGCCTCGCTCGATTCGCAGCCGAAGCTCCTGCGGTCGCTGCACCGCGCGGGGATCCTCGTCGAGACCACCAGTCGGTGGGAGCTCGCCGAGCAGCGGCATCCGGCGATCCCGCCCCTGCTCGAGTACAAGAAGCTGTCGCGCCTGCTCACGGCCAACGGCTGGGCCTGGCTCGAGGAATGGGTGCGCGATGGGCGCTTCCGCCCGGTGTACGTGCCCGGAGGCGTCGTCACCGGACGCTGGGCGTCGTCGGGCGGCGGCGCGCTGCAGCTGCCGCGGATGCTGCGCACCGCCGTGCGCGCCGATCCGGGGTGGCTGCTCGTCGTCGCCGACGTCGCCCAGCTCGAGCCGCGCGTGCTGGCGGGGATGTCGTCGGATGTCGCGCTCGCCGACGCCGCTCGGGGGAGGGACCTCTACTCGGGCATCGTCGATTCCGGCATCGTCGAGACGCGTCAGGAGGCGAAGATCGCGATCCTCGGGGCGATGTACGGCGCCACCACGGGCGACAGCGGGCGCCTCGTGCCGCGCCTGCGGCGCACCTTTCCGCGCGCGATGACGCTCGTCGACGAAGCCGCTCGCGTCGGGGAGGACGGGGGAGTGGTGACGACGTGGCTCGGTCGCAGCTCACCTCCGCCGTCAGAGGACTGGCGCGCGGAGCAGTCCCAGGCGACGCAGGCCGACGCATCCGCCGCCGACCAGACGCGAGCGCGCCGTCGGGCCCGCGATCGCGGCCGGTTCACGCGCAATTTCGTCGTGCAGGGGACCGCCGCGGAGTGGGCTCTGTCGTGGCTCGCCGACCTGCGCGGACGCCTCGACCGCATGGCCGTCCCGAGCGACGCCGCGGAGGCGCCGCGGTCCGGGCCGGTGTTCGCGCGGCACCCGCATCTCGCGTTCTTCCTCCACGACGAGGTCATCGTGCACACGCCGGCGGCGCTCGCCGAGGAGGTCGCCGTCGCGGTCCAGGAGTCCGCCGCGACCGCCGGGCGCCTGCTGTTCGGCGACTTCCCCGTCGACTTCCCCCTCGAAGTGCGCATCTCGCGCACCGCCGACAAGAGCTGACGGGGTCAGCGGCAGGACGCCTCGATGTCTTTGATCGTCGGCTCGCGCAGCAGCGGCGTGTGCAGGAGATCGGGGTTCACGTCGCCCGTGCCGCTCGCGACGAACCGGAACTCGATCGTCTTCGACTCGCCGGGAGCCAGCGCGACGCGCGCGACGCTCGACGGGAATCCGCTCTCGGTCGCGAGGCGCGTGCGGCTCAGCTCGCCGTCGATGCGGACGCCGCCGACGAACGATCCGGCGGGTCCTGCCGCCGTGACGTTCGTCGCGATGTGTCCTCGTGGTACGCCTGCCAGGCCGGCGCCGGTCATCGTGTCGGAGAACCGCTCGCCTGCGTCCTCGGGCGCCTCGTTCGTCAGCGTCACTTCGACGACCAGATCGTGCCGCCCGTCGGAGCGGCAGTCGAGCTCGACAAGACCCATCTCGACGCCGAGGAACAGATCGAGCTTGCCCGCCGTCGCGTCGTTCAGATAGATCGACACCGCAGGGTCTGCGGACTCGTGTCGTGCGGCCGGACCGGCGAGCAGAGTGCCGTCGAAGACCGCCCGCTCCTCGGGACGCGCGCTCCACACCGAGATGCGCCCTTCCTCGATCGGCTTCATGAGCGCCTCGCCCCACTTGAGGGGCGACAGCGAGGCCGACATCGCATGCGAGAAGACGTTCCGCGTGATCGCTCGCTGGAACGCCGTCTGCTGCTCGCCGTCCATCGTCAGGTACGGCTCGGTGAGCAGGATGTCGACGAGATTCTCCGGAGCGAGCGTGCGGCCGTCGTCGAGGGGGATCGGTCCGATCGCGCCGAGCATCGCGGCGAGCGCCGGCACGTCGACCGACACGACCGTGTCGGGGGCCGCATATCCCGCGCTCGTCCACCACGCGACCGCGAGCTCGGCGGTGAGATCGAAGTCGGACGGCATCGTGGTGTTCTGCACCCACTCGCCCGCGACGTCGCCGTAAAGGTCGACCACCGCCTCGGGGAGCTCGATGATCGGCTCACCCAGCACGGGGAACACCGCTGCGTCGGTCTGGGCGGCGATGGAGATGCGTCCCTCGGATGCCGAGAGCAGGATGAACGAGCCGCTGATGCCGCCGCCGGTGCGCAGCTCAGCGCCGTTCTGCACCATGACGAGGATCTGACGAGGCTCTTCGGAACCCAGCATGGACGGGAGGGCCCGAGCGGCGCGGTCGAACGCGTCGACGATCGGGGCGGCATGACCGACGAAGTCCGCGAGCGTCGTCACGCCCTCCGAGACCGGGCCGAGGAGCTTCGAGGGGTCGATGCTCCCCAGTTCCGTCGCGGCGGTCGTGAACGTGCCCGCCGCCGCGGAGAGCGGCTCCTGCGCGGCGGCGATCATCGCGAGGTCGAATTCGCCGCCCGCCGATCCGGACTCCTGCACCTGCCGGACGATGTCCGTGAGGGGGAGCACTGCCGTGCCGGTGAGCGCGTCGAGGTTCTGCGACACGATGCGCACCGCCGCGAAGTTGGCGCCTACGACGGGCATGGCTTCGGCCATGGCCCACATCGGCTCGCCGGTCAGCTCCGCGGCACGGGCCGCGTGCTCGCTCGTTTCCTCGGCGACGGCCTCGAGCGCGTCGAGATCGCGGATCTCGGTCGCGGCCTTGGCCTGCTCGACGAGCGGGATGAGCGCTTCGAGCTCATCCTTCACGAGCCAGGCACGCCAGCCGATCCAGACGAGAGACAGGATGAATGCCCCGAAGAGCACCCAGGAGACGACGAGCACCCCCCGAGTGCTCCCCAGGGCACGTCGCACTGAGGAGAACAAGAGCCACCCGCCTCAGTTGCGGGGGCGCCGCCGCAGCACGAACAGGCTGAGGCCGGCCGCCAGCACAAGGCCGCCGATGATCGCGGTCGGCAGCACGAGCTGACTCATGCCCGTCGACGACAGCACACCGGCGGTCGACGGATTGCGCGGGTTGGCGTTGCACACGGGCGTCGCGGGCGGGTACGACAGCGCGACCGCGAGCTCCGGGTTGACGCGGAGGAACGCGGTGATGTCCCCGCGCGTCCACGCGAAGTTGCCGTCGATCTCGATCCACTCGCCGTTCTCGAATGCCCAGCCCGGCCAGCCGTTGGCCACACCGTTGTCATCGACGGATGCGCCGGGCCACAGGATGCGGCCGCTCAGCTGGTTGTTCACCAGCGTGCCCAGGAAGATCTCGACGGTGTTCACACCGTCGGTGATCACGAGGTAGACCTCGTCGCTGGTCGACTGGTTGTCGGGATCGGTGAGAGTGACGTTGTAGGAGATCCACGGGACGTCGCGTTCGCACTCGCCGACCGCGAACGACCCGGCGAGCGTCGGCTCGTCGGGGTTGTCGGGCGTGTAGCTCGTGCTGGTCGGCGACGGGGCCGGTGGTTCAGGATCTACGGCGGCCGAGGCGCCCACCGGCGCCAGAAGAAGCAGTGATGCAGACAATGCGGCAGCAACGACGAATTTACGCATGTCGAGTCCCCAGTAATTCGACAGTGACCTCCCCCAGATGGAGGTGCTACGAAGCACGGTACTACAGATCGGGTCCCGACAGCAGAGAATCGCTCACAATCTCATTTCAGGCTGCCTCAAGTCAATTCAGGTCTCACCTATAGAATCCAGGGTGCGAATGGGTCGGCCGGACGGTCGCGTCGCGCGCGGGATTCCCGCGTCGCGCCGAGGAACGTCCGGGCTCCGCAGGGCAGGGCGGTGGGTAACACCCACCCGGAGCAATCCGCGAGACAGTGCCACAGAAAGCAGACCGCCCCGGCTCGGCCGGGGTAAGGGTGAAAGGGCGGTGTAAGAGACCACCGGGGTCGCGGTGACGCGACTCGCACGGCAAACCTCGCCCGGAGCAAGGCCAGACAGGGGACGATGACGCGGCCCGCCGAGTCCCCGGGTAGGCCGCTGGAGCGGCACGGCAACGTGTCGCCGAGAGAGATGACCGTCGACGGGGCTTCCGCCCCGGAACAGAACCCGGCGTACAGGCCGGCCCATTCGCCTCCTCGTCGCGGGGTTGCCCCGCGAGCCGACGGCTACCGCTCGTCGCCGGCCAAAGCCGCGGCCCCTATGATCCCCGCGTTGTTCCGATGCACAGCCGGGACGATCCGCGTGTTCAGCTTCAGGAGGGGCAGGAACTGGTCGGCGTGCTTCGACACGCCGCCGCCCACCACGAAGAGGTCGGGGGTGAAGAGGAACTCGAGGTGCCCGTAGTACCACTGCAGGCGCTTGGCCCATGCCTCCCACGAGAGGCTGTCGCGCTCCATGGCGGAGTACGCGGCATACGCCTCGGCATCTTTGCCGTGCTTCGCGCGGTGCAGGTGGCCCAGCTCCGTGTTCGGGACGAGGACCCCGTTGTAGATGAGCGCCGAGCCGATGCCGGTGCCGAGCGTCGTGAGGAGCGTGAGGCCCCGCTGGCCCTTCGCGGCGCCGTACCGCACCTCGGCGACCCCGGCGACATCCGCGTCGTTCGCGAAGTGGATGTCCCGGCCGAGTCCGTCCTCGAAGAACTTCTCGGCCTCGAAGCCGATCCACTTGTCCGACACGTTCGCCGCCGACAGCGTGCGCCCGTCCTTGACGATCGCCGGGAACGCGACGCCGAGCGGGGTGTCGTCCGCATCGTCGACGCCGAGCGTGTCGAGAACCTCGCGCACGGCCGCGAGGACGTCTTCGGGTTGCGCGCCTTTGGGGGTCGCGACCTTGATCCGGTCGCTCGTCAGCTCGCCGGATCCGAGATCGACGATCGCCCCTTTGATGCCTGTGCCGCCGATGTCGACTCCGACCGCCTGACGCTTGTGCCCTGCCATGGGCCCAGCCTATCCAGGTGGGTCGGGGCGGTCAGTAGGATCGACCCCAGCGGCGCGGACGCGCCCGGCGACCGACGGAGGCTGACGTGACGAGCGGCGAAGAGAAGTACTGGTACGTGTTCGCGACCGGCAAGGTCGAGAAGGGCTTCGAGTCGCCGGCCGTCGATCGCGCGGGCCCGTTCGACACTTATGAGGAGGCCGCGAACGCGCCGGAGCTCCTCAAGGAGCGGTCGAAGGCCTGGGCCGAGGAAGAGGCCCGAGACGACGACTGGGGCGCACCGGCCCACGATGACGGAAGCGGCGACGCGGACAAGTAGTCTGACCGGGGGCCCGGAGGGCCGGGAGAGGATGCGATGGACAAGCAGCGGGACTTCGTGTTGCGCACGATCGAGGAGCGCGGCGTCAAGTTCGTGCGCCTGTGGTTCACGGACGTCATCGGAACGCTCAAGTCGGTGGCGATCGCCCCGGCCGAGGTCGAAGGCGCCTTCGCCGAGGGCCTCGGCTTCGACGGCTCGGCCATCGAGGGGCTGACGCGGTCGTACGAGTCGGACCTGCTGGCGCATCCGGACCCCACGACGTTCCAGATCCTCCCGTGGCGCGGTGAGATCGACCCGACCGCGCGCATGTTCTGCGACATCACGACGCCCGACGGGCAGCCTGCCGTCGCCGACCCGCGCCACGTTCTCAAGCGCGCGCTTGCGAAGGCGGCCGACGCGGGCTTCACGTTCTACACGCACCCCGAGATCGAGTTCTACCTGCTCAAGTCGTCGTCGTTCGGCGCCGACGGTCCCGAGCCCGTCGACTCCGCGGGGTACTTCGACAACGTCCCGGGCGGCACGGCGCACGATTTCCGCCGCCGGTCGGTGCGGATGCTGGAAGACCTCGGCATCTCGGTCGAGTACAGTCACCACGAGGGCGGTCCCGGCCAGAACGAGATCGACCTGCGTTACGCCGACGCCCTCGCGACCGCCGACAACATCATGACGTTCCGCACGGTCGTCAAAGAGGTCGCGATCGAGCAGGGCGTGTACGCGACGTTCATGCCGAAGCCCCTGAGCGGCCAGCCGGGGAGCGGCATGCACACGCACATGTCGCTCTTCGAAGGAGACGTCAACGCGTTCTACGAAGAGGGCGCCCAGTACCAGCTGTCGAAGATCGGCCGACAATTCATCGCAGGCCTGCTCCGTCACGCGAACGAGATCTCGGCCGTCACGAACCAGTTCGTCAACTCGTACAAGCGTCTGTGGGGCGGCGACGAGGCACCGAGCTTCATCTGCTGGGGGCACAACAACCGCTCGGCGCTCGTGCGCGTGCCGCTGTACAAGCCGAACAAGGGGCAGTCGTCGCGCGTCGAGTACCGCGCGCTCGACTCCGCCGCCAATCCGTACCTCGCGTTCGCGCTCATGCTCGCCGCGGGCCTCAAGGGCATCGAGGAGGGCTACGAGCTGCCGCCCGAGGCGGAGGACAACGTGTGGTCCCTCACGGATGCCGAGCGCCGCGCCCTCGGCTACGCGCCGCTTCCGGCGAGCCTCGACCACGCGCTCGAGTACATGGAGGAGTCCGAGCTCGTCGCCGAGACGCTCGGCGAGCAGGTCTTCAACTACGTGCTGCTCAACAAGCGCAAGGAGTGGCAGGAGTACCGCTCGCAGGTCACGCCCTTCGAGCTGAAGAGCAATCTCGAGATGCTCTGATCCGCACGGCATGTCGCTCGATCGGTCCGGACCCCTCACCGAACTCGCCCGTCTCGGCTTCAGTGAGCTGGGCACAGCCGACGCCGAGCTGACCGAACTCGGCGAGTTGATCGGAGCGCCTCGTGCATCGCTGATCGAAGGTGCGGGCCGGGCGGCCGATCCGGATGCCGCCGTCGCAGCCCTGTTGCGCATCGCGCGCCGCGATCCGGAGCCCATCCGCGGTCTCCGCTCCGACGGCGACGGCTGGGCGGCGCTGTGGGCCCTCGTGGGGGCGTCCACGGGCTTCGCGGACTTCTTCCTGCGGCATCCGCAGGAAGTGTCCGCGCTCGCGGGGCAGGGGCGGCGACTGCCGACGGCCGGCGAGCTGCGCGCCGAGCTGCTCGACGCGGTCGGCGCGGAGGACGGCTTCGCCGAGAGCGGGGGAGATGAGGCGTGGGTCGCGCTGCGCGTGCGGTACCGCCGCATGCTCGCCCGGATCGCCGCCTACGACCTGCTGAGCGCGTCGCCGGTCGATGAGGTCGTCGGGGTGGCGGCGGCGCTGGCGGATGCCGCGGGCGCCGCGCTCGAGGCGTCGCTGAGCGTCGCGCGTGTCCGCGTGTCGCGCGGCGTCGGGGCGGCGGGTCTGTTCCCGCGTGAGCAGGTCGCGCGCACGTCACTCGCGATCATCGGAATGGGCAAGGCGGGCGCGCGTGAGCTCAACTACGTGAGCGATGTGGACGTCATCTTCGTGGCCGGCGCCGACGACGAGCTGCTCGACGAGATCGGCGAGAGCCGCGTCGTCGACATCGCGACGCGCCTCGCGGTGCAGACGATGCGGGGAATCTCGGGCATCGAGGTCGAGCCGCCGCTGTGGGAGGTCGACGCGAATCTGCGGCCCGAGGGAAAACAGGGCGCGCTCGTGCGGACCCTCGCCTCGCATCTCGCGTACTACGACCGCTGGGCGAAGAGCTGGGAGTTCCAGGCTCTTCTGAAGGCGCGTCCGCTCGCGGGTGACGCGGAGCTCGGTGAGGCGTACGTGCGCGCCGTTCAGCCGAAGGTGTGGACGAGTGCTGCGCGCGAGAACTTCGTCGACAGCGTGCAGCGCATGCGCGAGCGCGTGACCGACCACATCCCGGCCGCGGATGCCCCGTACCAGCTGAAACTCGGGCCCGGCGGCATCCGCGACATCGAGTTCACGGTCCAGCTGCTGCAGCTCGTCCACGGTCTGACCGACGACCGCATCCGCCAGCGCGGCACTCTCGAAGCGCTCGACGCGCTCGTGACGGAGGGCTACATCGGCCGGGCCGAGGCGGCGACGTTCTCACGCGACTACCGTGTGCTGCGGCTGCTCGAACACCGCGTGCAGCTGCGCAACCTCAAGCGCACTCACCTCATGCCGTCGCGGCCCGAGGAGCTGCGGATCCTCGCGCGTGCGACGGGGCTCGCCGAGACGGGTCAGGCGGTGTGGCAGCAGTGGGAGGCGATCAAGCGCGAGGTGCGCGACATCCATGTGCGCCTGTTCTATCGCCCGCTGCTGTCGGCGGTGGCGGCGCTGCCCGCCGAAGAGCGCGTGCTGTCGACCGAACAGGCGCACGACCGTCTCGCGGCGATCGGGTTCGCCGACCCGGCTGGGGCCCTGCGGCACATCGCCGCGCTCACGGCGGGCCTCAGCCGCAAGGCGACGATCCAGCGGCACCTCATGCCGGTCATGATCCGATGGTTCGCCGACGGCGTCGACCCGGATTACGGCCTGCTGGCGTTCCGTCGGATCAGCGAGCGCCTGGGCGACACCCATTGGTTCCTGCGGATGCTGCGCGACTCGTCCGGCGCCGCCGAGAGCCTCACGTACGTGCTGTCGGGCTCGCGTTACGTCGGCGAGCTCATGGAGTGGATCCCCGAGTCGGCGGCGTGGCTGGCCGATGAGGAGCAGCTGCGTCCGCGCACCGGCGTCGCCCTGCAGGAGGAGGCGCGCGCGATCCAGCGCCGCCACGCGACCGTTGACGACGCGATGCGATCGGTACGTGCGCTGCGCCGACGCGAGCTGCTCCGGACAGCCATGGGCGCGCTGCTGGACGTGCTGACGATCGACGACATCTCCAAGGCGCTCACGACGATCACCGAGGTGACGATCCAGGCGACTCTGCGCGCGGTGCGTCGCGAGATCGTGCCGCCCGAGGACGAAGCGCTCGACTTCTCGATCATCGCGATGGGGCGGTTCGGCGGGGGAGAGCTGGGCTTCGGCTCGGATGCCGACGTCATGTACGTCTATCGCCCGAACGGCGTCGACCCGCAGCGCGCCCACGAACTGTCGATGCAGCTCGTCGCGGCTCTTCGCAAGCACTCCGAGGATCACCGCGTGCCCCTCGAGCTCGACGCCGATCTGCGTCCCGAAGGTCGCAACGGGGCGCTCGTGCGGTCGCTCGACTCGTACGCGGAGTACTACCGGCGCTGGTCGCTGTCATGGGAGGCGCAGGCGCTCCTGCGCGCCCGAGGCATCGCGGGGAGCGTCAAGCTCATCACCGCCTTCACCGAGCTCGCCGACGAGGTGCGATACCCCGCCGACGTCGATCCGCACGGGCTACGCGAGATCAAGCGCATCAAGGCGCGCGTGGAGGCGGAGCGCCTCCCGCAGGGCGTCGACCCGTCCCGCCACCTCAAGCTCGGTCCTGGCGGGCTGAGCGACGTCGAGTGGCTCGTGCAGCTCATCCAGCTCCAGCACGCCCACGCGATCCCCGAGCTGCGGACCGCGTCGACGACGGAGGCGCTCAAGGCCGCCGAGAGCGCGGGACTCATCACCGACACCGCCGCCGACCGACTCTCCGCGGCGTGGCGCCTCGCGAGCCGGCTGCGCTCCGCGAACACGCTCCTTTCGGGGCAGACGAGCGACGTCCTCCCCGTCGACCGCCGGAAGCTCGACGGCATTGGTCGGCTCCTCGGCTACCCGCCCCGCTCCGCGTCACGTGTCGAGGACGACTGGCTCGGCACGTCCCGCCGCGCGCGGCGCGTCTTCGAGAAGCTGTTCTACGGCTGAGGCGGACGTGAGGGGTGACGGATGCCGCGGCATCCGTCACCCGTGGTGAGACACTGAAGGGGGCCCCGGAAACCCGGGGCCCCCTTCGTGCGGGAGCGATCAGACGCCGAAGTACAGCTCGTACTCGAACGGGTGCGGCCGCTGGGCGAGCGGCTGGATCTCGTTCTCGATCTTGTACTCGATCCAGGTCTCGATCAGGTCCTCGGTGAACACGCCGCCCTCGGTGAGGAATGCGTGGTCGTCGGCGAGGGCGTCGAGCGAGTCCTGCAGCGAGTTCGGCACCTGCGGGATGCCCTTTGCCTCCTCGGGCGGAAGCTCGTAGAGGTCCTTGTCGACCGGCTCGTGCGGCTCGATGCGGTTCTTGATGCCGTCGAGGCCGGCCATGAGCTGCGCCGCGAACGCGAGGTACGGGTTGCCCGAGGCATCCGGCGCGCGGAACTCGATGCGCTTGGCCTTCGGGTTCGACCCCGTGATCGGGATGCGGATCGCCGCCGAACGGTTGCCCGCCGAGTAGACGAGGTTGACCGGCGCCTCGAAGCCCTTCACCAGGCGGTGGTAGCTGTTGAGGGTCGGGTTCGTGAACGCGAGCACGGCGGGGGCGTGCGCGAGGATGCCGCCGATGTACCAGCGGGCGATGTCGGACAGTCCGGCGTAGCCCTTCTCGTCGTAGAACAGCGGCTGGCCGTTGTTCCACAGCGACTGGTGGGTGTGCATGCCCGAGCCGTTGTCGCCGAACAGCGGCTTCGGCATGAACGTGGCGGTCTTGCCCCACTGCAGCGCGGTGTTCTTGACGATGTACTTGAACTTCAGGATGTCGTCCGCCGCGTGGACCATCGTGTCGAACTTGTAGTTGATCTCGGCCTGGCCGGCGGTGCCCACCTCGTGGTGCGCACGCTCGACCTCGAGCCCTGCCTGGATCAGCTTGATCACGATGTCGTCGCGCAGGTCGGCGTGCTTGTCGACCGGCGACACGGGGAAGTAGCCGCCCTTGTAAGGCGTCTTGTACGCGAGGTTGCCGCCCTCTTCGGCGCGGCCTGAGTTCCACGCCGCCTCCTCGGAGTCGACCTCGTAATAGCTCTTGCCCTGGCGCACCTCGTAGCGGACGTCGTCGAAGACGTAGAACTCGGCCTCGGGGGCGAAGTAGGCGGTGTCGGCGATGCCGGTCGAGGCGAGGTACTTCTCGGCCTTCTTGGCGACCTGGCGCGGGTCCTTGCTGTAGATCTCGCCGTTACGCGGGTTGTAGATGTCGAAGACCATGATGAGGGTCTTCTCGTCGCGGAACGGGTCGACGTACGCGGTCGACACATCGGGGATGAGCTGCATGTCCGACTCATGGATGCTCGCGAAGCCCCGGATCGACGAGCCGTCGAAGAGCTGTCCGACGGTGAAGAAGTCCTCGTCGACGGTCGAGGCCGGGATGTTGAAGTGCTGCTGCACGCCAGGAAGATCCGTGAACCGGATGTCGAGGAACTTGACGTCCTCGTCCTTGATGAACTTCAGCACCTCGGATGAATCACTGAACATGAAGACTCCAGAGGTAGGGCATTCGGGAACCGCGCCTGCCGGCGCAGATCGACCGTATCGGGAGGGCATTGCCCGGCAGTGTCCCCCATGTTTCCGAGATGTTACGGCAGGCTGTGTGCGGCGGGTTCCGGCCGGCTGTGCCGCTGAAACGGGGTGCCGTGCAGCGAAGGTAGGCTGGAATCGTGCCTGATGCCCCCGTCGAATCCTCGTATCCCGGCGAGCGGCTCGGGCTTCCGCAAGAGGGTGCCGGATCGATCGCGCGGCTCGGCCGACGCGTGGGTGCGCTCTTCGTCGACTACGGCGCGGCATACCTGATCTCGGGCTTCTTCGCCTGGGATCCGCTCGCGATCCTGGCGATCTTCGCCGCGATCCAGCTCGTCTTCCTGCCGACCCTCCAGGGCAGCCCCGGCCACCGCATCTTCGGCCTGCGCATCATGCGCATCGACGGGACGTGGGTGGGCCTGTGGCGCCCGATCATCCGCACAGCCCTGCTCATCATCGTCATCCCCGCGGTCATCTGGGACTCCGACCAGCGCGGCCTCCACGACAAGGCGGCCGGGACCGTGCTCGTTCGCTCCTAGGGAGCGACGATCAGCGCGGGCGCGGGGCGCGCACCTTCGTCGGGTCGATGCCCTTCGGAATCGGCAGCGACGTGAGCGACTGCGACACCGAGTCGATGCGCTTGATGACGGCGGCCATCGTCGCACGGTCGATCTTCTTGGGGAGCGCCTTGATCGTGGACGCGAGCTTCGCGATCGGGACGTCCCCTTCGCCATGGCCGACGTAGAGGACCGTCACCGGCACGCCTGAGGCGACGCGCTGCACCTTGGAGCGCTCGTCGTTGACCAGTCGCGTGAGGCGACCGCGCGAGCCCTCGCCGACGATGACGACTCCGCCGCGGCCGACGGCGCGGTAGACCGCCTCCTGCGTCTTGGGGTTGATTCCCACGGGCATGTCGCTGGCCTGCCACTTGCGGCCGAGCGACGTCGACAGGACGTGGCCCGTCGCGCCGGGCATGCCGTCGATCTGGCGGTACATCGCGATGGTCGACAGGCGCGTCATCGTCATGAGGGACGCGAGCACGCCGAGCATGAGGCCGGTGATCGTCCAGAGCACGACGCTCCACCAGGCGACCGGCTGAATGAGGAACCCGACGAGGAGGCCGAGCCCGATGCCGACGAGGAGGATGCCTACGAGCAGCCACGGCAGCCACGGGAACGCCTTGCGGGTGAAGGTGAACAGCGTGCGCAGCTGAGTGAAGAAACCGGGGCGCTTCTCGGGGGCGGTGGTACGGGCGGCCATGCCCTCAAGCCTACCTTTCCGCGCCCACCGCCTCGGTTCCTCCCCACCGCTCGTTCGGCCGGTGAGCGTCCACAGTCGCGGGCCTGCGAGGCCGACTCGCAACGGATGCGGATGACCATCGAGATGTGGACGAGAAGCCCCTGCTCGACGACCGGCTCATGGCTGCGTACCGCCCGCTGCGAAGAGTGTCGGGCGGCGACGAGTCGCCCTGGCCGGGGGCGCTCGTACGCGCGGCGTCCGGTGACACGTGCGTGCTCGTCGAGGCCCGGCATCTCGATGCGCAGTGGCCGGGGTGGTGGGCCGATCCCGACGGACATGTCCTCGGGGCACTCGACCTCGTGCGGCGCGCCGAGGGGCACGATGTCGTCGTCCCCGTGTGTGTCGAGCGCGCCGACGCCTTCGTGCGCCGACGAGGGGCGTCTGGCGCGCCGCTGTCGCCGGGCGAGACGGTGACGCTCGCCGTCAGCATCGTCCGCGGGTTCGCAGAGCTCGTCACCGCCCGAGCGCCCGTCGCCGGCAGGTGGTGGGTGACGGATGCCGGACGCCCGCTCTTCGCGTGCGGTGCCAGCGGCGAGGCGGCGCCGTTCGCAAGCGCGGAGCTGCTTCGCTCTCTCGCGACGCCCGCAACAGCCGCCACGCTCGACGAGGCGGTGCGAGCGGTGCTCGCGGAGCGACCGTCGCGCCATGAGCTCGACGCGGTCGAGCAGCGCCTCTTCGGGTTGGCCCGACCGGAGCCGCTCGCCCTGACGGTGTTCGGCCCGCGTCGGGCCCGATCGGCAATGACGGATGCTGCGGCCGATCCGGCATCGCCACGAAGACGCGCAGTGATCGCAGAGTCCGACGCCGAGCCGCGTGGTCTCATCGCGTCGCTCGCTCGTCACATCGACGCGGACCTGGGTGATGCGGTGTCGCGTGTCGTGACGGAGGCCTGGAGGCGGCTGCGCTCGGCGAGGTCGGGTGGGCGGCGCAGGCCGTGGCTGCTCGCCGGAGGGCTCGCGGTCGCGATCGTGACCGGAGGATTCGTCTGGCCGGCTGGAGCCGATGATGCGGTGTCGACGGAGGCGCCGCCTCTGCCGGTGTCGAGCGTTCCCACCCGGGAAGGGTCGCTCGGTGCGGCACCGAGCGACGAGACGAACGCGGCGGGCGAGGCTGTCGCGGTGCTCGAAGAATCGACAGCCGATTCGACCACCGACGTGCCGGCACCAGGCGATCTTGCCGCGGTCGCCGACGAGCTGCTGACAGCGCGGCTGGCCTGCGCCGGCGAAACCTCCTGTCTCGCGGCGGTCGCGGAGGATCCGTCATCGACATTCCCTCCGGGTGTCGTCGATCTCGCGGGGGACGCGCGGGGGGTCTCGCTCGTCGACGAGTTCGGGGGAGTGGCGGTGCTCCGTGTCGAGCCCGTGGGCGGGGCATCCGGTGCGCAGCTCGTCGTGCTCGTACGGGGAGGAGAGGGGTGGCTGCTCCGTGATGTCTATGACGTCGAGAATGGCTGAGCCGCGACGCGTGTGCGCCGCGGCTCAGCCGTTCTCGTGGAGCGGATCAGATTCCGAGCTGGTCCTCGAACGCGGCCTCCTCGAGGCGCGCCTTGACCGCGCCCAGGAAGCGCGCCGCGTCGGCTCCGTCGATCACACGGTGGTCGTACGACAATGCGAGGTAGACGTACGAGCGGATCGAGATCGCGTCCTTGCCGTCGACCGTCACGACGCCCGGGCGCTTGACGACGACGCCCGTGCCGAGGATCGCGGTCTGCGGCAGGAAGACGACCGGCGTGTCGAACAGCGCGCCGCGCGAACCGGTGTTCGTGAGCGTGAACGTGCCGCCGGCCAGCTCGTCGGGCTTCAACTTGTTCTCGCGCGTGCGCGTCGCGAGATCGGCGATCTCGTGCGCGATCTGCGCGATGTTCTTCGAGCCCGCGTCGCGCAGCACCGGCGTGAGCAGGCCGCGCTCGGTGTCGACCGCGATCGACAGGTTCTCGGTCGGCGGGTAGACGATGTCGGTGCCGTCGACCGTCGAGTTGATCACGGGGTACGCCTGGAGCGCCTCCGCGGCCGCGAGGGCGAAGAACGGGAGGAACGACAGCTTGTCGCCCGTCTTGGCCTGGAAGTCCGCCTTGACCGCGTCGCGGTAGTTCGCGAGCTTGGTCACGTCGACCTCGACCACCGTCGTCAGCTGCGCGGTCTGCTGCATCGACGCCACAGCACGCTCGGCCAGCACCTTGCGCAGACGCGACATCGGCTGCGTCGTGCCGCGCAGCGGCGAGACCTCGAGCGGCTCGCGCTTTGCGGCGGCCGGCGCCGGGGTCGCCGCGGGAGCGGATGCCGCCTCCGCAGCCTTGAGCACGTCTTCCTTGCGGATGCGTCCACCGACGCCCGTGCCCTTCACCTTCGCGAGGTCGACGCCCTGCTGCTGGGCGAGGCGGCGCACAAGCGGCGTGACATACGGGATGCCGTCGTCGTCGCCCCCGCCCGGCGCCGGACGCGGTGCGGGAGCCTCCTGCGCGGGAGCGGCCTGTGCCGGAGCGGCACCGGGAGCGGGAGCCGCGGCCGCGGGAGCCGGTGCGGGCGTCTCTGCGGCGGGAGCCGGAGCCGGTGCCTCGGCGGGAGCAGCGGCCGGAGCCGGGGCGGCCTGCGCGGCGGGCTGGGCAGCCGGTGCGGGCTCGGCGGCGGGGGCCGCGGCCGGAGCCGCCTCGGCCGGGGCAGGGGCAGCCTCGGTCGGAGCGGGAGCCGCGGGCGCAGCTGCCGCGCCTTCGCCGATGCGGGCGAGCGGTGCGCCGACCTCGACGGTCTCGTCCTCCTGCACGTAGATGTGCTGCACGACACCGGCGACGGGCGACGGGATCTCGGTGTCGACCTTGTCGGTCGAGATCTCGAGCAGCGGCTCATCGACCGCGACCGAGTCGCCCACGTTCTTCAGCCATCGCGTAACGGTGCCCTCGGTCACACTCTCGCCGAGCTCGGGGAGGACGACGTCTTTGCCCTCGCCGGACGGAGCGCCGGCGGCAGGAGTCTCGGCAGCAGAAGCGTCAGCGGCGGGTGCTTCGGCGGCGGGCGCGGGAGCCGACTCGGCGGCGGGCGCTTCCGCGGTGGCCGGAGCAGCCTCTGCGGCGGGCGCCTCAGCGGCAGCGGGAGCGGCCTCCTCGGCCGGCGCCTCCTGCGCGGGAGCCGCCTCTGCCGCGGCGGGAGCCGGGGCATCCGTCGAAGCGCCCGACCCGTCACCGATCTTCGCGAGGACCGCGCCGACCTCGACCGTCTCGTCCTCCTGGACGAGGATCTCTTCGAGGACGCCGCTGACGGGCGAGGGGATCTCGGTGTCGACCTTGTCGGTCGAGATCTCGAGGAGACCTTCGTCGGCCTGAACAGTGTCACCGACCTTCTTGAGCCAGCGGGTGACCGTTCCCTCGGTGACGCTCTCTCCGAGCGCGGGGAGGACCACGGAAGTGCTCATGAACCTGTCTCCTTCAGAACGCGGATGTCTTGTCTAGCTTAGTGACCGCACGCACCGTCGATCTCAGAGCGCGTGAAGCGGCTTGCCCGCCAGCGCCAGGAAAGCCTCGCCCAGAGCCTCGCTCTGAGTCGGGTGCGCGTGGATGTAGGGCGCGATGTCTTCGGGATGGGCCTCCCACGCCACCGCGAGCTGCCCTTCGGTGATCAGCTCGCCGACGCGGTCGCCGATCAGGTGCACGCCCGCGACGGGGCCGTCCTTCACACGGACGACCTTGACGATGCCCGACGTTCCGAGGATCTCGCTGCGACCGTTGCCCGCGAGGTTGTACTCGTACGACGTGACGGCGTCGGCGCCGTGCGCTTCGACCGCCTGCGGCTCGGTGAGGCCGACCGAAGCGACCTCGGGGCTGCAGTACGTGATGCGGGGGATCGTGCTCTCGGGCACGGCGACGGGCTTGAGACCCGCGATCTCCTCCGCGACGAAGATGCCCTGCTGGAAGCCGCGGTGCGCGAGTTGGAGCCCCGGCACGATGTCGCCGACAGCCCACACGTTCGGAGCCGACGTGCGCAGGCGCTCGTCCGTCGTGACGAAGCCCCGATCGAGCGTGACTCCGGCCTCCTCATAGCCGAGACCGGACGTCGCGGGTCCGCGACCGACCGCAACCAGGACGTAGTCGCCTTCGACGGTCGAGCCGTCCTCGAGGGTGACGACGGCTCCGGCATCCGTCTGCTCCACCGAGCTGAACTTCACACCCGTCTTCGCGAGGATGCCCTTGCGGCGGAACGCGCGCTCGAGCGCCTTGCTCAGCGCCGGGTCCTCGTTCGGCACGAGCCGGTCGAGCGCCTCGACGATCGTCACCTCGGCGCCGAACGAGTGCCAGATGCTGGCGAACTCGACGCCGATCACGCCGCCGCCGATCACGACGACCTTCGACGGGATCTCGCTCAGCTCGAGGGCCTGCTCGCTCGCGATCACGCGTCCGCCGAGCTCGAGGCCGGGGAGCGTGCGCGTGTACGAGCCCGTCGCCAGCACGACGTCGGCGCCGCGGTAGAGGTCGTCGCCGACGCGCACCGCGGGTCCGGACTCGAGCCGGCCCTCGCCCTCGACGACGGTGATGCCGCGCGCCTTCACGAGGCCCTGCAGGCCCTTGTACTTCTTCGCGACGATCCCCTCGCGGTAGGCGCGCACGCCGTCGGGGTCGATGCCCTCGAGGGTCGCGCGGATGCCGATCGTCGAGGCATCCCGCGCGATGTCGGCCACCTCGCCTGCGTGCAGGAGCGCCTTCGTGGGGATGCAACCGCGGTGCAGGCAGGTTCCGCCCACCTTGTCCTTCTCGACGAGCGCGACGCTCTTGCCGAGCTCGGCCGCCCGCAGCGCCGCGGCGTAGCCGCCGCTGCCGCCGCCCAGCACGACGAGATCGAATGTGTGCTCGGCCATCAGGCCTCCTTCGCGGTGTTCGACACGAACCGGATGAGCGACCGCACCGTCGCTCCGGTCGGGCCTTTGTCGGTGTATCCGTAGGGGCCGCCCTTGTTCATCCCGACGTTCGCGATGTCGAGGTGCACCCACGGGATGCGGGGAGCGTCGTCGTCATCGGACACGCGGCCGACGAAGTGCCGCAGGAAGAGCCCTGCGAACAGCGACCCGCCTGCGGTGTCGCCGATCTTCGCGTTCTGCAGGTCGGCGATGGGGGAGTCGAGCTCCTCGACCATGTGATCGGGGAGCGGGAGCTGCCACGCGGGCTCTCCGGCCTCGCGGGCCGCGGTCAGATACGCTGCGACGGTGTCGTCGTCGCCCATGACGCCTGCGTGGCGCGTGCCGAGCGCGATCGAGATCGCCCCCGTGAGGGTGGCGACGTCGACGAGCACGTCCGGGTGCTCGCGGCTCGCCGCCGCGAGCCCGTCGGCGAGCACGAGGCGTCCTTCGGCGTCGGTGTTCAGCACCTCGACGGTCGTGCCGTCAGTCATGCGCAGCACGTCGCCGGGACGCGTCGCGCGCCCCGAGGGCATGTTGTCGGCGATGCACAGCCACGCGCTCACGCGCACAGGGAGTCCCTGGGCGGCCACCGCGCGGAGCACGCTGAGCACGGTCGCGGCACCCGCCATGTCGTACTTCATGCCGACCATGCCGGTCGCCGGCTTGAGCGAGAGGCCGCCCGTGTCGAACGTGATGCCCTTGCCCACGAGCGCGATGTGTTTGCCGGCGCCCTCGGGGGAGTAGGAGAGGTGCACGAGGCGCGGCGGACGATCGGAGCCTTGGCCGACGCCGAGGATGCCGCCGAACCCGCCCTCGCGCAGTGCGTCCTCGTCGAACACCTCGACCGTGACGGGAAGGCCTTCGACCGATTCGGTCGCACGCTGCGCGAAGTCGGCAGGTCCGAGCCATTGCGCGGGAGTCGTCACGAGGTCCTTGACGAGGGCCACGGCATCCGCTTCGGCTCTCACCGCCGCGAGCTCGTCGTCGCCGATCTCGGATGCGCCGTGCACGACCACCTTCGACGCGCGCGCCTTCGGCGCCTCGGACTTGTAGCCGTCGAACCGGTACCCGCCGAGTGCTGCGCCTTCCGCGACCGCGCGCCACTGCGCGGCATCCGCGAAGGGGGCGGAGACGGCGACCCGCTCGAATCCGGTGAGGGTGCGGATGCCGGCTCCCACCGCATCGCGGAGGGCCGAGTCATCCGGCGAGGAACCCGTTCCCACGACCGCGAGCGGCGTGCTCGTCGACTCGGGGGCGGAGACCCGCTGGAACGAGGACGGCGCACCGGTGAAGCCGACCGCGAGGAGGGCGTCGCGCAGGCCTGGCCAGTCGTTCAGCTCGAGGTCGTCCAGCGGGGGGAGGGCCAGGAGGATCGCGTCGGCGTCGGATTCTCGGACAGGGTCGGTGCGGTACTCGAGGTCGGGGAACGACATGGCTCCCATCCTAGGTAGGGGGCGTCCGCTCTCGCGCGGCGCTGTTCGCTGTGAGCGCCATCGCGCTGACGCCGGGTGTGTCGGGGCGACTCGTAGCATGGAGGCATGCCGTGGTCCGGGCCTCTTTTCGAACGCAGCGCATCGGCTCCGCCGGTACCGCCGGGACTCCCGCTCGTGATCGCTCTGACGGGGTTCACCGACGCGGGCGGCGCCGTGAGCGGGCTCATCACGTATGTGCGCGAGGTGCTCGACCCGATCCCGCTCGCGGTGTTCTCGAACGACGTGCTGCTCGACTACCGCGCGCGCCGGCCGATCATCTCGTTCGAGGCCGATCACCTCACCGACTTCAAGCCGCCGCGGCTCGAGCTCTCGCTCGCGCACGACGCGCTCGGGCAGCCGTTCCTCGTGCTCGCGGGGTACGAGCCCGACTTCGCGTGGGACGCGTTCACCGACGCCGTGCTTCAGCTCGCGCACGCGTACTCGGTGTCGACCGTCACGTGGGTGCACGCGATCCCGATGCCGGTCCCGCACACGCGACCGATCGGCACGACGGTGAGCGGCACGCGCACCGACCTCACGGAGGCGCATTCGGTGTGGAAGCCCCACACGCAGGTCCCGGCGACCGTCGGTCACCTCCTCGAGTACCGGTTCGCCGAGTCGGGCGCTGCGGTCGCGGGATTCGTGCTCCTCATTCCGCACTATCTGGGCGACACGGACTACCCGGCGGCGACCCTCGCGGCTCTCGACAGCCTCACCGTCGCGACGGGACTCGTGTTCGCGGGCGACGAGCTGCGCGAACAGAACCGCGACTATCTGTCGCGCGTCGACGAACAGGTGTCGGGCAACGACGAGCTCTCGCGCATGCTGCAGGGCCTCGAGGAGCGGTACGACGCCTACATGGCGGGTTCCACTCTCGCGACGCCCATGATCCACACGGGCGATCTGCCGAGCGCCGACGAGCTCGCGGCCGAGCTCGAGCGCTTCCTGGCCACGCGGCCGAGCGCCGAAGACGACAAGGCCTGACAAGCCCTCAGGCGGTCGACGGAACGGATGCCCCGGAGCCGGGCGAGAGGGAATGCTGAGGGGCCCCCGGGCGTTCTCTCCATTGCGTCCATCGTGCGTCAGCACCGCACGCCAAGTGTGAGAGAATGGATGATCTGACCCATTGTCAACCCTCTCCGCGAGTGCTTTCGCAGGCGCAGGGACTTGACAAGGGTCTTACTAGTGTCCGAAATCGACCGGGGGGCGACAGACACCCGCCGCCACTGAAAGGCGAACCGTGACCGCAGCCACCAACACGACCGCACGCTCGCGCGCGAAGAGCGCCGAGACGGCCGCCGCCGACGAAGAGAAGAAGGGCACGACGACGAAGCCGGGCTCGAAGACCGCCGGCACCAAGAAGACCACCGCGGGCAAGACCACCGCGGGCAAGACCACCGCCACGGCATCCGCGAAGTCCGCGTCCGCCAAGACCGCGGCCAAGAAGTCCACCGCCAAGGCATCTCCCAAGAAGGCCGCGCCCAAGGGCAAGGCCGCTTCCGAAGAGGTCGACGAGCTCGAAGACGTCGAGCTCGAGGACGTTGAGCTGGACGTCGACGCCGTGGTCGACGTCGCCGATGTCGACGAGGCCGTCGTCGAAGACGTCGACGCCGAGGTAGACGAGGCGGATGCCGTCGAAGAGGCCCCTGCGGCCAAGAAGAAGGGTCGCCGCGCCAAGGTCGCCGAGGGCGACGCCGAGGCTGAGGCATCCGAATCCTCCGACGACGAGGAGGAAGAGGAGGAGAAGCCGGCGCCGTTCCAGGAGCCGCTGCCGACCGGCGCGATCGTCATCTCCTCGACGGACGAGGATGACATCCCCGTCTATTCGACGCAGATCACCGGCGCGACCGCCGACCCTGTCAAGGACTACCTGAAGCAGATCGGCAAGGTTCCCCTCCTCAACGCGGCCGAAGAGGTCGAGCTCGCGATGCGCATCGAGGCGGGCCTGTTCGCCGAAGAGAAGCTGTCGAAGATGACGCCCGAGGAGAAGTCCAGCCAGCTGGGCCTCGACCTGCAGTGGGTCGCGCGCGACGGTCAGCGCGCCAAGTCGCACCTGCTCGGTGCGAACCTGCGTCTGGTCGTGTCGCTCGCGAAGCGCTACACGGGCCGCGGAATGCAGTTCCTGGACCTCATCCAGGAGGGCAACCTGGGCCTCATCCGTGCGGTCGAGAAGTTCGACTACACCAAGGGCTTCAAGTTCTCGACGTACGCGACGTGGTGGATCCGCCAGGCGATCACGCGCGCCATGGCCGACCAGGCCCGCACGATCCGCATCCCGGTGCACATGGTCGAGGTCATCAACAAGCTCGCGCGCGTGCAGCGCCAGATGCTGCAGGACCTCGGACGTGAGCCCACGCCCGAGGAGCTCAGCCGCGAGCTCGACATGACCCCCGAGAAGGTCATCGAGGTGCAGAAGTACGGCCGTGAGCCGATCTCGCTGCACACGCCTCTCGGCGAAGACGGCGACAGCGAGTTCGGCGACCTGATCGAAGACACCGAGGCGGTCGTTCCGGCCGACGCCGTGGGCTTCACGATGCTGCAGCGCCAGCTCGAGTCGCTCCTGGACTCGCTCAGCGAGCGCGAGGCCGGCGTGATCCGCATGCGCTTCGGCCTCGGCGACGGTCAGCCCAAGACGCTCGACCAGATCGGCGACACGTTCGGCGTGACGCGCGAGCGCATCCGTCAGATCGAGTCGAAGACGATGGCGAAGCTGCGTCACCCGTCGCGTTCGCAGTCGCTGCGGGACTACCTCGAGTGAGCGGCGAGGCGAACGCCGGCAAGGCGCTCACCGTCGCCGTCGACGGGTCGTCGTACGCGCGCATCCCGATCCGGACGCGCGTGGTGATGCCCGGAGACGACCTCGACGCGTTCGTGCGCGAGTACGCCGAGTCCGAGGTGCGTCCGGGCGACATCCTGTTCGTGACCGAGAAGATCGTCGCGATCACACAGGGCCGCTCGTACCTCGTCGAGGAGATCAAGCCGCGCAAGCTCGCGTACTTCCTGTCGACGTACGTGACGCGCACGCCCTACGGCATCGGCTTGGGCATGCCCGAGACGATGGAGATGGCGCTGCGCGAGTGCGGTACACCGCGCATCCTCGTCGCCGCGGCGGTCGCGGCCGTCACGAAGGCGTTCGGCCGCAAGGGCGACTTCTACCGCATCGCGGGCGACAAGGCCCGCGCGATCGACGGGCCGACGAGCGGCACGATCCCGCCATACAACAAGGCGGTCGTGCTCGGACCGGAGCGCCCGCGCGAGGTCGCCGCGCACATCAAGCGGCTGCTCGGCGGTGTGCCGGAGGTCGCGGTCGTCGACATCAACGACCTCGGGGGCAACATCCTCGGTTCGACGCTCGACAAGACGGGCGAGAAGCGGCTGCTCGCCATCCTCAAAGACAACCCGCTGGGCCAGGGGCATGAGTCCACGCCGCTCGGCATCGTGCGCGCCGCCTGAACCGACTGACGAAGACGGCCCGGTCCCGTCGAACGGGGCCGGGCCTTCTCACATACGCGGCCGTGACCCGGCCCGCGTCAGAACCCGATGGCCTCGCGATAGCGGGGCTTGTGACCGGTGCGGATGCCGGTGACGCTCGGCTTGTTCTCGTACACGCCTGCGCCCCAGTTGCCCTCCACGAGCACCGGGCCGTCGGGTGTCACGACGATGTCCCATCCCACGTACTGCACCTGCGGCACGACGCGCGCGACCTGATCGACGAACGCCTTCACCTCGTCGACCATCGGCAGCTGGAAGTCCGCGATGCGGAAGCCCGTGTCGGGGTGGTTCTCGTGCACGTGCCCGTGCGAGTCGTAGCCCGCGCCGACGGCGTGGCCGTCGTCGTCGAGCATCGTGTAGAAGCCGCCGAACGTCATCTGGTCGCTCACCGCGCCGCGGCCGAACTTCTGGGCCATCGCGAGGATGTGCGTCTTCTCGCCGTCGAAGAACGCCGTGACGCGGGTCGTGTTGACGGTGCCGGGGCACACGGCGGCGAGATCCGGATGCTGCCGGATCACCTCTTCGATGAGCAGCTCGCCGCGCTCGAGGAGTCCGCGGTGGAACGCGTCCCAATCGTCGATCTCGGCCGCGTGGTAACGGTGCACACCGGTGCCCGCCTGGCCGACGGGCTCCTTCGTCACGATGGTGCCGTGACGCTCGGTGAACTCGCGGACGGCATCCGCGTTGCCCTCTTCGACGACCATCCACTCACGCTTGAGGTGGTCGCTGAAGACCCGGTCGAACTCGACCTTGTCCTGGAAGATGTGGCGGTAGTCGGGATGGTCGTACTTCTGCGACAGCTCGTTCGAGACGGGGTGCGTCATGTACGTCGCACGTTCCGCCTTGTTGAGGATCGCGAAGTCGTAGTCCACGTAGTCCTGGAACCCGACCTGCCGGAATCCGGCCGACCACAGCATGTCGACGATCACCGCGGGGGTCCACTTGCCGTGCGTGCGCGACACCTCCTTCGCCCGCTCGAGCACGGATCCGACGTCGATGCGGCGGGCGCGTCCGGCGAGGTAGCGAAGGCGAGGCGCGAGGCTGAGGCCCTTGCGAGGCATGCGGTCTCCAGGGTCGGGAGTGGGGGACCCGGATAGTCTAGAGGCGTGACCGCGGCCGATCCTGAGCATCCCTCGACTCGGACGGGCAGCGCGCCGCGGGCACGCATCTCGCTCGCTGCCCTCGCCGCCAACGCGCGGGCGGGCGCGGCAGCCGTCCCGTCCGGCGATCGCATCGCCGACCTGCGGTACGACGCGCTCGGGCACGGTGCGGCCGCGTGTGCGCGCACCCTCGCCGAGGTGGGCGTCGATGCGGTGATCGTCGACCCGGACCTGGCGGACGCGGTGACGGATGCCGCGTCCGGCCGCCTGCGTGTGCTCACCGAGGGCGAGCCGACGCTCGACACCGCCGCGCTGTTCGGCATCGACGGGTCCGGTGTGCCGGTCATGCGGCTGAGCGGCACCGTCCTCGGTGTGAAGCCCCTGCGGGCGGGGGAGGGCGTGTCGTACGGCTACATCCACCGCGCCGCGCACGACACCCGGATCGCGCTCGTCACGGGCGGCTACGCGCAGGGCGTCGTGCGGGCGCTCGGCGAGCACGCGCACGTGCGCGTGGGCGGGGCGCTGCATCCGATCATCGGTCGCGTCGCGATGGACGTGTGCGTCGTCGACGTGCAGGAGGCCGAGGTCCGCCGCGGCGATCCGGTGATCTTCTTCGGCGACCCGCCGCGAGGCGAGCCGTCGCTCGGGGAATGGGTTCGCTCGACCGGGATGGGGGCGGCGGAGCTCGTTGCGCTCGTCGGAGCTCGCGTGCGGAGGGATCACGAGTGAGCGAGGCGATTCTGACGGTGGACCTCGACGCGTTCGCGGCGAACGTCGCGACGGCGCGCTCACGCGTCGCACCTGCCGACGTGATGCTCGTCGTGAAAGACGACGCGTACGCGCACGGCATCCGTCCCCTCGTCACGCGCGCATGGAAGGAGGGGGTTCGCTGGTTCGGCGCCTTCGACGTGCCGACCGGTCGCGCGGTGCGTGAGGCGCTCGGCGACGAGCCGCGCATCTTCGTGTGGCTCGCGTTCGGGGAGGACGAGCTGCGCAGCGTCGCGGAGCTGGACCTGGAACTCGGGGTCGGCGACGCCGCGCTTCTCGACGAGATCGCCGCCGGCGGCCGACGCACGCGCGTGCACCTCAAGGTCGACTCGGGGCTGCATCGCAACGGCGTGCGCCCGGAGGAATGGCCCGCGTTCGTGGAGCGCGCCGCACAGCTCGAGCGTGTCGGCGCGATCGAGGTCGTGGGCATCTGGAGCCACATCGCCGAGGCGTCGGATGCCGAGGACGACGCCGCGCGCGCCGTGTTCGACCTCGCTGTGCGGCAGGCGGAGGAGGCGGGTCTGCGTCCGGCGCTGCGGCACCTCGCGGCCAGCGCGGCCTCGTTCGCGCGGGGCGAGTTCCGGTACGACCTGTGCCGCATCGGCGCGTTCTGCTACGGCATCCGTCCGTCCGGCGGGCCGAGCGACGAGGTGCTCGGCATCCGTCCGATCGCGACGCTGCGGGCGCCCGTCGTGTCGGTCGACGGGAAGTGGGTCGTCGTGGGCGTGGGCTCCCTCGACGGACTGCCGTCGACTCTCGCGGGCCGCTTCGACGTGGCGACGCCCGCCGGCCCGCGTCGGGTGACGCGGATCGACGGGCGTCGGTCATGGGTCCAGTCGTGGCCGGATGCCGAGCCCGGTCAGCTGGTGGACGTGTTCGGGCGCGAAGCGGCTGCGAGTGCGACCGACCTCGCCGAACTCATCGGGACGATCGGCGAAGAGATCGCGCTGCGGGTGTCGCCGCGCGTCACGCGCGAGTATCGGGGGGTCTGAGTCAGACCGACTCGTTCAGGCGGGCGGTCTCGTCGTGCCACGTGGTGGCGACGGCGCGAAGCTTCTCTTCGTACTTGCGCCCGTGGTGCGCGCAGAACAGCAGCTCGCTGCCGTTGACCTCGGCGGCGATGTAGGCCTGGGCGCCGCACGAGTCGCAGCGATCCATCGCGGTGAGACGGTACTCGAGGACGGCAGCGGCCTCAGTCGGTGTCGATGTGCTCATTTCTTGCCTCCTCGATTGCGTTGAACTCACGTACCGGTCATGAGATACAACCACGGGATTGTTTCGAGAATGCCGCGAACGGGTGACAGTTCGCTCACCGCGTACGGCCTTGCGCGACGGCGCGTGTCTGGACGGGGGCGTCGGCGGCCCCGGATACCCTTGAGGATTGTGACCACCGAGTACTCCGCCCATCATCTCCAAGTGCTCGAGGGTCTCGAGGCGGTTCGCAAGCGCCCCGGAATGTACATCGGCTCGACGGATTCGCGCGGTCTGATGCACTGTCTGTGGGAGATCATCGACAACGCCGTCGACGAGGCTCTCGCGGGCTACGGCACGCGCATCGACATCCTCCTGCACGCAGACGGGAGCGTCGAAGTGCGCGACCGCGCACGCGGCATCCCGGTCGACATCGAGCCGCGCACGGGCCTGTCCGGCGTCGAGGTGGTCTTCACGAAGCTGCACGCCGGTGGAAAGTTCGGCGGCGGATCGTACGCCGCATCCGGTGGTCTGCACGGTGTGGGCGCCTCGGTCGTCAACGCCCTCTCGGAGCGCCTCGACGTCGAGGTCGACCGCAACGGCAAGACGTGGGCGATGTCGTTCCACCGCGGCGAGCCCGGGGTGTTCGCGAACGGGTCGCCCGACTCGGCGTTCACCCCGTTCGAGGAGAGCAGCGAGCTCCGCGTGGTCGGCAAGGTCGCGAAGGGCGTGACCGGCAGCCGCATCCGCTATTGGGCCGACCGCCAGATCTTCACGAAGGACGCGACGTTCAACCTCGAAGAGCTCGAGCAGCGCGCGCGCCAGACGGCCTTCCTCGTGCCGGGTCTCGAGATCGTCATCCGCGACGAACGCGGAACCGTGAACGGAGAGGAGCCCGTCGAGACGAGCTTCCGCTACGACGGCGGCATCTCGGAGTTCGTCGAGTTCCTCGCGCCCGACGCGCCCGTGACCGACACGTGGCGTCTCACCGGCGAGGGCACGTTCACCGAGACGGTGCCGGTGCTCCAGCCGTCCGGCGCGATGGTGCCCACCGAGATCGAGCGCGAGTGCCACGTCGATATCGCGGTGCGCTGGGGCACCGGCTACGAGACGGTTCAGCGCTCGTTCGTCAACATCATCGCGACGCCCAAGGGCGGCACGCACCAGCAGGGGTTCGAACAGGGCCTCATGAAGGTGCTCCGCTCGCAGGTCGAGCAGAACGCACGGCGCCTCAAGGTCGGGAACGACAAGCTCGAGAAGGACGACATCCTCGCGGGGCTCACCGTCGTGCTCACGGTGCGCGTACCCGAGCCGCAGTTCGAGGGGCAGACGAAGGAAATCCTCGGCACGCCGGCGGTGCGCCAGATCGTGTCGAACGTCGTCACGCGTGAGCTCACCGCGCGGTTCAGCTCCACGAAGCGCGACGACAAGGCGCAGTCGGCGGCGCTGCTCGAGAAGGTCGTCTCCGAGATGAAGGCGCGCATCTCGGCGCGCGCCCACAAAGAGACGCAACGGCGCAAGAACGCCCTCGAATCCTCGTCGCTGCCCGCGAAGCTCGTCGACTGCCGCTCGAACGACGTCGCCGATTCCGAGCTGTTCATCGTCGAGGGCGACTCGGCCCTCGGCACCGCGAAGCTCGCGCGCAACAGCGAGTACCAGGCCCTCCTGCCGATCCGCGGCAAGATCCTCAACGTCCAGAAGGCGTCGATCAGCGACATGCTGTCGAACGCCGAATGCGCGTCGATCATCCAGGTCATCGGCGCGGGGTCGGGCCGCACCTTCGACCTCGACGCCGCCCGCTACGGCAAGATCATCCTCATGAGCGATGCCGACGTCGACGGCGCCCACATCCGCACGCTGCTGCTCACGCTTTTCTTCCGGTACATGCGGCCGCTCATCGAGGCGGGGCGCGTCTACGCCGCCGTTCCTCCGCTGCACCGCATCATCGTCATCAACCCGGGCTCGAAGCCCAACGAGACGATCTACACATACAGCGAGCAGGAGCTCCATGCGCTGCTGGCGAAGCTCACGAAGGCCGGCAAGCGGTGGCAGGAGCCCATCCAGCGCTACAAGGGCCTGGGCGAGATGGACGCCGAGCAGCTCGCGAGCACGACGATGGATCGCGCGGGGCGCCTGCTGCGGCGAGTGAATCTGACGGATGCCGAGGCGGCGGCATCCGTGTTCGAACTGCTCATGGGCAACGAGGTCGCACCGCGCCGCGAGTTCATCATCGACTCGAGCACGCGCCTGGACCGCGAGCGCATCGACGTCTGACGTCCATGGCCGGGCCTCCGACGCGCAACGACCGGCCCGGCTTCGATGCGGCGGCGATCCGCCGGTACTACGACCGCAACACGCGCGCGTTCCTCCGCTACGGTCACGGCGGCGGTGAGGGAGCGATCCATCGTGCCGTGTGGGGTCCCGGCGTGGGCGACCGGCAGCAGGCTCTCCACTACGTCGAAGACCGGATCGCCGGCGTGATCCGCGGGCGGGCCGGCGAGTCCGGGTCGGTGCACGTCGTCGATCTCGGATGCGGGGTGGGCGCGAGCCTCTGCTATCTCGCGGAGCGGATGCCCATGCGAGGCACCGGGATCACCCTCAGCCCCGAACAGGCCGCGATCGGACGCGCGCGGATCGCCTCGCTCGGCCTCGCCGACCGCGTGGCGTGCCGCGTGGGGGACTTCTCCGACCTGCCGTCGGACCTCGAGCCCGCGGACGTCGCGTTCGCGATCGAGTCGTTCGTGCACGCGCCCGACCCCGAGCGCTTCTTCGCGGAGTGCGAACGCCTGGTACGGCCTGGCGGCGCGCTGGCGATCTGCGACGACATGCGGGGCTCAGGCGACACCCGCGCGGCGGACCGAACGCTCCGGCGGTTCGCGCGAGGCTGGCACGCCAATACGCTGCTCACACCCGGCGAACTGCGGTCGATGGCGGAACGGGCCGGCTTCGTCCTCGAGTCGACCGAGCGACTGAGCGCGTACCTCGAGCTGCGCCGACCCCGTGATGTCGCGATCGCCGTGCTCATCGCGCCACTCGGCGTCCTTCCGCGGCGGTCGACGCGCCTCGATCCGCTCATCGGGGGCACCGCACTGCAGACGGGGTTGGCGAAGGGGTGGATCGACTACGACCTGACGGTGTTCCGCCGCACGCGAGCGGGTGCGGGTGTGTCGTAGGGGTTCGGCGCCTCAGCAGACGACGGTGCCGACCGCACCGATGACTCCGTCGAGCGGCTGACCCGACGCATCGCGCTTCGCGCCCGCGGGCGGGAGCGTGCGCACGCCCCCGTCGGAACCGACCGCGCGCGGCTCGTCGCCCACCCACGCGAGCGTGAGCGTGTCTTCGCCCTTGAGGAACCGCTGCGCCCGCACACCGCCTGTCGCGCGGCCCTTGGGTGGGAACTCGTCGAACAGCGAGACCTTTCCGGTTCCGGCATCCGTGCCCGACAGCGCCTGGGTGCTGCCGGCGATCGTGACGACGACGGTGTCGGATGCACCGGGCTGCACCGCTCCGAAGAAGACGACCTTCTCGCCCGAAGCGACGCGGATGCCCGCCATGCCGCCCGCCGAGCGGCCCTGGGGCCGCACCGCGGACGCGTCGAACCGGAGCAGCTGCGCGTCGCTCGTGACGAAGACGAGCTCCGCGTCGTCAGGTGCGGGCGCGGCGCCGACGACGGAATCGCCGTCCTTCAACGCGATGATCTCGACATCGTGCTTGTTGCCGAGCTCGGTCGCCGACACGCGCTTGACGACGCCCTGCGCCGTGCCGAGCGCGATGGGCGGCTCGCCCGTGAGGGGCACGAGCGCGACCACGTGCTCGCCGCCTGAAAGACCGAGGTACTGATCGGCTCGTGTTCCGGCGGCCGGCTGCACCGAGTTGCCCGGAACGGACGGCAGATCGACGGGGGAGAAGCGGATGAGGCGCCCCGCGGTCGTGACGGCCCCGACGTCGCCGCGCGTCGTCGTGTCGACCGACGAGCGGATGGCGTCGTGCTTGTATCGCCGCGAAGGCGTCACGATTCCGCCGCTCCCGTTCCCGTTGCCGTCGTCGCTCGTGCGGAGGTCGGCGCGCACCATGCGGCCCGTCGCGGAGAGGAACACCCGGCACGGGGCATCCGCGATCTGCAGGTCGGCCGCCGACGCGGCCGCACGCGACCGGGGCTGCACCGGGCCGCCGTTCATGAGCAGCGTGCGCCGCGGTGTGCCATACGTCTCGGCGACGGCGTCGAGCTCGCGGGCGACCTGCTGCCGCAGCAGCACGTCGCTGCCGAGGAGCTCCTCGAGCCGTGCGATCTCGGCCTGCAGCTCGTCGCGCTCGCGCTCGAGCTCGATGCGCGAGAACTTCGTGAGGCGACGCAGTCGGAGCTCGAGGATGTACTCGGCTTGGGGCTCGGTCAGGTCGAACACCGTCATGAGACGCGAGCGCGCCTGGTCGCCGTCGTCGGAGGTGCGGATGACCTGGATGACCTCGTCGATGTCGAGGATCGCGATGAGGAGGCCCTCGACGAGGTGCAGGCGCTCGCGCCGACGCGCGAGACGGAAGCGGCTGCGGCGCGTCACGACCTCGATGCGGTGGTCGAGGTAGACGCGCAGCAGCTCCTTGAGGCCGAGCGTCTGCGGCTGCCCGTTCACGAGGGCGACGTTGTTGATGCCGAACGAGTCCTCGAGCGGCGTCAGTCGGTACAGGTGCTCGAGGACGGCCTGCGGGTCGAACCCGGTCTTGATGCCGATCACCAGGCGAAGGCCGTTGCGTCGATCGGTGAGGTCGGTGACGTCGGAGATGCCCTGCAGCTTCTTGCTGTTGACCGCGTCCTTGATCTTCTCGATGATCCGCTCGGGACCGACGAGATACGGCAGCTCTGTGACGACGAGTCCGGTGCGGCGGGGGCCCAGCGGCTCGATCGAGACCTTCGCGCGCGTGCGGAACGAACCCCGACCAGTCGTGTAGGCGTCTTTGATGCCGTCGAGTCCGACGATGACGCCGCCCGAGGGCAGGTCGGGGCCGGGCACGAACTCCATGAGGTCTTCGACCGTGGCATCCGGGTTCTCGAGCAGATGGTTCGCCGCGGCGACCACCTCGATGAGGTTGTGCGGGGCCATGTTGGTCGCCATGCCGACCGCGATGCCGGATGCGCCGTTGACGAGGAGGTTCGGGAACGCCGCCGGCAGCACCTCGGGCTGCTGGAACTGGCCGTCGTAGTTGGGGATGAAGTCCACGACGTCTTCATCGAGGTTCTCGGTGAGCGCGAGGGCCGCGGGCGCGAGGCGCGCCTCGGTGTAGCGCGGGGCGGCGGGGCCATCGTCGAGCGAGCCGAAGTTGCCGTGGCCGTCGACGAGGGGCACACGCAGCGAGAACGGCTGCGCGAGCCGGACAAGCGCGTCGTAGATGGCGGCGTCGCCGTGTGGGTGGAGCTTTCCCATCACTTCGCCGACGACGCGCGCGCTCTTGACATGACCGCGATCGGGGCGCAGGCCCATGTCGGCCATCTGGAAGAGGATGCGTCTCTGCACGGGCTTCAGGCCGTCGCGCGCGTCCGGGAGGGCGCGCGAGTAGATCACCGAATAGGCGTATTCGAGGAAGGACCCCTGCATCTCGGCGGAGACATCGACGTCTTCGATGCGGCCGTGGTCGGCAGGGGCGGATTCAGTGCGGGATGCGGGCATGGACGTTCTTCGGGCCTCGGTTCGAGGGGCCGTGTGCGCGGTGTGCGAGACTGGCCCCGATGTCCCTCAGCCTACCGGCGGACCCGCCGTCGGCCCGGAGCCTCACCGGGCTCGTGCCGCAACTGATCGACGCGCTGCGCCGTGGGGAGGGGTCGACGCCGCACACATCGTCGGGCGGGCCGGATGCGCCGTGGTTCCCTCCGGCATCGAGCGTGATCCTCTTCGTGGTCGACGGCCTCGGGGTGCACAACCTCTCGTCGCGCTCCGGTCACGCGCGGTTCCTCACGTCGGTTCGCGCGAGGAAGGACGTCGCCCGCACGGTGTTCCCGTCGACGACCGCGTCGGCGCTGTCGAGCCTCCTCACGGGCGAGGGCCCGGGCCGGCACGGGATCGTCGGCTACCGCGCGCTCGAGCCGGAATCCGACCGCGTGCTCAACCAGCTCCGCGGGTGGGACACCGACGGGCTCGACCCGTGGACGTGGCAGCGCGCGGAGCCCCTCCTGCTGCGCGAGGCGACCGCCGGGCGCCCGGTGTTCGTCGTGACGAAGTCCGAGTACGAGAACACGGGATTCACCGTCGCGACGATGCGCGGTGCGGCGTTCGTCGGCGAGAACGACTTCACGACACGAGTGGATCGCGCGGCCGAGCTGGCGGCGCGGCATCCGGGCGCCCTCATCTACCTCTACGTGCCGGATCTCGACGCGATCGGTCACCGGCGCGGCTGGGAGTCCGACGGCTGGAGCACGGCGCTCGAGCGCGTCGACTCCGCCGCGCGGAGACTGTCGGAGTCGCTGGCGCCCGGCGTCGGGCTCGTGGTGACGGCCGACCACGGCATGATCGACGTTCCGCGCCACCGTCATGTGCTGCTCGAGGAGGGCAGCCCGCTGGTCGAAGGCGTGCGTCACATCGGCGGGGAACCGCGGATGCTCCACCTCTACGCCGAGCCCGGGGCGGCCGGTCACGTGCTGACGGCGTGGCGCGATGTCGAGGCGTCGCGGTCGTGGATCGTGTCACGCGACGAGGCGATCGCTGCGGGGCTGTTCGGCGAGGTCGACGAGGCTGTGCGGGCGCGCATCGGCGACGTGCTCGTCGCGGCGCGATCCGGCATCGCGTACTACGACGACCGACTTGCCGACAAGGCGCCGCAGCGGATGGTCGGGCAGCACGGATCGCTCACCGACGAGGAGCGGATCGTGCCGCTCATCCGCCTCGGCGCGTTCGCGCGACAGTAGGAGTGAGGGACGGCTGCACTTCGTCTCGCTTCGCCCGCTCAGCGTTGACCCGAGTCGCCTCAACCCGTCCGGGGTGCGTTGACCCGGCCTGGGTCATTCCTCGGTGCGGGCGCCGAAGACGATCTCGTCCCAGGACGGCATCGCGGCGCGGCCCTTGCGGCGACCCGACGACTCGCCCACGGCGGACTGGGTGGGAAGCGAAAGGGGCGCCGGCTCGTGGCGCTGCGGGGGTTCCGTCTCGGGCTCTTCTTCGGTCGGCGCCTCGTCGTAGCCCGGCTCGAGCGCGTCGAAGAGCGCGACGGGCGCGTGCGTGCGCACGGGCGCCGACTCCTCCGCGGTGGGTGCGGGCTCGCGCTGACCGCGCCGGCGGCGCAGTGCCTCGAGCAGGTCGGCCGTCTCGGCGGAGGTCACGACAGTCTCTTCGGCGCGCTTGATCGCGGCCTTCTGCACCGCGGGGGCGACCGGAGTGGGCAGCTCGGGCGACTCCAGGTCCGCCTCGGGCGGACGGCGCGGACCGAAGGCGCCGCTGTCGAAGCGCGAGTCGTCTTTCGGCGGGGCCGCGTCGAGGGCACGCAGACGGGGGATGAGGCCTTCGGGCAACGAGCCCTGGCGAGACAGCTGGATCGCGTCGGAATTGAGGGGCGACAGCGTCGTGCGTCGGGGGTCGAAGCCCCAGCGGGCGTCATGATCGACGTCGTTCGCGGTGAACTCGAGCTTCACGATCCAGCCCGAGTGGTCCTTCCAACTCGTCCACCGTTCGCCCGTGGCACCCGCCTCACTCAGCTTCGCGCGCACGGCCGCGCCGAACGTCGGCAGCGCGTCGTGCTCGAGCTCGCCGCCGAGCAGCACGGGCACGGCGAGCGCCTGCCCGACGATGTGCTCGCGCTCGGCCAGTACGGGGCCCTCGTAGCGGGCGACGTCCTCCACACGGATGCCGAGGAGGTTCGCCACCTCATCGGCCGACAGCCCGGCCCGGATGTGGGCCTGGATCTCGCGCGGGCTGGCCTTGGGTGCGGAAGCCTCGGCCGTGCGGTCGCGGTGGGCGCGCCGCAACTCCATGCGCAGGGCATCGTCGACGGGAAGTGCGAAGCGCTCGCCCGACTCGGTGGCCAGGACGAGCACGTCGTCTTCGGTTCCGATGACTCTGAGCTGTTCCATGGGGGACGCCTCTCCGATCCGGCGGTGGTGACCATGCTGACACAGGGCATCCCGGGCGGCGGGAATATCCGACGCGTGCCGCGAGTTTAACCGCCGAGCGAATCGCGATCAGCGTTTGCGAAAAGCACAGCAGTCGTGCAAACTATCGCCGCCCGACGGGCATAGGCACGCTGCACAACCGGAAGTTGAGACGTTCACGCATGGCAACCGACTATGACGCCCCCCGCAAGACCGAGGACGACAGCGAGTCGATCGAAGCTCTCAAGGAGCGCGTGCCCGACAAGCTCTCGGGTTCTGTCGACGTCGAAGATGCCGACAACCCCTCGGGCTTCGAACTGCCGGGTGCAGACCTCTCCGACGTCGAGCTCGATGTCGTCGTCCTGCCTCCTCAGGAGGACGAGTTCACGTGCTCGAACTGCTTCCTCGTGAAGCACCGCTCGCAACTCGACCACGAGGAGGCCAGCGGCCCTATCTGTGTGGAGTGCGCCTGACCTGAGCGCGGCGCACCGCCGCTGCGAGCCGATCCGGCGTCCGCGATGAGATGACCCACGACGGGGTCGGGTCGTCCGGATCGGCGACATCCACCACGACGATCCCGTCGATCCCTCCGCGGATGAGGTGCCATGACCGCGGATGCAGGCCCGAACCCCGTGCGATGCGCGCGTCCTCGCCCGTGAGCGCGTGAGGATTCTCGAGCAGTGAGACAGGGATGTGGGCGCGTCCCGCCCGCAGCTCGCCGTCGCGCACCTCGACCACGGGCGACACGACGATCAGGGCGACGACCACGAGCAGGCCGACCGCGAGTCCCGCGATGAGCGCGATGGTCGTGTCGATCGGGGCGACGACGAGTGCGGCCATCGGCGCGCACACCGCCGCGGCGGCGAGCACCCACAGCGAGGGGCTCAGGCGTTCGCGATACGTCGGCTGGGCGGACTCGCCGCCGCCATGGCCTGCTGGCTTCTGCATTACCCTCGATGCGTGACTGAAACGGTGGACGTCCTCATTATCGCCCCCGAGGCTCCCGCCTACGCGCACCCCGGCGACGCCGGCGCCGATCTCGTCGCGGCCGAATCGGTGCGCCTCGAGCCCGGTCAGCGTGCGCTGGTCGGCACGGGCGTGCGCATCGCGCTCCCGGAGGGGTACGTGGCCTTCGTCGTGCCGCGCAGCGGACTGGCCGCCAAGCACGGGATCACGATCGTCAACGCCCCCGGAACAGTCGACGCAGGTTACCGTGGCGAGATCAAGGTGTCGCTGCTGAACACCGACGCGGAGAACGCGTTCGATGTGAACGTCGGCGACCGCATCGCCCAGCTCATCGTCATGCCCGTGCCGCGGGCGCGATTCATCCCGGTCGAGACGCTTCCCGAGAGCGTGCGAGGCGAAGGCGGCTTCGGCTCGACCGGTTTCAGCTCGAACGGTTCCAATAAGGACGGAGTCCCCGCATGACCGACGTACCGCCCCCCGACGCTCCCAAGAGCGCTCCCGCAGATCGGGCGACCGCCGGTCCGTTCGACGAGTCCGAGGCCAACCCGGTCCGCCCCTACATCGACCTCGGCGGCATCAAGGTGCTGCCGCGCGAGGGTCTGAACCTCCGTCTCGAGGTCGAAGAGCAGACCAAGCGCATCGTCGCCGTCGGTCTCGACTACGCCGACTCGACCCTCCAGGTGCAGCCGTTCGCAGCGCCCCGGAACGCGGGACTGTGGGAGGAGACGCGCGAGCAGATCCGCACGCAGATCCGCCAGCAGGGCGGCCGCGTCGAGGAGCGCGAGGGTCCGCTGGGCGCCGAGCTCCTCGCCGAGGTGCCCGTCGTCGCGGGCGCGGGCGGCCAGGCCGGAAAGCGCATCGCGCGCTTCGTGGGCGTCGACGGTCCGCGTTGGTTCCTGCGCGGCGTGATCGGCGGCGCCGCAGCGGTCGACGTCGAGGCCGCCGCGAAGGTCGAGGACCTCTTCCGCTCGATCGTCGTGGTCCGCGGCGGATCGCCCATGCCCCCGCGCGACCTCATTCCGCTGCGGATGCCCGCGACCCCGGGATCGGCGTGAGCGACCCGACGGATGCCCCATCCGGCGCCCCCGAGCAGCAGGAGCCCGCGCCGCGCGAGCAGTCCGCCTCGGACCTGATGGGCGCGGCACTCGGCGCCGCCGCTCGCAGGGCGGGCCTCGACCCGTCGAAGGAGGCGCAGACGCACCACGTCGTGTGGGCCGCGATGGGCGGCTGGCGCGGTGTGCTGGAGTCCGTCCTTCCGGGGCTCGTGTTCATCGTCGCGTACACGGTCACGTTGGAGCCTGCGACGGAGGACGGCGCGACCTCTCAAGGCAATCTGTGGCTGTCGCTCGGGCTGTCGGTCGGCGTCGCTGCGATCTTCGCAATCATTCGCCTCATCCAGCGCTCGCCCGTATCCGCGGCGCTCGGTGGTCTCATCGCCGTCGCGGCCGCCGCGGCGCTTGCGCTTCTCACCGGACGTGCCGAGACGAACTTCATCCCGGGCTTCATCACCAATGCGCTGTACGGCACGGCGTTCCTCGTGTCGGCTCTCATCGGGTGGTCGCTGATCGGCCTCGCATCCGGATTCCTCATGGGCGAGGGGACGGCGTGGCGACGCGACAAGCGCAAGCGCCGCGTCTTCTTCTGGCTCGCGATCGCGTGGGCGGCGCTGTTCTACGCGCGGCTCGCGCTGCAGTTCCCGCTCTACCTCGCCGGAGACGTGACCGCACTCGGCACGCTCAAGCTCATCATGGGGCTGCCGCTGTTCGCACCGCTCGTCGCGGTGACGTGGCTCGCGGTGCGCGCGGCCTACGCGAAGACCCCGCGCGAACCGGAGGCCGCGGCGGGGGAGTGATACATTTATCTTGATATCAAGATAAATTGCGCTCGCGTGCGGGATTAGGGCGACCTCACTGGCCGTCGGTCCGCGCGCGGGGGAAGATGGGGATGCGAGGCGCCCGCGCCCACCCCGCCGACAGAGGAGACTGACGTGTCCACGGTTGACAGCTTCGGTGCCAGGAGCACCCTGACGGTCGGCAGCACCGACTACGAGATCTTCCGCATCGACAAGGTCGCCGGCTACGAGAAGCTTCCGTTCAGCCTCAAGGTGCTGCTCGAGAACCTGCTTCGCACCGAGGACGGCGCGAACGTGACCAAGGAGCAGATCCAGGCCCTCGGGTCGTGGAACCCGAAGGCCGAGCCCGACACCGAGATCCAGTTCACGCCGGCGCGCGTCGTGATGCAGGACTTCACCGGCGTTCCGTGCATCGTCGACCTCGCGACGATGCGCGAGGCCGTCACCGAGCTGGGTGGCGACCCCAACAAGATCAACCCCCTCTCGCCGGCCGAGCTCGTCATCGACCACTCGGTCATCGCCGACCTGTTCGGGCGCGAGGACGCGCTCGAGCGCAACGTCGAGATCGAGTACGAGCGCAACGGCGAGCGCTACCAGTTCCTGCGCTGGGGCCAGACCGCGTTCGACGACTTCAAGGTCGTGCCTCCGGGCACGGGCATCGTGCACCAGGTGAACATCGAGCACCTCGCCAAGGTCGTCTACGACCGTGAGGTGAACGGCGTGCTCCGCGCCTACCCCGACACGTGCGTCGGCACCGACTCGCACACGACGATGGTCAACGGCCTCGGCGTGCTCGGCTGGGGCGTCGGCGGCATCGAGGCCGAGGCGGCCATGCTCGGCCAGCCCGTGTCGATGCTCATCCCGCGCGTCGTGGGCTTCAAGCTCACGGGCGAGATCCCCGCGGGCGTCACGGCGACCGACGTCGTGCTCACGATCACCGACATGCTGCGCAAGCACGGCGTCGTGGGCAAGTTCGTCGAGTTCTACGGCGAGGGTGTGGCATCCGTCCCGCTCGCCAACCGCGCCACCATCGGCAACATGAGCCCCGAGTTCGGCTCGACCGCGGCGATCTTCCCGATCGACGACGTGACGCTCGACTACCTGCGCCTCACGGGCCGCTCCGACGAGACGGTCTCGCTCGTCGAGGCGTACGCCAAGGAGCAGTCGCTGTGGCACGACCCGGCCAACGAGCCGAACTTCAGCGAGTACATGGAGCTCGACCTGTCGACGGTCGTTCCGTCGATCGCCGGCCCGAAGCGCCCGCAGGACCGCATCCTGCTGTCGGAGGCGAAGGAGAAGTTCGAAGAGGACATCCTCGCGTACGCCGAACCGTGCACGTCGGAGGACATCGTCGACCTCGAGTCGAAGCACTCGTTCCCGGCATCCGACCCCGGTGCCGTCCCCGGTGAGGAAGACCCCGACACGCGCCCCGTCCACATCAACAGCGGCGGTCCGAAGTCGGTCACGAAGCCGATCACGATCGAGCCGAAGGACGGTCAGCCCTACACCATCGACCACGGCGCGGTGACCCTCGCGGCGATCACGTCGTGCACGAACACGTCGAACCCGTCGGTCATGGTCGCCGCCGGTCTTCTCGCCCGCAAGGCGCGCGAGAAGGGCCTCAAGCAGAAGCCGTGGGTGAAGACGACGCTCGCGCCCGGCTCGAAGGTCGTCACCGACTACTACGAGAAGTCGGGCCTCGACAAGGACCTCGAGGCGCTCGGCTTCTACACGGTCGGCTACGGCTGCACGATCTGCATCGGCAACTCGGGTCCGCTCATCGAGGAGGTGTCGTCGGCGGTCAACGAGCACGACCTCGCCGTGACCGCGGTGCTCTCGGGCAACCGCAACTTCGAGGGCCGCATCAGCCCCGACGTCAAGATGAACTACCTCGCTTCGCCTCCGCTCGTCGTGGCGTACGCGTTGGCCGGCTCGATGCACTTCGACTTCGAGACCGACCCGCTGGGCAAGGACCAGGACGGCAATGACGTCTTCCTCAAGGACATCTGGCCGGCGCCCGAAGAGGTGCAGGAAGTCGTCGACTCGTCGATCTCGCGTGAGCAGTTCATCACGCAGTACAAGACGGTCTTCGAGGGCGACGAGCGCTGGAAGAACCTGCCCACGCCGACCGGCCCCGTGTTCGAGTGGGACGAGGACTCCACGTACGTCCGCAAGGCTCCGTACTTCGACGGCATGACGATGGAGCTGGAGCCGGTCACCGACATCACGGGCGCGCGCGTCATGGCGACGCTGGGCGACTCCGTCACGACCGACCACATCAGCCCGGCCGGCTCGATCAAGGCCGGCACCCCCGCCGCGCAGTACCTCACCGAGCACGGCGTCGCGCAGAAGGACTTCAACTCGTACGGCTCGCGTCGCGGCAACCACGAGGTGATGATCCGCGGCACGTTCGCGAACATCCGCCTGAAGAACGAGATCGTTGCGGCGGTCAATGACGGCCAGATCGTCGAGGGCGGCTACACGCGCGACTTCACGCAGCCGGGCGGCCCGCAGTCGTTCATCTACGACGCGTGCATGAACTACCAGGCGCAGAACATCCCGCTGGTCGTGTTCGGCGGCAAGGAGTACGGCTCCGGCTCGTCGCGCGACTGGGCCGCCAAGGGCACGCGCCTGCTGGGCGTGAAGGCGGTCATCGCCGAGAGCTTCGAGCGCATCCACCGTTCGAACCTCATCGGCATGGGCGTCGTGCCGCTGCAGTTCCCGGCCGGCGAGAGCTGGAAGTCGCTCGGCCTCGACGGCACCGAGATCATCTCGATCGAGGGTCTCGAGCAGCTGAACGACGGCATCACGCCGAAGACCGTCAAGGTCACGGCCGAGCCCAGCGAGTTCTCGCCCGAGGGCAAGCAGACGGTCACGTTCGACGCCGTCGTGCGCATCGACACGCCCGGCGAGGCGGACTACTACCGCAACGGCGGCATCCTGCAGTACGTGCTCCGCTCGCTCGTCTGAGCGTCGCACGCCTCGCGCGTCAGGCCCCGGAACCCCGCGGTTCCGGGGCCTCTCGCATCCCCAGGAGATCCAGCACGCTCGTGAGTGCTCTTCGCCGGGGCCGCCGTGCTCGGCGAGCTCGGCATCCGTCGTGTCGTCCGGCCACGCCGCCCACGTCTGCGAGCGGTTGACCGCGTGTGAGCTTCGCGTCGGCGAGGAGCCTGTCGCTGTCGCCGTCGACCTCCCACTCGGCGACGTAGGTCGAACGCGTGTACGCCGGCGGGGGAGCCGTAGACATCGAAGTGGGGCGCGCCCGCTGGAGCGCGCGCGGCCTGCATCCGTCTCGATCGTCAACACTGTCGACCACGGCCGCACGTGCACCTGCTCCAGCTCGCCGAGCGGCTCCATGCCTCGCGCGCGCAGGCATTCGCGCGCCCGCAGGGCGATCTCGCCCAGCCGGCGGGGGTCGGTCACGCGGACGGAGAAGGGAATCGCCACGCGGAGTGGGCACGGGTTTCTCGGACCGGTCGCACAGCCCCCGCGGACTAAACTGTGTCGGGTCATCCGATCGTCGGATGCGCCACGAGGCGACTGCGAAGGGAGACGGATGCCGCTTCTTCCGTCGATCAAGGGTCCGCGTGACCTCGATTCGCTGAGTGTCCGCGAGCTCGAGCAGCTCGCCGCCGAGATCCGCGCGTTCCTCATCGAGAACGTCGCCCGCACGGGTGGTCATCTCGGCCCGAACCTCGGCATCGTCGAGCTCACGATCGCGATCCACCGGGTCTTCGATTCGCCGGACGACCCCATCGTGTTCGACACCGGGCATCAGTCGTACGTCCACAAGCTCATCACGGGGCGGCAGGACTTCTCGAAGCTTCGCGCGCGCGGCGGACTCGCCGGGTACCCGCAGCGCTCCGAGAGCCCGCACGACGTCGTCGAGTCGTCGCACGCGTCGAGCTCGCTGAGCTGGGCCGACGGCATCTCGCGTGCTCTCACGCGCACCGGCCGTCGCGATCGGCACGTCGTGGCCGTCGTCGGCGACGGCGCGCTCACGGGCGGCATGACGTGGGAGGCGCTCAACAACATTTCCGACGACAACGACCGCAACCTCGTGATCGTCGTCAACGACAACGGCCGCTCCTATGCGCCGACGATCGGCGGCATGGCGCGCTACCTCAACCGCGTGCGCACCGCCGAGGCGTACCGCAACCTGCACCGCGGATCCGACAACCTCTTCCGCAAGCTCGGCCCCGCCGCCCGCGCCGTGTATCGCGGGGTGCGGGGCGGCACGCATGGATTCCTCTCGCGGTTCACCAACAACGCGGCGCTCTACTCGAACCTCGACATCAAGTACCTGGGCCCGGTCGACGGACACGATCTCGCGTCGCTCATCGAGACGCTCGAGCTCGCGAAGCAGTACGGCGCGCCGGTCATCGTGCACGCGATCACCGAGAAGGGCCGCGGCTATCAGCCGGCGCTCGACGACGAGGCCGACCAGTTCCACGCCGTCGGAAAGATCGATCCGGTCACCGGCAAGACAGTCGGCAAGACGGGCGCCACGGATGACTGGACCGACGTCTTCGCCGACGAGCTTGTGCGGGTCGGCGAGGCGAACGACGACGTCATCGCGATCACGGCCGCGATGCTCCGGCCGACCGGGCTCCTCCCGTTCGCGCAGCGCTTCCCCGACCGCGTGTACGACGTCGGCATCGCCGAGCAGCACGCGGTCGCGGCGGCCGCCGGGCTCGCGTACGGCGGGCTGCATCCGGTCGTCGCGATCTACGCGACCTTCATGAACCGCGCGTTCGACCAGGTGCTCATGGACGTCGCGCTGCACCGCGCCGGAGTCACCTTCGCACTCGACCGCGCGGGCGTCACGGGGCCCGACGGCCCGAGTCACCACGGCATCTGGGACCTGGCGATGCTCCAGCTCGTCCCGCACATCCGAATCGCCGTGCCGCGCGACGCGGAGCGTCTGCGCGAGGAGCTTCAGGAGGCGGTGGCCGTCACGGACGCCCCCACCGTCATCCGCTACCCGAAGGGCGCGGTCGCGCCCGAGCTTCCCGCGATCGAGCGCCTGTCCGACGGCGTCGACGTGCTCGTGCGGTCCGACGCGCAGGATGTGCTCCTCGTGGGCATCGGCCCCATGGCGCACATCGCCGTCGACGTCGCCGACCGCCTCCGCGCGCAGGGCATCGGAGCGACCGTGGTGGACCCACGGTGGGTCATCCCGGTGCAGCCGTCGATCGTCGAGCTCGCGGCGGCGCACCGCCTCGTGATCACGATCGAGGACGGCATCCGGGTCGGCGGAATCGGCACGCGCGTGCGCCAGGTGCTGCGCGAGGCGGGTATCGACACAGCCGTCGACGAGTTGGGCGTGCCCGACGAGTTCATCGATCACGCGAGTCGCGAGCAGATCCTCGCCGACGCGGGGCTGACGCCGTCGAAGATCGCGCACGACGTCGTCGCGCAGGTGCTCGGCACCCGCGTCCCCGTCGCGCGCGGTGCCGCCGCGAACGAGCTGCCGACCCTCAAGGCGTTCGCCCGCGCCGACGAAGAGAGCCGCTGACGCCCTGTCGCCGCGCGCGTCGGGAGCGGGCTCCCCGCCGTGGAAGCATGGACGGGTGAGCACCGCCAATCTGACCCGCGAGGAGACCGCCGCGCGGTCCGCATCCGTGACCGTCCGCACCGCCCGCGTCGAGCTGGACGTGACGACCGCTCCCGATCCCGACCAGAGCGGGTTCGCGACGGTCAGCACTCTCGAGATCGAGACGGATGCCGCAGGCGGCGGTGTCGACACGTGGGTCGACTTCATCGGCGAGGGCGTCGACTCCGTCGAGGTCGACGGCGTCTCACGACCCGTCGAATGGGACGGGTCCCGCATCCGGCTCACCGGCCTCCGCGGACGCCAGACGGTGCGGATCGCGGCGCGCGGGGCGTACAGCCGGTCAGGGGAGGGGCTGCACCGCTTCGTCGATCCCGTCGACGACCAGACCTACCTGTACACGCACTACGAGCCCGCCGACGCCCGCCGTGTCATGGCGTGCTTCGAGCAGCCCGACATGAAGGCGCGGTACACGTTCGTCGTGACCGCGCCCGCCGGCTGGCTCGTGCTCTCCAACCAGGAGGTCGCGTCGACCGACGCCCACGGCGATGCGCAGCGCGTGGAGTTCGCCGAGACGCTTCCGATCTCGAGCTACATCACGGCGGTCGCGGCCGGACCGTACCACCGGGTCGAGGGGAAGTGGCGCCGGGGCGAGCAGGAGATCGTGCTCGGCGTTCACTGCCGGGCCTCACTCGCGGAGCACCTCGACTCCGACGAGATCCTCGAGATCACCGGCCAGGGCCTCGACTTCTTCACGGATGCATTCGAGTACCCGTATCCGTGGGGCAAGTACGACCAGATCTTCGTGCCCGAGTACAACATCGGCGCGATGGAGAACCCCGGACTGGTCACCTTCACCGAGTCCTACATCTTCCGTGGTGCGTCGACGGTCGCGCAGCACGAAGCGCGTGCGAACACGATCCTCCATGAGATGGCGCACATGTGGTTCGGCGACCTCGTCACGATGCGCTGGTGGGACGACCTGTGGCTCAAGGAGTCCTTCGCCGACTACATGGGCGCGCACGCGACCGCCGCGGTCACGCGGTTTCCGGATGCGTGGGTGACGTTCGCGACCAGGCGCAAGGCGTGGGCGTATCAGCAGGATCAGCTGCCCACGACGCATCCGATCGTCGCCGACATCCACGATCTCGAGGCAGCGAAGCTGAACTTCGACGGCATCACGTACGCCAAGGGCGCGTCGGTGCTCAAGCAGCTCGTGGCGTTCGTCGGCGAGGCGGCGTTCTTCGAGGGCGCCCGGCGGTACTTCGCGGCGCACGCCTTCGGGAACACGACGCTGGGCGATCTTCTCCGCCACCTCGAGGAGGCATCCGGGCGCGATGTGCACGCATGGTCGCGTGCGTGGCTCGAGACGACCGGCGTCTCCACCATCCGGCTCGAGCGCGACACCGAAGGCGCCGTCCTCGTTCAGACCGATCCGCGTCCGCATCGGCTCCGCATCGGGCTGTACGCGCTGCGAGACGGTCGACTAAAGCGCACGGCTGCCGTCGACGCCGATGTCCTTGCAGAGCGCACGCCGCTCGGTGCGCTCGCCCCTGCGGACCTCGTCCTCCCCAACGACGGAGATCTCACATACGCCAAGGTGCGGCTCGACGATGCGTCGCTCGCGACGGTCGAGCGGTCGCTGTCGACGCTGGACGACGCCCTCGCTCGCGGGCTGGTGTGGTCGGCGCTGTGGAATGCGACACGCGACGGCGAGCTGCCGGCCGCACGATACGTGGAAATCGTCCGGCGCCACGCTCGCGCAGAGACCCACTCCGCTCTCCGCTCCGACGTGCTCGCCAACGCGGCGTTCGCGATCGGGCACTACGTGGCGGACGACGCCCGGCCTCGGGAATGGGCCGCGTGGCTGGAGACCGCGTGGGAGGGCATGCACACGGCCGAAGCCGGCGGCGATGCGCAACTGGCCTGGGCGCGCGCCGTCGGCGTCGCGGCTTCGCACGACGACGCGCGCGCAGAGGAGCTGCGCGATATGCTCGCGGGCACGCTCGCGGCTCCGCACGGCCTGCAGCTGGATCCGGAGCTGCGCTGGACATGGCTCGCGGCCCTTTCAGCCACCGGCCACGCCACCGCGGAGGACGCCGACGAGGAGCTCCGGCGCGACCCGACCGCGAAGGGCCGCACCGCGCACCGCACGATACTCGCGGCTCGACCGGACCCCGAGGTTCGTGGCGCCGCGTGGCACGCGGCGTGGGATGACACAACGCTCACGAACGACCATCTCAGCGCGACGATCGCCGGTGTGCGCGCCGGCGGGCGACGGGACCTCATCGCGGCCTTCGACGAGGAGTACTTCGCGCGCATCCGCGGCGTGTGGGAAGAGCGGAGCATCGAGATCGCCGCACGCCTCGTACGCGGACTGTTCCCCGAGCGCGACTCCCTCGATCTCGTGGACGGGTGGCTCGCGAACAACGAGGATGCACCTGCGGCGCTGCGCCGAATCGTCGTGGAGCAGCGCGACCATCTCGCGCGCGACCTGCTGGTCCGCGCGGTTCAGTCGCCGTCGACCGCGGGGTGACTTTCCGGCAGTGCACAGACGACGAGAAGGGCGGCCCCGTGGGGACCGCCCTTCTCCTGTCTTTGCTGGAACAGGTCAGGCACCGACGCCCTTGATGGGCGGGTCGTGGAAGGTATCGCCGAAGACGCGCTCGGATGCGCCCTCGCGATCGAGGTACGGGGATGCGCCGCCGTCGATGAAGGGCCAGCCGGCACCGAGGATGAGGCACAGGTCGATGTCTTCGACCTCGGGGACGACCCCTTCGTCGAGCATGATCTTGATCTCCTGTGCGAGGCCGTCCTGCACGCGGCGGAGGATCTCGTCCTCGGTCGCGGGAGTCGAGCCGACCGCTCCCTTGAGCGTCTTCTCGGCGGCCTTCGTCCAGCCGGTGACCTTGCCGTTCTTGTCCTTCTCGACGACCTCGGGCAGCTCCGCGAGCGCGTGGAAATTCTCGTTCGCGTAGAAGCGGTCGGGGAACGCGCGCACCATCGTGTCCTGCACGTGGGCCGCGACCTTCCAGCCGACGAGGTCGATGAGCTGGAACGGCGTCATCGGAAGGCCGAGCGGCTGGAAGGCCTTCTCGACCGTCAGGAGGGGGGTGCCCTGGTAGACGGCGCGGGCGGCTTCGCCCATGACCTTCGCGAGGAGTCGGTTGACGACGAAACCCGGCGCGTCGGCGGTCAGGACCGCGTTCTTGCCGAGGTTCTTCGCGACGACGAACGCGGTCGAGAGCGCGGCATCCGCCGTCTGCGGCGTCTTCACGATCTCGATGAGCGGCATGACCGCGACCGGGTTGAAGAAGTGGAATCCGACGAGCCGCTCGGGGCGGGCGAGCTTGGAGCCGATCTCCTCGACCGAGAGAGAGGAGGTGTTCGTCGCGAGGATCGCGTCCTCGGCGATGATCTGCTCCATCGCGGCGAAGACCTGCTGCTTGACGCCGACCTCCTCGAAGACGGCCTCGATGACGAAGTCGCAGTCCGCGTACAGGCTCTTGTCGGTCGTGCCGGTCACGAGAGCGCGGAGCTTGTTGGCGGTGTCGCCGTCGAGACGACCCTTCGCCTCGAGCTTGCCGATCTCTTCGTGGATGTAAGCCACGCCCTTGTCGACGCGCTCCTGGTCGAGGTCGGTGATGAGCACGGGCACCTGGAGCTTGCGCACGAACAGCAGCGCGAACTGGCTCGCCATGAGGCCGGCGCCGACGATGCCGACCTTCGTGACCTTCTTCGCGAGCTCCTTGTCGGGTGCGCCCACCGGGCGCTTCGCGCGCTTCTGCACGAGGTCGAACGCGTACATCGACGCGGCGAACTGGTCGCCTGCGACGAGCTCGGCGAGGGCCTCGTCCTCACGCTCGAAGCCTTCGGCCTTCGTGCCGCTGCGCGCCTTGTCGAGCAGGTCGAGTGCGACGTACGGCGAACGGGGAACGGTGCCGATCTTCGACTCCAGCATGCCGCGCGCGACCTTGATCGCGACCGGCCACTTCATGGTGCGCTCGAGCTTGCCCGGCTTGTTCTTGCGCTCGACCTTGATCGCGCCCGACAGCACGCCGTCGGCCCAGCGCAGCGAGTCCTCGAGGTAGTTCGCCGCCGGGAAGATCGCATCGACGATCCCGAGGTCGAACGCCTGCTGCGGCTTGAGCGTGCGGTTCTGCTTGAGCGGGTTCGAGATGATGACGTCGAGCGCGTTCTCGATGCCGATGAGGTTCGGCAGCAGGTAGGCGCCGCCCCAGCCGGGGATGAGGCCGAGGAACACCTCGGGGAGCGCGAGCGCGGCAGCCGACGCGTCGACCGTGCGGTACGTCGAGTTCAGGGCGATCTCGAGGCCGCCGCCGAGCGCGAGCCCGTTCACGAACGCGAAGGAGGGAACGCCGAGCTCGTCGAGCTTGCCGAACACGTGGTGGCCGAGCTGGGCGATGAGGCGGGCGTTGTCCTTCGAGCCGACGCGCGAGATGTCGGACAGGTCCGCACCTGCCGCGAGGATGTACTGCTTGCCGGTCACCCCGACCGCCTGGATCTCGCCCGCGGCCGCACGCGTCTTGAGCGCGTCGAGCGTCGCGCCGAGCTCCTTGAGCGTCGTGGGCCCCAGGGTGTTGGGACGGGTGTGGTCGCGCCCGTTGTCGAGCGTGATGAGCGCGAGGACCTTGCCGGAGGGCAGGCGGACGTCGCGCACGCGCGAGTGCGTGACGACCTCGCCTTCCGCGAGCGCGTCAAGCGGAGAGAAGTCGATCTTTTCGTAGTCGGTCATCGATCGTTCCCGGTCCTCAGTGCTTCTTCTTCTTGCCGTCGTAGTGCGGGTTCTCCCAGATCACGGACCCGCCCTGCCCGAGGCCGACGCACATCGCGGTCAGGCCGTAGCGCACGTCGGGACGCTCGGCGAACTGCGCCGCGAGCTGGATCATGAGGCGCACGCCGGATGCTGCGAGCGGGTGCCCGAGGGCGATCGCGCCGCCCCACTGGTTGACGCGCGGGTCGTCGTCGGCGATGCCGAAGTGGTCGAGCAGCGAGATGACCTGGATCGCGAAAGCCTCGTTGAGCTCGAACAGTCCGATGTCGTCGATCGTGAGACCGGCCTTCTTGAGCGCCTTCTCGGTCGACGGGATCGGACCGATGCCCATGATCTCGGGCTGGACGCCGGCGAAGGCGAACGAGACGAGCTTCATCTTGGGCCGGAGGCCGAACTCCTTGACGGCGGCCTCGCCCGCGAGCAGCGACATCGTCGCGCCATCGGTGAGCGGCGACGAGGTGCCCGCGGTGACGCGTCCGTGGGGGCGGAACGGCGTCTTGAGGGCCGCGAGATCCTCCATCGTCGTGTTGGGGCGGCGGCCTTCGTCTTCGGTCGCGAGTCCCCACGCACCGTCGGCGTCCTTGATCGCGACGGGCACGAGATCCGGCTGGATCTTGCCGGCCTCGTAGGCCGCCTGCGCCTTGTGCTGGCTGAGCATGCCGAAGCGGTCGGAGCGCTCCTTGGTGAGGTGCGGGAAGCGATCGAAGATGCGCTCCGCCGTCACGCCCATGTTGAGTGCGCCGGGGTCGACCATGCGCTCGGCCACGAACCGCGGGTTCGGATCGGCGTTCGAGCCGATGGGGTGGTGGCCCATGTGCTCGACGCCGCCCGCCAGCGCGAGGTCGTACATGCCGACGCCGATCGACGCCGCCATCGTGGTGACGCTCGTCATCGCGCCCGCGCACATGCGGTCGATCGCGAATCCGGGCACCGTCTGCGGGAGCCCGGCGAGGATCGCCACCGAGCGCCCGAGCGTGAGCCCCTGGTCGCCGGTCTGCGACGTCGCCGCGATGGCGACGTCGTCGATGCGGTCCTTGGGAACGTCGGTGTTGCGCTCGAGAAGTCCGATCGTCGCCTTCACAGCGAGGTCGTCGGCGCGCGTGTTCCAGTACATGCCCTTTTCGCCGGCGCGCCCGAACGGGGTGCGCATTCCATCGACGAAGAAGACGTCCGAGGTCTCGGCCACTCTGCCTCCAAGTATTGGGATCGCGTCCAGCCTATTGTGGGACTGGGTATCACGAAATCGGTTGATGCAACCTACGAAGCGGCATCCGAACTGGTCGCCGCAGTTTGCGCAGAAGCCACAAACGCGTCGGCGATCACCTGTGCCGTCTGTTCAATCTGCCACGTCCTCGCGCCCAGTTCAGCCAGTGCTCGGGAGATCGACTGCGCAGTCACAGGTTCGGGCGGCGCCCACGCGACGCGACGCAGCACATCTGGTGTCAGCAGGTTCTCGACCGGCATCGAGAGCGACGTCGCGACCTCCTCGACGGCCGGACGCGCCGCCTTCAGTCGCGCATCGGCTGCGGGGTTGCGGTCGGCCCACGCGCGCGGAGGAGGAAGCGAGTCCCCGCGCGGCGCGCGCTCGAGCGGAAGATCCTTCGCGGCCCGGCCCCGCTCGATCGCCGCCCACCACCGGTCGAGCTGAGTGCGGCTCGCACGGCCGGTGAACTCCTTGAGTCCTGCGAGCTCCTGCTTGCTCTGCGGATCGGCGAGCACCGCGGCGACGAGGGCGCCATCGGGCACGAGCCGGCCCGGGGCGATGTCCTCCGCCCGCGCGAACTCCTCGCGCGCCATCCACAGCGAGCGGGCGATCGCGAGCGCCTTGCGTCCGCGCACGGCGTGGAGCCCGCTCAAGCGCCGCCACGGCTCCTCGCGCGCCGGCTTCGGCTCGCGCTCGAGCACGGCGCGGAACTCCTCCTCGGCGAAGCGGGTCTTGCCCTGCTCGGCGAGCTCGGCGGCCAGGGCGTCGCGGACGTCGACGAGGTGCTCCACGTCGAGCGCCGCGTACTCGAGCCACGCCTGGGGAAGCGGCCGGGCGGACCAGTCCGACGCGGAATGCGCCTTCGCGAGCGAGATGCCGAGCGTGTCCTCGACGACCGCGGCCAGTCCGACGCGCGCGTGGCCCAGCAGACGCGCCGCGAGCTCGGTGTCGAAGATCGACGCGGGCTCGAGTCCGAGCTCGCGCAGCGACGGGAGGTCCTGGCTCGCGGCGTGCAGCACCCATTCGGCGTCGCCGATCGCCTCCTGCAGCGGTTCGAAGCCCCCGATCGCGGGCGGGTCGAAGAGGAAGACGCCCGCGTCGCGGCGGAAGACCTGCACGAGGTACGCCCGCTGCGAGTACCGGAACCCGGACGCGCGCTCGACGTCGACGGCGACGGGGCCCGTGCCCGCGGCGAGTGCGCGCGCGGCGGCGACCAGGCCCGCGGCATCCGCGAGCACGTCGTATTCAGCCACGCGTCGTCCTTCGTATCCCGATCACCGCGATGTCCTCCGAGCCCGGCGGAAGACCTGCGAGCATGCACACCAGCTCCGCCCAGGCCTCGACGTGGGGGCCCAACGGCCCCGTGGGCGACCACGAGGCCCGCAATTCGATCTGCGAGCCGTCGCCTTCGCTGCTGAGCGAGCCGAAGCCCTTCGAGATCGTCTTCGTCGCGGTGCCCGACGCGGAGTGGTAGCCGGCGCGGTGCGCGTCGAGCGCATCGACCAGCCATGACCACGCTACATCCGCGAGGAGGGGGTCCGCTCCGATGTCGGGTTCGAGGGGGGCCTGCGCGAAGCATACGATGCGCCACGGGCCGTTCCACGGCGGCGGCTCATCGGGGTCGTTCAGGAGCACGAAGCGGCCCGTGCCGTAGACGGAGTCGCCGGTGTCGGCGTCGGGGCGCACGTCGCCGGCGAGCGCGATGGCGTCGGGCGCGAGTCCCGTCGGCGCAGGGATCTCACGGACCACCAGATCAGCCCGGAATCTCGTCGCCCGGACCTCGGCGGCCGCGTGCGCGAACGACGACGATTCGGGAGGGCGAAGCTCGGCCACGCGGACAGACTAGAGTGATGGGTCGATGACCAGCCCCAGGCGCGCCGCGGGCAGCGGCGCCTCTCCCGCACTCGTCGCCGGCGTGAGGGCGGCGCTCACCGTTCTGAGCGCGGCGCTCGCCGGCGTCGTCGCCGTGCTCGCCGTGCTCTCGACGCGCGTGGCGCGCCGCGTCGTCACTCCGGCGGACCGCGTGGCCGACACGCGCATCCTCGCGCTCGACACGGCCGCGCAGACGATCACACTCGAGCGCACCGACGACACGGTGCTGCCGGGGCGGTACGGTCTGTTCACGAACGGCACCGAGAACTACCTCAAGCTCGGGTCGGTCCTCGCGCAGGACGCGGTGAGCGTCAAGCGCAAGCTCCTCACGCACGTCGGCCCGCAGGCTCGCATATCGCGCGACGCGGCGTTCAGCGGCTGGTACTTCGACCGCCCCGAGGATCTGCAGATCCCGTTCACGTCCGAGCTGATCGGCTCGCCGCTCGGTCCGTGCCCCGCGTGGCTGTTCCCCGCCGGCGACGGCGACGTGTGGGTGATCGCGGTGCACGGCCGCGGCACGACCCGCGCGGAGTGCCTTCGCGCCGTGCCGCTCTTCCACGGACTCGGCATCACGAGCCTGGTCGTGTCGTACCGCAACGACGGCGAGGCGCCGCGCAGTCGCGCCGGCACGTACACGCTCGGCGCAACAGAATGGCGCGACGTCGACGCGGCGGTCGGGTTCGCACGCCGCCGGGGCGCCCGCAGGATCATCCTCATGGGCTGGTCGATGGGCGGAGCCATCGTCCTGCAGCTCGCGCTCAACTCGGCGCACCGGAGCGTCATCGCAGGGCTTGTGCTCGAATCGCCCGTGATCGACTGGCGCGTCGTGCTGGATTATCAGGCGCGGATGCTGAAGCTGCCGCCCCCCGTCAAGGATCTCGCCCTCGGGGCGCTCGGCTCGGAGTGGGGATCGACGATCACTCGAGCGGGCGGGCGCATCCCCTTCGAGCAGCTCGATGTCGTCGCGCGTGCCGACGAGCTGCGGCATCCGATCCTCATCCTGCACAGCGACGACGACGGGTTCGTGCCGTCCGACGCGTCGCACGACCTCGTGGTGGCGCGGCCAGACCTCGTGGAGATGCAGGTGTTCGAGGTCGCCCGTCACACGAAGCTGTGGAACTACGACCAGGAACGGTGGACCACGAGCATCCGCGACTGGCTCGCCCGCCAGGGGCTCATCCCTGCGGGCGCAGACGCAGATAGCTGAAGCCGGCCTCGTCGACGAGCATGCCTGCGACGAGCGCGTCAACGCGCGCCGGCACGGGGAGGAACACCGCGTCGACGGGGTCGATCGTCGGCGCGACCGTGACGCAGTACTCGTCGATGACGCCGGCGGCGGCGAACTGACCCGCGAGCGTCGGTCCTCCCTCGCACACGATGCGGGGAAGGCCCTCGGCCGCGAGCGCCGCGACAATCGCTCGCGGGTCGAGACGCTCATCGGCGGGGACGGCGAGCACTCGCACGCCGGAGAGCCCGGCGCGCTCGGCGATGCCGTCCGCGCCCGCCTCGGGTGCGACCAGCAGCACGCGCGACGCCAGCTCGGCGTCGAGTTCGAGGCGGTGTCCGTCGAGGCGACCCGACGCGGTCACGACGGCGAGATGCGCCGTCTTGGGGACGACATAGCCCTCCGTGCGGACGCTCTGGGCGCCGACGACCACGACATCCGCGTCGCGGCGGATCGCGCCGAGCACGGCGCGGTCGACGCGGCTCGTGAGCGTGTCGCTCGTTCCGTCGGCGCCGGATGCGGCGCCCGTGAGGCTCGTGACCATGTTGAGCCGCACGTACGCAGGGTCGTCGCGACGGTAGCGGGAACTCAGCCATTCACGGCCTGCGTCGGTCGCGGCATCCGTCGTCTCGAGAGTCCGCGGGACGACCTCGGTGACGAGCATCAGGAGCTGTGGCGCTTGGCGCGGATCTGCCGCTTGGCGCGCGCGAGCATGCCCGTCATGCCGGACAGGCGCAGGGGCGACACGGCCCGGCGCAGACCGATCGAGTCGGGGTAGTCGTCGGGCACCGCGAGAGCCTCGTCGACCGTCAGACCCGAGAGCCCCTGCACGAGGATGCTCGCGAAGCCGCGTGTCGTCGGCGCCTCGCGCGGCGCCGTCGCGAACATCGCCACGCGGTCGTCGTCGACCTCGATCGCGATGAACACGGGCGACTGGCATTCGAGCACCTGCTCGAAGAGCTCCTGATGGCCCTCGTAGCGCGCCGGGACCGCCGGGAGCTCGTTCGAGAACTCGAGCAGCAGTTGGAGCCGCTCGGGCTCGGGCAGCTCGAGGAACTCGTCGCGGATCTCGGCGAGGCTCGCGGGCAGGGTGGTCTCGGTCATCCGCTCAATCATCCCACGGGCATCCGGGCCCGGGTCCGCTCAGGAGCGGCCGGGCACCTCGCCGGGGGCGTCGCCGGTGACGATCGGCACTCGCACGGCGGAGCCCCACTCGGTCCACGAGCCGTCGTAGTTGCGGACGTTCTCGAAGCCGAGGAGGTGCTTCAGCACGAACCACGTGTGGCTCGAGCGCTCGCCGATGCGGCAGTACGCGATGATCGGGTCGCCGTCCGACAGACCGGCTTCCTCGCGGTAGATCGCGTCGAGCTCGGCACGCGGCTTGAACCCGCCGTCCTCGGCGACCGCGCGCGCCCACGGGACGCTCTTCGCGGTGGGGATGTGGCCGGCGCGCAGCGCGCCCTCCTCGGGGTACGCGGGGGCCGACGTGCGCGAGCCGTTGTACTCCTCGGGCGAGCGCACGTCGATGAGCGGGTTGCCGAGGTGGGCGAGCACGTCGTCCTTGTAGGCGCGAAGGACGCTGTCGTCGCGCTCCACGACGGGGTACTCGGTGCGCTCGCGCACGGTGGGCTCGGTCGTGATGGGTCGGCCCTCGGCGATCCACTTGTCGCGGCCGCCGTCGAGCAGGCGAACATCCTCGTGGCCGAACAGCGAGAACACCCACAGCGCGTACGCCGCCCACCAGTTGTTCTTGTCGCCGTAGATGACGACGGTGTCGTCGCGGCTGATGCCCTTGCTGCTGAGCAGGTCGGCGAAGCCCTTGCCGTCGACGTAGTCGCGGACCACGGGGTCGTTCAGCTCGGTGTGCCAGTCGACCTTGACCGCTCCCGGGATGTGACCCGTCTCGTACAGCAGCACGTCCTCGTCGGACTCGACCACGACGAGGCCGGGCTGCCCGAGGCGGGCTTCGAGCCACTCGCCGGTCACCAGCCGGCCGGGCTCGGCGTACTCGGCGAACTTGGGCGAAGACGTGTCGAACTCAACGGTCACCGGATGCTCCTCGGGTCTCGGCGTGCTGGAACGGCGTAGGGTAATTGCATCCCTCGCCGCGCTGCCTACGACCATAGGGTCCCGCGCGGGCGAGCGCATTCTTTCCGTAATCCTGTTACCGCGAGGCTTCCGCCTGCGGTCCGACCACGAGACGAGCACATGACAACGACCGCGGCACGCTCCGGCATCGTGCGCCTCGCTGAGCGGGCGCCCCAGCTGTCCGGCGCCGAGATGGTGTCCCAGCTCGTGCCGCCGCCGCAGTTCGGCGAGGCGACGTTCGAGTCGTACCAGGCCGATCCCGGGTACCCGTCGCAACAGGAGGCGAAGGACCTGCTCATCGCGTTCGCCGGCGGGGGAGCGGGACCCGCGAAGGGCGGCTTCTTCAAGCGTGCGAAGAAGGGGCCCGAGCTCAAGCCCGGCGTCTACCTCGACGGCGGATTCGGCGTCGGCAAGACCCACCTGCTCGCGGCGATCTACCACGCGATGCCCGTGCGCCGGAAGTACTTCGGCTCGTTCATCGAGTACACGGCCCTCGTCGGCGCGCTCGGCTACAAGAACACGGTCGACCTCTTCCGCGGCGCGGACCTGCTGTGCATCGATGAGTTCGAACTCGACGACCCGGGCGACACGATGGTCATGACGCGACTGCTCGGCGAGCTCGTCGCGGGCGGCACGCGCCTCGCCGCGACGAGCAACACCCCGCCGAACGCGCTCGGCGAGGGGCGCTTCGCCGCGCAGGACTTCCTGCGCGAGATCCACGCGATGGCCTCGAGCTTCCAGACGATCCGCATCGACGGCACCGACTACCGGCACCGCGCGGTCGACGGGCACGCGGTCGCGCTCGACGCCGACGCATACGAAGCCGAGATCGCCGATGCCGCGACCCGCGGCCTCGTGTCGGACGACGCCTTCTCCGATCTCATCTCCCACCTCGCGCGCGTGCACCCGTCGCGGTACATCCGGCTCATCGAGGGGCTGTCGCTCGTCGGCATCCGCGATGTCACCGAGTTCGACGACCAGTCCGCCGCTTTGCGCTTCGTCGCGTTCATCGACCGCGTGTACGACGCGCAGATCCCCATCCGCGCCACGGGCATCACGCTCGACGGCGTCTTCCCCGCAGAGATGCTGGCGGGCGGTTACCGAAAGAAGTACCTGCGGGCCATCTCGCGCCTCGTCGCGTCAACCCTCGCGTGACCCCGTACGCGCTTCGCTGAGCGAACTCGCGGCGCGTTCTCGCCCGTCTGAAACGTGATGTTTACCTCAGACGGGGTCGCGTAACGAGGGCGAAACAAGACACGCACGCCGCTGGAAATCCTGCATCGCGAAACTGGGGCTCGCCCGGAGACAAGCAACCCGAAAACCGCGTGACCTCCGGGGTCCCTCGAGTAACACGACATGGATGAGGATTCTCATGGACAGCGGTAACCTCGCCTGGTCCGTCGCAGCGACGGCTCTGGTGCTTTTCATGACGCCGGGAGTGGCGTTCTTCTACGGCGGCCTCGTCAAGGCGAAGAGCGTCGTCAGCATGATGATGATGAGCTTCGGCTCGCTCGCGCTCGTCGGCGTGCTGTGGGTCCTCTACGGATTCAACATGAGTGCCGTCGAAAGCTCGTGGGCGTTCGCCGGAAACCCGTTCTCGGACTTCGGCCTCGCGAACGCCGACAGCGACACGCTCGTCGGCGCCACGTTCGGCGCGACGTTCGCAATCATCACCGTCGCCCTGATCTCGGGAGCGATCGCCGACCGCGCCAAGTTCGGCGCATGGATGATCTTCGCCGGGGTCTGGGCCACACTCGTGTACTTCCCGGTCGCGGCATGGGTCTGGGGCGGCGGCTGGGTCATGAGCCTCGGTGAGACCTTCGGGTTCTCGACGAGCGTCATCGACTACGCCGGTGGCACCGCCGTGCACATCAACGCCGGCGCCGCGGCTCTCGCGCTCGCGCTCGTGCTCGGCAAGCGCATCGGCTTCCAGAAGGGCATCCAGAAGCCCCACAACGTCCCGCTCGTGCTGCTGGGCGCGTCAATCCTGTGGTTCGGCTGGTTCGGCTTCAACGCCGGTGCCGAGGGTACCGCGGGCCTGCTGGGCACGGGCGACTCGAGCGTCGGCCTCATCGTCGTGAACACGCTCGGTGCCACCGCCGCCGCCATCATCGGCTGGCTTGTCGTCGAGAAGTTCAAGGACGGCAAGGCCACATCGGTCGGTGCCGCCTCGGGTGCGGTCGCGGGTCTCGTCGCGATCACCCCCTCCTGCGCGAACCTGACCCCGGGCTGGGCGATCCTCCTCGGCGTCCTCGCGGGTGCCGTCTGCGCCCTCGCCGTCGAGCTCAAGTGGAAGCTCGGCTACGACGACTCGCTCGACGTGGTCGGCATCCACCTCGTCGGAGGCCTCATCGGCACGATCTATCTCGGCTTCTTCGCGACCGAGACCGGCCTCTTCCTCGGTGGCGGCTGGGAGCAGCTGGTGCTGCAGGTCGTCGCAGCGGTCGGCGTCCTCATCTACTCGTTCGCTCTCGCGTGGATCATCGGCTTCGCGGTCGAGAAGACGATCGGCTTCCGCGTCAAGAACGAGGACGAGATCGCCGGTGTCGACACCGTCGTGCACGGCGAAGAGGGCTACCTCCTCGCAGAGCGGGCGTAATACCGAACGAACCCGGATCCCCCCGGCCGGGCACCGCACCATCGCGCAGGGGCGTCGCGGCAGCAGCCGCGGCGCCCCTGCCGCATGCCTGCGGCCTGCCGGGGGTACAGCCGCCGCGGCGCTAGGGTTTCGACGTGACCAAACGCAAGCGCTTTCTCGCAACGCTGGGCGGGCTGCTTCGACCGTCCAAGCGCACCACCACGATCGTCGGCGAAGAGGACCAGCCGGGGCGCACCGGAGCGTCGGCGACCGTCGAACTCGAACCACGTTCCGCCGGCGCGCTCGAGCTGCACTACGCCCCGGAACCGGACGGCGATCCCGACGGGGGCGAAGTCGTGTGGACGTGGGTTCCCTACGTCGAGCGCGACGGACGGGGCAAGGATCGCCCGGTGCTCGTGATCGGCCGGCAGGACGCCCAGCGCGTGTACGCGATCAAGCTCACGAGCCAGTCCCACGACGGAGACCGCGACTTCCTGCACGTCGGCTCCGGCCCGTGGGACTCGAAGGGCCGTCCGTCGTGGGCAGATGTCGACCAGCTCTACAGCGTCCACGTCGACGGCATGCGGCGCGAGGCATCCGCCCTCGATCCCGATCGCTTCGCGCTGGTCGCGGATGCCCTGCACCGCCGCTACGGCTGGAAGGTGGTCGCCTGATGCGCGCGCGGCCGAGTCGAGCCGGATGCGCGGTGCTCGCGGCGATCGCGTCGCTGTGGGCGCTCTTCCTGCTGCCGCAGCAGGCGGTGGTGTGGTCGGGCTCGGCGGCGCCCGAGTGGGCGATCGCCATCGCGCGCACGCCGTTCTACACGCGCATCCGCACGGCACTCGCAGAAGCGGGGCTGCTGGATCTCTACCTCATATTCGGCGCCGCGGTTGGTGTGTCGTATGTGCTGCTGTGGCTCGCGATGGGGCCGACCCTCGCGCGCGTCGGCTGGAGCGGCCGCGTGTACGGAGCCCTGCTGCTCGTGCTCGCAGTCGTGATCGTCCTCAGCTACCTGAACCACGGGCAAGATGCGCCGCTGCGGTTCCTGTGGGGCTGGGAGGGCCCGGTGCTCATCCTGCTGGGCATCTGGGGGATCGTCGCCGCTTTCGCACCGCGCGCGAGGCGTCTGCCGCTGTGGGAGGCGCTGACGCTCGGGCTGACGCTGCCGATCATCGCTCTGGCGACGGTCGTGAGCACGTACTACCCGCACGGACCCGCCATCGCCCTCGGTCTGGTTGCGATCGCGTTCGCGGTGTGGGCGCCTCGGCTCGATGATGAACAGTCCGCTGAGGAGCAGGACGAGGCGGCGGTCGCCGCCGCGTGACCGCGTGCGAGACGGGTGCTGATCATCGCATGGCTGAGCGTGTCGCGGATGCCGGACGCCGCGTCTGGAACGTCAACATCCACTACGACGCACGGCTGTCGGCGGCGGTCCCGGCGGGTGCGCGCGCGGCGCTCGACGTCGGCTGCGGAGACGGGTTCCTCGCCGCCCGTCTCGCGGAGTCGCTTCCCGCGGTTGTCGCCGTGGATCGTGACGAGGGCGTGCTGGATCGCGCTCGTGCGCGATTCCCCGACGCCCGCGTCGAGTGGCGCCTCGCGGACGTCTTCGAGCTCGCGCCCGCGGAGGCGAGATTCGGCGCGGTGGTGTCGAACGCGACGCTGCACCATCTGCCGGACACGCGGCGGGCGCTCGAACACCTCGGATCGCTCGTCGAGTCAGGGGGAGTGCTCGGGGTGGTGACGTTCGTGCGCCCGCGTGTGCGGGACCTGCCGTGGGTGGCCGTCGCGTGGGTGGCACGGGGAATCGCGATACGGATGCGCGGCAAGTGGGAGCACACGGCTCCGACGCAGTGGCCGCCCGAGGACACGCTCGGAGACCTGCGACGCATCGCGAAAGAGGTGCTGCCGGGCAGCACGGTCAAGCGGCTGCTGTACGGCCGCGTGCTGCTGCATTGGAGAAGGGGTTGGTGAAGCGCCCCCGCTGACGAGGGAGCCCTCACGATGCATCCGGGCCCTCGACAGGGTCGCCGTAAGTTCGTAATGTGAATCAAAAGTTCGTATTACGCAACCGAAAGGCTCCCGATGAGATCCCACCGCCTGATCCGCAACGCGCTCGCCCTCGTGGCGGCTTCGACGATGACGTTGACGCTGCTGGGAGCGTCCTCGGTGGCGCCGGCGCCCAACGGCGCCGCATCCGCCGTCGGCAGTGACGAGGAAGCTCACGGCCGCGATGACGGCCGTGGCGGGCCGCCAGCACCGATCTCGGTGTCGGGCAGTTATTGGATCGAGCTCGCTCCCGTGCTCGTAGCTGCGGACAAGTTCTATCCGAGAGGCCTGGAGGTCGGTGAAGGCGGCATCACGCGGATCACCGCGGGCGAAGTCGACCTCGCGACGAATGCCGAGACGCAGCTTCTGCGCGAGTCCCTCGTGAACCCCGACCTGCGGATCATCATGACCGTCACCGAGGGCTTCTTCCGGCTCGTGGCGAGGAAGTCCGCCGGCATCGAGACGCTGGAGGACCTCGAGGGCAAGACGATCATGCTGCCGCGCAACACCTCTGCGAACTTCTTCCTCGTCGCGATGCTCGAGACGGTCGGACTCACCGAGGACGACGTCACAATCGTGGGCCTCCCGCCCGAGGTCGACGGCAAGAGCGGCATGGAGCAGATGTCGGAGTACCTCGTGCGCGGCGACGTCGACGCGATCTCCATCTGGGAACCGGAGCCGGTCGGCGCGATCGAAGAGCTCGGTGACGACGCGATCGTCTTCCAAGACCGTGAACTGTACCGCGAGGTGTTCAACCTGCACGCACGCGCTCAGGATCTCGCAGACCCCGATAAGCGTCGCTCGATCGTGACATTCGTCCGCTCCATCCTGAAGGCGAACAAGTCGCTGGAGCGCCACCCCGAGAAGCACTGGCCGCTCGTGTCGGACGTGACGGGCTTCACTCTCCACGAGATCGAGGAGTCGTGGCCGGAGCTCGCCTTCCCCGGCGAGATCGTCCCGGACATGCTCGACGTCCTGGAGCGCGAAGACGTCTGGGTTGCGAAGGAGACGGGTCGGCAGCCGCGCAGCCGTGAGGAGTTGAGCACCTTCATCGACCACTCGGTCATGGAGGAAGCGCTCGGTCGCGGTCGTTGACCTCGATGCGTCCGGCCGGCCGCGCCGGCCGGACGCGGAGCGTGTGGTGGGCGATACCAGACTCGAACTGATGACCTCTTCCGTGTGAAGGAAGCGCGCTACCAACTGCGCCAATCGCCCGTGCCCCGTGGGGAACGAGTAACGATCCTACCGGATGCCGAGGACCCGCTCGAACCACCGTGACAATGACACGCGCGAGGCGCGTTCGGTTTTGCATGATCGCGAGGATCGGCTAAAGTCTTTGGAGTGCCCGGGGTGCGAAACCCGGACGCGAAATGCGGATGTAGCGCAGTTGGTAGCGCATCACCTTGCCAAGGTGAGGGTCGCGAGTTCGAGTCTCGTCATCCGCTCGAGTGCAGGGGTTTTCTGCCCGGAGAGATCCGGAATGGGACCGCGGCACGTGGGGTCAAACCACACGCGGTGGCGTGGCCGAGCGGCTAGGCACCGGCCTGCAAAGCCGTTTACACGGGTTCGAATCCCGTCGCCACCTCCACTCCCGGTCCCGACCGGAGCATGACTCGGGCGATTAGCGCAGCGGTAGCGCGCTTCCCTGACACGGAAGAGGTCACTGGTTCGATCCCAGTATCGCCCACCATTCGAAACCCCCGGTTGACCGGGGGTTTTTCTTGTTTCGGCATCGCGTGCCGCCCCCTTCGGTGCGATTCGGAGCGCCGTGCTGGGACCGCCCGGCCGACCGTGCGCCGGCGAGCGGCCCGCGCCGAGGCGCTGCTGACCAGCCGAGTGGACCGGCCACCGGCGGATTCGACGGCAATGCTCGCTGAGACAGCATTGTCCCGTCAGCGGCGGACCGCATCCGCCGTCCGCTCCCGGCCACGTCGATCGCTGATCGACCGCGAACGAGAAAGGACCAGCATGCCCACCATCACCACCCCCGACGGTGTCGAGATCTTCTACAAGGACTGGGGTTCGGGTCAGCCGATCATGTTCCATCACGGCTGGCCGCTCAGCTCCGACGACTGGGACGCTCAGCTCCAGTTCTTCCTCCAGCACGGCTACCGCGTCATCGCGCACGATCGCCGCGGCCACGGGCGCTCCACCCAGACGTCCGAAGGACACGACATGGACCACTACGCGGCGGATGCGGCGGCTGTCGTCCAGCACCTGGATCTGCGCGACGTCATCCACGTCGGCCACTCCACCGGCGGCGGGGAGGTCGCGCGATACATCGCCCGTCACGGCGGCGACCGCGTCGCGAAGGCCGTGCTCATCAGCGCCGTCACGCCGCTCATGGTGAAGACCGACGCGAACCCCGGCGGCACGCCGATCGAGGTGTTCGACGGGTTCCGCGACGGTGTCGCGAACAACCGCTCCCAGTTCTACCTGGATGTCGCATCCGGGCCCTTCTACGGATACAACCGACCCGGTGTCGAGGCGTCCCGGGGCGTGATCTGGAACTGGTGGCGTCAGGGGATGATGGGCGGCGCCAAGGCCCACTACGACGGGATCAAGGCCTTCTCCGAGACCGACCTCACCGACGACCTCCGGGCCATCACGGTGCCGACGCTCGTGATGCACGGCGACGACGACCAGGTCGTGCCGATCGCAGACTCCGCCGAGCTCACCATCAGACTGCTGCAGAACGGCAAGCTCAAGGTCTATCCGGGCTACTCGCACGGCATGTGCACGACGCACGCCGACGTCATCAATGCCGATCTGCTCGAGTTCATCCGTTCGGAGAGCTGAGCACAGAGCGCGGTCATGACCCACCCCGAAGCGGATCGCGGCCTTCCGCGGGTGTTCATCTTCGGAATCACGGGAGGCGTCGGATCGCGGCTGGCCCGCACGCTGCGCCTCCGCGGCGACGCGGTGTCGGGCCTGGTGCGCGGAGAAGCCCAGGCCCGACACCTGCGATCGGACGGCGTCGAGGCGGTCCTCGGCGATCTGACGGAGACCAGCCCGCATGCGCTCGCCCGCCACATGCGGGACGGCGACGCCACCGTGTTCACCACAGGAGCGGGATCATGCGATTCGTCCTCGTCTCCGCTCTCCCCGCCAGCATCCGCTCATATTGAGAACACACACGCCACATCAGAAGAAGGGACGAACGGGAATGCTCACGGAACAGACGGACCGGTCTTCGATGATCGAAGCGATCGTCACGCGTCGAGGAGGGTCGATCGACTCGCCCGACAGCCTCGTCGACGCTCAGGTCGCCGCACCCGGAGCGCCGACGGGTCATGACCTTCTCGTCGAGGTCAAGGCCGTGTCGGTCAATCCGGTCGACGTGAAGATCCGAGCCGCCGGTCCGCGCGGCGGAGAACGGATCCTCGGATGGGACGCGGCGGGAACCGTCCTGCGGGTGGGGGAGGAGGTGACGATGTTCCGCCCGGGCGACGACGTCTACTACGCCGGCAGCCTCGATCGGCCGGGTTCGTACACGCGTCGCCAGCTGGTCGACGAGCGCATCGTCGCTCGGAAGCCGGCGAGCCTGAGCTTCGCCGAGGCGGCAGCGCTTCCGCTGACGGCGATCACCGCGTGGGAGGCCCTCTTCGACAAGTTGCGGCTGAACGCGGAGTCGACCGGCACGATCCTGGTCATCGGCGCCCCTGGCGGCGTCGGTTCGATCCTCATCCAGCTCGTGAAGACGCTCACCTCGGTGCGGGTGCTGGCGACGGCGTCGCGCCCGGAGTCGAAGGAATGGGTCGAGAAGCTGGGAGCGGATGTCGTGCTCGACCACCGCGATCCGGATCTGGCCGGCCAGATCCTGGCGGCGGTGCCGGGCGGGGTCGACTACGTGTTCACCGCGAACAGCCGTGGACGCATCCCTCTGCTCACGAGAGTCGTGCGTCCGTTCGGCCAGATCGTGGCGATCGATGACGAACGCGACCTCGACTTCTACGCCCTCAAGGACAAGGCGATCTCGTGGCACTGGGAGTTCATGTTCGCCCGGCCGCGGCACGGCTGGGATCTCATCGCCCAACATGACCTCCTCGAGCGGTTGGCGCAGCTCGTCGATTCGGGCCGCATCCGCACCACGCTCACGCGCAGCCTGTCGCCGATCAACGCCGCCAACCTGCGCGAGGCCCACCGCATGGTGGAGTCCGGTGGAGCGGTGGGCAAGATCGTCGCGGAGGGATGGGAGTGACGAGGCGCGTCGTCATTCCGGATGCGACGACGCCCGGAACGCGTCCAGGGTGAGTTCCGCGTAGCGGCGCGCCGCAGCGTCGCGCTGGTCGCGCGGCAGGGCGGACAGGCCGCGCACGGCGAGAAGGGCGAGGACAAGGTCGGATGCCGTCAGGTCGCGTCGCAGGGTTCCTCTCGCCTGCGCCCGACCGGCGAGCTCCATCAACTGGGCGAGCAGCCGGCGCCGGTGCGCGGCGAACCAGTCGCGGTCGGGAACCGTCGCCATGAAGGCCTCGACGAATCCCCGGTTCGCGAGGTTGTGGACGACCAGCCCGGTGACGGCCTGGGTGAAACCGCGGACGGGGTCCGGATCGGCGAGGCCGTCCGCGACGATGCGCTCGCACGCGCGCACGTTCTCGTCGAATACCGCCTCGATGAGATCCTGCTTCGTCGGGAAGTGGCGATACAGCGTCGCGGGCCCGACTCCGGCGGCGCGTGCGACGGCGCGCATGGTCACATCGAGGCTCTGCGTCGTCAGCAGCGATCTCGCCGCGGCGAGGATCCGCCGGCGGTTGTCCTGCGCATCGCTGCGACGCTTCTGAGCCATCTTCCCCTCGTTGTCTCTCGTTTCGGCGAAACGGACGCCGGCGTCCATTACCGTAGCGCGGGCCGCGACACGCGTCGCGCCGAACGAGAGGAGTCATCATGAGGGCGATCCGCATCGACCGCTTCGGCGCTCCGGACGGTCTCCAGCTCGCGGATGTGCCGACGCCGTCTCCGTCCGCGGGCGAGGTTCTCGTCCGCGTCGAGGCGGCGGGTGTCGGTGGTGTCGACGCGGCGATCCGTCGCGGCACGCTGGGTACGGGATTCCCGCGGGGCATGATCCCCGGCGGCGAGGTCGCCGGAACCGTCGTCGAGGTGGGGGAGGACCTGTCGCGTCGATGGATCGGCACGCGGGTGTGGGCGCATACCGGAACGAGCGGCGGGTACGCGGAGTACGCCACCGCCGCGGTCGCCGATCTCACCCGGCTTCCGGGCGACCTCCGGGCGGAGGACGCGGTCACCGTGGGGAGCGCCGCCACCGTCGCCCACTTCGCTCTGGTGCACGCCCGCTTCGCGCCGGGTGAGTCGGTCCTCGTGCGCGGCGCTGCGGGAAGCATCGGCATCGCGACTGTCGAACACGCCGCGCGACGGGGCGCCTCATCGATCGCCGTCACCACGAGCTCGCCGGAGCGCGGGCGAAGGCTCATGGAGTTGGGGGCGACGGATGTCCTCGACCGGGATGGACGGTCGCCGACGGGCGAACAGCGTGAGTACGACGTCATCATCGACATCGTGGGCGGCGCGAGGGTGCCTGACTTCATCGATCGACTGGCCTCGAACGGCCGCCTCGTCCTCGTCGGCGCAGTGGCCGGCTTCCCGCCGCCGACATTCGGGATGAAGCTCATGGAGGGCTTCCAGCGGTCGCGGACGGTCGCGGCGTTCAGTCTGGCATCCGTTCCGGCCGCCGCCCGCGACGTCGCACGGGCAGAGCAGTTCGAAGCCGCCGTGCGCGGACAGTTGCACCCGGTCATCCACGCGACGCTGCCGCTCGGAGCGGCGGCGCAGGCACACGAGGAGATGGATGCCGGTTCGGTCTTCGGCCGGATCGTCCTGACTCCCTGATCCGGGATGCGGGCGGTTGCGCGACGAGGGCGAGGATCGGTGGTTGGAATATCCGGATAACGACCCTATTCTGATAACGCTCTGATTCCGTGGTCGAAGGAGCACCGTGACCCCGGCCCAGCGTCGAAGCGGGATCCGCGACCCCCACGCTCGCGGCGAGCGCCTCCTGATCACCGCACGCGTTCGCTCGGATAGACCGGCCGGATGTGTCGTGCGAAGTAGCGGCCCGCGCTGTCGGCCGACATGATTCCCCGGTGCACAGAGGGCGGGACGGCGTAGTAGCGGTACACGTCTCCCGACGTGAAGGCGATCTCGAGCACCGCCGTCGAGGGGTCGTAGCCGACGGCGGCGATGACGCTCGACTCCACGGGCACGTGCTTCATCGTCCAGACGATAAGCACGGCTCGGCGCCGATATCGTGGTGCCATGCCGCTCGCCGACCGCATCCGCTCAGGGCTACAGGCCGTCGCGGACCCCGAACGAGCCGCGGGACAGCAGGCGTACATGAAGTCGGCGATGCCCTTCTACGGCGTGCCTGTGCCCGAGGTGCGCCGCGTCGCCCGCGCGGCCGCGAAGGGCGAGGCCGACCCCGACGTTCTGCTCGAGTCGGCGCTCGAGCTGTGGAACGGGGCCACGCGTCGAGAGGAGCGCTACGCGGCGCTCGCGCTGCTCGGTCTGCGGCCGCTGCGTGCGGATCCGCGGCTCATCCCGCTCATCGAGCACATGGTGCGGACGGGGCGGTGGTGGGACTACACCGACGAGCTCGCGCACCGCGTCGCCGAGGCGCATGACGCGCGACCCGCCGAGACGGCCGAGCTCGTCCGGAGATGGAGCGTCGACGACGACTTCTGGATGCGCCGCATCGCGATCCTGTCGCAGCTCGGCCGGCGGGACCGCGTCGACCGCGACCTTCTCGCAGCGGTCATCGAGCCGAACACGGCCGATCGGGAGTTCTTCGTACGCAAGGCCATCGGTTGGGCGCTGCGCGAGTACGCACGCGTGGATCCGGAATGGGTCCGTCGCTTCGTGGCCCAGCACGAGCTCAGCCCGCTGTCGGTTCGGGAGGCGCTCAAACACCTCTGAACCCGGCGCGCGGGATCGCGCCGACGGCGCACCCCTGCCAGACTGCGACCCATGTCGCCGACACTGCTCGTGATCGCCGCGGTCCTCCTGGCGGCCCTCGGCGTGCTCCATTCGATCCTCGGCGAGCGACTCATCATCCGCAGCCTGGTCCGCCGTGACGACCTGCCGCCCGTGCTGGGCGGCCAGGCGTACACCGCCGGGGTCATCCGGCTCGCGTGGCACATCACCTCGATGCTCGCGATCGGTCTCGCCGCCGTGCTGGCGGTGATCGCGTCCGGGGCGGACTGGCGCGCCATCGTGATCGCGATCGGCGTCACGTGTCTCGCGTGCGCTGTGCTGCCGGTGATCTCCACGCGGGGCCGCCACGTGTCGTGGGCCGTCTTCCTCGCCGCTGGCGTGCTGTGCCTCGCGGCCGCGATCATCGGGTGACGGCGGTGCGCGGCATCCGGGTCAGCGGTCGAGCTCGGCGAGCATGCGCGGGAAGACGTCGACGTACGCGTCCTTCCCGACGAACAGGTCCGTGTAGCGGTAGCCGGGGATGATGTGCAGCGCGTTGCGCCCCGGGTTGTGGCGTTCGAGGTGGTCGAGCGTCGCCTTCTGGGACTCGGGCAGGAACGCGCGGCTCTCTTCGCCCGCGAAAAGCGCGAACCGCGCGTCGGTCTTCGGCGGCGAGTCGGCGAAGCGGCGGGGGAGACCGTTCGTCGCGTGCACGGCGACGACCTGCCCCGCGCGTTCGGACGCCGCGAGCTGGGCGTAGAAGCTGAAGGGGATCTTGCCGAACTCCGTGCGCAGCCAGTCGTGCGTCGCACCCGTCAGATTCTCGTGCTTCCACAGCGCCGGATGCCCCGACCCCAGCGCGAAGCTCGCCATGTTGCACCCGGGATTGCGGCACTCGGTGTGCCACAGGCGCACCACGTTGCGGGTGAGCAGGGCCACTCCGCGTTCGGGTCCGTCGCCCCATGCGACGTCGATGTACGGCGTGCGGTGGTGGAGGACGCGCCGCAGCACGTGCAGCTTCGCCTTCGTGGCGCGAGGCAGGACCGGATGCAGCGACGCCCCGCTCGCGACGACGACGTCGACCTCGGGGACGAGTCCCGCGACGGCGGCCATGCTCGATGCGACCGCGCCCTGGCAGTGCGCGATGATCTTCACCGAGTCGGCACCCGTGCGCGCCACGACTTCGCGAACGGCGGACGGGATGTCGTGGCCGGCGACGTCGTCGAGCGTCCAGGGGAGCGGGTCGAGGTCGAGCGACCCTCGCCAGTTGAGCATCCACACGTCCCAGCCGGCGGCGACGAGCTCGTCGACGATCGAGCGCACGCCGGGCGGACGGAACATCTCCGCGCGCATGCCCGCTCCGTGGACGAGGAGCACGGCCCCGTTGGTCGGCTCGCCCTCGCCGCGCACGTGGATGAGCGTGAGCGGCGTTCCGTCGTCGGCGTCGAAGAAGTGCACCTCGTTGCGGTGGCGCACCGCCGGCGTCACGATCCTCGGCGCGGTCACGTGATCACCTCCTCAGAACGTCGCGTGCGGGCATCGGCGCTCGAGTCGTCGAGGTGCCGCTCGGGCGAGGCATCGACGGGCGCGCGGCGCGCGGGGGACAGGTACGCGTCCATCACGGACTTCATGAAAAAGCCGCCGAACCGTGCGATCGACCCGACCGAGCCCGAACCGGCCGCGCGGAAGGTCGTGATCTGCCGCACGAAGTCGAGGGGCAGGATGCGCAGCACCCCGGCGCCGATGACCTCGTCGGTCTCTCCGGGCGGGATGTGCCCCTGCATGAGCGTCACGTAGAGCGTCGACGTGTCGCGCCACACGTCGAAACCGGGATCGTCGCGCACGGTCTTGAAGCCGTACATCGTGAGCGGCGCCCCCGACAGGTCGTTGAACCACAGGCGGTACTGCATCTCGCGCGTGCCCTCTTCGTCGCCGGCGACGAACAGGTTCGCCCAGCCGCGCTTCACGGGGAGCTCTCCGCCGAGCACGTCGCACCGCACGAATCCTTCCGCCGTCGCCGTGTGATCGGGCTCGTTCGCGAACGTCGCGACGTCGGGCGCCGTGATCGTGAGCTGGAACATGAACCGGTGGGTGAGCTGCCTCCCGACGCGGTATCCCGTGACCGGGTCGGTTTCGCCGAGCGTCAGGTACCCCTTCATCTTCTCGGTGAACTCCATGCCCGCGCCTTCGGCGGGATCGGGAAAGGCGGGAACGGAGGCCGGGGCCGCCGCTGCGCGCGGCGCGCGGCGGCGCTTCGGCCGGGGCTTCTCGAGCGCACGTTCGACGGCCCGGTCCGCCATCGCCGCGATCGTGAGCGAGGGGTTGGGCCCCACCGGCCCCGGCACGGCCGAGCCGTCGACGACGAAGAGGTTCGGATGCCCGAACGACTCGTTCCAACTGTCGACGACGCCTTCGTGCACATGTCGGCCCATGGGCGCGCCGCCGAGCGGATGCACCGTCACGACGCGCTTCGTCCACCACAGCGGATTGTCGCGGAAGCGGCCGTCGAGCTTCTCGGTGATGTCGCGCATCGTCTGGCGCATCGCCTCGAAGTACGCGGCGCTCGTCGCGGTCGTCCAGTCGACGTCGAGCTCGCCGTCGCGCAGCGTGATCCTTCCGTCGGGCGTGTCTCGGCCCATGCCGAGCAGGGGGAGGGACGTCGCCGTGAGCCGGCCCTCGCCGATGAGCTTGGCGATCTCGGCCGAGATCGTCGACTCGTTCTTCCTGGCCATGCGGTGCGCCATGATCTTGGACACGACGTTGGCGGCGCGCTTGACCGACGATGTCACCTGCGCGGCCTCGATGAGCCAGTTCGCGAAGTCGGGGAAGCCGGCCTCCTGCACGTAGTAGCCGCGCCCCGCGCCCTCTTCGTCGACGCCGTCGGGGCGGCGGATGGCGGTCGTGATGACCGGACCGCGGTTCGGGTCGATGACCCGGAGCTGCCCGCCGGGCCGCGTCGTGGTCCCACCCACGCAGAAGGTGAGCAGGTCGCCGTTGCCGCTGAACCGCATGCCGACCGCGCGGCCGAGCGCCGGGAGGTTCACGCGATTGCGCAGCAGGAGCGAAGTCGTGCCGAACGTGCCGGCACCGAGGAAGAGCTGCCCGCACCGGATGACGCGCTCGGTGCGCTCGTAATGGCCCGTCTCGTCCGGCTCGGCGGCGTACTGCCGGTAGCGCACCTCGTACCCTCCGTCGGAGAGCGGCGCGACGCTGTAGACCTCGGAGAGGGTGCGGATGTCGGCACCGAGGTGCGCGGCAGCCGAGAGGTACGTGTGGTCGAGGGTGTTCTTGGAGCCTTCGTTGCAGCCCAGATCGCACTCGCCGCACAGGCGGCACGTGAGGCGCGTGACGCCGTGGATGTTGCCGTACGGGGCCTCGTCGACGATCTGCTTCTGCCCGGCCCGTGCACCCGGACGCGGAGCGAACGAGATCGCCAACGGCGGCGAGAACGCCTCGAGCCCCAGCGCCTCGGCCGCCTCGCGCAGCGCCTTCGCCTTCGGCAGGTCGGGGTACGGATTCGGGCTCGGGGTCAGCATCTCCTCGACGGCGTCGTAGTGCCGGTCGAGGTCGGCGCGTCCGATCGGCCAGTTCTCGTAGCCGCCTCCCGGAAGCGGCGAGTCGTGCACGAACCAGCGCTCGTCCTTGCGCAGGAGGACGTTCGCGTAGATGAGGGAGCCGCCCCCGAGACCCGCCGACACGATGGACTCGAGCTTGCGGAACGACCGGATGTCGAAGAGCCCGAGCAGCTCGTCCTTGGGCTCCCAGAAGTTGCGGCTCATCTCGTACGGCGTGCGCGCGAACGTGCCCGGGGCGTACGCGCGGCCGCGTTCGAGCAGGACGACCGAGCGGTCGGCTTCGGCGAGGCGGAACGCGGAGACCGAGCCGCCGAAGCCCGACCCCACGACGACGGCGTCGGCGTACTCGACCGCGGCGGCCACGTCAGTGCTCCCCGGCGGCGGCGGACGGCGAGAGCGTCCGTGGGCGGATGGCGGACATCGTCGGTACCTCCCGGGTGGGTCGACAGCTCACGGCGGGCTGCAGGCCGGCGACCCCGCCGTCGAGCGGCGCCATCTCCCCAGTCATCGGCCCACTGCTCCTCACCGTAGTGAGCGGAGGTCTCCGCCTGCAATGTATTCAGAGCCCGCGTTGCGGCTCTTGATACAGGGGCGGATGCCGTGGCATCCGTCACGCCGCAGATGGTGATGGTCGCCGAACCCCCGCATCACTATGATTCGGGCAGGACGACTGGGGATTCCTCCACGAACGGAGCTTGCATTGAGCAAACCGTCACTCTTCGACCGCGCGCTCGGGAGCTTCTACGCGCGGATCAACAGCAAGACGCCGTGGCACCGGCTCCCGTTCCTGCTGGGGCTGTTCAACCTCGTCGCCCTGCGCGACCAGCTTCGCGAGGAGAACCTCCACGACACGCGCACTCCCGGCCGGGGAAGACTCACCCCGGGCGTCACGCTCGCGACCGCGCCCGAGGCGGAGCGGCGCTTCCGCTCGGCGGACGGCTCCTACAACGACCTCTCCGACCCCGACATGGGCAAAGCCGGCACGCGCTTCGCCCGGAACGTGCCGCTCGAGAAGGCATGGCCCGAAGAGGGTGACGCCCTCATGTCGCCGAGCCCGCGGCTCATCAGCCGCAAGCTCATGCGACGTGAGGAGTTCACACCCGCCACCTCGCTCAACCTCGTGGCCGCGTCGTGGATCCAGTTCCAGACGCACGACTGGTTCGCGCACACGCGCGAAGAGGACGAGCACCTCGAAGTGCCGATCGTGGAGGACGACGACCCGTGGTTCGAGCGGCCGATGCGCATCCCGCGCACGAAGGCCGACGACACGCGCGTCTCGGCCGACGCGAAGCTTCCGCCGACCTACATCAACAGCCAATCGCACTGGTGGGACGCGTCGGCGATCTACGGGTCGTCGAAGGAGCGCCGCGACCAGGTGCGCAGCGGCGTCGACGGCAAGCTCGTCCTCAAGGACGGGCACCTTCCGCTCGACCCCGCGACCGGCGTCGCGCTCACGGGCTTCAGCGAGAACTGGTGGGTCGGGCTCGGGATGCTCCATACGCTGTTCACGCTCGAGCACAACGCCGTGTGCGACGCACTGAAGAAGCACTATCCCGACATGACCGAGGATGAGCTGTTCGGCACCGCGCAGCTCGTCGTGTCGGCGCTCATCGCGAAGATCCACACGGTCGAGTGGACGCCCGCGATCATCGCGCACCCCGTGATGAAGGTCGCGATGCGCGCGAACTGGTGGGGCCTGGCGGGCGAGCGCATCCACCGACGGTTCGGGCGCATCAGCAGGAGCGAGGTGATCAGCGGCATCCCGGGGTCGGAGGCGGACCACCACGGCGCGCCGTACCAGCTCACCGAGGAGTTCGCGGCCGTCTACCGCCTGCATCCGCTGCTGCCCGACCGTCTCGATGTGCGCGCCCTCGCCGACGACAGTCTCCTCGACACGATGGAGTTCCAGGAGATCGTCCTGCTCAACGCGCACCGCGTGCTTACGGAGGGTGTGCGCACCGACGACCTCTGGTACTCCTTCGGCATCCAGCATCCGGGCGCCGTGCAGCTGCACAACTTCCCGAGCTGGATGCAGGACATCACACTGCCCGACGGCGTGCGCCTCGATCTGGCCGCCCTCGACATCGCGCGCGACCGCGAACGCGGCGTTCCGCGGTACTGCGAGTTCCGGCGCCTGCTGCACCTCAAAGCCCCCGAGACCTTCGAGGAGCTCACCGACAACCCGCAATGGGCGCAGGAGCTGCGCGAACTGTACGACGGCGACATCGAGCGCGTCGACCTGCAGGTGGGCATGCACGCCGAGACTCCGCCGAAGGGATTCGGGTTCAGTGACACGGCCTTCCGCGTGTTCATCCTCATGGCGAGCCGCCGGCTCAAGAGCGACCGGTTCATCACCGATTGCTTCACCGAGGAGTACTACACGAAGGTCGGCCTGAAGTGGATCGCCGACAACACGATGAAGACGGTCCTGCTGAGGCACTACCCGGGCCTCGCTCCCGCGCTCGACGGCGTCGAGAACGCGTTCGCGCCGTGGAAGACGGTGTCCGCGACGGCTGCGGCCGGTCCCGCGGCATCGAAAGCCGCGCGAGACGGGGAGTCGGCATCATCCGTCGCCGCGTGACACCGCGGCATCCGCGCACGACCCGACGTCCGCGTCCTGAGGAGAGTTGACATGAGGCCAGAGAAACCGCTGCCGCCCGGACGGTTCGGCCTGCCGTGGGTGGGGGAGTCGCTCTCCATCGTGCGCAGCAACCACGGCTTCTACACCGACCGATTCGCGAAGTACGGGCCCGTGTTCAAGACGCGGCTGTTCGGCATCGACTTCGTCGTGTTCTCGGGCCACGAAGCGTTCCACGCCTTCGCGACCGATTCGCGCATCGAGCGCGGCGGCGCAGACCCGATCTCGGTGGAGCAGCTCTTCCTCAACTCGCTCGCACTCCTCGACGGGTCGGACCACCGTCTCCGCAAGGCGGTCATGCTGCGCGCTGTCGGCTTCCGATCGGCGATCGAGGCCTACCTGCCCCGCATGCAGGCGCTCATGGAGTCGATGGTCGACGGGTGGGTGCGGCGGGGCCATGAGACCGTGCTGCCAGAGCTGCAGATGTTCGCGGCTCGTCTGGCCGGCGCGCTCTACACGGGCGACGAGAGCGAAGAGGCGGCCCAGGAGCTCAATCGGGTCGTCGCCGACATGCGGGGCGGCTTCCAGACGATCCCGTTCCCCATCCCCGGTACGCCGTACGCGCGCGCGATCCGGGCACGCAACCGGCTCATCCAGATCGTCGACGACGCGGTCGCCCGCCATCAGACCTCGGACGGCTACGACGACATCGTCTCGCGCATGCTCGTGGCGGCGTCCGAGTCGGGGGTGGACGCGGAGGAGCTCAAGGGCGATATCCGCCACCTCGTCTTCGCGAGCCAGGGCGGTTACTTCGTGCCGCTCACGCTCCTCACGATGGCGCTCGGCCAGCATCCGGAGAGCGTCGAGAAGGCTCGCGCCGAGATCGACCGGATCGCGCCGTCGGGCCGGCTCACGATGGACCAGATCGACGAGCTGGAGTACCTCGAGCAGATCACGAAGGAGGTGCGCCGCTACTTCGCGATGAACTCGGCGACTTTCTTCGGGCGCGTCAAGAAGCCCATGGAGGTCGCCGGGTACCGCATCCCGGCCGGATGGGGCGCGATCGGCGCGATCCACATCAACATGCGCAACGAGGACGTGTTCGAAGATCCTGACCGCTTCGACCCCGATCGCTTCGAGGCGGATGCCGAAGCCGCCCTGCCTCCCGGAAGCTACGTGCCGCACGGCGGCGGCCTCGCGACCCACCACCGCTGCCCGGGCGAGAACATCGTCACTGTCGCGATGAAGATGTATCTCGTGCTGCTGCTGCGCCGAGCCACGTGGACTCTTCCGCCGCAGGACCTCGAGCTCACGAACGAGCTTTTCCCGCTGCCTGAGAGCGGTCTCGTCGTGACCTTCCACGCGCACGCGCCTGTGAGCGCGACGGCCTGAGGGGGCGGATGCCATGCCCAAACTCTTCCGGCTCGCGAGCGTCATGATGTCGGGGCTGCGTCAGCCCGTCGACCGCACGCCCGCCGAGGTCGATCTCGACTTCGAGGACGTGACGTTCCCCTCGACGGACGGCGTGACCCTGCGCGGGTGGTTCATCCCCGCCGGGTCCGACCGCGCGCCGACGGTCGTGTGGGTGCACGGCTGGCCGTGGAACCGCCTCGGGAACGTCGCAGGGCGCGTGCCGTGGCCCGACCGCAGCGTCGACCACCTGCCTGCGACGAGGGCGCTGCACGACGCGGGGTTCCACGTGCTGATGTTCGACCTCGCGAGCCACGGCGAGAGCGGCGAACGGCTGCCGCTCACGTACGGCATGCGCGAGAAGCGCGACTACATCGGCGCCGTCCGCTACCTGCGCACGCGTGCGGACGTCGACCCCGAGCGCATCGGCGCGATCGGCATGTCGGCAGGCGGCAGCACGGTGCTGTACGGCACCGCCGAATGCCAGCCGATCCGGGCGCTGGTCGCGATCCAGCCCACGAAGGTGTCGATCTTCAGCCGCAACATGGCACGCAGCGAGGCGGGGCCGCTCGGGCCCGCGTTCGCCCGCATGCTCGACGTCGTCTACTGGTTCCGCCGCGCGCCGGTGCCCAGCAGCCACGACCCGTCCGTTCCGGCGGCGGGTCTCGGCGACACCGTCGTGCAGTACGTGCAGGGCACCGGCGATCAATGGGGCGAGATGTCCGACGTCGAGCACATGTCCGCCGTGACACCCAACTCGGCCGGCGTCATCGCCTATCCGTCTCAGGAGCGGTACAGCGGCTACCAGTACATCAACACGCACACGAAGGACCTGGTCGACTTCTTCGCGAAGCACTTGTGATCAGGGGCGGATGCCGCGGCATCCGCCCCCGTCGAAGATCCGACCGCGCTCAGCCGTGCCAGAGCGCGTCGTGCGCCGCTTGGCGCGTGTACTGCGCGGGATCGAAGAACCGGTCGTAGTACTCGAGCTCGAGGTGCGAGAACTGCAGCCACATGCCGGGCGTGTAGAAGGCGTCGACGTGCGCAGGGAAGCGCCCGTACGTGTCCCAGATGTAGTTGCAGATCTCCTTCGTGTAGGCGATCTCGTCCGGGCCGAACCTCGACCCCGCCTCGAGGAACGCCCGCGCGTCGTCGCGGTTGCGGTACGAGCGTGAGAAGACGTCCTCATTGCCGTATGCGGCGCCGCCGGCAGCGTACTTCGCCTCGATGACGCGATCGACCGCTTCGTCCATCGACGAGACGTAAGGCGGCGTGAGCCCCTCCAGGATGCCGTCGATCCCGATCGGGTTGGGCTGCGACGCCGGCACGGGCGGCCACGTGCGGTGCTTCTTGGGCTCCTGCATCCGGAAACCCAGGCCGTGCCAGCCCTTCGCGTCGTCCTGCTGCCAGATGTACGGCGGGAAGACGGCGCCGTGGATCCAGCCGCCGAGCCCCATCGCCTGCCCGAGCAGCATGAGGTTCTGGAAGTAGAAGTGCGCCTCGTAGTCGGTGCGCATCGTGTGGGCGAAGCCGAGCGGCGCCTGGCTGTCGGCGCTCACGTATCCGCTGCGCACGCGGTCGAGACCTCCGATCGGCTGGTAGGGGATCTTCGGCGTGATGCCGAGACCGCCGCCGATCTTCGCGATCCATTCCACGATGTTCTTCGGGTGGAACGTGCGCCAGTCGTCGAGGAACAGCGGGCGCATGCCACCGGGTTCGGTGAGCAGGATGAGGATCGCGTTGATGTACTGCCACGTGCAGTCGACCACGGGGAAGAAGACCGTCGTGCCGGCGACGTTCGAGGCCTGGTTGTTCCAGCCGAGGTAGTACGGCCATTCGCGCGGGAACTCCAGGCGGCGATCCGACACGCGCACGATGCACTCGTCGGCGGCCGCGATCCAGTCCGCCTCGGTCCAGTCGCCCCACTTCGGCGGCAGGTCGCGCATCAGCTCGAGCGCCCGCTGTCCCGAAGGCGCGCGGAGCAGGAAGATGCCGTCGTCGTTGATCATGAAGAAGTGCGTGGCCTGCGCGTTGTCGGCGCTCGAACCCGTGCGGGCCATGATGTTCAGGAACGGCGTGCCCAGCTCGGGCAGGCCGTTCGTCTCGACGAGCGGGCCGTCGTGGGTCGTGACGCCTGTGATGCCCGTGACGCACGTCACGAGGATCGCCTCTTCGAGCTTGCTCAGCGGTGCCGGATCGTTGTGGCTCTCATGGCTGAGGGGTCCCGCGTTGACCGAGAACCCGCGAGGGATGCGCCTCGTGCGCCGCTCGGTGAGGGCTGACAGGAACGGGTACTGCGCGAGATCCGCGAGGGCCGGATGCGCGTGCGCACCGCCTGTCGCCGCATCCGTTCGTTCGTCGACGCTTCCGCTCATGGCATCTCCTCGGTCGATCGGTAAGTCAGTTGTGGCGGTCGAGCTGCTCGGTCACCAGCGGGTAGACGTCGCGCGCGGCGTCCTTGCCGATGAAGCAGTCCATGTGGGCGTATCCGGGCACGACGTGACGGGAGTAGAGCTCGGGACCGTTCTGCTCGCGCAGCCACTCGTACGTGAGTGCGCTGCCCTCCGGCCGGAACAGGCGGTTCTCCTCCCCGTGCAGGAACGCGATCGGCACCCGCATGTTGTGCGCCCCGTCGAGGTAGTCGTGCTCGCCGTCCATGCTCACGGCGTGGTTCGCGCGGAGGATGCGCGTGATGTGCCGCAGCGTCGTCATGTTCGCGACGCCGAACGCCTCGTCGATATGGTCGTGCGTGGCCTCGTTGAGGTTGTCGTGCTCGTAGACCTCGCCGTACATGAACATCACGCGACGGCAGAACGGCCGGTCGCACGGCTCGTCTCCGGCGGGGTAGAGCGCGAGCGCCTTGTCGTACAGGCGCTCGATGAACGACGGATCGTCGTCGATCTCGGTCGTGAGCGTGTCGACGCCGAGCGCCTTGATGAGGTCGCCCGCGTAGATGCCGGCGCGCAGCTCGTTCAGCGTGCCCGCGCGCGGATGCAGCGTGAGCTGCGATGCGACGGCGGAGCGCACACCCTCCAGCCCGTCGCTCAGCGCCATGAGCATCGTGAGCGACCCGACGCAGTGCGCGACGATCTGCACGTCGTCGGCGCCGGTCGCCTCGCGCACGGTCGCGACCGCGGCGGGATAGTCGTAGCGGGCGATGTCGTCGAGCGTGAACTGCGTCGAGCCCGACGGCAGCGCGGGGCTCGCGCGGTAGTCGAACACCCACACGTCGTACCCGTGCTCGTGGAGATGCTCCGGGAGGTTCGTGTCGGTCGTGTCGATCGTGAACGCGAGCGCCGACGTGCCGAAGCCGGGGGAGAGGATCACGGGACCCTTGGGGCCGCCGTTGAAGCGCGTGAGCCGCAGACCGACCCCGTCCTCGGTCGTGAACTCGTGGATCTCGGGCTCGCCGCAGCGCAGCGGCCGCCGCGGTCGCTCCGCCGTCGTGATCGCGCCGTCATCGGTCTGCGTCATCGAACCCCCCGAGTTCCGCGGTGCGCTCCCCGCCGCGCCATGGGCCCCAGCGCGCGGCGACGATTCAGCATATTGCCGAGGAGGCGCGGAGGGAACGGCTGATACCTGCGCGACCGGTAGCCTTGATCCCGAGCCACTTCTGGAGAGTTCCCTTGACTGACGTCGCCATCCCGTCGGACGCTTCATACCCCGCCGACGGATTCGCCCTCTTCCCCGACCGCTCCGTCATCGCCCTGCGCGTGAACGGCGAGCTGAGAGACCTCGCCACGACGGTCGAAGAGACGGATGCCGTCGAGCCGGTCACGATCGACAGCCCGGACGGCCTCGACATCCTGCGCCACTCCACGGCGCACGTGCTCGCGCAGGCCGTGCAGCGCATCAACCCGCAGGCGAACCTCGGCATCGGTCCGCCGATCCAAGACGGGTTCTACTACGACTTCGGGGTCGCCGAGCCGTTCACGCCCGAAGATCTCAAGGCCATCGAGAAGGAGATGCAGCGCATCATCCGCGAGGGCCAGCGCTTCGTGCGCCGGGTCGTCACCGACGAGGAGGCGCGCGACGAGCTCGTCGACGAGCCGTTCAAGCTGGAGCTCATCGGTTTGAAGTCCGGCGGAGCCGAGAAGACCGAGGGCGCCTCGGTCGAGGTCGGTGCGGGCGAGCTCACGATCTACGACAACGTCGACCGCGACGGGCAGACCGTGTGGAAGGACCTGTGCCGCGGCCCGCACCTGCCGAACACACGGCTCATCGGCAACGGCTGGGCGCTCCAGCGCGTCGCCGGCGCGTACTGGCGGGGGAGCGAGAAGAACCCCCAGCTGCAGCGGATCTACGGCACGGCATGGCCGACCAAGGACGAGCTGCGCGCGTACCAGGCGCGCCTCGAAGAGGCCGCGAAGCGCGACCACCGCCGTCTCGGCAAGGACCTCGACCTGTTCTCGTTCCCCGACGAGATCGGCTCGGGCCTGTCTGTGTGGCACCCCAAGGGCGGCATCGTCCGCCAGGAGATGGAGCAGCACGCCCTCAAGCGCCACCGTGAGGGCGGCTACACCTACGTCTACACGCCGCACATCACCAAGAAGGACCTCTTCATCGAGTCGAATCACCTCGTCACGTACAAGGAGGGCATGTTCCCGCCCATCCATCTCGACGAGGAGCGCGACGAGAGCGGCGAGGTGACCAAGCCGGGCGTCGATTACTACCTCAAGCCGATGAACTGCCCGATGCACATCCTGATCTACCGCGAGCGCGCTCGCAGTTACCGGGATCTGCCGATGCGGCTGTACGAGAACGGCACCGTCTACCGGTACGAGCTCTCCGGAGCCCTGCACGGCCTCACGCGCGTGCGCGGCTTCACGCAGGACGACTCCCACCTGTTCGTGACCCCCGAGCAGCTCGAGCCCGAGGCGTCCCGCGTGCTCGACTTCGTCCTCTCGATGCTGCGCGACTTCGGGCTCACCGAGTTCGAGCTCGAGCTGTCGCTGCGCGACGACGAGAAGGACAAGTGGATCGGCGACGAAGAGCACTGGGCGATGGCCAGCGACGCGCTGCGGCGCGTGGCCCGGGCATCCGGTCTCAAGCTCACCGAGGTCCCCGGCGAGGCCGCATTCTACGGGCCGAAGATCGACCTGAAGACCAAGGATGCGATCGGCCGCACGTGGCAGCTGTCGACCGTGCAGATCGACTTCAACCTGCCGGAGCGCTTCCACCTCGAGTACACGGGTCCGGACGGCGAGAAGCACCGCCCGGTCATGATCCACCGCGCGCTGTTCGGCTCGGCGGAGCGCTTCTTCGCGATCCTGCTCGAGCACTACGCGGGCGCGTTCCCGGTATGGCTGTCGCCCGTTCAGGTCGTCGGCATCCCGGTCGCCGAGGAGTATGCGGACTACCTGGCCGACGTCGTCGACCGCCTCAAGGACCAGGGCGTGAGGGCCGAGCTCGACCACGGTGACGACCGCATGCAGAAGAAGATCCGCAACCACACAACGCAGAAGGTGCCGATCATGCTCATCGCGGGTGAGCAGGACCGCGCCGCGGGGGCCGTGTCGTTCCGCTTCCGCGACGGCTCGCAGCTCAACGGCATCCCGGTCGACGAGGCCGTGCGCCGCATCCGCGCCGCGGTCGACACGAAGGCGCTCGTGAACACCGCCGAGGACCTCGCGTGAGCGACGGCCCGATCCCTGTCGACGATCCGACGGGCTCTCCGACCGGCAGCGGCCCGGTTCCCGAGCCTGTCGAAGAGCCTGCGGCCGAGCTGATCGACGGCCCCGACGCGAAGCTCATCGACGCGGCGCACCTGCCGGGTGTGCCCGACGAGTTCCAGCGTCTGTGGACGCCCCACCGCATGGCGTACATCACGGCGGGGCCCGAGCCGCTCCGGCACACGTGCCCGTTCTGCGCCGCGCCGACCATGACCGACGAGGAGGGGCTCATCGTCGTGCGCGGGCGCACCGCATACGCGCTGCTGAACCTCTTCCCGTACAACTCCGGCCACCTGCTCGTATGCCCGTACCGCCACATCGCGACGTACGACGAGGCCACGAGCGAGGAGGTCGCCGAGATCGGTCTGCTGACGCAGCAGGGGATGCGCGTGCTGCGTCAGGTCTCGAATTGCGACGGGTTCAACATCGGCATGAACCAGGGGCGCGTGGCGGGTGCGGGCGTCGACGAGCACCTGCACCAGCACATCGTGCCGCGGTGGGCGACCGACGCGAATTTCTTCCCGATCATCGCGAAGACGAAGGCGCTGCCGCAGCTGCTCGGGGAGGTGCGCAAGGCGGTCGCCGACGCGTGGCCCGAGCATCCGGTCGCCGACTGAGCCGACCTGCGCCGGCAGGGGCGCGGGTCAGCGGACCTGGCGAACCTCGAACTGCAGACGCGGGTGCGCGTAGAACTCCTGCGCCTCGACGAGCTGAAGCTCGCGCTGGCCGGACTCGTGCGTGAGCGAGAGCAGGTCGAACACGCTGGAGGTCGTGCGGGCGAGCGCCGCGGCGGCGTCACCGGTCGCGCGGTAGTGCGCCGTGAACAGCGCCGCCGTGACGTCGCCGGAGCCGTTCGCCTTCATGGGCAGGAGCGGGGTCTGCACGATCCACGCCCCGGCGTCGTCGACCGCGAGCATCTCGATCGTGCCCTCCTCGCGGTCGGGTCGCTCGACGCTCGTCACGAGCACCGTGCGCGGTCCCGTCTCACGCACGAGGTCGACCGACGCGAGCGTGGACTCGAGCGTGTCGGGCTCGGTGCGCGTGAGATATCCCAGTTCGAACTGGTTCGGCGTGACGATGTCGGCGGCCGGCACCACGCGGTCGCGCAGCAGGTCGGGGATGGCCGGTGCCACGAAGCATCCGGATCTCGCGTTCCCCATGACCGGGTCGCACGCGTACACGGCGTTCGGGTTGGCGGCCTTGACACGTGCGACGGCGTCGAGGATGACGTCCGCGATGCCCTCGCCGCCCTGGTAGCCGGACAGCACGACGTCGATCTCCGGGAACACGCCGCGGTCCTCGACTCCGGCGAGCACCTCGCGCACGTCGGCGGGATCGATGAGCGGCCCGCGCCACGCGCCGTAGCCCGTGTGGTTGGAGAAGTTCACGGTGTACACCGGGAGCACCTCGACGCCGATGCGCTGCAGCGGGAACACCGCCGCGGAGTTGCCGACGTGACCGTATGCGACGGCGGACTGGATCGAGAGGATCTTCACCGGACGATCTTCGCATCTCGCGAGGAGAGCCGCTCGGCCGCTGCATGCACCGACGCCGCGACATCGCCGGCGAGCTGCTCCGCGTCGGCGTCGTCGAGGTCGTGCACGGTGAGCCGCAGTCGCGTCGACGGCTCGCCGTCGGCGGCGAGCACGAAGTCGTCGCCGATCCGCGCGAGCCAGCCTCTTCGCATGAGCTGCTCGGCCACCGCCCGCGCGGGCACCGGCACGCGCACCCACAGGTTGAGGCCGTCGCCCGGTTCGACCGGCACGCCGTGCGCCGTCAGGCGTTCCGCGAACGCGGCGTTGCGCCGTGCGTAGTGCTCACCGGCCCGCTCGATCCGGGCGATCACGTCCGTGTCGGTGACGAGCGCGTGGACGAGCCGCTGCAGCAGGTGGCTCACCCACGTGGTGCCCGGCGTCAGCCGCATCGCGAGGCGGTCTGCCGTATGCGGGTCGGAGGCGGTCACCGCGAGGCACATGTCCGGTCCCAGGAACTTCGACACCGACCGGATGAGCGCCCAGCGGCGATGCTCGCGCCCGATGAGGGAGTGGTAAGGACGCTGCGACAGCATCGAGAAGTGGTCGTCCTCGATCACGAGGACATACGGATGCTCCGCGAGAAGCCCCCGCAACTCTGCCGCGCGCCGCGCCGACAGGCTCGCGCCGGTGGGGTTCTGCGCCCGCGGGGTGCAGACGACCGCGCGGACGCCCTCGGCGAGGGCGGCACGCAGCCCCTCCACCGTCATGCCCTCGTCGTCGACGGGCACGGGCACCGGCCGGTACCCGCCGAGCCGCACCGTATGGATGCTCGCGAGGAAGCACGGGTCTTCGAGGGCGACGCCGTCGTCGCGGGTCAGCGCCTGCGCGAGGAGTCGCTCGACGGCGTCGGCCGCGCCGCTTGTGATCGTGATGCGCATCGAGTCCGCGGCCGGCGCGTCGCCCATCCACTCCCGCGCCCACGACTCGAGGTCGGGGTCGATGACGGGCTCGCCGTAGAGGACGGGGCGACCGGCCATGCGGGCGAGAGCCCGAGTCGGGTCGGGGATGAGGTCCGGATCGGGGTTGCCCGTGCCGACGTCGCGCAGCACGCTGTCGGGCGCGAAGCCCTCCTGCGCGACGGGGGAGCGCTCGGCGACGTGCGTCCCGCCGCGCCCGCGTGTGACCAGGAGGCCGCCCCGTGCGAGCTGTCGGTATGCCGCGACGACCGTGTTCCGGTTCACGCCGAGCTGCTCGGCGAGGCTGCGAACGGGCGGGAGCGGGTCTCCGGCGCGCAGCGACCCGCGCTCGATGAGGCTGCGAAGGCTCAGGGCGATCTCGGAAGCCGAGCTTCCGTCGATGTCGAGAGTCACTGTCACCGTCCGTCCTGGGCGCACCGGATGCCGCGTCCGGCAATGCTATCGTTTGGCCTAGGCCAATGTGACATCTGTCCAGGACCAAACGGCAGCATCCGAACGAAGGGACCTCCTGTGACCACCGCCGAACTGGGGACCGCACGCGTCAAGCGCGGTCTGGCAGAGATGCTGAAGGGCGGCGTCATCATGGACGTCGTCACCGCCGACCAGGCGAAGATCGCCGAAGACGCGGGAGCAGTCGCGGTCATGGCGCTCGAGCGCGTGCCCGCCGACATCCGTGCCCAGGGCGGCGTCGCGCGCATGAGCGACCCCGACCTCATCGACGAGATCATCGCGTCGGTGTCGATCCCCGTCATGGCGAAGGCGCGCATCGGTCACTTCGTCGAGGCGCAGGTGCTGCAGGAGCTCGGCGTCGACTACATCGACGAGTCCGAGGTGCTCTCGCCGGCCGACTACGTCAACCACATCGACAAGTGGACCTTCACCGTCCCGTTCGTGTGCGGCGCGACCAATCTCGGCGAGGCGCTGCGCCGAATCAACGAAGGCGCGGCGATGATCCGTTCGAAGGGCGAGGCCGGCACCGGCGACGTGTCCGAGGCGACCAAGCACATCCGCAAGATCACGAGTGAGATCAACCACCTGCGTTCGATGACGAAGGATGAGCTGTACGTCGCCGCGAAGGAGCTGCAGGCGCCCTACGAGCTCGTCGCCGAGGTCGCCGAGACGGGCAAGCTGCCGGTCGTCCTGTTCGTGGCCGGCGGTGTCGCGACCCCCGCGGATGCCGCGATGATGATGCAGCTCGGCGCCGACGGCGTGTTCGTCGGGTCGGGCATCTTCAAATCGGGCAACCCCGCCGAGCGGGCGGCCGCCATCGTCAAGGCGACCACGTTCTACGACGACCCCAAGGTCATCGCCGACGTGTCGCGCGGACTCGGCGAGGCGATGGTGGGCATCAACGTGGCAGACCTGCCCGCGCCGCACCGGCTCGCCGAGCGTGGCTGGTGACCCCAGACCCCGCGTGGGGGTCCTCGCCCTCCAGGGCGACGTGCGCGAGCACGTGCGTGCGCTCACGTCGCTCGGCGCCGACGTCGATCTCGTGCGTCGGCCCGAGGAGCTCGAGCGCGTCGACGGGCTTGTGATCCCCGGAGGCGAGTCGAGCGTGATCGACAAGCTGTCGCGCGCGTTCGGCATGCAGGAACCGGTTCGCGATGCGATCCGCTCCGGCCTGCCGGTCTACGGCACGTGCGCCGGCCTCATCATGCTCGCCGACCGCATCATCGACGGCATCGAGGGGCAGGAGACGTTCGGCGGGCTCGACGTCACGGTCAAGCGCAACGCGTTCGGCAGTCAGGTCGACTCGTTCGAGACGGATCTCGACGTGCCCGTCCTGGGCGAGCCCCCCGTGCACGCGGTCTTCATCCGCGCGCCGCTCGTCGAAGAGGTGGGGGAGGGCGTCGAGCCACTCGCCAAGCTCGACGACGGCCGGGTCGTCGCCGTTCGCTCCGGCAACCTGCTCGGCACATCGTTCCACCCCGAGGTGACGGGCGACCTGCGCTTCCACGGGCTGTTCCTCGACGCGGTGCGCGCGCGCCGCGGGCCGTACGAAGCGCTGTAGCCTCTCGATGTGACCGTGTGGATCGCGCTGCTGCGCGGAGTCAACGTCGGCGGTGTCACGATCCGCAGCGCGGACCTCGCCGACCTCTTCCGCTCGCTCGGCTTCGAGGGCGTGCGGACCGTGCTCGCGAGCGGCAACGTCCGCTTCGAGACAGGCGGTGGCTCATCCGCGCGCGCGAAGCTCAAGAGCCGCATCGAGATGGCGCTTCGCGAGCGCTTCGGCTACGACGCGTGGATCGTGCTCCTCACCGGGGACGAGTTGGCGGAGGCGATCGAGCGGTTCCCGTTCGACGCGGACGATTCGTCACGGCAGCCGTGGGTCGTGTTCTGCTCCGACGGCGCCGTCGCGGGCGAGCTGGCGGATGCCGCGGCATCCGTCGATGACCCGAAGGCCGACCCCACCGCCTTCGCGAAGATGTCGCCGCACCTGTCGGTCGTGTACTGGAACCCCGTGAAGGGCTCCAGCACCGATACGGCGTTCGCGAAGATCCTGGCGAAGGCGCGGTACAAGTCGACGACGACGAACCGCAATCTGCGCACGCTCGCCAAGCTCGTCGACTGACCCGCGCGCGGGGGCGCGGCATCCGGGTCAACTAGAATCGATCGCATGTCCGGCCACTCCAAGTGGGCGACGACGAAGCACAAGAAGGCCGTCATCGACGCACGCCGTGCCAAGTCGTTCGCCAAGCTCATCAAGAACATCGAGGTCGCCGCGAAGCTCGGCGGTCCCGACCTCGCAGGCAACCCGACGCTGTACGACGCCGTGCAGAAGGCGAAGAAGACGTCGGTCCCCAACGACAACATCGATCGCGCGATCAAGCGTGGCGCGGGCATCTCGGGCGACGCGGTCGAGTATCAGAGCATCATGTACGAGGGCTACGGCCCGAGCGGTGTGGCCCTCATGATCGAGTGCCTCACCGACAACAAGAACCGGGCCGCCGCCGAGGTGCGCACGGCCCTCACGCGCAACGGCGGCTCGCTCGCCGACCCCGGCAGCGTCGCGTACAACTTCTCGCGCAAGGGCGTCATCGTCGTGTCGGGCGAGGGCACGACCGAAGACGACGTGATGGAGGCCGTCCTCGAGGCGGGCGCCGAAGAGGTCGAGCCGCACGCGCAGGGCTTCGAGGTGATCACCGAGGCATCCGACCTCGTCACCGTCCGCACCGCGCTGCAGGAAGCCGGCATCGACTACGAGTCGGCTGACGTCGAGTTCGTGCCGAACCTCAAGGTCGAGATCGACGCCGAGACGGCACGCAAGGTCTTCCGCCTCATCGACGCGCTCGAAGACAGCGACGACGTGCAGAACGTCTACAGCAACTTCGACCTGACGCCCGAGGTCCAGGCGGAGCTCGAAGAAGACGACTGATCCGGCGCCGGGCGCGCCTGGCAGCCGTCGCCGAGCGGCGCGCATAGCGTAGGGGAGTGCCTTCATCCCTTCGCGTGCTCGGGGTCGACCCCGGCCTGACCCGGTGCGGGCTCGGCGTGGTCGACGTCATGCCCGACAGATCCGCGACGCTGGTGCACGTCGGGGTCGTTCGATCCGATGCGGATGCGCCGATCGAGGCGCGTCTGGCCGTGATCGCGGCCGGCATCCGCGCCGTCATCCGCGACCATTCGCCGCACGTCGTGGCGGTCGAGCGCGTCTTCGCGCAGAGCAACCGGCACTCTGTCATGGGCACCGCGCAGGCGAGCGGCGTCGCGCTGCTCGCGGCCGCCGAGGCGGGGCTGGCGGCAGCGACCCATACGCCGAGCGAGGTGAAGGCGGCGATCACGGGATACGGCTCGGCCGACAAGCGGCAGGTGCAGACGATGGTCGCGCGCGTGCTGCGGCTGGACGAGCTGCCGAAGCCGGCGGATGCCGCGGACGCCCTCGCCCTCGCGCTGTGCCACGCGTGGCGGGGCTCGGCGCCGACCGCCGGGGGTTCGTCGCACCGGACCCTCACGCCCGCGCAGCGCGCATGGCGCCAGGCCGAGCGCGTGCGTCGATGACGAGCCGCACGCGTGTCGCTCGAACATACGTCCGAACCGCTCTCTAGGGTGAAGTCATGATCTCCTCGCTGCACGGTCGCGTCGCCTATGCCGACGCCGACCACGTCGTCGTCGAAGTCGGCGGTGTCGGCTACGCGGTGGCCGTGCCGCCGCAGGTCTCGCGCGCCGCGCGCATCGGCGAGGAGCTGCGCCTGCACACGAACCTCGTCGTGCGCGAAGACGCTCTGTCACTGTTCGGGTTCGAGACGCGCGAGGAGCTCGTCGTCTTCACACAGCTGCTTGGGGTCACCGGCGTCGGTCCGAAGTCGGCGCTCGGCGTGCTGTCGGCGCTGTCGGTCGACCAGATCGCCGAGGCGGTGGCGGCCGACGACGAAGCTCCGTTCCGTCGCGTGTCGGGCATCGGGCCCAAGACGGCCAAGCTCATCGTCGTGCAGCTCGCCGGCAAGATCACACCCTCCCGGCCCGTCGGCGCCCCGGCCCAGGCCGGCCCCGCAGACGCGGTCTTCGCCCAGGTCGCTCAGGCCCTCGTCGGGCTCGGCTGGTCCGAGCGCGTCGCGGCCGAGGCCGTCGCATCCGTCGCATCCGAGGCGGCCGACGCGGATCGCGCGTCGGTGCAGGCCCTGCTGCGCATGACCCTGTCGGTGCTGGGCCCGGCGCGGAAGGAGCCCGCCGGTGGATGAGCTGCGCGACGCGACCGAGCCCGTCGACGAGACCGAGCTCGCGATCGAGGGCGCACTGCGCCCGACGTCGCTCGCCGAGTTCGTCGGTCAGCCGAAAGTGCGCGGCCAGCTGCAGCTGCTGCTCGACGCGGCGCGCATCCAGCAGCGCCCGCCCGACCACATCCTCCTCGCGGGTCCTCCCGGCCTCGGCAAGACGACGCTCGCGATGATCGTCGCGCACGAGAGCGGACGGCCGCTGCGGCTGTCGAGCGGACCGGCGATCCAGCACGCGGGCGATCTCGCGGCGCTGCTGTCGAGCCTCACACCGGGCGAGGTGCTCTTCATCGACGAGGTCCACCGCATGGCCCGCACGGCCGAAGAGATGCTGTACCTCGCGATGGAGGACTTCCGCATCGACATCATGGTCGGAAAGGGTGCGGGCGCCACGAGCATCCCGCTCGACCTCGCCCCGTTCACGCTCGTCGGGGCGACGACGCGGTCGGGCCTGCTGCCCAACCCGCTGCGCGACCGCTTCGGCTTCACCGCCCACCTCGAGTACTACGACCCCGAAGACCTCGAGCGCGTCATCTCGCGCTCGGCGGCCATGCTCGGGGTCGACCTGCCTCCCGAGTCGTTCGCCGAGATCGCGCGCCGGTCGCGCGGCACGCCGCGCATCGCGAACCGTCTGCTGCGCCGAGTGCGGGACTACCTCATCGTGCACGGGCGGGAGAAGGGCGCAGCGGATGCCGCGGTGAGCGCCGCCCTCGAGCTGTACGACGTCGACTCGATCGGCCTCGATCGTCTCGACCGCGCGGTGCTCGACGCGATCGTGCACCGATTCCGCGGTGGTCCGGTCGGGCTGTCGACGCTCGCGGTCACGGTCGGCGAGGAAGCCGAGACGATCGAGTCGGTCGTCGAGCCCTACCTCGTGCGGATAGGGTTCATGGGGCGCACGCCGCGCGGGCGCATCGCGACACCTGCGGCGTATGAGCACCTGGGCATGAGGCATCCGGATCACGCACAGGCGCTGAGACTCGATGACCTATAATCGCTGAAGGCTTTCGCCAGACCCCCTTGCACGGCACCGCTGCCCCGTTGTGTGCCCGATTCGAAAGGTGCCCACACCTCCATGGACTTCGCGAGATTCTTCGCCGACTACGGCCTCATCATCCTCCTGGTCGTACTCCTGATCTTCATGTTCTGGAGCTCCCGCCGACGGATGCAGAAGCAGAAGGCCGAGCAGGAGGCGAAGGCGCGCCAGACCGTGCCGGGTGCCGAAGTGCTCCTGCAGGGCGGGCTCTACGGAACGATCGTGTCGTACGACGCCGACAACCTCGATCAGCCGGCGATCGTCGAGCTCGCGCCCGGCGTGCAGATCAAGGTGCACAGCCAGGCGATCCTGCGCGTCGTGAGCCCGACCGAGGGCGTCGTCACCGAAGACGAGTACCTCTCGGCCGAGGAGAGCCACGCCGAGTACGCCGAGGGCGTCGCCGACGGCGAGATCAGCTCGATCAGCGACGACCAGAAGCGCGCCGCCGCGGACGGCTCGGCCGACGACTCCGATACCGACACCGGCACGAAGCCGCAGGCCTGATCCGCAGCCCCTCCGCGGGCACCCGAGAAAGCTCACCCCCGTGGCCACACCGACCCCCGTCCGGCACGCCTGGCGCGCACTGACCGGTCTGCTCATCGTCATCGCCGTCCTGTTCGGCATCAACGCGCTCGGCGTCTACGTCTTCAAGGCGAGCTCGTGGACGCCCGAGTTGGCGCTCGACCTGCAGGGCGGCACGCAGATCGTGCTGCAGGCGCAGTCGGTCGACGGCGCCGCGCCGACGACCGAGCAGATGGACCAGGCGGCCACGATCATCCGCCAGCGCGTCGACGCATCGGGCGTCGGCGAGGCCGACATCGCCACGCAGGCCGGCAACCAGATCGTCGTGCAGATCCCCGGTGAGGCCGACGAGGAGACGCGCAACCGCATCGAGGCATCCGCCCAGCTCCAGCTGCGCGCCGTGCTCACCGCGTCTGCGCCGACCAACACGTACGTGGGCGACGACGGTGAGAGCACGCCGTACCCGACGCCCGACCCGACGCTGCCGAACACGCCGTCTCCCGAGCCGACCGACGGCAGCGACACGGCGTGGATCACGCCGTACCTCCAGGCGGAGTTCCTCGCGTACGACTGCGCGAACCCGAACAACGACCCCGCCAACGCGCCCGCCGACCAGCCCCTCATCACGTGCGAGGCCGACGGATCGGCCAAGTACATCCTGGGTCCGGTCGAGCTCGACGGCTCGTCGATCGACGACGCGACATTCGGCATCCAGCAGAACGACGGCCGCTGGGCGGTCAACCTGCGGTTCGGCGACGAGGGCACGCGCATCTTCGGCGACATCAGCCAGCGCCTGTACGGTGCGACTCCGCCGCTGAACCAGTTCGCGTTCGTGCTCGACGGCCTCGTGCTGACGGCGCCCGCCATGAACCAGGTGATCCTGGGCGGTGACCCGAGCATCACCGGCAACTTCACGCAGGAGTCGGCGAAGACCCTCGCCGACCAGCTGCGCTACGGCGCGCTGCCCCTGAGCTTCGAGGTGGTCAGCTCCGACACGATTTCGGCCACGCTCGGCTCGCAGCAGCTGCAGATCGGCCTCGTCGCGGGTCTCATCGGCCTCGCGCTCGTCGCGGTGTACTCGCTCGTCGTGTACCGGGCGCTCGGCTTCGTCATCATCGCGTCGCTCGCCGTGATGGGCGTCATCACGTACATCGCGATCTGCATCCTGGCGTGGCGCATCGGCTTCCGTCTGTCGCTCGCGGGAGTCGCGGGTCTGATCGTGTCGATCGGCTTCACAGCCGACTCGTTCATCGTCTACTTCGAGCGCATCCGAGACGAGCTGCGCGACGGCAAGTCGATCACGGGAGCCGTCGAGGACGGCTGGTCGCGCGCGAAGCGCACGATCTACATCTCGAAGTCGATCAACGTGCTGGCCGCGGTCGTGCTGTACATCCTGGCGGATGCCACGGTGAAGGGCTTCGCGTTCACGCTCGGACTCACGACCGTGATCGACGTGCTGATCTTCATCCTCTTCACGCATCCGGTCATGCAGCTGCTCGCCCGCACGCGGTTCTTCGGCGAAGGGCATCCGCTCTCGGGCATGGATCCCGAGGCGCTCGGCGCGGTCTACCGCGGTCGCGCCCAGTTCCGCTCGCCCGTGGTCGCCCCCAAGTCGAGCGCCGACCGGCGGGCCGCGCGATCGCGCGGTGAGGCGGCACGACGCCAGACGATCGCCGAACGCAAGCAAGCCGAGCTCGCGGCAGCCGCGGCGAAGGACGCGAAGCGAACTCCCGGCACGACGAAGGGAGGAGACGACTGATGCGCTCCATGAGCCAGTTCGGCAACGACCTCTACACCGGCAAGAGCTCGTTCCCGTTCGTCGGCCGCCGGCGTCTGTGGTTCATCATCGCCGCGATCCTCGTGATCGGCTCGGCGCTGGTTCCCCTCGTGCGTCCGATCCAGTTCTCGATCGAGTTCACGGGCGGCTCGCAGTTCACCGTCTCGGGGCTGTCGAACCCGGATCAGCTGATCGCGACCGGCGCCGTCCAGTCCGTCGTGCCGGATGCCACGACCAAGGTCACCACGGTCGGCGACAGCGCCGTGCGCGTGCAGACCGACCAGATGACCAGCGAAGAGACGCGCGAGGTCACCGAGGCTCTCGCCGACGCGTACGGCGTGCCCGAGAGCGAGGTCACGTCGTCGTTCATCGGCCCGACTTGGGGTGCCGACGTCACGCGCCAATCGATGTGGGGTCTGGCGATCTTCCTCGCGCTGACCTTCCTGATCCTGGCGCTGTACTTCCGTACGTGGAAGATGTCGGTCGCCGCGATCATCGGCCTCGTGGACGTGCTCATCATCACGATCGGCGTCTACGCGCTGTTCGGCTTCGAGATCTCGCCCGCCGCGGTGATCGGCTTCCTCACGATTCTCTCGTACGCGCTGTACGACACGACGGTCGTGTTCGACAAGATACGTGAGAACACGAGCGAGGACGGAGAAGTGTCCGGCCGCACGTTCGGCGAGTCGGTCAACCTCGCCGTCAACCAGACCCTCGTGCGGTCGATCAACACGACGGTCGTGGCGATCCTGCCGACCGGCGCGATCCTGTTCATCGGCGCGCTGTGGCTCGGTGCGCAGACGCTGACCGACATCTCGCTGTCGATCTTCGTGGGCACGATCGTGGCGGCCTACTCGACGATCTTCGTCGCGGCACCGCTGTACTCGCTGTTCCGCGAGAACGAGCCGGCGATCAAGGCGCGCGACGAGCGCACGCTCGCCGCCCGTTCGCAGGCGCGCGTGTCGGTCTGACCACACGCGGGCGAGTGCCCTCCCGCAGCGGCGTAGGATTGTGAAGTCCAGCGGAGGGGAGGATTTCATGACCGAGACCGTCCCCTCCGCCGCCCAGACGTCGTCGCTGCGGCGCCTCGTGCCGCGCATCTTCTCGCGCTCCGCGCGCCGCGACGACGTCGAGCAGCTCATCCGCACGGTGCGCACGCATCACCCCAAGGGCGACCTGTCGATCATCGAGCGTGCCTATACGGTCGCCGACAAGGCGCACGCCGGCCAGACCCGCCAGAGCGGTGAGCCGTACATCACGCATCCGCTGGCCGTCGCGCAGATTCTCGCCGACCTCGGCCTCGGACCCAAGGCGATCGCCGCCGCTCTGCTGCACGACACGGTCGAAGACACGGGTTATCCGCTCGACGCGATCGCCTCCGAGTTCGGCGACGAGGTCGCGATGCTCGTCGACGGCGTCACGAAGCTCGACAAGGTCAAGTACGGCGAGAGCGCGCAGGCCGAGACGGTTCGCAAGATGATCGTCGCGATGTCGAAAGACATCCGCGTGCTCGTCATCAAGCTCGCCGACCGCCTGCACAACGCGCGCACGTGGGGCTTCGTGCCCCCCGAGAAGGCGCAGAAGAAGGCGACGGAGACGCTCGAGATCTACGCCCCCCTCGCGCACCGGCTCGGGATCCAGACGATCAAGTCCGAGCTCGAGGACCTCTCGTTCGCGGTGCTGCACCCGAAGCTCTACGCCGAGATCGACAGCCTCGTGAAGCAGCGCACGCCGCAGCGCGAGCAGTACGTGCAGACCGTGATCGAGGCCGTCGACGCCGACCTTCGCGAGCTGCGCATCCGCGGCCGCGTCATGGGCCGGCCGAAGCAGCTGTACTCCGTGTACCAGAAGATGGTCGTGCGCGGACGCGAGTTCGACGACATCTACGACCTCATCGGCATCCGCGTGCTCGTGGGGAGCGTGCGCGACTGCTACGCCGTGCTCGGCGCGATCCACGCACGGTGGACGCCGCTTCCCGGGCGGTTCAAGGACTACATCGCGACCCCGAAGTTCAACCTGTACCAGTCGCTGCACACGACGGTGATCGGACCGGGCGGCCGCACGGTCGAGATCCAGATCCGCACCAACGAGATGCATCAGCAGGCCGAGTACGGCGTGGCCGCGCACTGGAAGTACAAGGAGCGCATGAACGGCGGAAAGGCCGATCCCAAGGCGCTCGACACCGACATGGCGTGGCTCGCGCACATCTCGGACTGGCAGGCCGAGACGGCCGACCCGGGGGAGTTCCTCGACTCGCTGCGCTTCGAGATCGGCGCGAAAGAGGTCTATGTCTTCACCCCGAAAGGCCGTGTGATCGGCCTTCCCGCGGGTGCGACGCCGGTCGACTTCGCGTATGCCGTGCACACCGAGATCGGGCACCGCACGATGGGTGCGAAGGTCAACGGCCGACTCGTGCCGCTCGAGTCCGAGCTCAAGAGCGGCGACGTCGTCGAGGTGTTCACGTCGAAGAATCCGGATGCCGGGCCCAGCCAGGACTGGCTCGGGTTCGTCAAGAGCACGCGTGCGCGCAACAAGATCCGCGGGTGGTTCACGAAGGAGCGCCGCGAGGAGGCGATCGAGCAGGGCAAGGAGGCCATCGCGCGCGCGATGCGCCGGCAGAACCTGCCGCTGCAGCGCCTCATGAGCCAGGACTCCTTCGCCGAGGTGGCGCGCCAGTTGCGGTACGACGACGTCTCCGCCCTCTACGCGGCCGTCGGCGAAGGGCATGTCTCGACGCAGTCCGTCATCGAGAAGGTCACGGCCCTCGTCAGCGTCGACGACACGACGACCGGGCCGATCGACCTCCCGCCGATCGGGCGCACGCGCGCACCGCGCGGCGGCGACTCCGGCGTGCTCGTGCGCGGCGCGCCCGACATCCTCGTCAAGCTCGCCAAGTGCTGCACGCCGGTGCCGGGAGACGACATCGTCGGGTTCGTCACGCGCGGGAGCGGGGTCTCGGTGCATCGCTCCGACTGCACGAACGTCCAGTCGCTCAAGTCCGATCCCGATCGGCTCATCGAGGTCAGCTGGGCGCCGACGACGAAGAGCGTGTTCCTCGTGCAGATACAGGTCGAAGCGCTCGACCGCTCGGGGCTCCTCAGTGACGTCACGCGCGTGCTGAGCGAGCACCACGTGAACATCCTGTCGGCGACCGTCTCGACGACGAACGACCGCCTCGCGCTCAGCCGCTTCGTGTTCGAGATGGGTGACATCGTGCACCTGGACCGCGTGCTCAACGCGGTCCGCCGCATCGACGCCGTGTACGACGTCTACCGCGTCACGTCGTCCTGACCGCACCCGCGTGACCTCGCGAGAGCGAGCGCAGCAGAAGGAGCGCGCTGCGCTTGTTGGGCAGACGCCCGTGCGTCTCGATCCAGTTGATCGCGTCGTCGGCGAGACCCGGATGCGCCGCCGCCAGCGCCCGGGCGGCATCGAGGTGCTCGGGATCGTCGACTCGAGCGACGTCGGCGAGCGTTCGCACGAGCGTCGTGACGAGGACTCCGCCGATCGAGATGAGGTCGGCGGGATCGACGGCGAGGTCGCGGTACACAAGGCGCAGACCGTGGACGTGGTGCAGACGCCGCGGCACGGCGCGCTGCACCGTGTGGCGCGACGGAGGGTCGTGCCGCCCGCCGTGGACCCATGCCGCGCTCACGTGTGTCGCGGCGAGCGTGTCGCGCAGGATCTCGCGCAGGGACCCGGCCCGAAGCGCCGCCGTCTCGACGGCGTCGGCGGGGATGTACGCGTCACCGAGGCCCACGAGGTGCCCATCGAGGCACGCCGCCGACAGTTCGGCGGTGGAGAGGCGGTCGTCGGCGAAGTACAGGAACGGCGATGGCACGTCGCGAGTCTGCCGGAACGGCGGATGCCGCATCCGTCTGTCCTGCCGGGCTGTGGAGAACCGCAGCGCGAGCCGGGCCTGGGGGAGAGGCGATCAGCCTCCGAGCGCCTTGAGCCACGTGCGCCGTGCCTCGAGGGCCTCTTTGGCCTTCTCGGCGGCGGCCTTGTCGCCGGCCTTCTCGGCTGCCGCGAGCTCCTGCTCGAGCTTCTCGATCGCCTCGGTCAGCTGGCGCGTCATGTCGTTCGCGCGCGCCTTCGTCTCGGGGTTGTTGCTCTTCCAGTCGGCGTCTTCGCGCGCGCGGAGCGCCTGCTCGATCTTGCGCAGCTCGTCGTCAAGAGAGCGCTCGACGTCGCGCGGGAAGATGCGACCGAGGTCGTCCCAGCGTCGCTGGATGCTCGTGAGCATCGAGCGGGCCTTCGCGAGGTCGCGCTCATCCTGGATGGCTTTGGCCTCTTCGAGCAGCGCGCGCCGGGCCTCGATCTTCTCGCGCGACGCCTCGGCCTCGGCCGCCTCACGCTCACTGCGGGCCGCATACAGCACGTCGCCGGCGGCCTTGAACCGCGCCCACAGGGCGTCATCGGCCTTCTTGCCGGCACGGCCGGCCGTCTTCCACTGCTCGAGCAGCTCGCGGTAGGCGGCGATGCCGTCCTCGCCCTTGGGCGCGAGGGCCTCGGCCTTCTCGACGAGCTTGGACTTGCGCTCCCGCACGGCCTTGTGTGCCTCGTCGAGCTGCGCGTAGAACTCGCGGCGCGCCTTGTCGAGCGTGGCGCGGGCGTCGCGGAATCGCTTCCAGAGCTGCTGGCTCGTCGATTTGGGCAGGCGCGGGCCGTGCTGCTGCTGCGACTGCCACTGCTCGAAGAGCTCGGCGATCTCGGCGGAGGTCTGCTTCCACTGGATCGTCTTCGGATCGCGGGCGGCGAGCGCCTCGGCGCGCTCGACGAGCTCCGTGCGGGCCTTGACGGCGTCTTCGACGGCCTGGCGGGCCGCTGCGGCCTCGGATGCCGACGCCGCAGACAGCTCTTCGGTCAGGGCGTCCAGGCGGGCGCGCAGCGACGCGAGGTCGCCCACGGCTGCGGCATCCGCGATCTTGTCGTGAAGTGTGCGGGCGGTCGCGCGCAGGTCGGACGCGGACGCACCGCCGCGGCGGTGGCGCACCTCGAGGAGGGTGACCTCGCTCGCGAGGTCGTTGTACTTGCGCTCGAAGTACGCGAGCGCCTCTTCGCGCGTGCCGTCGGGGAACTGGCCCACCTCGCGCCACTCGGCGCCCTCGCGCACGTACACCGTGCCGTCGTCGTCGACGCGGCCCCACGGCTCATCGCCGCCCGTCGGCTCGGCGGCGGGGGCCGCGGAGAGGGCGGCATCGGGTGCAGCCGCGGCATCCGTCTCTTCGGCCGACTGCTCGGCGTCTCCGGTCGTCTCGGCTGCCGCCGCGGCATCCGACTCGTCGCCACTTGCCGCTGCCGTGTCGGCGGCGGGCTCCGACTCGGACGCGGCCTCTTCCGACGCAGCGGTCTCGGATGCCTCTTCGGAAGCGGTCGCGGCGTCGGGCGCCTCCGGGGTCTGCTCGTCGGGGACGGTGGGCTGCTCGGAGACGGCCTCGGCGTCGAGGTCGTCGGGCGTCTCGGGAGTGGACTCGGCTGCGGAAGTCACGGGATGCACCTCATCGCGGCTGTGCGCCGCCTGGGGGAGTATGGACGGCCCCAGCCTAGTACGGCGGGGTGGCCGACTCAGGACGTTGCGGTCGGCTCGGGCGTCGGCGTGCCCGTCTCCGTGGGAGTCGGCGTCGGGGTCGACGGCGCCGGAGTCGGCGTCTGCGTAGGCGTGGGACTGGGCGCGGGCTCGGGCGCACCCGGACCGACCGTGAAGTACGCGATCTGACCGCCGATCACGGCGAGGATCAGGATGCCGCCGGCGATCCCCGCGATGAGGTTGTCGCGTGTGCGGCGGCGGGCGCGGCCTGCGTGGAACTCCTGACGAGCCTGATACAGCCGTGCACGTTCGCGCGCGGCGCGAGCTTCGCGTTCCTTGCCCGTTGCCACAGGACCTCCCTCACCCCGGTGCTCCGGGCCGCGTCGATCCTACAAAGACGCCGGGGTCGGGCCAAACCGTCCTGCGGAGCGTCGTGCGAGCGGTGCCGAGCCCGCGTCGGCGGCCGCGGCTAGCCTGGTCGGGTGACTTCGCCCGCCGCTCTCTTCCAGGGGCAGACCCCGCTCGCCGTTCGCATGCGGCCGGTCTCGCTCGACGAGGTGGCCGGTCAGTCGCATCTGCTGCGGCCCGGGTCGCCGCTGGTGACGCTGGCGAATCCGGATGCGGCGGCCAAGCCGGGCACGTCGGTGATCCTGTGGGGGCCGCCGGGCACCGGCAAGACGACGCTCGCGCAGGCGATCGCACGCTCGTCCGGCCGTCGGTTCGTCGAGCTCTCCGCGATCACGGCGGGCGTGAAGGACGTGCGTGAGGTCATGCAGGACGCGCTCAACCAGCGCGACCTGTACGGGCAGTCGACCATCCTGTTCCTCGACGAGATCCACCGCTTCACCAAAGCGCAGCAGGACGCGTTGCTTCCGGGCGTCGAGAACGGGTGGGTCGTGCTGATCGCCGCGACCACCGAGAACCCGTCGTTCTCGGTGATCTCGCCGCTGCTGTCACGATCGTTGCTGCTCACCCTCCAACCGCTCACCGACGACGACCTCGGCATGCTCATCGACCGCGCGGTCGACGATCCGCGCGGACTCGCCGGCGCCGTGGAACTCGCGCCCGGGGCGCGTGATGCGCTCATCCGACTCGCATCCGGCGACGCGCGCCGCGCGCTCACCGCCCTCGAGGCCGCGGCGTCGATCGCGGCTCCAGACGTCGACGCCGAGACCGCAGCGGCCGACGATCACGGCTCCGAGGACGGCGCCGAGGCGCAGGCGCCCATCGAGATCACCGCCGAGCACATCGCGCAGGCGGTCGACCGTGCCCTCCTGCGGTACGACCGTCAGGGCGACGAGCACTACGACGTCATCAGCGCGTTCATCAAGTCGATCCGCGGCTCCGACGTCGACGCCGCGCTGCACTACCTCGCGCGCATGATCGAGGCCGGCGAAGACCCGCGATTCATCGCGCGCAGGCTCATCATCTCGGCATCCGAAGACATCGGCCTCGCCGACCCGCACGCGCTGCCGCTGGCCGTCGCGGCCGCCGACGCCGTTCAGTTCATCGGCATGCCCGAGGGGCGCATCCCGCTCGCCGAGGCGACGGTGTATCTCGCGTCGACGGCGAAGTCCAATGCCGCGTACGTCGCGCTCGACAAGGCGATCGCCGACGTGCGGGCCGGCGGTTTCGGGCGCGTTCCGACACACCTGCGCGACGCGCACTACCCGGGCGCGAAGCGCCTCGGGCACGGCAAGGGCTACAAGTACCCGCACGACTCCGAGGTCGGCGTGGTCGCGCAGCAGTACCTTCCCGACGAGCTGCGCGGCAAGCGCTATTACGAGCCCACGAACCACGGCCAGGAACGCGACGTGCAGGCCCGGCTCGAGAAGATCCGCAGGATCCTCGGCGGCGGCTGACTCACGCCATGGCAGGCGCCCGCCGCGGCGTTCGAGCGCGCTCTCGACGACGATGAGGGCGAGGAGCGCGACCAGCGCGGCGCAGCTCGTGATGTGGAGCGGGGTCGCCCACGGGGAGTGATCGGCCCCACTGATCAGGAACGCGTCGGCGAGCGCCGTCCCCGGCCCGAACGAGGCGATGAGTATGCGGCGCGTGCCCGTGCCGTGACGAGCATGGCGCACGACGGCATGGGTATCCACGGTGAGACGATCCGTGCGGTCGCGACACTCCATGAGCGAGGCGGTCGCGACCCCGCCGTGTGGGCGTGCGACGAGTGGAGGGCGATGATGCGAGAGAACCGGATGCCGCGACCCGCCGTGATCGGAGCGCTGGCGGTCCTCGCCGCTGTGGTGCTGGCCGGGTGCGCGACCCCACGGGACGACGCGGTCCCGCCGGGTGGAGCCCCGGACGCGGACTCGGCTGCGCTGGTCACGACGAAGCATCCGGTCACCGTGCTCGACGACGGTGACGGCGCCGAGCTGTGCCTCGGAGCCATGGCCGCCTCGTATCCGCCGCAGTGCGGCGGTCCCTCCATGATCGGGTGGGATTGGAATCGGTACGTCGGGCAGTTCGAGGAAGCGGCGGGCGTCCGCTGGGGGCTGTTCATCCTCATGGGCACGTACGACCCCGCCGCCGATGCCTTCACCGCGATCGAGGTCGAGCCCGGCGCGGACTACGAGTGGCCCGACGTGGATGTGACCGACTTCTCCACGCCGTGCCCGGAACCCGACGGCGGATGGCGCGTGATCGACGAGTCGAAGGCGACCTTCGAGGCGATGAACGCCACGTTCGAGCGTGCGCAGCTGCTCGACGGCTATGCGACCGCGTGGATGGACCAGTCGCCGAACCCCGCCGCGCGGCCCGGGGCCGCCGAGGGGTCGGAGACGCTGATGAACGACCCGCTGCTCACGATCGTGAACGTCCGGGTCACCGGCGATCCGTCCGCCGCGGAGGCCGCGCTGCGCGAGGTGTGGGGCGGAATGCTGTGCGTCACCCAGGCGACCCGCACGGCCGCGGAGCTGCAGTCGATCCAGAGCGAGATCGTGTCGTCGACTCCCGGTGTGCTATCGGCCGGCGAGAACGGGATGTCGGGTGTCGTCGACGTGACGGTGGTCTACGACGACGGGGCGCTCCAGGACCGCTTCGACGACGAGTACGGTCCCGGGGTGGTGCGCGTGATGTCGTCGCTCGTGCCCGCGGCCTGAGATCACCCGTCGTCCACCGCGAACCAGAACGACGCGGAGTCGCCGCCCTCGCGGGCGAGGCGGATCTCCCAGCATCCGGGTTCGTCGAGCGCGAACCCGATGCCCCATTCGTCGCCCGGGCGGTCGAAGTTGCTGGAGGCATGCGATTCAGGCCCCCAGTCGGGGTCTCGGGTCGAGCCGTCCGGCCGGACCACCTCGGCCGAGAGGTCTCCTGAGCCCGTCATGCGGACGATGAGCTTGTGGACCGTGTCGCCCGCGGTGAGCTCTCGCGGGTCGGCCGTCTCGAGCAGCCCGAACGCGGTCACGCCGTCCGACGCCGTGGCCTCCGTGACCATGCCCACCGCCGGCGACGCCGGATCGCACCCCGCTCGGCCGAGCGGACCGAGCTCACCCTCCGCAGCCGCACAGCCCGTGAGGGCGAGAGCGCCGGCCAGGACGACGCCGAGAGCAGGCCCGCGAACCATGTGCTCACTATCGCACCGAGGGCCGACACGGGTGACTGCCGCGCGACGCGCATCCGATATCGGCCGCCGAATGCGCCTCTGATAGACTTGATCGGCTCGAAACCGGGTTTTCGGGCATCTCCCTTCTCCGACCAAGACCTTCCGGCGTGCCCCGGCGTGCAGTCCGGACAGGGCGAGAAGTGGGGGATACGTCCGCGAGCCGTGAAAGACACGGCCGCGTAAACGGAAGGAACACTTCGTGGCAACGAAGTCCCAGGACCGCCGCAAGGTCCGCCTGTCGCGCGCGCTCGGCGTCGCGCTGACCCCGAAGGCAGCCCGCTACCTCGAGAAGCGTCCGTACGCTCCGGGCGAGCACGGCCGCACGAAGCGCAAGGCCGACAGCGACTACGCCGTCCGTCTGCGTGAGAAGCAGCGTCTTCGCGAGCAGTACAACATCCGCGAGAAGCAGCTTCGCATCCAGTTCGAAGAGGCCCGCCGCAAGGACGGCCTGACCGGTGAGAACCTCGTCGAGCAGCTCGAGATGCGTCTCGACGCCCTCGTGCTCCGTTCGGGCTTCGCCCGCACCATGGCGCAGGCCCGCCAGCTCGTCGTGCACCGTCACATCCTCGTCGACGGCCAGCTCGTCGACCGCCCGTCGTTCCGCGTGAAGCCGGGCCAGCTCATCCACGTCAAGCCCAAGAGCGAGAGCCTCGAGCCGTTCCAGGTCGCAGCCGCCGGCGGTCACGCCGACGTCCTGCCCCCGGTTCCGCCGTACCTCGAGGTCGAGCTCGACAAGCTCCAGGCCCGGCTCGTGCGTCGCCCGAAGCGCGCCGAGGTCCCGGTCGTCTGTGACGTCCAGCTGGTCGTCGAGTACTACGCAGCTCGCTGATCTGCTGCGCAGCTCGCTGATCAGAGCACTTGCGCGAAGGGCGCCGGGTACACCCCGGCGCCCTTCGCCGTTCTCGCTTAAGATGGACCGATGCCGCGCCCGCGGCGAAGGAGTGGTGACATGAAGAACCTGGTGTGGTTCGTGCTCGGCTTGGCCGGCGGCTTCGTCCTCGCGCACTTCGTCAACAAGGACCCCCGCGGCCGTGAGGTGCTCGCCGACATCGACGCGCGCATCGCCGAGTTCACCGATCGCATCAGCGCGGCGTACCACGAGCAGGAGGCGCGCTTCTCGGACGGTTCCGAGGCGGCGGCGGACGCGGCGGCCGAGGCGGTCGCCGCGGCATCCGACTCTGCAGCCTCCGGCGACACGGATGCCGCACCCAAGCCCGCCGCCTGACCCATCGGCTCGCCCGATCCGCTTGCATCCTCCCGCCGTGCCGGGACAGGATCCGCTCGTCCCGAGGAACACCCACGAATGAAGACCGCCGAGATCGCCCGTCGCTTCCTGGCCTATTTCGAGAAGAAGGACCACACGATCGTGCCGTCGGCGTCGCTCGTCACCGACGACCCGGCGCTGCTGTTCACGGTCGCGGGCATGGTGCCGTTCATCCCGTACCTGTCGGGTGACGTGCCGCCGCCGTATCCGCGCGCAGCCGACAACCAGAAGTGCATCCGCACGAACGACATCGAAGAGGTCGGCAAGACGCCGCGCCACGGCACGTTCTTCCAGATGCTCGGCAACTGGTCTTTCGGCGACTACTTCAAGCGCGAGGCGATCGGCTACGCGTGGGAGCTCCTCACGACGCCCGAGGACGAGGGCGGTCTCGGGTTCGACCCCGCCGACCTGTGGGTGACCGTCTACGAGGAGGACGACGAGGCCTACGGCCTGTGGCGAGAGATCGCAAGTCTGCCCGAAGACCGCATCCAGCGCTTGGGCAAGGACACGAACTACTGGAGCACGGGCCTGCCGGGTCCTGCAGGCCCCTGCTCGGAGATCTTCTTCGACCGCGGGCCCGAATACGGCGTCGACGGAGGTCCCGCAACCGACGACGACCGCTACGTCGAGATCTGGAACCTCGTGTTCATGCAATACGAGATCACGAACGTGCGGTCGAAGTACGACTTCGACGTTGTCGGCGAGCTGCCCGCGAAGAACATCGACACCGGCATGGGCCTCGAGCGCATCGCGTTCATCAAGCAGGGCGTCGACAACATGTACGAGACCGACCAGGTGCGGCCGGTCCTCGACAAAGCGGTCGAGCTGTCGGGCCGCACGTACGGCGCCGACCACGACGACGACGTGCGCTTCCGCATCGTCGCCGACCACGTGCGCTCGTCGCTCATGCTGCTGGCCGACGGCGTGACGCCGTCGAACGACGGTCGCGGGTACATCCTGCGGCGCCTCATGCGTCGTGTGATCCGCTCGATGCGCCTCCTGGGCGTCGAGGGGCCGACGTTCGCCGAGCTGTTCGCGGCGTCGCGCGACGCGATGGCCGAGGCGTACCCGGTCGTCGCGGAGGACTGGGGCCGCATCTCGCAGTACGCCCTCGCCGAGGAGGAGACGTTCCTGCGCACGCTCGCGGCGGGCTCGGCGCTCCTCGACGAGTCGCTCGCCCAGACGAAGGCTTCCGGCGGCACGACGATCCCCGGATCCGAGGCGTTCCTCCTGCACGACACGTACGGTTTCCCGATCGACCTGACGCTCGAGATCGCGCAGGAGGCGGGCCTCACGGTGGACCGCGCCGCGTTCGACTCGCTCATGCAGGAGCAGCGTCAGCGTGCGAAGGCGGATGCGCGGGCGCGCAAGCGCCAGCTCGCCGACACGAGCGTGTACCGCGACCTCCGTGCGCGCGGCGAGACCGTGTTCACGGGCTACACCGACCTGCAGACGGAGTCGACGGTGCTCGGCATCCTCGTCGACGGCATGCCGGCGGATCGTGCGACCACCGGCCAGATCGCCGAGGTCATCCTCGCCGAGACCGCGCTCTACGCGGAGTCGGGCGGACAGGTGGCCGACAAGGGCATCATCGTCGGGCCCGGGTACGAGCTCGACGTCCTCGACGTGCAGAAGCCCGTGCCGGGTCTGATCAGCCACACGGTCGAGGTGACCTCGGGCGAGGTCGGCGTCGGACAGCCCGCCACGTCGGTCGTCGACGCCGAGAACCGGCGCGCGGCGCGTCAGGCGCACTCGGCGACCCACCTCGTGCACGCGGCGCTGCGCGACACCCTCGGGCGCTCGGCGACGCAGGCGGGCTCGCTCAACCGCGCGGGCTACCTGAGGTTCGACTTCAGCTGGGGTCAGGCGCTCTCCGACGAGACGAAGACCGAGATCGAGGAGATCGCGAACAACGCGGTGCGAGAGAACCTCGAGGTCACGACGCGCGTGCTGCCGCTCGACGAGGCTCGCTCGCTCGGTGCGATCGCGCTGTTCGGCGAGAAGTACGGCGACACCGTGCGCATGGTCGACATCGGCGGTCCCTGGTCGCGTGAGCTCTGCGCCGGCACGCACGTCTCGACGAGTGCCGAGGTGGGGCTCATCAGCCTGGTCGGCGAGTCGTCCGTCGGCGCGTCGAACCGCCGTGTCGAAGCTCTCGTGGGCCTCGATGCATTCCGCCAGCTCGCGGCCGAGCGCGCCCTCGTGTCGCAGCTCACCGCGACGCTCAAGACTCCGCGCGAGCAGCTGCCCGCGCGCATCGCCGAGCTCACGGCGAACCTCAAGGCCGCCGAGAAGAAGATCGCCGCGTACGAGGCGAAGGCCCTCGCCGATCGTCTGCCGACGCTCGTCGAGAAGGCGACGACGGTCGGCCCGCACCGCGTGGTCGCCGAGTCGCTCGGCACGGCTTCGTCCGCCGACGACGTGCGCTCCCTCGCCCTCCAGGTGCGCGATCGACTCGGTTCCGACGCCGCGGTGGTCGCCCTCGGTGCGCAGCTCAACGGGCGCCCCGTCGTCGTCGTCGCGACGAACGAGGCGGCGCGCGCCGCGGGTGCCAAGGCCGGGGTGCTCGCGAAGGCGGCGGCGACCGCTCTGGGCGGCGGTGGCGGCGGACGTGACGACGTCGCCCAAGGCGGCGGAACGGATGCCGCCGCGATGCCGTCCGCGCTGGCGGCCGTGAAGGGCGCGCTGAACGCGGCGTGAACCGACCGGCATGAGCGAGTTCCGCAGGGGAGTCCGCCTCGGGGTCGATGTCGGCCGGGCGCGGATCGGCGTCGCACGATGCGACCCCGACGGGCTGCTCGCGACTCCCGTCGAGACCGTGCCGCGCTCGGACGCGTCCGTCGCGCGGATCCGCGAGCTCATCGCGGAGTACGAGCCGCTCGAAGTCCTCGTCGGCCTGCCGTTGAGCCTGAGCGGCGGCGACACGCCGTCGACCGCGGATGCGCGCGATTTCGCCGCGGCGCTGGCTGCCGCATCCGACGTGCCCGTCCGCCTCGTCGACGAGCGCCTCAGCACGGTTTCGGCACACGCGGCGCTGCGTGGTTCGGGCAGAACCCAGCGTTCGTCTCGTAGCATTGTTGACCAGGTCGCGGCGGTGGTCCTGCTCCAACAGGCTCTCGATGTCGAGAAGAACACCGGGCGACCGCCCGGCATACCCGTACCCGCCGCCGAGGAGCCCGCCTGAACATGCCGCAGTCGCCTTCGCCGTACGACGACCCGTTCGCGGGCCTGTTCGGCAAGCTGCCCGACCCGCGAGCCCACCTGGCGCGATCGGCCTCAGAGGGCTCCGGGCACAGCGGCGACGGTGGGCGAAACGGCGCCCTCCCTCCGCAGACCGGGGGAGTGCCGGCGGCGCACACGGGTTCGGTGCCCGCGCAGGCCGGATCGGTGCCCGCGCAGGCCGGCTCAGCGGGCGTGAACGGCGGCGGGGCCGAGACGGGAGCGGTCCCGACGCAGACGGGCAGCGTGCCGATGTCACGACGTGCGATGCGCGAAGCCGCTGCGCGTGAGGCTGCCGCTCGCGCGGCCGCGAGCGGAGCGGTGCCCGTGACCCCCGCACAGCAGACCCCCGCACAGCAGACCCCGGGTCAGCAGGCTCCGGCACCCCAGCAGCCGCCCACGACGGCGTTCGAGAGGCCGGTCTCGGCATCCGTCCCTCCCGCCTCCACGCCGACCAACCCGGTTGGTCAGACCGACCCGACCGCGCCGACCGCGGACGAGGTCGACGACGACCCGGTTCGCGGCTGGCCGTTCTCAGGCGAGGCGGCGGCGCAGCCGGCGCTGCCCTACAGCCGCACGGGGAGCATCCCGATCATCCCGGAGTCGCAGGCGAAGCCGGCACCCGCACGGCCCTCCGACGCGGGCGAGGCGGACGGCGGGCTGGAGGCCCTCTTCACGGGGGAAGTGTCGACGGCCGACATCGGCGCGCCGCCCCCTCCGAAAGACAAGCGCAAGCGCCGTATCGGGGGCTGGATCGCGCTCGGCGTGATCGTCGCCCTGCTCGGCGGCGCCGCGCTCGGCGGCTGGTGGGTCTGGAACACGTACGAGAGCCAGATCCGCGCGGTGCTCGGCTGGGAGGAGCCGAAGGACTACGAACCGGGCATGGCGAACGGCGAGGCGCTCATCACGATCGTCTCGGGTGACACGGGCCAGTCCATCTCGCCCAAGCTCTACGAGGCGGGCGTGACGAAGACGCCCGAGGCGTTCTACTCGTATCTCATCGAGACGCAGCAGAACCCGCCGTTCCAGCCCGGCGTGTTCAAGCTCCAGAAGCAGATGACCTCCGAGGCCGCGCTCGCCATGATCCTCGATCCGGCGAACAAGCTCGAGAACTCGGCTCTCGTCCCCGAGGGCAAGACGGTCGAGCAGACGATCGAGATCCTCGCCGACAGTCTCCAGATCCCGCTCGAGGACTTCCAGGCCGCCGTGGCGGACCCGTCCGCGTACGGCGTCGCAGCGGACTCCCTCGAGGGTTGGCTGTTCCCGGCGATGTACACGTTCGACCCGGGTGTCACGGCCACCGACGTGATCGCCCGCATGGTCGACCGCACGGTGCAGTCGCTCGACGAGGCGGGCGTGCCCGTCGAAGAGCGTCAGCGCATCCTCACGATCGCCTCGATCATCCAGCGCGAGGCCCGCTATGAAGCGGACATGCAGAAGGTGTCGCGCGTCATCCAGAACCGTCTCGACCCGAACAACCAGGAGACGTTCGGTCTCCTGCAGATGGACTCGACCGCGCAGTACGGCTACGGCGAGATGCACGACGGCACGGCCAGTTCGTCCGAGGAGGCGCTGACCGACCCGAACCCGTGGAACACCTACGTCCACCCGGGCCTGCCGATCGGACCGATCTCGAACCCGGGCGACGTCGCGATCTCGGCGGCGATGCACCCCGCCGACGGCGACTGGCTCTACTTCGTGACGGTCAACCTCGACACGGGCGAGACCGTGTTCACATCGAACATCAACGACCACAACCGGGCCGTCGACCAGTGGCGAGTCTGGTGCCGCGACCACCCGGACTCGGGGTGCTGACGGGCCGCCGGCTCGCGGTGTGGGGCGATCCGATCGCCCACAGCCGCTCTCCGCAGCTCCACGGCGCCGCCTACCGTGCCCTCGGCCTCGATTGGGAGTACGGACGCGAGCGCGTCGATGAGGCGTCGTTCGCGTCGCGCCTCGCACAGCTCGGCGAGCCGTGGCGCGGTCTGTCGCTCACGATGCCGCTCAAGGGCGTCGCCTTCGAAGCCGCCCGGACACGGGATCGCGCGGCGGAGTTCACGGGCGCCGTCAACACACTGCTGCTCGCCGAGGGCGGTCCGCACGGCTACAACACCGACGTGGGCGGCATCGTGCGGTTCCTGACCGAGCAGGGCGTCAGGGACCCCGCGCGTGCGCGCATCGTCGGCGCCGGCGCGACGGCGACGTCCGCTCTCATGGCGCTCGACACGATGGGCGTGCGCGAGGTCGAGGTCGCGGCCCGTCGCCCCGAGGCGGCCGAGCATCTCATGGCGCTCGGCGAGCGCGTCGGGGTTCGGGTGACTCCGACCCGCATCGACGTGCCCACGGGCGCCGTCGACCTCACGATCGCGACGCTTCCGGGCGGAGCGGACATCGCGGATGCCACAGCCGACCGCCTCGCGGCATCCGGCGGTCCCCTCCTCGACGTCGTCTACGGTCACTGGCCGACGGTGCTCGCAACCGCGTGGGAGCGTGCGGGGGCGCGGGCTTGGGACGGCAGCGGGATGCTGCTGCACCAAGCCGTGCTGCAGGTGCGCGTGTTCGTGATGGGCGATCCTGGCTCGGTCCTGCCGCACGAGGACGACGTCGACGCGGCGATGCGCGCGGCGCTCGCGGCATCCGTGTCGGCGTAACCGTCCCTCGTGGCGTGGGAGACTGGAGCAATGCTCCGTGTGCTCACGGCCGGCGAATCGCACGGCCCCGAACTCATCGCCGTCATGGAGGGTCTTCCGGCCGGCGTCCCGGTGTCTCGCAGCGCGATCCAGGCGGATCTGGCCCGCCGCAAGCTCGGATACGGCCGCGGCTCGCGCATGAAGTTCGAAGAGGATGAGCTGACCATCTCGGCCGGCGTGCGTCATGGCTACTCTCTCGGAAGCCCCATCGCGCTGCGCATCGGCAACACCGAGTGGCCGAAGTGGGTCGAGGTGATGAGCGCCGAGCCCGTCGAGCTCACCGAGAAGTCGCGCGGTCGCGGAGCCGCGCTCACACGTCCGCGACCGGGTCACGCCGACCTCGTCGGCATGCAGAAGTACGGGTTCGACGAGGCCCGCCCGATCCTCGAGCGCGCGAGCGCGCGCGAGACGGCGGCTCGTGTCGCGCTGGGCGCGGTCGCCCGGTCGTTCCTGTCCGAGCTCGGCATCCGCCTCGTGAGCCACACGCTGTCGATCGGCCCTGTACGGGTCCCCGAAGGAGCGGCCCTGCCGACCCCCGACGACGTCGACACGCTCGACGCCGATCCGCTGCGGTGCTTCGATCCCGACACGTCGGCGCGCATGGTCGCCGAGGTCGACGCGGCGCGCAAGGACGGAGACACGCTCGGGGGCATCGTCGAGGTGCTCGCGTACGGTCTTCCGCCGGGCCTCGGTTCTCACGTGCACTGGGACCGCCGACTCGACGGGCGGCTCGCGCAGGCCCTCATGAGCATCCAGGCGATCAAGGGCGTGGAAGTCGGCGACGGCTTCGAGACGACGCGCCGACGCGGCTCAGCCGCCCACGACGAACTCTTCGCGGCCGACGGCGGAATCACGCGGGCGAGCGACCGCGCGGGCGGAACCGAGGGCGGAATGTCGACGGGCACGGTGTTGCGCGTGCGCGCGGGCATGAAGCCGATCGCGACGGTTCCCCGCGCACTGCGCACGGTGGACGTGACGACGGGCGACGCGGCATCCGCACATCACCAGCGCTCCGACGTGTGCGCCGTTCCCGCGGCGGGCGTCGTCGCCGAGGCGATGGTCGCGATCGTGCTCGCCGAGGCCGTGCTCGAGAAGTTCGGCGGCGACTCGGTCGCCGAGACGCGCCGCAACCTCGAGTCCTACCTCGCGGCGATCCCCGAGACCCTGCGCTCGTCCGGCGAGAGCGACCCGTCGCTCGGCGCCGACGACGCGGAGCCGCTCGCCGAGCATGACCTCGCCCACTGAGCACGCGCCCGTGCCCGTGGCACGGGAGGCGGCATCCGCCGTCGTCCTCATCGGGCCGATGGGCGCCGGAAAGACCAGCGTCGGACGGCGTGTCGCCAAGGCGCTCGCGCTGCCCTTCACCGACACCGACGCGGCCGTCGCGCGTGAGCACGGGCCGCTCGAGACGGTGTTCGCGACCCAGGGCGAGAAGCGCTTCCGCGAGCTCGAGCGCGACGCGGTGCGTGCGGCGCTCGCAACCGGCGGCGTCGTGTCGCTCGGCGGGGGAGCGGTGCTCGATCCGCGCACACGCGCCGACCTCGCGCGGCACCGGGTCGTGCTGCTCACCGTGACACCCAGGGTGGTGGAGGGGCGCATCCGCGGCTCGAACCGCCCCCTGCTGCAGACCGAGGATCCGCTCGAGCGGTGGACCGCGATCTTCCGCGAGCGGCGCCCGCTGTACGACGAGGTCGCCGACATCGAGTTCGACACGTCGACGGGGCCGCTGCAGGACGTCGTCGACGCGATCGTCGAGTGGGTCCGCAGCGGCGCACGACCGGCCACCGCCCAGGAGGAGACATGAGCGAGCCCACCACCATCACCGTGCAGGGTGAGGCCCCGTACGACGTGCGCGTGGGGCGCGGCATCCTGCGCACACTCGGCGACGCCGTGCCCGCGTCGGCCCGCAAGGTGCTCATCGTGCATCCGCCGACCCTCGCCGCACAGGCCGAGCGGCTGCGCGAGGGTCTCCTCGCGGACCGCGAGGTGCTGCTCGCCGAGATCCCCGACGCCGAGCAGGGCAAGCGCATCGAGGTCGCCGCGTTCTGCTGGCAGATCCTCGGACAGGCGGACTTCACGCGCACCGACGCGATCGTCGGGTTCGGCGGCGGCGCGGTCACCGACCTCGCCGGGTTCGTCGCGGCGACGTGGCTGCGGGGCGTGGCCGTCGTGCAGGTGCCGACGACGGTGCTGGGCATGGTCGATGCGGCGGTCGGCGGCAAGACGGGCATCAACACGGCCGAGGGCAAGAACCTCGTCGGCGCGTTCTGGCCGCCCCGCGCCGTGATCTGCGATCTGGATCTGCTCGACTCGCTCGGCCGCAACGAGCTCGTGGCCGGCTTCGCCGAGGTCGTGAAGGCCGGGTTCATCTGGTATCCGGAGATCCTCGATCTGATCGAGGCGGATGCCGCGGCCGTCGTCGACCCGCGCGGTGACGCGTTCCGCCGCTGCGTCGAGCTTGCGATCGACATGAAGGCGCGGGTCGTGGGGGAGGACCTGCGCGAAGCGGGGCTGCGCGAAGTGCTCAACTACGGCCACACCCTCGGCCACGCGATCGAGCACGCCGAGCGCTACCGCTGGCGCCACGGCGCGGCGATCTCGATCGGCATGGTCTTCGCGGCCGAGCTGTCCCGGCTCGCGGGCCGGTTGTCGGATGCCGCCGCCCAGCGCCACCGCGACATCCTCGAACTTCTCGGGCTGCCGACCTCGTATCGTGCGGGGGCGTGGCCGCAGCTGCTCGCGACCATGCAGCGCGACAAGAAGGCGCGCGGAGGGATGCTGCGGTTCATCGTGCTGGACGACATCGCGAAGCCCACGACGCTGCAGGCCCCCGACGAGTCGCTGCTCTTCGCGGCGTACCAGGAGGTCGCGGGCTGAAAGCTCGGCGGAGCGCGAGCATCGTCGCTAGGGTGGCGGGATGCTGAGCATCCGTCGTGTTCGCGCCGACGAATGGGAGGCCGTGCGCGACCTGCGTCTCGAGTCGCTGAGCGACCCGCTCGCCCCGATCGCGTTCCTCGACACGCGCGCCGGCGCCGAAGCCCGCAGCGACGACTTCTGGCGCGACCGCACCGCACGGGCGGCCGAGAGCGACGACGGCGCGCAACTCGTGGCCGAAGACGACGGCGAATGGGTCGGGTCGCTCACGGTCCTCCTGCGACGGCCGGGCGGCATGGATCACCTCCACCGCACGGCGTCGCACCCGGCCGCCGACGTCGTGGGCGTGTGGGTGCGACCCACGCACCGCGGCGACGGAACGATCGACGCGCTGCTCGATGCGGCGGTGAAGTGGGCCCTCGCGCACGGGGCGCAGGCGGTGTCGCTCGACGTGCACGTCGACAACCATCGCGCTCAGAACGCATACCGACGGTTCGGGTTCCGCGAGACGGGCGAAGTGACGCAGAGCGTCGCGGGGAGAGAGCTGCGGATGACGTGGCAGCCCGATCGCTCAGAGAGCGCCGCCGACCCTCGCTAGGGTGATGGCGTGACGACTCCGCGGCGCCTGCTTCTCGTGAACGGACCGAACCTCAATCTCCTGGGCGTGCGAGAGCCCGACGTCTACGGCACCGAGACCCTCGCGGACGTCGAACGCATCGCAGCGGATGCCGCGCGGGCGCGCGGGTTCGAGATCCGCGCCGTGCAGAGCAACCACGAGGGCGTGCTCCTCGACGCGATCCACGCCGCGCGCGAGGACTGCGCGGGCATCGTGATCAACCCCGGCGGGCTCACGCACACGTCGGTCGTGCTGCGCGATGCGCTCTCCGGTGTGGGTCTGCCGGTCGCGGAGGTGCACATCTCCGACATCTCGAAGCGCGAGCCCTTCAGGCAGCACTCTTACGTCGCCGATGTCGCCCTCGTGCACGTGGTGGGCGAGGGCGTCCGGGGGTACGCGACCGCGGTCGCGCGCCTCATCGACGTCATCACAGGGCAGGCCGACGGCTGATCCTCCGGTGTCGGCCCCGAGGCATCCCGTAGAATCGAACGTCGGCCGTTGACGGACGCGCCCGGCCCCAGTCTCGTCCGGCCCGCACCGGGGCCGCCTCATCACCACACGAACGGACTTCCCACACACATGGCATCGACCGCAGACATCAAGAACGGCGTCGTCCTCAACATCGACGGACAGCTCTGGAGCGTCGTCGAGTTCCAGCACGTCAAGCCCGGCAAGGGCGGGGCGTTCGTGCGCACGAAGCTCAAGAACGTCGTCACGGGCAAGGTCGTCGACAAGACCTACAACGCGGGCGCGAAGGTCGACATCGAGAACGTCGACCGCCGCGACTTCACGTACCTCTACAACGACGGCGACAGCTTCGTGTTCATGGACACGACCGACTACGACCAGTTGTCGGTGCCCGCGGCGACCGTCGGCGACGCGAAGAACTTCCTGCTCGAGAACCAGCAGGTGACGATCGCCCTCAACAACGGCAACCCGCTCTACATCGACCTCCCGGCCTCGGTCGTGCTCGAGATCACCTACACCGAGCCGGGTCTGCAGGGCGACCGCTCGTCGGCGGGCACCAAGCCCGCGACGGTCGAGACCGGCTACGAGATCCAGGTCCCGCTGTTCCTCGAGACGGGCACGAAGGTCAAGGTCGACACCCGTACGGGCGAGTACCTCGGCCGCGTCAACTGACGCCGCGCGATGAGCGCACGAACGAAAGCGCGCAAGCGCGCACTCGACATCCTCTTCCAGAGCGACATCCGTGGTGAGGCGCTGCCGACCGTGCTGGCCGCCGAGGCCGAGCGCGCCGCGAACGAGCCCGCTCGTGAGGCGTCGTGGCTGTACGCACGCGAGATCGTCGACGGCGTGATCGACAACCAGGCCGAGATCGACGAGCTCATCACCACCTACGCGAAGGACTGGTCCCTCGCGCGCATGCCCGCGGTCGACCGCGCCCTGCTGCGGATCGGCGTGTGGGAGATCGTCTACAACGACGAGGTGCCGACGGCGGTCGCGATCGACGAGGCCGTCGAGCTCGCGAAGGAATTCTCGACCGACGAGTCGGGCGCGTTCGTGCACGGGGTCCTCGCGCGCATCGCGCGCGCCGGCTGACGCCGGGGCGGTTCTGTCGGAGCGGGGGACCAGGATGCATCCCGTGACCCCGCCCTTCGACGACGCCGCACACCGCGGCATGGCCCCGCGGGAAGTGGTGGCGTCGGCGTCCTCCGACTGGCGGCGCCTCTTCGCGGCATCCGCTTCGCCTGTCCCGGGCGCGACCACCGCGCTCGCCCTCGGTGTCGAGCTGCGCCAGCGCGTGCGCCGTGACGGCTCGGCGTGGTCGCCCGTCAAGGCCGAGACGGCGACCGCGCGTGGCCTGCACCGGCACGGGGCAGACGTGCTGGTGGGCCTGCGACCGCTCGAGCGCGGTGCGCGCGACGACGCGTGGATCAAGGGCGATGCGTCGTGGGATGAGGTGCGACGTCCGGGCAATCGCTACGACCCCGCGCAGGCGCGCTGGCTCACCGAGTTGCACAGCATCGGCCGCGACCTGCGCACGTACGGCACGTTCTCAGACGTCGCCGAATGGCTCACCCTCGACGACATCACATCGTCGCTGCTGTGGCCGCACCTCGAGAAGGCGGAGCGGCTCGGCATCCCGATCGTCGCCACGAAGCGTCACCAGTCGGTCGAGCTCGTGGACGGGGCGTCCGTGTCGGTTCGCGTGTCACAGCGGTCGGGCGCGCTCAGCGTCGCGCCGGAGGTCGTGATCGGGGGAGCGGAGGCGGATGCCGCGAGCGTCCGCCCCATCGGCGGCAGCGGCGTCTACAGGTTCGAGGTGACGGGCGAGCGCATCCGCATCGACCTCGCGCGCGCGTCGGTGCCCGACGCCGTGCGGGCACTGCTCATGGCGTCGGCGCCGGTCGAGGTTCCCGCTCACGACGCCGAGGAGTTCATCGCCGAGCACCTCGCGCCGCTGTCGCGGCACGTGACGGTGCGTGCGCCGGGCATCGAGATCCCGTCGCCCGATCGGCCGACGCTCGTCCTCGGCGTGCGGTTCTCGCCGTCGCATCGGCTGGAGTACTCGCACTCGTGGCGGTACCTCGGGCGCGACGACATCCCGTTCGACGCACCCGACCCCACCGACCGCGAATCCGAAGCCGAAGACGCGATCCGGCAACGCGTCGAGGAGGTCTGGAAGGAGGAGTCTCCGGTCGAATGGGCGCCCACCGCGGTGCTGACCGGGCTCGACGCAGCCGAGTTCGCGGCGCGCGTGCTTCCGCGCCTCGAGGCGCTCGGCGGCGTCGTGGTCGAGGTGACGGGGGAGCGGCCCCGCTATCGCGAGCTGACGGGCGACCCGCGCATCGAGGTCACGACGGTCGAATCGCCCGATCCGGACTGGTTCGACCTCGGCGTCGTGGTGACCATCGACGGGCGGCGCCTCCCGTTCGGCAAGCTCTTCACCGCGCTGTCGCGCGGCCGGCGAAAGATGCTCCTGAGCGACGGCGCGTACTTCTCGCTGTCGCATCCGTCGTTGGCGAGGCTGCGCGAGCTCATCGAGGAGGCGGGTGAGCTCGACGAATGGGAGACGGGCCCTCGCCTCAACCGCTACCAGACCACGCTGTGGGCGGATTTCGAGGACCTCGCCGACCAGTCGGAGCCCGCGGTGTCGTGGCGCGTCATCGCCGACGGCCTTCGCGACGCCGAGGGCGTGCCCGAGACGCCGCTGCCGCGCGGGCTGCGCGCGGACCTGCGCCCGTATCAGCGCGCGGGGTACGACTGGCTCGCGTTCCTGTGGCATCACCGTCTGGGCGGCATCCTCGCCGACGACATGGGTCTCGGCAAGACGCTCCAGCTCCTCGCGCTCATCGCGCAGACACGCGACGCGGGAGAGCGCCGCCCGTTCCTCGTGGTGGCTCCCACATCGGTCGTGTCGACGTGGCGCACCGAGGCCGCGCGCTTCACTCCCGACCTGCGCATGAGCGTGCTCGACGGCGCGCGAGGCGAACAGAAGCGCGCAGCGGATGCCTCGACTGTCGCGCGGGCCGCGGCATCCGCCGATGTCGTCGTCACGTCCTACACGCGCCTGCGCCTCGACGAGTCCGGGTTCGCGGACGTCGAGTGGGCCGGGCTCGTTCTCGACGAGGCGCAGTTCGTGAAGAACCAGGCCACCAAGACGCACCAGGCGGTCGCGGCGCTGCGCGCAGACGTCGTGTACGCCGTCACCGGCACGCCGCTCGAGAACAGCCTGAGTGAGCTGTGGGCGCTGCTCGCGCTCGCGGCGCCAGGGCTCTTCCCATCGGCGCGGCGCTTCCGCGAGGAGTACATCGGGCCGATCGAGCAGGGCAGGGTGCCGGAGAACCAGGAGGGCGGCGAGTACCGCGCCGGACGCGTCGCGCGCCTGCGGCGCCGCATCCGCCCGCTCGTGCTGCGCCGCACGAAGGAGCTCGTCGCCGCCGACCTGCCGCCGAAGCAGGAGCAGGAGGTCGCGGTCGAACTGGGGCCCGCGCACCGGGCGCTGTACGACACCATGCTGCAGCGCGAGCGGCAGAAGGTGCTGGGCCTGCTCGAAGACCTCGACCGCAACCGGTTCATCGTGTTCCGGTCACTGACGCTGCTGCGGATGCTGAGCCTGGCGCCCGAGCTCATCGACCCGGAGTACGCGCACATCGAGCCGAGCAAGCTCACCGCACTGTTCGAACAGCTCGACGAGGTGCTGGCCGAGGGCCACCGCGCGCTCGTGTTCAGCCAGTTCACGTCGTTCCTGGGGCTCGTCGCCGAGCGACTCGAGGAGCGCGGCATCCGCCACGCGTACCTCGACGGATCGACTCGCGACCGCGACTGCGCGGTCGCGAGCTTCCGCACGGGAGAGGCGCCCGTGTTCCTCATCAGCCTGAGGGCCGGTGGTTTCGGTCTGACGCTCACCGAGGCGGACTACGTGTTCTTGCTCGACCCGTGGTGGAACCCCGCCGCAGAAGCCCAGGCGATCGACCGAGCGCACCGCATCGGGCAGGAGCGCCCCGTCAACGTCTATCGGCTGATCGCGGCGGGAACGATCGAGGAGAAGGTCATGGCGCTGCAGCAGCGGAAAGCGCGGCTGTTCCGCGCCGTCATGGACGACGACGCGCTGTTCGGACGTGCGCTCTCGGCCGACGACATCCGGGGACTGTTCGAGCAGGACTGACCCGCGGATCGGCATTTCCACGGCCGTCCGTCCGAGGCCCCGATCCGACCTCGCCTACAATCGGTGTGCGTCGATCGGAAGGATTTCCATGCGCATCACGGGCCTCGGCCATGCCGGCATGTTCATCGAGACGGCAGGCGGGAGCATCCTCTGCGACCCCGTCATCGGGCCGACGTTCTTCGGCTCGTGGTTCCCGTTCCCCGACAACCGGGCGCTCGACTGGGAGCGCTTCGGCAAGGCGGACTTCCTCTACATCTCCCACCGGCACCGCGACCACTTCGACCCGGCGCTCATGGAGCGGTACGTGCCGAAGGACATCAAGGTGCTCCTGCCGGAGTATCCGACGGACGACCTCGAGACCGACCTGCGCAAGCTCGGCTACGACAACATCATCTACACCCAGGCGGGTGTGCCGCTCGAGTTCGGCCCGCTCAAGATCATGGTGACGCCCCTGCGCGCGCCGAGCGACGGTCCGATCGGCGATTCGTCGCTGAGCGTCGACGACGGCACGGCGAGCATCCTCAACCAGAACGACTCGCACCCGCTCGACCTCGAGAAGCTCATGGCGTTCTCGAAGCCCGAGGCGTACTTCACGCAGGTGTCGGGCGCGATCTGGTGGCCCATGGTCTACGACCTGCCGCAGGACGCCAAGCAGAACTTCGCGCGCCTCAAGCGCGAGGCGCAGAACAAGCGCGCGATGTACTACATCGAGAAGATCGATGCCGAGCACGTCTTCCCGATGGCCGGCCCGCCGATGTTCCTGCGCGAGGAGCTGTTCCGCTATAACGGCTACGGCCTCGAAGACGACGCGATCTTCACCGACCAGCGCCAGTTCCTGGAGCACATGGCCGAGCTGCGGCCCCAGCAGAAGGGGTATCTCTTCCTGCCCGGCACGCAGGTCGACCTGAACAACGGCGAGATCGAGGTGACGCAGACCCTGTACTCGGATGCCGAGATCGAGCGCATCTTCGGTGACAAGTGGTCGTACCTCGCCGAGCAGCGCGACTCGCGCCAGGACGAGATCCGTGCCGAGGAGGCGTCGCGCGCCGCGGTGCTGCCGCCCGACGAGATGCTCGCGGCGCTCAAGGAGTGGTGGGAGCCGCTCCTGCGCCGCGCGCGTACGATCCGCAACGGCGTCGGAGGGCCCGTGCGCTTCACGATCGGCGAGCTCGACATGGTCGCCGACTTCCCGAAGGCGAAGCTGCGCGAGTACGACGGCGAAGACGTCGAGTTCTGGTACACGATTCCCGCCGACCTCGTGTCGACGAACATCCGCGATCACGAGATCGACTGGTCGAACTCGATCTTCCTGTCGATGCAGTTCCAGGCAGGGCGCAAGGGCAAGTTCAACGAGTTCATCTACACGTTCCTCAAGTGCCTCTCGCGCGACCGCATCGAGTACGTCGAGAACTGGTACGCCGAGCAGTCCGACACGTCCGAGGACGCCCAGCTGGGCGACTGGATCGTGCAGCGCCGCTGCCCGCACCTGCGTGCCGACCTGACGAAGACGGGCAAGATCGAGGACGGCGTGCTCACGTGCAGCCTCCACGACTGGAAGTGGGACCTGGCGTCGGGGCGCTGCCTCACGACGCAGGGACACCCGATCCGTGCGACGCAGGTGGAGGACGACCTGCACCGCGACGCCACTCAGCCGGCCGCCTGACTCCCGGCGGTCCGCCCGGCACACGCGATCGCGTCGGGTAGGGTGGGAGTCACGACAGCCACCTTTAACCCCGTCCCGTGAGGCGGAGAAGGGAGCGGCGGATGAGCACGCGCACCGTGCTGCACGAGGCCGACATCGCCCGGGCTCTGACTCGGATCTCGCACGAGATCCTCGAGTCCAACAAGGGGCCCCAGAATCTGGTGATCCTCGGCATCCCCACCCGCGGAGTCACGCTCGCCGAGCGCATCGGATCGCTCGTGAGCGAGTTCGGCGGCGAGTCCGTACCGGTCGGCTCGCTGGACGTCACGATGTACCGCGATGACCTGCACCGCAACCCGACCCGCTCCCCGCGGCCGACGCAGATCCCGCCCGGCGGCATCGACGGCAGAGTCGTGGTGCTCGTCGACGACGTGCTGTTCTCGGGGCGCAGCATCCGTGCCGCCCTCGACGCCCTTCAGGACATCGGGCGCCCCGCCGTCGTGCGTCTCGCGACTCTCATCGATCGTGGCCACCGCGAGCTTCCGATCCGCCCCGACTTCGTCGGCAAGAACCTGCCGAGCGCGCGCGACGAGCGCGTTTTCGTGCGCCTTGCGGAGGTCGACGGCGAAGAGTACGTCTCGATCGAGGGGCGGTGAGCGCGTGAGGCACCTGCTCGACACGAAGACCCTCTCGCGGGACGCCGCGCTGCGCATCCTCGACGTCGCGGAGGACATGGCCGACACGCAGCAGCGCGAGGTGAAGAAGCTTCCCACGCTGCGCGGCAAGACCGTCGTGAACCTCTTCTTCGAGGACTCCACACGCACGCGCATCTCGTTCGAGGCGGCGGCGAAGCGGCTGTCGGCGGACGTCATCAACTTCTCGGCGAAGGGCTCGAGCGTCTCGAAGGGCGAGAGCCTGCAGGACACGGCTCAGACGCTTCAGGCGATGGGGGCGGATGCGGTCGTCATGCGTCACGGGGCATCCGGCGCGCCTCGCACCCTCGCGACGAGCGGCTGGATCACCGCGGGCGTCGTGAACGCGGGCGACGGCACGCACGAGCATCCGACGCAGGCGCTGCTCGATGCGTTCACGATCCGCAAGCGTCGGTTCGGCGCGGACAGCCGCGGGCGCGATCTCAGCGGACTCGCCGTGACGATCGTGGGCGACATCCTGCACTCGCGCGTCGCGCGCTCGAACGTGTGGCTGCTGCACACGCTCGGCGCGAACGTGACCCTCGTGGCGCCGCCGACGCTCGTGCCGCAGGACGTGTCGGCGTGGCCGGTGCGCGTGCTGTACGACCTCGACGAGGCGGTCGCCGAAGCACCCGACGCGCTCATGATGCTGCGGATCCAGATCGAGCGCATGAACGCCGCGTATTTCCCGACCGAACGGGAGTATTCCCGTCATTGGGGGCTCGATGCGACGCGATTGGCGGGCCTGGCGGCGGATAGCATTGTCATGCACCCCGGTCCCATGAACCGCGGGCTCGAGATCTCCGCCGACGCCGCCGACTCGTCCCGGTCGACCGTGCTCGACCAGGTGGCGAACGGCGTGTCGGTGCGGATGGCGGTGCTGTATCTGCTCCTGGCGGGGGAGCGCGACGACGATGGGAGTGCCGCGTGACGGCCCTGGGACACGCCGCCGAGAGCGGCAGCTCGGCAACCGAGACGCTGCTGTTCCGCGGCGCATCGCTCGAAGGCACCGGCGCGCTCGACCTGCTCGTCGAGGACGGCATGATCGTCGAGACAGGCGTGGGGCTCAGCCGCGCCGGCGCGACGGTCGTCGACGTCGAGGGGCTCGTCATGCTGCCGGGCCTCGTGGATCTGCACACGCATCTGCGCGAACCGGGCTACGAGGCATCCGAGACGGTCCTGACCGGGTCGCGTGCGGCGGCCGCCGGCGGCTACGCGGCCGTCTTCGCGATGCCCAACACCTCGCCCGTGGCCGACACGGCGGGCGTCGTCGAGCAGGAGCTCGCCCTCGGCGAGGCTGCCGGCTTCGTCACGGTGCAGCCGATCGGCGCGGTCACGGTCGGGCAGAAGGGCGAGCGGCTGGCCGAGCTGGGCGCGATGGCCGACTCGCGCGCCCGCGTGCGCGTCTTCAGCGACGACGGATTCTGCGTGTGGGACCCGCTCATCATGCGCCGCGCGCTCGAGTACGTGAAGGCGTTCGACGGCGTGATCGCGCAGCACGCGCAGGACCCGCGTCTCACCGAAGGCGCCCAGATGAACGAGGGCGTCGTGTCGGCGGAGCTCGGACTCGCCGGCTGGCCCGCCGTCGCCGAGGAATCGATCATCGCGCGCGATGTGCTGCTCGCGGAGCACGTCGGGTCGCGCCTGCACGTGTGCCACCTCTCGACCGCCGGGTCGGTCGAGATCATCCGGTGGGCGAAGCGCCGCGGTGTGAACGTGACCGCCGAGGTGACGCCGCACCACCTGCTGCTGACCGACGAGCTCGCGCGCGGCTACGACGCGCGATTCAAGGTCAACCCGCCGCTGCGGCGCGAAGAGGACGTCCTCGCGGTGCGCGAGGGGCTCGCGGACGGAACGATCGACATCGTCGCGACCGACCACGCGCCGCATCCGCCCGAGGCGAAGGCGTGCGAGTGGCAGGCGGCGGCGAACGGCATGGTGGGCCTCGAGAGCGCACTGCGCGTCGTGCAGCTCGCGATGGTCGACACAGGGCTCATCACGTGGCCCGACGTCGCGCGCATCATGAGCCGCGAGCCCGCGCGGATCGGGCGCCTGGAGGGGTTCGGCACCCCGCTCACGGCGGGGCACGCGGCATCCGTGACGTTCTACGACCCGTCTCCCGTGCGCACGTTCTCGACGCACGACCTGCGGGGCCGCAGCACGAACTCGCCGTACCTCGGGCGCGAGCTGCCCGGCGAGGTGCGCTGGACCCTGCACCGCGGAGTGCCCACCGTGGTCGACGGGGCTCTGCTCGACGAGCCGGGGGTGCGCGCATGAGCCGCGAAGGAGCCGTCGCGATCATGATCGCGGCCGCCGTCGTGATCCTCGCCGCCCTCGCGCTCGGGTGGTGGCTGCGCACGCGTCGCGACCGCGGGCTGCGCCCCCCGTTCGGCGAGCCGCCGGTCGGCGCGGTGGCGGAGCACTGGTTCCCCGCCCTGTACGTCGCCACGACGCGCCACGACGAGCCGCTCGAGCGACTCGCGATCAAGGGACTCGCGTTCCGCTCGAAGGCCGAGCTCATCGTGGCCGACTCGGGCCTCGTGATCGACCTCGCGGGTCAGCCGCGAATCCACCTCCCGGCCGAGCGCATCGCGTCGGTCGGGCAGTCCACCGTCGCGATCGACCGCGTCGTCGAGAAGGGCGGCCTCGTGCGCGTCACGTGGCACATCGACGACGCGACGCTCGTCGACTCGTACTTCCGGCCGCAGGACGCCTCGGCCCGCGCGCTCGCCGACGCGATCGCCCCGCTCACCACGACAGGAACCGACGCATGACCTCCCTGTTCACGACCGATCCCGCGGTCCTCGTCCTCGAAGACGGCACCCGCCACGTCGGGCGCGCGTACGGAGCGCGCGGCACGACGCTCGGCGAGGTCGTCTTCGCGACGGGCATGACCGGCTACCAGGAGACCCTGACCGATCCGTCGTACGCGGGCCAGATCGTGCTGCAGACCGCGCCGCACATCGGCAACACCGGCATGAACCAGGAGGACCCCGAGTCGCGCCGCATCTGGGTGTCGGGCTACATCGTGCGCGACCCCTCCCGCGTCGTGTCGAACTGGCGGGCCGAGGAATCCCTCGACGAGGCGCTCGAGCGCGACGGGATCGTCGGCATCAGCGGCATCGACACGCGCGCGGTGACGCGGCACATCCGCTCCGCCGGCAGCATGCGCGGCGGGATCTTCTCGGGCGACTCGGCCTCGATCGAGCCCGATGAGCAGCTCCGCCTCGTGCGCGAGGCGCCGCAGATGGCTGGTCTCAACCTGTCGGCGGAGGTCTCCGTCCCCGTCGCGCAGGTCACGCCCGCCCAGGGCGAGCGCATCGGCAATCTGGCGGTTCTCGACCTCGGCGTCAAGCAGGCGACGGTCGACAACCTGGCCGCTCGCGGGTTCGAGGTGCACGTCCTGCCGCAGAACGTCACGATCGACGAGCTGCGCGCGATCGACCCGGTCGCGGTCTTCTACTCGAACGGGCCGGGCGACCCCGCCGCATCCGACGCCCATGTCGAGCTGCTGCGCGGCGTGCTCGACGAGGGGCTGCCGTTCTTCGGCATCTGCTTCGGCAACCAGCTTCTGGGCCGCGCGCTGGGCCTCGGCACGTACAAGCTGCCGTTCGGCCACCGCGGCATCAACCAGCCGGTGCTCGACAAGGCGACGGGCCGCGTCGAGATCACGGCGCACAACCACGGCTTCGCGGTCGACGCACCGGTCGAGGGGGAGTTCGACAGCCCCGCCGGCTACGGCCGCATCGAGGTGAGCCATGTCGGCCTCAACGACCGCGTCGTCGAGGGTCTGCGCGCGCTCGACATCCCGGCGTTCTCGGTGCAGTACCACCCCGAGGCGGCGGCAGGGCCCCACGACGCCAACTACCTGTTCGACCGCTTCCGCGACATGGTGCTCGCCTCGCTCGCAGGACGGGAGAAGCGCGCCCAGCCCGCCCCCTCGGGTGCTGAGCGGGCGCAGCGAGACGAAGCGTCGACGACCGGAGAGAACGACTGATGCCAAAGCGCGACGACATCCAGAGCGTCCTCGTGATCGGGTCGGGCCCGATCGTCATCGGCCAGGCCGCCGAGTTCGACTACTCGGGCACGCAGGCGTGCCGCGTGCTGCGCGGCGAGGGGCTGCGCGTGATCCTCGTGAATCCGAACCCGGCGACGATCATGACCGACCCGGACTTCGCCGACGCGACCTACATCGAGCCGATCACGCCCGCCGTGATCGAGACGATCATCGCGAAGGAGAAGCCGGATGCGATCCTGCCGACGCTGGGCGGCCAGACGGCGCTCAACGCGGCGATCGCCCTCCACGAGCAGGGGATCCTCGACAAGTACGGCGTCGAGCTCATCGGCGCGAAGGTCGACGCGATCCGCAAGGGCGAGGACCGGCAGATCTTCAAGGAGCTGGTCGTCGCCGCCGGCGCCGACGTCGCGGAATCCGTCATCTGCCACTCGATGGAGGAACTCCTCGCCGGCGCCGAGAAGCTCGGCTACCCGCTCGTCGTGCGCCCCTCGTTCACGATGGGCGGACTCGGGTCGGGCTTCGCGTTCGACGAGGACGACCTGCGGCGCATCGGGGGTGCGGGCCTGCACGATTCGCCGACGAACGAGGTGCTGCTGGAGGAGTCGATCCTCGGGTGGAAGGAGTACGAGCTCGAGCTCATGCGCGACACGGCCGACAACACGGTCGTCGTGTGCTCGATCGAGAACGTCGACCCGGTCGGCGTGCACACGGGCGACTCGATCACGGTCGCACCGGCGCTGACCCTCACCGACCGCGAATATCAGAAGCTGCGCGACATCGGCATCGACATCATCCGCGCGGTGGGTGTCGACACGGGCGGATGCAACATCCAGTTCGCCGTCGACCCGCAGACGGGCCGCGTGATCGTGATCGAGATGAACCCGCGCGTGTCGCGATCGTCGGCCCTGGCATCGAAGGCGACCGGCTTCCCGATCGCGAAGATCGCCGCGAAGCTCGCGATCGGCTACCGCCTCGACGAGATCCCGAACGACATCACGAAGGTGACGCCGGCGAGCTTCGAGCCGACGCTCGACTACGTCGTCGTGAAGGTGCCGCGCTTCAACTTCGAGAAGTTCCCCGCAGCGGACACGACCCTCACGACGACCATGAAGTCGGTCGGCGAGGCGATGGCGATCGGACGCAACTACGCGACCGCTCTCCAGAAGGCGCTGCGCTCGCTCGAGAAGCGCGGATCGAGCTTCCACTGGGGCGACGAGCCTCGTTCGGCCGACGAGCTGCTCGAACTCGCGAAGACCCCGACGGACGGCCGCATCGTGCTGCTCCAGCAGGCGCTGCGAAAGGGTGCGACGGTCGAGCAGGCGTTCGAGGCGACCAAGATCGACCCGTGGTTCCTCGACCAGATCGTGCTCATCAACGAGGTCGCCGAGTTCGTGCGCACCGCGGGCGAGCTCGACGCGCACACCCTCCGCATCGCGAAGGAGCACGGGTTCAGCGACGCGCAGATCGCGCAGCTGCGCAACGACACCGAGGCGGAGGTGCGCGGCATCCGTCACGCCCTCGGCGTCCGTCCCGTCTACAAGACGGTCGACACGTGCGCGGGGGAGTTCCCGGCGCTCACGCCCTACCACTACTCGAGTTACGACGCCGAGACCGAGGTCGCGCCCTCCGAGCGCACGAAGGTCGTCATCATCGGCTCGGGTCCGAACCGCATCGGCCAGGGCGTCGAGTTCGACTACTCGTGCGTCCACGCGTCGTTCGCGCTGTCGGCGGCCGGCTACGAGACCGTGATGGTCAACTGCAACCCCGAGACGGTCTCGACCGACTACGACACGAGCGACCGCCTGTACTTCGAGCCGCTCACCCTCGAGGACGTGCTCGAGGTGCTGCACGCCGAGTCGCAGTCCGGTCAGATCCTCGGCGTGATCTGCCAGCTCGGCGGCCAGACGCCGCTCGGCCTCGCGAAGGGGATCCAGGACGCGGGCTACCGCATCCTCGGCACGAGCCCCGATGCGATCGACCTCGCCGAGGAGCGAGGCCTGTTCAGCGGCATCCTCTCGTCGGCAGGCCTCGTCGCGCCGCGCCACGGCACGGCGATCGACGTCGAAGGCGCGGTTGCCGTGGCGGAGGACATCGGGTACCCCGTGCTCGTGCGGCCGAGCTTCGTGCTCGGCGGCCGCGGCATGGAGATCGTGTACGACACGCCGAGCCTGCGCGACTACTTCGACCGCATCGCCGACCAGGCGATCATCGGCCCGGGGCTCCCGCTGCTCGTCGACCGGTTCCTCGACGACGCGATCGAGATCGACGTCGACGCGCTGTACGACGGCGACGAGCTGTACGTCGGCGGCGTCATGGAGCACCTCGAGGAGGCCGGCATCCACTCCGGCGACTCGAGCTGCGCGCTGCCGCCCATGTCGCTCGGCCGATCCGACATCGACCGCGTGCGTGACGCCACGCGCGCCATCGCCGAGGGCGTCGGCGTGCGCGGGCTCATCAACGTGCAGTTCGCGATCAGCGCGGGCGTGCTCTACGTCATCGAGGCGAACCCCCGCGCGAGCCGCACGGTGCCGTTCGTGTCGAAGGCGCTCGGCATCCCACTCGCGAAGGCGGCCGCGCGCATCATGGCGGGCGCGACGATCTCCGAGCTCGTCGCCGAGGGCCTCCTGCCGCCCGTCGACGGCTCGCGCGTGCCCTTCGGCGCGCCGGTCGCGGTCAAGGAGGCGGTGCTGCCGTTCAAGCGCTTCCGCACCGCCGACGGCCACATCGTCGACTCCGTGCTCGGGCCCGAGATGCGCTCGACGGGCGAGGTCATGGGCATCGACCGCGACTTCCCCACGGCGTTCGCGAAGAGCCAGGAGGCCGCGTACGGCGGCATGCCGTTGTCGGGCACCGTGTTCATCTCGGTCGCCGACAGCGACAAGCGCGCCGTCATCCTTCCGGCGCACCGCCTGCAGCAGCTCGGCTTCTCGCTCGTGGCGACGGAGGGCACGGCCGAGATCCTCGGCCGCAACGGCATCGACGTCACCGTCGTGAACAAGTACAGCCAGACCCAGGCGACGGGGGAGAAGAACATCGTCGACCTCATCAACGAAGGCGCGATCGACATCGTCGTCAACACACCGAGCGGAGGTGCGGCCCGAGCGGACGGCTACGAGATCCGCGCGGCGGCGGTGGCCGCCGACAAGGCCCTGTTCACGACGATGGCCGTGCTCGGCGCCGCGGTGACGGCGATGGATGCGATGCAGGACGGCTTCGGGGTCAAGAGTCTGCAGGAGTACGCGGCCGACCGTGCGGGGGTGACGGCATGACCTCGTTCGGCGAACGTCTGCGGACCGCCCTCCACACGTACGGACCGCTGTGCGTCGGCATCGACCCGCACGTCTCCCTCGTGGAGGAGTGGGGCCTCGAGGCGTCGGGTGCCGGCATCCGCGAATTCGGTCTGAGGGTCGTCGAGGCCTCCGCGGGCCGCGTGGGCGTCGTGAAGCCGCAGGTCGCGTTCTTCGAGCGCTTCGGCTCGGCCGGATTCGCGGCGCTCGAAGATGTGCTGCGCGCCGCGCGCGACGCGGGACTCGTCGTGATCGCCGACGCCAAACGCGGCGACATCGGCTCCACGATGGACGGATATGCGGCGGCGTGGCTGGCGCCGGGCTCGTCGCTCGAGGCGGATGCCGTGACCCTGAGCCCCTACCTGGGAGCCGACTCCCTGCGCGACACGCTCGCGTTCGCCGTGGCCGCGGGCAAGGGCGCGTTCGTCCTCGCGGCGACGAGCAACCCGGCGGCGCATGTGCTCCAGAGCGCGCTCGTGGCCGGTGAGCCCGGCGAGACGGTCGCCGCGCGCGTCGCACGCGAGGTCGCGGCGGCGGGCGACGCATCCGCCGATTCGCTCGGCTCGATCGGCGTGGTCGTCGGTGCGACAGCCGATCGCGACGCGGTGGGGCTGACGGATGCCGCGCTCGAGCGGCTCCCGATCCTCGCCCCCGGCTTCGGGGTGCAGGGCGCGGAGCCGAGCGATCTGCACCGGCTGTTCGGGCCTCTTGCCGCGAACGTCGCCGCGAGCGAGAGCCGGAGCATCCTTTCCGCCGGTCCGGACCGGCTGGCCGCCCGCATCGAGGAGCGGGCGGGACTCTACGCGGAGGTGAACCTTGGCTGAGCGGCACGGGCCGCCCGAAGTCGATCGAGTGGCCGCGTCGCGGCGCGCCGTCGCAGCGCGACGCGAGCGTGCGTCGCTCAAACGCGATGTCACGACTCGCGTCATCACGCCGCAGGAGCTGCTGCGGCGGGCGCTCGCCGAGCCGAACTCGCCCGCCGGTGCGATGCGCGTGACGGAGTTCCTCACGAGCATCCCCGCGATCGGAGAGGGCAAGCGCGACCGCATCCTGCACGACCTCGGCATCTCTCCGGTCAAGCGCCTGGGCGGGCTCGGAGCACGACAGCGCCGCGCGCTGCAGGATCTCCTCGACCGGCGCTGGCCCGAGCCCGAGCCGCGCGCGGGACGCAGCCGGCTCGTCGTGCTGGCGGGGCCGACCGCCGTCGGCAAGGGCACGGTTGCGGCGGAGATCCGCAAGCGGCATCCGGAGATCCACCTCTCGGTGTCGGCGACGACGCGCCCTCCGCGACCCGGCGAGGTCGAGGGAGAGCACTACTTCTTCGTCGACGACGCCGAGTTCGACCGCCTCATCGCGGCGGGCGAGTTGCTCGAGCACGCGACGGTCCACAACAAGTACCGCTACGGCACGCCGCGCAAGCCCATCGAACGCGCGCTCGAGGAGGGCCGCACGGTGCTGCTCGAGATCGACCTGCAGGGTGCGCGGCAGGTGCGTGCCGCCGAGCCGTCGGCGACTCTCGTGTTCCTCCTCCCGCCGAGCTGGGACGAGCTCGTGCAGCGCCTCGTGGGGCGCGGCACCGAGGGCGAGGAGGAGCGCGCGCGGCGCCTGCGCACGGCGAAGGTCGAGCTGGCGGCGCAGGGGGAGTTCGACTACCGCGTCGTGAACGACGACGTCGCGCGGGCCGCCGACGAGGTCGTGTCGCTCGTGACCTGATCCGTCCGGCGGGCTCCGAGGCGCTCTCAGGTAGAATGATTGGATGCCTCGGCGCGTCCGGGCACGCAGACTTTCCCCTTCCACTTCTCAGGAGGACCCCATGGCCGGAACCAACCAGGGCATCATCGAGCCCCCCATCGACAGCCTTCTCGAGAAGGTCGACTCCAAGTACCAGCTCGTGATCTACGCAGCCAAGCGCGCGCGCCAGATCAACGACTACTACTCGGACCTCCACGAGGGCAACCTGTTCGACAACGTCGGGCCGCTCGTCGACTCGACCGTCGAAGACAAGCCGCTCACGATCGCGCTCCACGAGATCAACGAAGACAAGCTGCGCCTGCGCCCGGCTGAGTGATCCCGTGCCGGGCGTCCGAGACGCCCGGTTTCGGCGCGATCCGCGCTGTCGCACGCCGTCGGCATACTGGTGCCACCGCGTCAGCGGCACACCCGAACCGTCTCTCGAGCTGGAGCACCATGACCGACCTGCGTCTGTTCACGTCCGAGTCCGTCACCGAGGGGCATCCCGACAAGATCTGCGATCAGATCTCCGACAGCATCCTCGACGCGATCCTCGCCGAAGACCCGAAGGGTCGCGTGGCGGTCGAGACGCTCGTGACGACCGGGCTCGTGCACGTCGCGGGCGAGGTGTCGACGTCGGCGTACGTCGAGATCCCGGCGATCGTGCGCCGTGTCGTCAACGAGATCGGCTACACGTCGAGCGACACGGGGTTCGACGGCGACTCGTGCGGCGTGAGCGTGTCGATCGGCGCGCAGTCGTCCGACATCGCGGCCGGCGTCGACAAGGCGTTCGAGCGCCGTGAGGACGGGTCGGAAGACCCGCACGACCTCCAGGGCGCGGGCGATCAGGGCATCATGTTCGGCTTCGCGACGACGGAGACGCCGCAGCTCATGCCGATGGCGGCATGGACCGCGCACCGCATGGCCGAGCGCCTCGCCGAGGTGCGCCGCTCCGGCGCGCTCCCGTTCCTCCGTCCCGACGGCAAGACACAGGTCACGCTCGGCTACGAGGGCTCGACGCCTCGAACGGTCGAGTCGATCGTGCTGTCGACGCAGCACCACCCCGACATCTCGCAGAAGGCGCTGCGCGCCGCGGTGCGGGCCGAGGTCATCGATCCCGTACTCGAGTCGACGGGCCTCGATCTGTCGGGCGTGAAGTACTACATCAATCCCGCCGGCCCGTTCGTGATCGGCGGGCCGAAGGGCGACGCGGGCCTGACCGGCCGCAAGATCATCATCGACACGTACGGCGGCGCCGCACGGCACGGCGGCGGCGCGTTCAGCGGCAAGGACCCGTCGAAGGTCGACCGCTCCGGTGCGTACGCGATGCGCTGGGTCGCCAAGAACGCAGTCGCGGCGGGTCTCGCCGAGCGCCTCGAGGTGCAGGTCGCGTATGCGATCGGCAAGGCGAAGCCGGTCGGCCTCTACGTCGAGACGTTCGGCACGGGCGTCGTTCCCGACGAGGTCATCACGCACGCGATCCTCGACGTGTTCGACCTGCGCCCGCGCGCGATCATCGAGCAACTCGACCTGCTGCGCCCCATCTACGCGCAGACGGCCGCGTACGGTCACTTCGGGCGCGAGCTCCCCGACTTCACGTGGGAGCGCACCGACCGCGTCGACGACCTCCGGTCGGCCGCAGGGCTCTGACATGCGCGCGCGGCGCGTCGCGCGGGTCCTCATCGACTCACCGCTTCCGCAGCTCGATCGCCTCTTCGACTACGCGATACCCGACGCCCTCGCCGACGACGCGCAACCCGGTGTGCGCGTACGCGTGCCGCTTCGATCGGCAGGTCGGGTGGTCGATGGCTATCTGGTCGAGATCGGCGACCCGGATGCCACGGACCGCCCCCTCTCGGAGCTCGACGCCGTCGTGTCGCCGGTCCCCGTCCTCACGCCCGGGCTGTACTCGCTCGCCCGCCGCGCGGCCGACCGCGCGGCGGGATCCGCGAGCGACATCCTGCGCTTGGCGATCCCGCGGCGCATGGTGCGCGCCGAGAAGGCGTGGCTCGCCGCGCCGCCCGTGCAGCGTCCGCGGGTCGAGGCATCCGTCGTGTCGGAAGCAGATGCGACACTCGCGACGTTCCCCGGTCTCGCGGGCGCCCTCGACGACGGCGGCCGTGTCGCGCTCGACGCGCCGCCCGTCGCGCGCCGGTTGGCGACCGGAGTCGAAGTGGCTGCCTGGGCGGACCTGCTCGCCGCGGCCGCAGCGCACATGCTCGCGGCGGGCCGCAGCGCCGTCATCGCGGTGCCCGATCACCGCGACCTCACGCAGCTCGAAGCGGCTCTCGCGGGGCGCGTGCCCGACGACGCGATCGTGCGGGACGACGCCCGGCAGTCGGCGCAGGCCCGCTATGCGCAGTACCTGCGCCTGCTCGCGCCCGAGCCGTGCATCGTGATCGGAAACCGCTCGACCGTGTACGCGCCCGCGCACGATGTCGGCCTGGTCGCGCTGTGGGACGACGGCGATCCGCTGCTCGCCGAACCGCTCAGTCCGGGCGTGCACGCGCGCGATGCGGCGCTCATCCGGCAGGAGCTCGAGGGCTGCGCGCTGCTGTTCGCAGGTCACACGCGCACGACCGATGTCGAACGCCTCGTGCAGCTGGGTTGGGTGCGCGACGTGCCCGCGTCACGACGCGTGACGCCTCGCGTCGTGCTGAGCCCGCCGCGCGAGGGCGAGGGCAGGGGAGTGCGGATGCCGTCGGCGGCCTTCGCGGCGGCGCGCGAGGCGGTGCAGCACGGCCCCGTGCTCGTGCAGGTGGCGCGCCCGGGGTACGCGCCCGTGCTCGTGTGCGCCGCCTGTCGCGCTCCCGCGCGATGCGCGCACTGCGGCGGACCGCTCCACGCCTCACGCCCGCGAGCGGTGCCGGAATGCTCGTGGTGCGGTCGCTCGGCGTCGCCGTGGTCGTGCCCGAAGTGCTCGTCCGACCGGTTCCGCATGGCGTCGTCGGGCAGCGAGCGCACCGCCGACGAGCTCGGTCGCGCCTTCCCGGGCGTGCGCGTCATCGTGGCGGACGGCGAGCATCCGGTCGCCTCCGTCGACGCGCGCCCGGCTCTCGTCGTCGCGACGAGGGGCGCCGAGCCGGTCGCCGCGGGGGGCTACCGCGCCGTCGTGCTGCTGGACGGCGAGCGGATGCTGCTCGCCGACGACCTCCGCATCGGCGAGCACTGCCTGCGGTGGTGGTCGAACGCGGCCGCGCTGGCGGCGCCCGGCGCGCCGGTGCACCTCGTCGGCGTGCAGGGCCCGGTGGCGCGCGCGTTCGCGACCTGGACCCAACCCGCGTACGCGCGCAGCGAGCTCGCCGAGCGCGCACCCCTTCGGATGCCTCCCACCGTGCGCGTCGCGTCGATCCGCGGTCGGCTTCAGGTCGTCGAAGAGGTGCTCGCCCAGCTGCGCGACACGGTCGGCGACGCCGATCCGACGGCTGTGCTCGGTCCGGTCCCCGTCGAGGCGGACGACGGACGCCCGGGGGGAGCGCGTCGCAGCGGAGGCGCGGGGGGCGCGGCATCCGGTCTCGTGCGGGCTCTGTACCGTTTCGACTACGCGCACGGTCCCGTCGTCGCGCACACGCTTCGTGCCGCGGTCATCGCGGATGCCCTGCGCTCGGCGCGTTCGCCGAAGGGTCGACCCCGCGTTCCCGATGCCGCCCGCAATACACTCAGAGTTCGGGTCGATGTGCCCGATCTCGACCTGTGAGGAACACCATGCGACTCGTGTTCGCCGGGACGCCGGATGCGGCGGTCCCGTCACTGCGGCGCCTCGCGGCCTCGTCGCACGAGGTCGTGGGGGTCGTCACGCGTGCTGATGCTCCGGTGGGCCGCAAGCGCGTGCTGACGCCGTCACCCGTCGCGGTCGCGGCGGACGAGCTCGGGCTTGCGACGATCAAGGCCGACCGCCTGGACGCGGCGGCGACCGAGCGCATCACGGCGCTCGAGCCCGACCTCGGCGTCATCGTCGCGTACGGCGGGCTCGTGCGCGAGCCGCTCCTGTCGGCGCCGCGCCACGGCTGGATCAACCTCCATTTCTCTCTGCTGCCGCGCTGGCGCGGCGCGGCACCCGTGCAGCACGCGCTCATCGCGGGCGACGCCCACACGGGTGCGGCGGTGTTCCAGCTCGTGCCCGAGCTCGACGCGGGCGATGTGTTCGGTGTGATCGAGCACGACGTTCCGGCGGATGCCACGGCCGGCGAGCTGCTGGAGACTCTGGCCGTCGACGGTGCGGAGCTCCTCGCGCGGGTCGTCGACGAGATCGCGGCGGGCACGGCGCGCGCGGTGCCCCAGGAGGGCGAGCCGACGTACGCGCCGAAGCTCGTCGACGACGACGGGCGGATCCGCTGGGATGAGCCGCGAGAGGCGGTGCTCGGCCGCATCCGGGGTGTCACGCCCGAGCCGGGGGCCCACACGACCGTGGAGGGAGCGCGACTGAAGCTCCTCGGGGTGCGCGCCGAACGCGACGGAGCGCCGGCGCTCGGCCCCGGCGAGATCGTCCTCGACGGCAAGGAGGTGCTCGTCGGGACGGGCACGCTCCCGATCGTGCTCGAGCGCGTGCAGCCGGCGGGCCGCAACGCGATGGGCGCGACCGACTGGTGGCGCGGAACGCGCGGCGCGGTCAGTCGGGTGGGTACGTGAGGCGCGGGGAGCGGCCGATGAGCAGAGCACAGGCGTCGAGGCGTGTCGCGTTCGACACGATCCGGGCGGTGCACGAATCGGAGGCCTACGCGAACCTCCTCCTTCCGCACGCGATCGCGCGAGCGGGTCTCGAGGAGTCGGATGCCGCGCTGGCGACCGAGCTCACGTACGGCACGCTGCGCCGCCAGGGCACGTACGACGCCGTGATCGAGATCGCGGCCGACCGGCCGGTGCACGACATCGACCCGGTCGCACTCGACGCCCTGCGGCTCGGTGTGCATCAGCTGCTGTCGACGCGCGTCGCATCGCACGCCGCCGTCAACGAGTCCGTCGAGCTCGTGCGCAACGCGGGCCGCGGCATGACAGGATTCGTCAACGCGGTGCTGCGGCGCGTGTCGCGTGACACGCCGGGGGACTGGCTCGAGCGCATCGCCGAAGGCGCGCGCTCCGACGATGAGCGCATCGGTCTCGTGCACTCGCACCCGGTGTGGGTGGTGCGCGCGTTCCGGCGCGCCCTCGCGGCCGAAGGGCGCGCGGACGAGCTCGAGGCGCTGTTGACGGCCGACAACGCGTCGCCGCGAGTGACGATGACCGCGCTGCCCGGCCTCGCTGATCGACCGGAGGGCGCCCGGGCGACGCCGTTCTCGCCGATCGGGTTCCGGCTCGGCGGCGGCGACCCCGACCGTGTCGTGCGTTCGGCGGGCGGCCGGCTCCGCGTTCAGGACGAGGGCTCGCAGCTCGCGGCCCTCGCGCTCACGCGCGTGCTCCCCGTACAGGAGGGGGAACGGTGGCTCGATCTGTGCGCGGGTCCGGGCGGCAAGACGGCCGTGCTCGCGGCGGAGGCCCTCGCCGGCGGTGCGCGCGTCGAGGCGAACGAGGTGTCCCCGTCGCGTGCGGGCCTCGTGCGTCAGGCGCTCGCGGGCGTCCCGCTCGAGGTGCCGGTGTCGGAGGAGGACGGGCGCGTGCGCGCCGCGGCGGCCCCCGAGCAGTACGACCGCATCCTCGTCGACGCGCCGTGCACGGGTCTGGGTGCACTGCGCCGACGTCCCGAAGCGCGCTGGCGCAAGTCGCCCGCCGACATCCCGACACTCACCGATCTGCAGCGCGAGCTGTTGCTCGCGGCGGTGACGGCGCTCAAGCCCGGCGGCGTGGTCGCCTACGTCACGTGCTCACCGCATCTCGCTGAGACGGCCGGGGTGGTCGCCGAGGTCAAGCGCGAGCTGGGCGGCTCGATCGAAGACCTCGACGCACGGCGCGTCGTCACGGCGCTGTCGTCGTCCGACCCGGGCCTCGTGCCGCAGGCCGACGGCTCGGGTCGCGCACAGCTGTGGCCGCACCGCCACAACACCGACGCGATGTCGATCTCGCTCCTGCGCAAGGTCTGACCGTGCGCGGGTCCGGCCGCCGCGCTCGGGATAATGGACGGATGCACAGCCCCTCGCACGACGCCGGCGACGTCCGCATCAACCCGAGCATCCTCGCGGCCGACTTCGTGAACATGCAGGCCGAGCTCGCCCGCATCGCGGGGGCGGACTTCGTCCACGTCGACGTCATGGACAACCACTTCGTCCCGAACCTCACGTTCGGGCCGCAGATGGTCGAGCGCATCCAGGCGACCAGCCCCGTTCCGCTCGACGTGCACCTCATGATCACCGACCCCGACCGGTGGGCTCCGGGGTACGCGGAGTTGGGCGCGGCATCCGTCACGTTCCATCTCGAGGCCGCGACCGAGCCCGTCGCGCTCGCGCGCCGCCTGCGTGACATCGGCTCGCGCGCCGGGGTCGCCGTCAAGCCCGCGACGCCGGTCGACGGGGTGTTCGACCTGCTCGACGAGGTCGACCAGATCCTCGTGATGACGGTCGAGCCGGGGTTCGGCGGACAGTCGTTCATGCCCGAGACGATGCCGAAGCTTCGTCGCCTCGCCGAGGAGGCGCAGCGGCGCGGCTCGAGCGTGTGGCTGCAGGTCGACGGCGGCATCTCGGAGTCCACGATCGGGCAGGCCGCCGAAGCGGGCGCGGACACGTTCGTCGCGGGATCCGCCGTGTTCGGGTCGGACGATCCGGATGCCGCGATCCGCGCGCTGCGCGAAGCGGCCCTCCGCCACCGGCACGGCGCCGCGCGCTGAACCGTCGCCGTGCCCCGTTCACCGGGGCAGCGGAGCACCGCACGGGCCGAGACACCGGCGCGGTTCGCTAACCTTGACGGGTGAAGACGTTCGACGAGCTGTTCACCGAGCTGAGCCGCAAGGCGGTTGAGCGGCCCGAGGGCTCGGGCACGGTCGCGCAGCTCGACGCGGGCGTCCACGCCATCGGCAAGAAGATCGTCGAAGAGGCGGCGGAAGTCTGGATGGCCGCCGAATACGAGTCGACGGATGCAGCAGCCGAAGAGATCTCGCAGCTGCTGTACCACCTGCAGGTGCTGATGCTCGCGAAGGGCCTCACGCTCGACGACGTCTATCGACATCTGTGAGCCACGCCCCGCCCACCGCCACGACTCACGAAAGCCCCGCACCCATGTTGCGAATCGCCGTGCCGAACAAGGGATCGCTCGCCGACACCGCCGCCGAGATGCTGCAGGAGGCCGGATACGTCGGCCGCCGCGATCCGAAGGACCTTCACGTCATCGACCCGCAGAACGAGGTCGAATTCTTCTACCTTCGCCCGAAAGACATCGCGACGTACGTCGGCTCGGGCGCGCTCGACGTCGGCATCACCGGCCGAGACCTTCTGCTCGACGCGCGCATGCCGGGCGCTCGAGAGATCGAGGCGCTCGGCTTCGGTGACTCGACATTCCGCTTCGCAGGCCCTCCCGGACGGTTCTCGTCGGTCGAGGACCTCGAGGGGCACCGCGTCGCAACCGCGTATCCGGGCCTGGTCGACGGGTTCCTCGACGAGCGCGGCATCGCCGTCGACCTCGTGCCGCTCGACGGCGCAGTCGAGTCCGCGGTGCGGCTGGGGGTGGCGGATGCCGTCGCCGATGTCGTCTCGACCGGTACGACCCTGCGCCAGGCGGGGCTGGAGATCTTCGGCCCCGTGATCCTCGAATCCGAGGCGGTGCTCATCGGCGCGCCGGTTGAGGCCGAGGGGACGCAGACGCTCCTGCGACGTCTTCGCGGCGTGATGGTCGCACGGCGTTACGTGCTGATCGACTACGACCTGCCGGTGTCGCTCGTCGACAAGGCGGTCGCGATCGCTCCGGGCATCGAATCGCCGACGATCTCGCCGCTGCGCGACCCCGAGTGGGTCGCCGTGCGCGTCATGAGCCCGCGCAAGGGCGTCAACCGCGTGATGGACGAGCTCTACGCGATCGGAGCACGCGCGATCCTCGTCACGGCGATCGATGCGGCGAGGCTGTGAGATGACTCTCCCATGCCGTGTCATCCCGTGCCTCGACGTGGCCGCGGGCCGCGTCGTGAAGGGCGTCAACTTCCTGAACCTGCGTGACATGGGCGACCCCGTCGAGCTTGCGGCGCTCTACTTCGAGCAGGGCGCCGACGAACTCACGTTCCTCGACGTGACCGCGACCGTCGACGAGCGCGCCACGATGTACGACGTCGTGCAGCGCACCGCCGAGCAGGTGTTCATTCCGCTCACCGTGGGCGGGGGAGTGCGCTCCGCCGATGACGTCGGGCGGCTGCTGTCGGTCGGCGCCGACAAGGTGGGCGTCAACTCGGCGGCGATCGCCCGTCACGACCTCATCGACGAGATCGCCGATCGCTTCGGAGCGCAGGTGCTCGTGCTGTCGCTCGACGTGAAGCGCGCTCCGACCGGCCCCAGCGAACGATACCCATCGGGATTCGTGGTGACGACCCACGGCGGGCGCACAGAGACCGACCTCGACGCGCTCGCGTGGGCCCGCGAGGCGATCGACCGCGGTGCCGGCGAGCTGCTGGTGAACTCGATCGACGCCGACGGCACACGCGAGGGATTCGACCTCGAGCTCGTGTCCCTCATGCGAGAGGTCTCGAGCGTGCCGGTCATCGCCTCGGGCGGCGCGGGGAGCGTCGAGCACTTCGCGCCCGCGGTCCGCGCAGGCGCCGACGCGGTGCTCGCCGCGAGTGTGTTCCACTCGGGTCGGCTCACGGTCGGGCAGGTCAAGGCCGCGATGGCGGCCGAGGGCATCGTGGTCCGCGACGGCGCGGCGATCGCGGATGCCGTGAGCGAGGGGAGCGGGTCTGCATGAGCCAGACCGTGGACGAGCGGATCGCTCGAGTCGCCTTCAATTCCGACGGGCTCGTGGCCGCCATCGTGCAGCAGTGGGACACGCGCGAGGTCCTCATGCTCGGTTGGATGGATGCCGAGGCCCTCCGCCGCACGCTCGCCGAGGGCCGCGTGACGTTCTGGTCGAGGTCTCGCCGGGAGTACTGGCGCAAGGGCGACACGTCGGGCAACATCCAGCTCGTGCGCGGGGCGCGCCTCGACTGCGACGGAGACGCTGTGCTGCTGCAGGTCGAACAGGTGGGCCCGGCGTGCCACACCGGCACGCGCACGTGCTTCGATTCGGACGACCTCGAGCCGGTGACGGCCGTTCCGGCCGGCGAAGACGCCCGATGACGCGTCGCGCACGGCTGATCGGCGTCCTCGCGGTGCTCGCCGCGGGGGCGGTCGGAGTGATCGCGGCGACGCAGACGTGGCTCGACGTGACCCTCGCGGACGGGGCCTCCGACACGCTCGCCGTCTCGGGTGCCGACGCCGTGCCGCTGCTGACGCCGCTCAGCCTCGCTGCCCTCGCGATCGGGGCGGCGCTCACGATCGTCGGCACGGTGCTGCGGTACACCTTGGGTGCGCTGACCCTCCTCATCGGCGGCGCGCTCGTGTACGTCGTCGGCCGCGTCGCATTCGCGCAGCCCGTCGACGCGGTCGCGGGGGCGGTGACCGAGGCGACCGGCATCACGGGCGGTGCGGTCGCGTCGCTCGTATCCGGCATCGCGACGACGCCGTGGCCCATGATCACGCTCGTCGCCGCCGTCGTCCTGACCCTCGCCGGCGCGTTCGTCCTCGTGACCGCGAGGCGCTGGCGCGAGAGCGCGCGGCGGTTCCGCACGGATGCCGCCTCGACTGCGAACATGCCGGGGGAGGCATCCGCGAAACCCGACGCGATCGATTCGTGGGATGAGCTGTCGCGCGGCGAAGACCCCACGGCGTGAGCGGCTAGACTGGCCACGCCCGAGCAACACGGAGGAGACCAATGAGCGACACCATCGGCGACCCTGGCCACGGACACTCGCCTGCAGCCTGGACGGCCGTTGTCATCATGCTCGTCGCGATCACGATCGGAACGGTCGCATTCTTCTTCGCCATGGCATGGCTCGTGTGGGCGAGCGCGGTGCTGCTCGTCGTCGGCCTCATCGTCGGCTGGGTGCTGGCGAAGATGGGCTACGGCGTGAACGGGCCGAAGTACTCTCCGAAAGCGCACTGACGTGCTCGCCGACCTGACGGCCGGCGCGGTGGAGGATGCCGAGGCTCGCGCCTCGCAGCGGCCGCTCGCCGTCGTCGAGGCGGCCGCCCTCGCTCAGACCGCCGCGCGCGACGCCCTCGCCGCGTTGGCTCCGGCCGACCGAGTGAAGATCATCGCCGAGGTCAAACGCGCGAGCCCGTCGCGCGGCGACCTCGCCGCGATCCCCGACCCCGCGCTGCAGGCGACGCTGTACGAGCAGGGCGGCGCGTCGGCGATCTCCGTCCTCACGGAGGGGCGCCGGTTCAAGGGGAGCCTCGCCGACCTCGAGGCGGTGAAGTCCGCCGTGTCGCTGCCCGTCCTGCGAAAGGACTTCATCGCGACCGAGTACCAGGTGCTCGAGGCCCGCGCCGCCGGCGCCGACCTCGTTCTCCTGATCGTCGCAGCCCTCGATCAGTCGGTGCTCGCGCGGCTGCACAGCCTCATCCTCGACCTCGGAATGACCCCGCTCGTCGAGACCCACTCGGCTGAGGAGGTCGACCGTGCGAACGAGCTCGGCGCGCGCGTGATCGGCGTGAACGCGCGAGACCTCACGACCTTCCAGCTCGACCGCGACCTGTTCGGCCGACTGGCCGACCGCATCTCGCCGGATGCCGTCAAGATCGCCGAGTCCGCCGTGCTCGAGCCCGCTGACGTCGCGCACTACCGTGCCGCGGGCGCGGACGTCGTGCTCATCGGCGAGGCGCTCGTGACCGGCGATCCCGTGGCCACGCTGCGCTCCTTCCTGGAGGCCGGGGCATCCGTCGCATCGATTGACAGGAGGAGCGCGTCGTGAGCCTGCGCGCACAGTCCGGGCCGTTCTTCGGCGACTTCGGCGGACGCTACATGCCCGAGTCCCTCATCGCGGCGATCGACGAGCTGACCGTCGTATACGAGGAGGCGATCGCCGACCCCGCTTTCCAGACGGAGCTCCTGCGGCTGCTGCACTCGTACGCGGGCCGTCCGTCGCCGATCACCGAGGTGCCTCGCTTCGCCGAGCACGCGGGAGGCGCACGCGTCTTCCTCAAGCGCGAAGACCTCAACCACACGGGATCCCACAAGATCAACAACGTGATCGGCCAGGCGCTGCTCACGAAGCGGCTCGGCAAGACGCGCGTGATCGCCGAGACCGGCGCGGGCCAGCACGGCGTCGCCACAGCCACGGCCGCCGCGCTCTTCGGCTTCGACTGCACGATCTACATGGGCGAGGTCGACACGCAGCGCCAGGCGCTCAATGTCGCCCGCATGCGCCTGCTCGGCGCAGAGGTCGTTCCCGTCCGAACCGGATCGCGCACGCTCAAGGACGCGATCAACGAGGCGTATCGCGACTGGGTCGCGAGCGTCGAGACGACGAACTACATCTTCGGGACGGCGGCGGGGCCGCATCCGTTCCCGGCCATGGTGCGCGACTTTCAGAAGATCATCGGCGAAGAAGCGCGCGCGCAGCTCCTCGAAGACATCGGGCGGCTTCCCGATGCCGTTCTCGCATGCGTCGGCGGGGGCTCGAACGCGATCGGCATGTTCGATGCGTTCCTCGACGACGAGGGCGTCCGCCTGTACGGCGTCGAGGCGGCGGGCGACGGCGTCGACACGGATCGGCACGCGGCCTCGATCGAGCGCGGCCGGCCGGGCGTGCTGCACGGCGCCCGCACGTTCGTGCTGCAGGACGAGGACGGCCAGACGATCGAGTCGCACTCGATCTCAGCGGGCCTCGACTACCCGGGCGTCGGTCCCGAGCACGCGTGGCTCGCCGAGATCGGGCGCGCCGAGTACATCCCCGCGACGGATGCCGAGGCGATGGACGCTCTGCGCCTGCTCTCCGAGACGGAGGGCATCATCCCCGCGATCGAATCCGCGCACGCGCTGGCCGGCGCCCTGCGGATCGGACGCGAGCTCGGACCGGAGGCCGTGCTCGCGGTGTGCCTCTCGGGCCGCGGCGACAAAGACATGGACACCGCCGCACGCTGGTTCGGCCTGTACGACGAGGAGACCGCGCAATGACGTCTCGCGTCGCCGCCGCCATCGATCGCGCCCGGGCCGCGGGCCGAGGGGCCTTCGTCGGCTACTTGCCCATCGGGTTCCCCGACCTCGAGACGAGCATCGAGGCAGCCGTGACGCTCGCTGAGAACGGCGCCGACATCCTCGAGCTCGGACCGCCGTATTCCGATCCGGTCATGGACGGTCCCGTCATCCAGGAGGCGACCCAGGCCGCCCTCGCCGCGGGCTTCCGCCTGCGCGACACGTTCACCGCCGTGCGCGAGATCACCCGCCGCGTCGACGTCCCCGTGCTCGTCATGTCGTACTGGAACCCGATCGTGCAGTACGGCGTCGACCGCTACGCCGACGATCTCGCCGAGGCGGGCGGGGCCGGCCTCATCACCCCCGACATCACTCCCGAGGCGGCGGAGGAGTGGATCGCCGCCTCGAAGCGCACGGGCCTCGACCGCGTGTTCCTGGCCGCGCCCACCTCGACCGACGAGCGGCTCGACCTCATCGTCGAGAACTCCACGGGCTTCGTGTACACGGTCTCGACGATGGGCATCACGGGCGAACGCGAGCAGCTCGACGCCGCCGCGCGCACACTCATCGCCCGGCTGCGTGAGCACGGCGCCGAGCGCGCGTGCGTCGGCATCGGCATCTCGAACGCCGAGCACGTGGCGGCTGTGCTCGAGTACGCCGATGGGGCCATCGTCGGCACCGCCCTCGTGCGAGCGCTCCGCGACGGCGGGCTCGACGGGCTCGCCGAGACCGCGCGAGCCCTCGCCGCAGGAACGGCTCTCGGCGCCGCCAAGTAGACTCTCCACGCCGGCCGACCGCCGGCGAGCCCCCTCAGCAAGGACGATCTCTCCATGATCCATGCCGCCGCGCAGAGCGCGATCGCCAGCATCCCGAGTCCTCCGGTGAGCTATTTCGACATCGGACCACTGCGCATCCACTTCTACGCGCTGTGCATCATCGTCGGCATCATCGTCGCGGTGCTCATGACGAACCGGCGCCTGACCAGGCGCGGCGCCGAGCCGTGGGTGGTCATCGACATCGCGCTGCTCGCGGTGCCGCTCGCGATCATCTGCGCGCGCATCTACCACGTCGTCACGCACTGGGACTTCTACTTCGGCGAGGGCAGGAACCCGCTGTCGGCGCTGTACATCTGGGAGGGCGGCATCGCGATCTACGGATCGCTCATCGGCGGCGCGATCGGCGCCTGGCTCGGATGCCGGTGGACCGGCATCCGCTTCACCGCGTTCGCGGACGCGCTCGCGCCGGGGCTTCTGCTCGCACAGGCGATCGGTCGCTTCGGCAATTGGTTCAACCAGGAACTGTTCGGCCTGCCCACCGACCTGCCATGGGGCCTCGAGATCGACAGCGACAACCCGGCGTTCCCGCCCGGCCTCGCCGAGGGCACCCTCTTCCACCCGACGTTCCTCTACGAGGTTATCTGGAACGGGCTCGGCGTCATCGTGCTGCTGTGGGCCGGTCGCCGCTTCCGCCTGCAGTGGGGGCGCCTGTTCGGCCTGTACCTCGTCTGGTACAGCGCGGGCCGCATCGTGTGGGAGTCGATCCGCATCGACCCGAGCGAGATCATCCTCGGACTCCGCACGAACGTGTGGGCGGCGATCCTCGGTGTGGTCCTCGGTCTGGTTATCCTCTACGTGCAGAAGCGGCGGCACCCGGGCTACGAGCCCTCGCCGTACGTGCCCGGTCGCGAGTGGACGCCGGAGGGCGCTGTACAATCGCAGGACACTCCGGAATACGTCGACACCAGCGAACCCCCGGCAGACGTCGTTCCAGAGGGCACAGCCACAAGCGCACCCGCCAGCAAGTAGAGCTGCTCCGGCAGCAGTTGGGCCGACGGCGTCCCACCTTTGACGATCAACTGTGAGGACGGTACGTGTATGGCTTCGAGCCCTCGTCTCGGCGCGGACGGCGCGACTGAGCGCGCCCGCGCGGTAGGAGGTGCCCTGCCTTCGAAGCAGGGCATGTACAACCCTGCCTTCGAGAAGGACGCCTGCGGCCTCGCGATGGTGGCGACGCTGCGCGGCGAGCCTGGGCACGACATCGTCGACCTCGCTCTGACCGCGCTGCGCAACCTCGAGCACCGCGGCGCCATCGGCTCCGACGCGGGCACGGGCGACGGCGCGGGCATCCTCACGCAGATGCCGGATGAGTTCCTGCGCGCGGTCGTCGACTTCGACCTGCCGCCGGTGGGGGAGTACGCCGCGGGCATGGTGTTCCTGCCGCGCGACGACGAGCAGCGCGCCACGCAGAAGGCGGGCATCGAGCGGATCGCCGCATCCGAGGGCCTCACCGTGCTCGGCTGGCGCGCTGTGCCGACCGAAGACGAGCACCTCGGAAAGCTCGCCTACGAGGCGCGCCCCGCATTCGAGCAGCTCTTCGTGTCGCGCCCGGCCACGGGCGACGAGCCCGCGCTGGCGGGGATCGCTCTCGACCGCCGCACCTTCCGCCTGCGCAAGCGCGCGCGCCGGGAGCTCGGCGCCTACTTCGTGACGCTCTCCGCCCGCACGCTCGGCTACAAGGGCATGGTCACGACCCTGCAGCTCGAGCCGTTCTACCCCGACCTGCAGGACGAGCGCTTCGCGACCGAGCTCGCGGTCGTGCATTCCCGCTACTCGACCAACACGTTCCCGTCGTGGCCTCTCGCGCAGCCGCTGCGGATGCTCGCCCACAACGGTGAGATCAACACGATCAACGGCAACCGCAACTGGATGCGCGCGCGCCAGTCGCAGCTCGAATCCCAGCTCGTCGGCGACCTGCGCCCGCTGTTCCCGATCTGCACCGAGGGCGCCAGCGACTCGGCGTCGTTCGACGAAGTGCTGGAGCTGCTGACCCTCACCGGGCGCAGCCTTCCGCACGCGATCATGATGATGGTGCCGGAGGCCTACGAGAAGCAGGCCGACATCAGCCCCGAGCTTCGGGCGTTCTACGAGTACCACTCGATGCAGATGGAGCCGTGGGACGGGCCGGCGGCGCTCATCTTCACCGACGGCACGCTCGTCGGGGCGACGCTCGACCGGAACGGTCTGCGTCCGGGCCGCTGGACCGAGACGACCGACGGACTGGTCGTGATCGGCAGCGAGACCGGCGTGCTCGACTTCGAGCCGTCGCGCATCAAGCGCCGCGGACGCCTGCGCCCCGGCCGCATGTTCCTCGTCGACACCGCCCAGCGGCGCATCATCGAGGACGACGAGATCAAGCGCGAACTGGCGACGATGCATCCGTGGCAGGAATGGCTCGACAAGGGCCGCGTGCGTCTGGCCGACCTGCCCGAGCGCGAGCACATCGTGCACCCGATCGCCTCGATCACACGTCGCCAGCGCACCTTCGGCTACACCGAGGAAGAAGTGCGCATCCTGCTCACGCCCATGGGGCAGAACGGCGCCGAGCCGCTCGGTGCGATGGGCAGCGACACGCCCGTGGCGGTGCTCAGCGACCGCCCGCGCCTGCTGTTCGACTACTTCACGCAGCAGTTCGCGCAGGTGACGAACCCACCGCTCGACTCGATCCGCGAAGAGGTCGTCACGTCGCTCGGATCGAGCCTCGGTCCCGAGCGCAACCTGCTGTCGTGGGGCCCCGACCACACGCGCCAGGTCGTCCTCGACTTCCCGGTCATCGACAACGACGAGCTCGCGAAGATCCAGCACATCGACACGGCGCTGCCCGGCCGCACGTCGGTCACGATCCGCGGTCTTTACCGCGTCGAGGCCGGTGCGAAGGGCATGAAGAAGCGCCTCGAGCAGATGTGCACCGAGGTCGACCAGGCCATCGAGGACGGGGCCGAGTTCATCGTCCTGAGCGACCGCGACTCGAACAAGGACCTCGCGCCCATCCCGTCGCTGCTCATGCTGTCGGCCGTGCACCACCACCTCATCCGCAAGGAGACGCGCATGAAGGTGGGCCTCGTGGTCGAGGCCGGCGACGTGCGCGAAGTGCATCACGTCGCGACGCTCATCGGGTACGGGGCATCCGCCGTCAACCCGTATCTCGCGATGGAGACCGTCGAGTACCTCGTCCGATCGGGGTTCATCACGGGCATCACGCCCGAGAAGGCGGTCAAGAACCTCATCTACGCGCTCGGCAAGGGCGTGCTGAAGATCATGTCCAAGATGGGCATCTCGACGGTGTCGTCGTACGCGGGCGCGCAGGTGTTCGAAGCGGTCGGGCTCTCGCAGGAGCTCATCGACACGTACTTCACCGGCACGGAGTCCAAGCTCGGCGGCGTCGGCCTGGACGTCATCGCGGCCGAGAACGCGGCGCGGCACGCGTACGCCTACCCGGAGGACGCGGCGGTGCGTGCGCACGAGCGCCTGTGGACCGGCGGCGAGTATCAGTGGCGCCGCGACGGCTCGCCGCACCTGTTCAACCCCGACACGGTCTTCCGCCTTCAGCACTCGACGCGCACGCGCCGGTACGACATCTTCCGCGAGTACACGAAGCTCGTCGACGACCAGGCGCAGGAGCTGAAGACTCTGCGCGGGCTGTTCCGCTTGCGCACGGAGGGGCGCACGCCCGTTCCGATCGACGAGGTCGAACCGGTCGAGTCGATCGTCAAGCGGTTCTCGACGGGTGCGATGAGCTACGGCTCGATCTCGAAGGAGGCGCACGAGACTCTCGCGATCGCGATGAACCGCATCGGCGGGAAGTCGAACACCGGCGAGGGCGGCGAAGACGTCGAGCGCCTCATGGACCCCGAGCGCCGCAGCGCGATCAAGCAGGTGGCGTCCGGGCGGTTCGGCGTCACGAGCATCTACCTGACCGAGGCGGATGACATCCAGATCAAACTCGCCCAGGGTGCGAAGCCCGGCGAAGGCGGTCAGCTGCCTCCGGGCAAGGTGTACCCGTGGATCGCGCGCACGCGCGGCGGCACCGCGGGAGTCGGGCTCATCTCGCCCCCGCCGCACCACGACATCTACTCGATCGAAGACCTCAAGCAGCTCATCTTCGACCTGAAGCGCGCCAACCCCGGCGCCCGCGTGCACGTGAAGCTCGTGAGCCAGTCGGGCATCGGCGCGGTGGCCGCGGGCACCGCGAAGGCACTGGCCGACGTGATCCTCATCTCGGGCCACGACGGCGGAACGGGTGCCAGCCCGCTCAACTCGCTCAAGCACGCCGGCACGCCGTGGGAGCTCGGTCTCGCCGAGACGCAGCAGACGCTCATGCTCAACGGCATGCGCGACCGCGTCGTCGTGCAGGTCGACGGGCAGCTCAAGACGGGCCGCGACGTCATCATCGGCGCACTCCTGGGCGCCGAGGAGTTCGGCTTCGCGACGGCCCCGCTCATCGTGTCGGGCTGCGTCATGATGCGCGTGTGCCACCTCGACACATGCCCGGTCGGCGTCGCGACGCAGAACCCGTTGCTGCGGTCGCGGTTCACCGGCAAGCCGGAGTTCGTCGTCAACTTCATGGAGTTCATCGCACAGGAGGTGCGCGAGTATCTCGCCCAGCTCGGCTTCCGCTCGCTCGACGAAGCGATCGGACACAGCGAGCTCCTCGACGTCAACGGCGCGATCGAGCACTGGAAGGCGAACGGCCTCGACCTCTCGCCGGTGCTCGAGGGACCGCTGTTCGGGCCCGACGAGCCGCGTCGCAATCTGCGCCCCCAGGAGCACGAGCTCGACAAGCACTTCGACGTGCAGATCATCGAGCAGGCGCGCGACGTCATCGCGAACGGCGGGCGCATCGAGCTCTCGCTCCCGATCCGCAACACGGAGCGGGCGGTCGGCACGCTCCTCGGTCACCACGTGACGCGTGCGCGAGGCGAGAACGGGCTGCCGTCGGGCTCGATCGTCGTGAACCTGACGGGGTCCGCCGGACAGTCGTTCGGCGCATTCATGCCGGCAGGCATCACGCTGCGGCTCGAGGGCGACTCCAACGACTACGTCGGCAAGGGCCTCTCCGGCGGGCAGATCGTCATCCGGCCGCCGCGCGGTGCGAGCTTCGACGCATCGAAGAACGTCATCGCCGGGAACGTCATCGGCTACGGTGCGACGCAGGGCACGATGTTCCTCCGCGGCGTCGTGGGGGAGCGGTTCCTGGTGCGCAACTCGGGCGCAACCGCCGTCGTCGAGGGCGTCGGCGACCACGCACTCGAATACATGACGGGCGGTCTCGCGGTGATCCTCGGCCCGACCGGGCGCAACCTCGGCGCGGGCATGTCCGGCGGAACCGCGTACGTCTACCGACTCGACGAGCGGCTCGTGAACCGCGAGGCCCTCGCCACCGGCGAGCTCTCGCTGGGCGAGCTGGGCTCGGGCGACGCGGCGATCCTGCGCGACCTGCTCGAGCAGCACGTCGCCGAGACGGACTCGACCCTGGCACGGGCGCTCCTCGACGACTTCGAGGCCGAACTGGCGAACTTCGTGCTCGTCATGCCGCGCGACTACGCCGCCGTGCTGCAGACCCGCCAGGAGGCGGTCGCCGAGGGGCTCGACCCCGACGGCGACGTCGTCTGGAGCCGCATCCTGGAGGTGACGGGTGGCTGACCCCAAGGGCTTTCTCAAGGTCACCGAACGCGAGCTGCCCCCGCGGCGGCCGGTTCCGGTGCGCATCCTCGACTGGAAAGAGGTCTACGAGCCGGGCGACTCGGCGGTGCTGCGCCGCCAGGCGGGCCGCTGCATGGACTGCGGCATCCCGTTCTGCCACAAGGGCTGCCCGCTCGGGAACCTGATCCCGGAGTGGAACGACCTCACATGGCGAGGGGAGGGCCGCGCGGCGAGCGAGCGACTGCACGCGACGAACAACTTCCCCGAGTTCACGGGCCGCTTGTGCCCCGCGCCGTGCGAGAGCGCGTGCGTGCTGGGCATCAATCAGCCCGCCGTCACGATCAAGCAGGTCGAGGTGTCGATCGCCGACGAGGCGTTCGCGAGCGGATGGATCGAGCCCGAGCCGCCCGGGAGGCTGACCGGCAAGACGGTCGCCGTGGTCGGCTCCGGCCCTGCGGGGCTCGCGGCCGCGCAGCAGCTCACACGCGCCGGTCACACGGTCGCCGTGTTCGAGCGCGACGACCGCATCGGCGGGCTCCTGCGATACGGCATCCCGGACTTCAAGATGGAGAAGCGCCACATCGAGGCGCGCCTGCGCCAGATGCGCGACGAGGGCACGCGGTTCCGCGCCGGTGTCGAGATCGGCAAGGACATCTCGTGGAGCGACCTCCGCGCACGGTACGACGCCGTCGTGATCGCGACCGGCGCCACGGTGCCGCGCGACCTGCCGATCCCGGGCCGCGACTACGCGGGCGTGCACTTCGCGATGGAGTACCTCGTCGAGTCGAACCGCGCCGTCGCCGGCGACTCCGTCCCGAACCAGATCACCGCCGAGGGCAAGCACGTCGTCGTCATCGGCGGCGGTGACACCGGCGCCGACTGCATCGGCACCGCCCATCGCCAGGGTGCGCTGAGCGTCACGAACCTGGCGATCGGGCGTCGTCCTCCGGGGGAGCGCCCCGAGCACCAGCCGTGGCCGATGACGCCGACGATCTTCGAGGTCCAGTCCGCGCACGAGGAGGGCGGCCAGCGCGAGTACCTCGCGTCGACGGTCGAGTTCCTCGCGAACGACGCAGGCGAGGTCCGGGCGCTGCGCGTCGCCGAGACGGATTTCGTCGACGGCCGCCGGGTGCCCAAGGCCGGCACCGAGCGCGAGATCCCAGCCGACCTCGTGCTCATCGCGATGGGATTCACCGGTCCCGAGCGCGACGCGCTCGAGGACCAGCTCGGCCTGTCGTTCACCGACCGCGGCAACGTCGAGCGCGACGACGTCTACCAGACCTCGACCCCGGGCGTCTTCGTCGCGGGCGACGCCGGCCGCGGCCAGTCGCTCATCGTATGGGCGATCGCGGAGGGGCGCGCGGCCGCCGCGCGCGTCGACGAGTACCTCATGGGCGAGACCGCGCTTCCGGCGCCGGTGCGCCCGCGCGATGTCGCCATCGGACTGCAGCCCGCGTAGGCTTGCTGCGTCTGTTCAGACCTTGAATACAACCCCGGAGCTAACACACGGATGAGACGCGCCAAGATTGTCGCAACCCTGGGCCCGGCGACTTCGACGTACGAGATGGTTCGCGCCATCATCGACGCCGGAGTCGACGTGGCTCGCATGAACCTCAGTCACGGCGACTACACCGTGCACGAGAACAACTTCGCCAACGTGCGCAAGGCGGCCGAGGACGCGCAGCGGCCCGTCGCGGTACTCGTCGACCTGCAGGGGCCGAAGATCCGGCTCGGCAAGTTCGCCGACGGCCCGCACGAGCTCGCCGAGGGTGACATCTTCAAGATCACGACCGAGGACGTCCCCGGCACGAAAGAGCTCGTGTCGACGACGTTCAAGGGTCTTCCCGCCGATGTGCGGCCGGGCGACTTCCTGCTGATCGACGACGGCAAGGTTCGCGTCAAGGTGCTCGAGACCGACGGCACGGTCGTCACGACCGAGGTCATCGTCGGGGGCACGGTCTCGAACAACAAGGGCATCAATCTCCCCGGCGTCGCGGTGAACGTGCCCGCCCTCTCCGAGAAGGACGAGGCCGACCTGCGCTGGGCGCTTCAGATCGGGGCGGATCTCATCGCCCTGTCGTTCGTGCGCGACGCGAAGGACGTGCAGCGCGTGCACGTCATCATGGCCGAGGAGGGCCGCCGCATCCCGGTGATCGCGAAGATCGAGAAGCCGCAGGCGGTCGACAACCTCGAAGAGATCATCGACGCCTTCGACGGCATCATGGTCGCGCGAGGCGACCTCGCCGTCGAGTTGCCGCTCGAGGCGGTGCCGATCGTGCAGAAGCGCGCGGTCGAGCTGTGCCGCCGTATGGCGAAGCCGGTCATCGTGGCGACGCAGATGCTCGAGTCGATGACGCACTCGCCCGTGCCGACGCGAGCCGAGGCATCCGATGTCGCCAACGCCGTCCTCGACGGCGCCGACGCCGTGATGCTGTCGGGCGAGACGAGCGTGGGGGAGTACCCCGTGGTGACGGTCGAGACGATGGGCCGCATCATCGCGTCGACCGAGGAGCACGGGCTCGAGCGGATCCTGCCGCTGAACACCAAGCCCCGCACGCAGGGCGGCGCCATCACGCTCGCCGCGATGGAGGTCGCCGAGTTCGTCGAGGCGAAGTTCGTCTGCATCTTCACCGAGTCGGGCGACACCGCCCGCCGCATGTCTCGCCTGCGCCCCCGCATTCCCATGATGGCGTTCACGCCCGAGCCGGCGATCCGCCGCCGCATGTCGCTCACGTGGGGCATCCAATCTGCGCTCGTCGAGCACGTGCCGCACACCGACCGCATGTTCATCCAGGTCGACGACTACTTCCTGTCCAACGACCTCGCGAAGGTCGGCGACAAGGTCGTCGTGATCTCGGGATCGCCGCCCGGAATCATCGGCACGACGAACGACATCCGCGTGCACAAGATCGGCGACGCCGTCCACGGCGCGGCCCCGATCTACAAGTCCGGCGAGTAGGGGATTCACCGCCCTCTCCCGCGCGGTGGCCGCGCTCGCTAGAGTGAGCGCGGCCGCTTCTGTCGAGAGGAGCCGGGGCGATGGTCTTCGGGGAGTTCTTCTGGTACCTGCTGTGGGCGTTCTACTTCATCGCCTACGTCTACGTGGTGATCCTCATCATCACCGACCTCTTCCGCGACACGACGCTGAGCGGCTGGTGGAAGGCGGTGTGGATCATCTTCCTCGTCTTCCTGCCGTTCCTGACCGCGCTCGTGTACCTCATCGCGCGCGGCAGGGGCCTCGCGGAGCGAGCGGCGGCCGCGCGCGGCGTCGTGCCCGAGTCCGACGACTACCGGCCCGCGGCCTCCGCGAGCCCGGCCGAAGACATCGCGCAGGCCAAGGCGCTGCTCGATGCGGGAACGATCACGCAGGGCGAGTTCGAGGCGCTCAAGAGCAAGGCGCTCGGCCACCAGTACTTCGGCGCGTAGCGCGAGGAGGACGGATGCCTCGAGCCGAGGCATCCGCGTCGAATGGTGCCGGTGGTGGGAGTCGAACCCACACGCCCTTGCACGCGTCGCTTCGCGCCGCGCGGAGCCTCCGGCCGCGTGGGCCCACCCACAACCGCGCTCTTCCCGAGCCGACCGCCGTATACGTGCGAAAGGGACCACCCTCCGGGCAGTCCCTTTCGCACGTGCCGGTGGTGGGAGTCGAACCCACACGCCCTTGCGGGCAACCGAGTTTGAGTCGGTCGCGTCTGCCATTCCGCCACACCGGCCGTCGCGCGCTTCGATTGACCATACCTTAGGATTCAAAGGTGACTGAGAACGAGCAGCCTGCAGCGTCCTCCACCGCTCCGCGTCGAGTGGTCGTAGCCGAAGACGAGTCGCTCATCCGCCTCGACATCGTCGAGATCCTGCGCGACAACGGGTTCGATGTCGTGGGTGAGGCCGGCGACGGCGAGACGGCCGTCCAGCTCGCGACCGAGCTGCGTCCCGACCTCGTGATCATGGACGTCAAGATGCCGCAGCTCGACGGCATCAGCGCCGCTGAGAAGCTCAGCAAGAACCACATCGCGCCCGTCGTGCTGCTGACCGCGTTCAGCCAGAAGGAGCTCGTCGAGCGCGCGAGCGAGGCCGGCGCACTCGCCTACGTCGTGAAGCCGTTCACACCGAACGACCTGCTGCCCGCGATCGAGATCGCGCTGGCCCGTCACGAGCAGATCATCACGCTCGAGGCCGAGGTCGCCGACATGGTCGAGCGCTTCGAGACCCGCAAGCTCGTCGACCGCGCGAAGGGTCTCCTCAACGAGAAGATGGGCCTCACCGAGCCCGAGGCGTTCCGCTGGATCCAGAAGGCGTCGATGGACCGCCGTCTCACGATGCAGGACGTCGCGAAGGCCATCATCGAGCAGCTCGCACCCAAGAAGTGAGGCACCCCGCGCAGGCGGATTCGGTGTCGACGGCCCTGGCTAGGCTTGCAGGGTGACGGACTCCGAAAAGCCCACTCTCCTGGTCGTCGACGGGCATTCGCTCGCGTATCGCGCGTTCTACGCGCTCCCCGTCGAGAATTTCTCGACGAAGGACGGCCAGCACACGAACGGCATCTACGGCTTCCTCGCGATGCTGATCAACCTGATCAAGGCCGAGAAGCCGACGCACATGGCGGTGGCGTTCGACACGTCGCGTCAGTCGTTCCGCACGCGCGAGTACCCGGAGTACAAGGCGAACCGCTCCGAGACCCCTGCGGAGTTCCGCGGTCAGATCCCGCTTCTGCAGGACTGCCTCGCGGCGATGAACATCCCTGTGCTCCAACTCGAAGACATCGAGGCCGACGACATCCTCGCGACCCTCGCGACCCAGGGCGAACAGCAGGGATTCCGCGTGCTCGTCTGCTCGGGCGACCGCGACACGATCCAGCTCGTCGACGACGACATCACGCTTCTGTACCCGAACGTGCAGGGCGTGTCGCAGCTCAAGCGCTACGACACGCAGGCCGTCATCGAGAAGTACGGCCTGCCGCCCGAGAACTACCCCGACATCGCGGCCCTCGTCGGCGAGACGAGCGACAACCTGCCGGGCGTGCCGAAGGTCGGCGAGAAGACCGCCGTGAAGTGGCTCACGCAGTACGGATCGCTCGACGAGCTGCTCGCGAACGCCGACAAGGTGACGGGTGTCGTCGGCAACAACCTGCGTGAGCACCTCGAAGACGTCAAGCGCAACCGGTCGCTCAACCGCCTCCTGCGCGACGTCGAGCTGCCGGTCGGTCCGGCCGACCTCGCGGTCAAGCCGATCGATGCACAGGCGGTGCGCGACATCTTCTCGCGGCTCGAGTTCCGCACGCTGCTTCCGCGGGTCTTCGAGGCGGCGGGGCTCGACGGCGCGGCCGGCACGACGCAGTCGACGGCCGAGGTGCCGCCGATGCCGAAGGCGGCCGAGCCGTCACCGACCGACCTCGCCGGTTGGCTCGCGGGCACGAACGGCGACGTCGGCGTGACCGTCACGATCGAAGGCGGACTGCCGCGTCGCGTCGGCTTCGCGACGCTCGAGGCGGCAGTCGAGACGACGTGGACGCCCGAGGTCGCCGACGCGATCGCGCCGTGGCTCGCGTCTGATGCGCCCAAGGTGTTCAGCGACGCGAAGCCGCAGCTGAAGGCCCTTCGCCGCGCAGGCGTCGACGTTCGCGGGCTCGCGTTCGATACGATCCTCGCCGGGTGGCTCATCCGTCCGAGCTTCCCCGACAAGACGCTCTCCGACCTGGTCGACCGCTACCTGGGCGAACGGCTGCCGGAGGCCGACCCGTCCCAGCTGGTGCCCGAGACCGAGGGTGCGACACCGGGCCAGGTCTCGTGGTTCACGCTGCGGGTGGCCGACACGCTGCGCACCGAGCTGCCGGGGCGCGTCGTATCCGTCCTCACCGACATCGAGCTGCCCACGCTCGTGACCCTCGCCGACATGGAGCTCGCGGGCGTCGCCGTCTCGCACGACAAGCTCGCCGCGCTGTCGGGCGAGCTCGGCGAACGCGCCGACGCGATCGCGCAGCAGGCGTACGCGGCGATCGGGCGCGAGGTGAACCTCGGCTCGCCGAAGCAGCTGCAGGAGGTGCTGTTCGAAGAGCTGCAGCTTCCGAAGACCCGCAAGACCAAGACGGGGTACTCGACGGATGCCGCGGTGCTGGCCGACCTGCAGGAGACGAACCCGCACCCCTTCCTCGACCTGCTGCTCCAGCACCGCGAAGCGACGAAGCTGCGACAGATCATCGAGTCGCTCGACACGGCGATCGGCCCGGATGGCCGCATCCGCACGACCTACCTTCAGACCGGCAGCCAGACCGGCCGGCTCTCGAGCACCGACCCCAACCTGCAGAACATCCCGATCCGCACCGAGGAGGGCGCGCGCATCCGCGCCGCGTTCGAAGTCGGCGAGGGCTACGAGGCGCTGCTGACCGCCGACTACTCGCAGATCGAGATGCGCATCATGGCGCACCTGTCGGGCGACCCCGGCCTCATCGAGGCGTTCAACTCGGGCGAAGACACCCACCGCTACGTGGGCGCGCGCGTGTTCGGCGTCGCTCCGGAAGACGTCACGCCGATCATGCGCACGAAGGTCAAGGCGATGTCGTACGGGCTCGTGTACGGCCTGTCGGCGTTCGGCCTGTCGAAGCAGCTTCGCATCGACCAGTCCGAGGCGAAACAGCTCATGATGGAGTACTTCGCTCGGTTCGGTGCGGTGCGCGATTATCTGCGCTCCTCGGTCGAGCAGGCGCGCATCGACGGCTACACCGAGACGATCTTCGGGCGCCGCCGGCCGTTCCCCGACCTCACGAGCCCGAACCGCGTGCTGCGCGAGAACGCCGAGCGCGCAGCGCTCAACGCGCCGATCCAGGGCAGTGCCGCCGACATCATGAAGATCGCGCTGTTCCGCATCCACGACGAGTTCCTCGCCGAGGGCCTGCGGTCCCGCGTGCTGCTGCAGATCCACGACGAGCTCGTGGTCGAGGTCGCGCCGGGGGAGTGGGACGCGGCCGAGCGCATCGTGCGGTCGCGGATGGCGGATGCCGCCGAGCTCTCGGTCCCGCTCGACGTGCAGATCGGGCGCGGCGCGGACTGGAACGAGGCAGGTCACTAGCCACGGGGAAGCCGGCGTCCGGGCTCCTCGTCCGGGGGAGCCGGACCCGTAGGCTGGACCCCATGACTGAACCACGGACTCCCACGGAGATCGACAAGATCGCCGAAACCTGGGTCGACACACTCGCGGAGCTCGAACCGACGATCGCGACGTACATCGGCCGTTCCGAGTACAACGACCGCTTCGGCGACTACTCGCCCGAGGGGCTTGACCGCGTCCTCGACGCTGCGCGCAAGACGCTCACCGAGCTCGAGGCCGCGACGCCGGTCGACGAGATCGACCAGGTCACGAAGGATGACCTCTCGAGCCAGCTGAGGCTCGAGTTGGACGTGTACGAGGCCGGATGGCCGAAGCGCGACCTCAACGTGATCGCGTCGCCTCCGCAAGACCTTCGCTCGGTGTTCGACCTCATGCCGACCGACACGGTCGACGACTGGTCCGTGATCTCCAAGCGCCTCAGCGCACTCCCGGCGGCCATCGAGGGCTACATCGCAACGCTGCGAACAGGGATCGCCGAAGGCGTCGTCCCCGCGCGCCGGCAGGTGACGGAGGTCGTCACGCAGATCGAGCGCTACACGTCCGACAACGGCTTCTTCGCCACGTTCGTCGGCGAGGCCGACCCGAGCGAAGGGCAGATTCCGGCCTCGCTCGCCCGCGACCTCTCCGACGCGGCAGGCGCCGCCCGCGTGGCGTACGACGAGCTCGCAGCCTTCCTCGGCAACGAGCTCGCGCCGGTCGCATCCGAGAAAGACGCCGTCGGCCGCGAGCTGTACGCGCTCCAGTCCCGCCGCTTCCTCGGGGCCACGATCGACCTCGACGAGACGTACGAGTGGGGCGTCGAGGAGCTCGCGCGCATGGTCGCCGAGCAGGAGGCCATCGCGAACGAGATCAAGCCCGGGGCATCCGTCGAAGAAGCCGTCGCGTTCCTCGAGCAGGACGAGAAGCGCAAGCTGCACGGCACCGAAGCCCTGCAGCGGTGGATGCAGGAGACGAGCGACCGCGCGATCGAGGAGCTCGGCAAGACGCACTTCGACATCGCGGAGCCCATCCGTCGCCTCGAGTGCATGATCGCCCCCACGAAGGAAGGCGGCATCTACTACACCGGCCCGACCGACGACTTCTCGCGTCCCGGTCGCATGTGGTGGTCGGTGCCCGAGGGTGTCGACTCATTCGACACGTGGCGCGAACTCACGACCGTGTACCACGAGGGCGTTCCAGGACACCACCTGCAGATCGCGCAGGCTGTCTACAACCGCGCGCAGCTGAACTCGTGGCGGCGCCTGCTCGCCGGATCGAGCGGCCACGCCGAAGGCTGGGCGCTGTACGCGGAACGGCTCATGGACCAGCTCGGTTACCTGAGCGACCCCGCCGATCGCCTCGGCATGCTCGACGGTCAGCGGATGCGCGCCGCCCGAGTCGTGCTCGACATCGGCGTGCACCTCGAGAAGCCCCGACCCGACGGGCAGGGCACGTGGGACGCGGACTACGCCCTCGCATTCATGCGCCGCAACGTGAACATGTCGGACGAGTTCGTGAAGTTCGAGGTGAACCGCTACCTCGGCTGGCCCGGGCAGGCGCCGTCCTACAAGGTCGGCCAGCGCATCTGGGAGCAGCTGCGCGACGACGTCAAGGCCGCGCAGGGCGACGCGTTCGACATCAAGGCGTTCCACAAGCGCGCGCTCGACATCGGCGGTGTCGGCCTCGACACGCTGCGGGCGGCGTTCTCGCGCTGAACCACTCGACGGCCGGCGTCCGGCCCGCCCGTGATCGGGCGTCAGGCGCCGGCCGTCGACGTTCCCGCGGACCTGTCCGCGCCGCTCGCCGACGCGGAGAGCAGCCGGACGACCTCGTCGTCGGTGGTCTGGCGGAAGTCGCGATAGAACTGCCCGACCGCCCAGAAATCGCGGATGCGGTTGGGGCACACGTACTCGTCGACGCTGTCGGCCTCGGGCGCGAAGTCGATCGGTGCGACCGGAACGGCGAGCACGACGGACGATGCCCCGCGCGCGCGAAGCGAACGGCACGCGACGGTCGCGGTCGCACCCGTCGCGATGCCGTCGTCGACGACGAGCGCGGTTCTGCCCGAAACGTCGATGGCGGACGCCCCGAACAAGCGCGTACGGCGCGCGAGCTCCTCGCGCTCCTTCTGCTCGACCGCCGCGAGCTCCTCGGGCGTCGTGAACCCCGTGCGCACGGCCTCCGGTCGTACAAGGCGCACATCCTCGGCGATCGCGCCCACCGCGAACTCCTCGTGGTGGGCTGCGCCGAGCTTGCGCACGACGACCGCCGCGAGCGGCAGCGACAGGATCCGCGCGACCTCGGCCGCCACGACGACTCCACCTCGTGGGATGCCGAACACGATGGCATCCGTTCCCCTCCAGCGCTCCAACGCTGCGGCGAGCACTCGCCCCGCGTCGGCGCGGTCCGCGAAGATGGCCATGTGACCACGGTACGCCGGGCGCCGCGCATGTGACCCGGGAATGCGTGCGCCGAATCGCACGTTGCATGCGCGTGAATGCAAAGGAGACCGCGCTCATGACCGACCAGCCCGACACCGCATCCACACCTGACGAGATCGCCTTCGGACTCGACACCTTCGGCGATGTGACCGTCGACGCAGAGGGGAACCGTCTGACGTACGCACAGGTGATCCGCAACATCGTCGACGAGGCGGTGCTCGCCGACGAGGTCGGGATCGCCTCGTTCGGGGTGGGGGAGCATCACCGCCGGGAGTTCGCCGTCTCGAGCCCCGAGATCGTGCTCGCCGCGGCCGCGGGCCGCACGCGCGGCATCCGTCTCGGCACGGCCGTGACAGTGTTGTCGTCCGACGATCCCGTGCGCGTGTACGAACGCTTCGCCACGCTCGATGCCGTGTCGAATGGGCGCGCGGAGGTGACGCTCGGGCGTGGCTCGTTCATCGAGTCGTTCCCGCTGTTCGGCTACGACCTCGCCGACTACGAGATCCTGTTCGAGGAGAAGCTCGACCTGTTCTCGCAGCTCGTCACGGAGAAGCCCGTCACGTGGCAGGGTCGCACGCGCGCGGCGCTCACCGATGCCGACGTCTACCCGAAGACCGAGCACGGCCTCAAGGTGTGGGTGGGCGTCGGGGGCTCGCCCGAGTCGGTCGTGCGGGCGGCGCGCTACGGATTCGGGCTGACGCTCGCGATCATCGGGGGACCGGCGGAGCGGTTCCGTCCGTTCGTCGACCTGTTCCACCGCTCGGTGGCGTCGTTCGGGCACGCCCCGCTGCCCGTCGCGGTCCATTCGCCGGGTCACATCGCCGACACGGACCAGCAGGCGTGGGACGAGGCGTATCCGTCGTTCGAGGGCATGTACAACACGATCGGGAAGGAGCGCGGCTGGCCCACGTACAACCGCCTGCGCTTCCAGCACGACGTGGGGCCCGAGGGTGCGCTGTACGTCGGGTCGCCCGAGACCGTCGCGCGCAAGATCGCAGACACGATCCGCACCCTCGGGATCGCACGCTTCGACCTGAAGTACTCCAACGGCACGCTCAGTCACGAGAAGCTCATGCGTTCGATCGAGCTGTACGGAACGCGCGTCGTCCCCATGGTGCGCGAAATGCTCGCATAGCGCGCCGCAGGCGGTCGCACGGCTCTACGATTCAGTCATGTCGGTCCCGACGCCACCCACGCCCGCCACGACCGCGTCGCTGTCGCAGAGGCTGGATCGCCTTCCGTTCACGCGTGCGCACCTGCGTGTGCTGACCGGCTCCGGGATCGGGTGGGCACTCGACGCCATGGACGTCGGGCTCATCTCGTTCATCCTCGCCGCGCTCGCGCAGGAATGGAGCCTCGCACCCGAAGATACGGCGTGGATCGCGTCGATGGGCTTCGTCGGCATGGCGGTCGGCGCAGCACTCGGCGGGCTGCTCGCCGATCGCTTCGGCCGCCGCCAGGTGTTCGCGCTGACGCTGCTCGTGTACGGCGTCGCGACCGGAGCGAGCGCCCTCGTGGGCGGGATCATGCTGCTGCTCATCCTGCGCTTCTTCGTCGGACTCGGGCTCGGGGCGGAGCTGCCGGTCGCCTCGACGTACGTGAGCGAGTTCGCGCCGGCGCGCATGCGCGGCCGGCTCATCGTGATCCTCGAGGCGTTCTGGGCCGTCGGGTGGACGGCAGCGGCGCTCATCGGGTTCCTCGTGATCCCCGCATCCGATGCCGGTTGGCGCTGGGCGTTCGCGCTCGGCGCGATCCCCGCGGCATACGCGCTCATCGTGCGGTGGGGGCTGCCGGAGTCGCCGCGGTGGCTCGAGCGGCGCGGGCGCCACGAACAGGCTGAGGCCGTCATCCGGGGGTTCGAGGAGTCATCGTCGGTGACGGCCGAATCGGCACGTCGGCTGACGACCGGCCCGATCGAGCTGCCGCCGGCTGCACAGACCGCCCGCGAGCGGCTCGCCGCGCTCTGGTCGGCGGAGTTCCGCGTCCGGACCGCGTGCCTGTGGCTCGTGTGGTTCTGCGTGAACTTCTCGTATTACGGCGCGTTCATCTGGATCCCGTCGATCCTCGTCGCGCAGGGCTACGACCTGGTGCGCTCGTTCGGGTTCACGCTCGTCATCACGCTCGCACAGCTTCCGGGGTACGCCGCCGCCGCGTGGCTCATCGAGGTGTGGGGGAGGCGGCTCACGCTCTCGGTCTTCCTCGCCGGGTCCGCCGTCTCCGCGATCCTCTTCGGCACCGCCGGCGCGGAGTGGTCGGTGCTCGCGGCGGGGATGGCGCTGTCGTTCTTCAACCTCGGGGCGTGGGGCGCGCTCTACGCCGTCACGCCCGAGATGTATCCGACGTCGTTGCGTGCGACGGGCTCGGGATGGGCCGCCGGTGTCGGCCGTGTGGCATCGATCGTGGCGCCGCTCACGGTTCCGCCGCTGCTCGCGCTCGGCGGGGCGCCGGTGCTGTTCATCGTCTTCGCGCTGTTCTTCGTGGCCGCGGCCGGCGGCGCCTGGGGTCTCATCGACCGGCGCGGGCGGTCCCTCGACGACCGCTGAGCGGCCGTAGGCTGAGGCCGTGGCATCCGTTCGATATGTCGCCATCGGCGATTCGTTCACTGAAGGAGTCGGCGACGAGCTTCCCGACGGGCGCGTGAGAGGGTGGGCCGACCTCGTCGCGCAGGGGTGGGCGGATGCCACGGGCGAGCCGATCGAGTACGCGAACCTGGCCATCCGCGGCAAGCTCGTGTGGCAGATCGTCGAGGAGCAGCTCGAGCCGGCCCTCGCGCTCCAGCCGACCCACTTGTCGTTCAACGGCGGCGGCAACGACATGCTGCGCCCGCGCACCTCCATCGCGAGCGTCGCGGACGCGTTCAGCCTCGTGCTCAAGCGCTGCGACGACGAGGGCGTGAAGCTCATCCTTCTGTCGGGGGCGAACCCGTCCGCGCAGCTGCCGATGAGTCGACTGATCCAGCGCCGCGGAGACCTGCTCTCGGCGGCGGTCGTCGCGCGCGTGAGCGATCGTCCGGATGTGGTGCGAGCACTCAACTGGCCCGACCGTGAGCTTTCGTCGTCCGGTTACTGGTCGGAGGATCGGCTGCACATGAACGTGCGCGGGCACCACCGCGTCGCGGCGCGTGTGCTCGATGCCCTCGGGATGGACCCTCCGCAGGAGTGGTGGTCGCTTCCCGAACTGCCGCCCGCCGCGGCGCGTGGCGCCGCGTACTATCGCACACATGTCGGGCCGTGGGTGCGACGCAGGCTCACGGGAACATCGTCCGGCGACGGACGCGAGCCGAAGTACCCGGACTGGGTGACGATCGAACCGACACCGCACGAAGCGACCCCGTCATGAGCGAACCGCCGCGCCACTGGGCTGCACGCCTGTTCGGCGCGACGGGTGCCCCGTGGAGCGTGTCGTTCGCCCTCCACATCCTCGTCGGACTGCTTGTGGGTGCCGGCGTGCTGCTGCCATGCTGATCCGCCGGGGCGGCGTCAGCTCGAGACCGAGAAGGTGAGTTCGGCGAACTGACCCATCTGGCGCACAGCCTGCAGCGTCAAGCGGTCGGAACCCAGGTTGCGAGGGAGCAGCGGCTTGCCCGACACGAGCGTCGCGGGTGCGACGGAGACCCGGATCTCGTCGAGGAACCCCGCGTCTGCGAACTGGCCCGCAAGATCGCCACCGCCGACGATCCACACGTCGCGGTCGCCTGCCGCTTCGCGGATCTCGGGCCACGGCTCGTTCACGTCGCCCGAGACGAACCGGATGTCGGCACCGGGCACGCTGGGCAGGCTGCGGCTCGTGAACACATACGTGGGCCGAGCGCCGTAGTACTTCGGCCACTTCTCGGGGTGCGCGATGAGGTCTTCGTGCTCGAGCACCCACTCGTAGGTGGACGAACCCTGCACGAGGACGCCGATGCCGTCGAGGAACTCCATGAAGTCGGCGTCGCCGCCCTCGCCGCCCGGAACGGCGAAGAGCCAGTCGAGGGAGTGGTTGTCGTCGGCGAGGAAACCGTTCAGAGTCGTTGCGGTGTAGTAGACCACGCGAGGCATGCCGACACGGTAGCGGCGGCCGCCGACATCGCTCCGGTCGTCGACCTAGTTGTACTGCCCAGGGAGGTTGTTTGATCTGGCTTCCCTGATGTGACGAGAACCTCCCGGCAGAGTGGAGCTGCTACCGCATCCGCTCTGAACCAGGAGGTTCTCGTGTCTCACGCTAACGCGG